>Ga0315912_10006488_pt1 | contig 10446 bp, 7 predicted proteins | sample VfabasoilMG_FD_204469 | JGI IMG/M metagenome (GOLD analysis project Ga0315912, IMG submission 204469) | Garden soil microbial communities collected in Santa Monica, California, United States - V. faba soil | ecosystem: Environmental > Terrestrial > Soil > Garden | place: USA: California... | reverse complement strand
CTGGCCTACGCAGGTCGGCATCAACGCCCCCAAAACCTTAGACCTCTCAGGAGAAACCCTATCGAACGACACTAAACTCTTCCTGCCAGTGTCCAAAAACCCTTGACACATTCCGGTACACAGACAATTTGAGCAAATACTAGGAATCGAAAATATCAAAACATGTCTAACCGTGCTTATTCTTGGCGTGTTCAAATACCTGTTTGTATAGTGTACTGTGTAAACGGGATTGAACGAAATCTTCAAACACAGATTGTCCATGAGTCTTGACCCACCTTACGCGTTCGGCTTCAAAATTCATAGAATATAGGTTATGGCAAGCGCGCCGATGAATATTGTTAACGCCATCACGATCCATGAGAAAGTCAAGGTACTTCAAAGCTTCGCGCCGATTATCAATCGGCCAGAGATGACCAGTATCCCAGTTCTTTACTGCGAACTTTTCCCTTTGACACAGACCAAGCAAGTGGTCTGCAAAGCGCTTACGCAATTTGGCGTATTTAGGGTTGTTTTGAGCCTCCCTTTCAGAGAGCCGAGTCATATAGAAGCCAGGCAACTGGACTTGCTTGAAAGCTGCGCTCATGATCCATGTTTGGGAATCAACGCTATCAGCCCCACAATAAAAGGCCAACAACATTAACAATGGGGAACCCATTGAAAAACAATGGATGTGTGCTTCAGGCAATAACGAGCGGACAATACCAATTATATCCACAACGGTACGCTTATTTCCGTTTTGAGCCAGCGGTGCCAAGCTTCCAATACCAACAATAGTTGGATCACCTCCAATTGTGGACTTAATACCACGCAATGCTTTTTTGAGAGTCTTTTCATCATGACCATGTAGAACTGGCATCAATTCAAAATTTTTGGGCACTTTTGGCAGGCGCTCGAGGCGCTTTACCATAGTTCTTGTGTTGTCGTTCGTGCGCTTAAGGCGAATAGCTATTTCTTGTGCTGAAGAGGTAGGTGGGAAGGGATGATCCAATACCACACAGATATTAGCTTTCGTTTGAACCGCCATGTCGAGAACATCACTTGGTTTAATACTAATTTCTTGGTGTAAGAGGAAATTGAATGCTCCAGAATCGAGCATTACTGGCCCTGTAAACTCAATATACTCAGCCAGTGAGCACTTCCGCTTCTTAAGTTCCGCGGCGGCTAACCGAGTGCGACTATTACCAATAAGATCGTAGGCGTTTAGTAGAACTGCTTGGGTTTTCGTGATCATCCACGGATGCGATCTAAGCCCAGCACGAGGAAAATCTGCGATTCGGTAGCTGGCAAAAACGACAGGAGGCTTGATACCCAAGGTGCTGGCAATCGACTGTGGCATATCCTTTTCTTTCTCGACAAGCCCTTTCATGATTTGACGCATTTCGGACAAGAAGTAGATTGGAAGAATCGAGTGATTTTGTAGGTATTCTTGAAGTTCTTCATATGACTTATGCAATGGCGTGAGGCTATATGCTCAAGGTTGTTCACCTTCACAAAGTTGGGCCTCCATAAAGGTGGAGTGACTAACCCGCATGTACTCAGTAACAAACTTCGTCATCCGCCAGCGGGAAAGTCTCAGTAAATGCGCGCCATGCCATTCAAACGTTATTTAGATATGGCATATGCCGCAATATGGATCATTTCCAATATGTCCAATACATTAGTATATGGATCGAAGAGACGATGGATAAAGGCCTCCCCTCCATTCGTGACGCCTTTCAATAAACGTTGCGCTAATTCACCCTTAAGCGCCACTAACCCAGCATGGAAGCGCTTGGTATCTTTAGTAACTAATGGTACTACTCGTACCGTACCCTGCCCTCTAACCAATTTTTGTGAATGACTGCTGGTAAAGAATAGCGTTGGCGCTGCCAATGTCACCATATTGTTTAATTTGAGCGCGCGCAAATAACTGGCGCCCAACAAAACTATCATAAGGTCTGAGGGTTGAGCGAACATGGCACGGGCGCTAGACGGGATGTGCAAGTGATCTGTCCAAGCCTCAATCTCTTTGGGTTTCATGTTCTGAAATGTACATTCATACGGCACAATGAGCTGGTCGCCAGAAATTAGGCCATAACCGGCTGACAGGATACGCAGATCGAGTACAGATGCACCAAGTTTCTCGCGTGCGAGTTGGACCCCCTGCATGAGACGCAGATGTTGTTGTCCGGTGTAAAGAGCTTCAGAGCGTGTGCGAAAAGATTCTAACTGTGCCTCACGAGCTTTGAAGGCTGGAGTGTTGAGCTGTCGAAAGTCATCTTGATTAAGTTGAGTCTCGGGAGAATATAGTTTCTTTCCAGTACAGGAGGTGAGGATAATGATTTTCATTGGTTAGTGCGCTATTTCATCTTCCCCTTGATAGAGGCATCCGCTAGTACATGTCTCTCGCACAACGATTTTGCATAAACTGGGAAGCGAAGACTTTAGGTGCCTCCAAATCCAGCGGGCGATATTTTCACTGGTCGGATTCTCCAACCCGTCAATTTCATTTAGATAATAGTGATCCAACCGTTCATACAACGGTTTAAAAGCCTGCGAGATATCGCCGAAATCCATTACCCAGCCGCTTTCAACGCCCACTGGCCCTTGCACATGAATCGCGACCCGGAATGAATGTCCATGAAGGCGACTGCATTTGTGGCCTGGCGGCACCTGTGGCAAACGATGTGCAGCCTCAAAGGTAAATTCTTTGAAGATTTCCATCGTCCGCCTCAGGGGATACCCAACAACTTGTGAGTTTGTAAACTAAGCCGCCATTTGGGATGCTCCAAACAATATCGTAGCGCCTCTTGAGTGTTTTGGGTGCGTTGTGAGCCATCCATGGGTTGCAAGAAAAAGTGTTTAAATTTCAAATGTTCAAAACGTTCTGGTTCGGCGTCTTTTTGTGGATATATGAGTTTGAGTTCATCGCCACATTGCAAAGCTAATTGCGTTCGGGCTTTAGGACTAACACATATCCAATCAACTCCCAATGGTGCGGGTTGGGTCCCATTCGTTTCTATCGCAATCGAAAAACCTTGGGCGTGCAAAGCCGTAATGAGAGCCGCATCGAGTTGCAAGAGCGGTTCGCCGCCTGTACACACCACAAAGGGGTAAATTCCGGGCGTGGCTGACGTCGGCCATTTCTCCGCCACCGCCTGTGCCAAAGCTTCCGCCGTAGCAAAACGTCCGCCGCCTGGGCCATCCGTCCCGAAAAAATCTGTGTCACAAAATTGGCAAATGGCTGAAGCTCTATCCTCTTCGCGCCCAGTCCATAAATTGCATCCAGAAAAGCGACAAAAGACTGATGGGCGACCTGTTTGAGCGCCTTCGCCTTGTAAAGTGTAAAAAATTTCCTTGACAGCATAGGTCATATCGCTTGCGCCTCAGCGCGATAAGGGGCTGGATCTTTTAATCCATTTTCGGCAAAACCTTTTAGTCGAAGCAAGCAGGCATCACATTGACCACAGGCTTCGCCGCTTGGGGAAGGCTCGTAGCAGGTGTTAGTAATGGCATAGTCCACGCCTAACTCTAAGCCCTGTTGAATTATTTGAGCTTTAGTCAAATGAATCAGCGGCGTGTGAATTTTGAGTTTTTGCTGCCCTTCGACGCCAGCTTTAGTGGCTAGGTCAGCCATCTTCTGGTAAGCCTCAATATATTCCGGGCGGCAGTCTGGGTAACCACTATAATCGAGCGCATTCACTCCAATAAAGATATCACTGGCACCCAACGTTTCGGCCCATGCCAAAGCAAAGGACAGAAAAATGGTGTTCCGAGCAGGTACATACGTCACAGGGATGCCCTGTCCCATTTCGTTCAGCGAACGTCCTTTGGGCACTGGAATCTCGCTAGTCAGCGCCGAACCACCAAACTGGCGCAAGTCAAACTGTACCACCACATGCTGAATCACACCTGCGTTTTGGGCCACGTGCCGCGCCGCCTCTAGTTCAATTTCATGGCGTTGACCATACTTGAATGAGAGGGCATAACATACAAAGCCCTGTCTTTTGGCTATAGCCAGAGTCGTCGTCGAATCCAATCCACCACTTAACAAAACAACCGCTACTGGTTTTGAAGACATAGCCTCTTTCCCGAAAGGAGATTTTGATATCAAATTCTACTACCTAATTTTGCCAAAGTCAGGCTATAAAGAACTGCTGAACAGTTTGGATAACACTACTATGACCCTTGCCCGGGGCGTACCGCACTCGGCCCTCAAACTGTGTGCCAGTCAAAGCCGCTTTGAGAGCATCAGTACCATCATGCTTAATGCATCTGTGCATGACTACAATAAGATCGGCTCCCAAGACGGCTTCTGCCACCCAATGTTGATCAATGTGCGCTTCCCAGGAGGGAGGGACCTCAGTAAAACGGCCTAGGTGAAAATCCTGTTCAAGATGTTCGCGCACTCGCTTGCGCACTTGCTCATAGCCGCCTACCAATGCCACCCACCGTGTTCGTAAGTTCAGCGCCGAGGTTGGAGTCTCAAGTGTAAAATCAGTCGGCACTAAATCGGCTGCTTGTGCGCGGTGCAATTCGTCTCCCAAATATTCTTGCAAAAACTCAAAGCGAGCCCGATCGAGGATGAACAATCCACGCCGTAGATTAGTGACGTATTCAGGTAGGGAGTGGACTTGCCGTAGACAATTTTCAATTTCTTCGCAAAACAGGCGCTCATAGTGAGCGGCCAGTTGTATACCCAAGTCAGGGATAATGGTTGTGATCGTTTCCAATGGCTCAAGCAAAGCAAACTGTGTAGCTCGCCCTAGGCGGGCCTCAATCAACAAAGCCAAATAACCCTTTACCTCTGTAAATTGTTGTTGTGCAAATAGCGCATCCAGCCACTCATGGAAGGCTTCAACGACTTCATCGCCGCCAGTGCGCGTGGCCAATAAACTCTTGACCCACGCAAGGTATGCTAGGGGCTCCACAGTGCGCCGCTCTAACTGGGAGTCTCGCAAACCAACCCGTAGATGGATTAAGGCTTTGTGCCAATCATCTGCCAACCAAGCCAATACTCCGGCGCGCAAGTGATCAGTAAGACTCGGCTCAAAGCCAGTTGCGAGTAACTCGCGATAAACCTGCGCGGCTAAAGCGTGGTCGTTTGCCTGATATGCCAATTGCGCCAACGATTGCAATATGCCCGTGGCACGATGTCCCAATTCATAGGCGCGTGTCAACGCGATCAAAGCGGCTTCAGCGTCACCTGCTTGTAGGTTGAGTTGCCCGCGCAATTCCCAATAGCCACGTTCGTCTGCAACGCCTAACTGTTCGGCAGAAATATCGGCCAGCCATTGGCGGGCTTCATCCATCTTCTCCGCTTGTTTAGCCAAATACGCAGCATTCAAGCGTAGCCCAGCGACTTCCGTTTGCGTCAGCGTGGGTGGCAGATTCTGGAACAGATTTTGGAGATAGCGTAGGGCCTCTCCCGGCTGATTCGCCTGGCGTGCCGCCAAACTTCGAGCCACGATTACACGCCATCGCAGATCAGATGGCAGAACAGCTTCTAATGTCGTTAGCAAATCAAAGATTTCACCTCTAGGCGCAACTAGTCCGGTCAACGTTTCCAACAAGGGACTCAATTGCCCCACCAAAATATCTTTGGGCGAATGTGCAATAAACGCTCGTAATTCGGGTATCGTTTGGGGGATATGCCCCAATAAAGCCCGTGCCTGAGCACGCAAGGCTAGCAAAGGTTCGGCGAGCCCTTGCCGTTGAAAATCCGGCAAGTAATCATCCAAGACTGCAATCGCGGCTTCGGGTTGCGGAGGTGTCACTCGTAAGTATGCATCTACAACCCATTCGGCCACCCGCCGATCTATATCACTGGCACGAAATATCGCCTGATACCGTCCATAGATCTCGATGATTTTGGCGGGCTTGGCCCACGCCGCATACAGAGCAATCCAATAGGCTAGCACCAAACCGCTTGGTGCATCCATCGTAAAACGGCGTAAATAGGCTTCCGTTTCTTCGAAGCGATTTTCCTGAATCAAGCGATATGTCAAAGCCTTATCAAATTTCGTGGTGGTCGTGGTCGTCGAACTTGCAAAACGCAATGCCCCATATTGACGTACATACTGGTTGAATGCCGTCTGCCAATCGGCATAACTGACCGTCGCATTCGCAGGCGTCGCCGTGACATATTTCTGACACTCTGGCAAGAGCAATTGCTTGATGGCCTCAGGCGCTGAGTTCCGATCGGGGGTCGAGATATAGGAAAAATGACTATACCCGCCCCGCCGGGAAGGCATAAATCGCACCAAGAAACCCGCTTGCCTTAAATTGTGGGCAAATTGCTCAACCATGCCAACGGCGGCGAATACGAATAAACCAACCTGATTCGGTGAACCTCGAGTTGCGTCAATTTCGAAGCGCTCGATCATTATCCCCCCTCACTAGCGGTCACATAAATTGCCTCCGCCTCGTTTCGCAGTTGGGCCATCGTGCGCGCATCCGAGACATAGCGAGCAAACTCGACATTGCGCTCCATGCCACTCCGAGTCAAATTCAAAGAGCCATACAATGCTCCAAATTCCCCCACATACAGCTTGGCATGCAAATCTGGTTGATGGCGGATCACTAAGTTCGCCAGCCCACCCCACTGCTGTTGTAGCGGCGTCCAAAATTGGGCCACGCGCTCAGGCGCGGTTTCGGTGCGGACGACCACGCGCACCGTACGCCTAGATTCCGCTATCCGGCGCACGCTATCAAATAGGCTCGGTTGTGCCTCTGTGGTATCAATCCATCCCGCCACCGCCGAGCGATTTGGCACTTGCAATGGAAAATTCGTAATCCAAGGCGAGATTAAATACACAGGTGTTGTCGCTGACCCGTAGCTCCCCAGCAATTCGGCTAACAGGAAATTCGTCAGGATCGTGGCGCGCAAGCGCTGATCTTGCGTGTTCAAGTAGCTCATTCGTGATTATCCAGCCGTAGCCAAGCCCATAATTGGGCACCGACCACCTTGATTTGCGTCACTTGGGGATAGCGCCGTTCTAAGCGGTCCACCACCCCGCTATCCGTTAAGTGACTAATGGCGGTCGCCAAACTCGCGGGTGCATTCGCCGGGGCAGATAAAATCACCGGACTCGTTGGGTCTTGCTGGAATAATTTTTCAACGAGGGGCCCATAAGTCGCCAGTTCGCCGGTGGTGTCAATAGTGCGCGCCACATGAATCGCCGCAAACACGTCCTGCACCAGCGCCCGACTCAAAGTCAAGACGCTGAGGCCAGGCGGATCCACTTGGCACCCTGGCCCTTCGTCCAGACATGTGGGGCACGCATCCCGACAATTCAACAACAAGCGGCGGTCAATCGCATTTTCAAAATAGCGGCGCACTTCATCAGCGTCGGTATATTCCTGTTCGTAAAGGTGCCAGAGTTGGGCGCACAACGGATAAGTCTGGCGGGTTTCTTGTTGCCGCGCGAGCGTGGGATGACTCAATGAATGCGCCAAAAAATTACGGGCTTCGATGGTGGTCGGCAAGCGACCCAAGCGGGCGGTGAGCGCAGGCACCCATCGAGTGTTCAGTTCATGCCAAATCCGCCAATTAGCGAGTTGCGCTTGTTGGCTCAAATAGTCGTCGGTAAATACGCGATGCAATAAGCGTAATTGTTCACGCGCTGGGGGTGTTGGCACCCATCCTGCCATGCGGGCGCGCACCTGTTGTAATGCCGCCTGGCGCGTGGTGTTGGACGTCGCCTGCCGCCAAACCCGGACGTCCTGAGCTAAGGTGGATAGTTCTGTTTCGGAACGGGCTAAAATGCTCAACAAAAAGGCGTCTTCCGCTTCCGTTTCACATCCTTGCACACCCTGTTCGAGCGTGTGCCAAAAATGGGCCGGTTCGCGGCGCAACACATCTTGGACGCTTCGAAGCACGCCCACGCCGCCGATGCCGATTTCATAAATCCAAATGCGCCGATCGGCTAACGCCCCAAAATCCATATTCAACTGGGTGTAGCCAGACACATATTCCATCGCTTCCACCCCGGCTAATGTTTGACACGTTTGCTTGAGCGCATGCTTCAGCGTATGCACGAATGTGTCTTCCAAATACTGCTCATAGAGTGGTTGCTCTTGCTGAATTTCTTGATAGACCGTGGCAAAGGTCGCGCGTACCAGCGGCATCGTCAATAATTGCTCCACGGCAGTATTATTTTTACTCGATAAGTGATAGACCCGCTCAGCGATTTGGCGAAATAGCCGCAACAGTTCCGCGTCCCCCTCGCGGCAACGTCGAGCAAAATCAGTTGGCGTTTGTTGGAGGTCATGCGTGGCGAGGTCCGCCGTGGTTAACATTACTTCGGCGAAACGCTCCGCCATAAAGTAATTAATCTCCGGTTGCGCCATCAACTCCGTGACGACGCGATGCTTCACGAAATTGCGCTTCAACCGTGCGCGCGTTTCAACCGTCACTGAGATTTGCGCCGCGCGCCAGTTCTGTAACGTAAACGTAATCCCCTCGGTTTGCATTTCGTACCCCAGTGCCGCTAATTCATCTGGGCGCTCTCGACTCGCAAAAGTCGCTACGCCTTCAATTGGATTCGCGCGAGGCCCATGAGGTTTCAGACTATATTGCGTGCCGATTACTACGCGCCGCACTTTAAGCAACCGTCCGTAATCCGCTTCACTCGCAAACTCAATGCGACGGAGCAAGCGTTCGGCTACATCATTGAACATCAATGGCATGTTTCCCGGCTCAAAGGCATAGTCACGGCCAATGGTGCGGGGCGCTTCGATTTGATTGAATTGCAACGGATAGGCGCTTGACGCATGGCGGATTTGCCGGATGTTGGGGCCTGTCGGCGTCGCCCCTGAAAACAATCTCCCAGGGGCCGTGGTGCCGTCAAACCACCAGTGCGAGCCATCGGCCGAGCCAAAATGCTCCAACCGCACCGCCGTGGGGCGCTTCATCACAAACGCTCGTGGCAAACGTCCTTGGTTCCTCACAATGGTTTCAATGCGTGTTGGCAGTTCTTCCAATGGAATTGGAATTTCGTGCCGGGCATCCGCTGACAGCGTATAAGCATCTTCCAAAATAAATACCGCCCCTTGTCCTAAAGGTGGCATAATCCAACACGACCCATTGCCTCCGCGAAACGTCACGTTGCCCGGAATGGTTTCGGCTAACCCGAGTGCAATCGGCTCTGCAATGGCTTTGGCAGGTCCATAGCGCACCGATAATTCCGGCAAGTTAATGTCCGAGAATAGATTCTCTGGCAAATATTCTTGTAGCACCTTGGTGCGTGCTTTGACCGTGCCACTGCCGTCGTTTTCAAAGGCCGTGCGCAACGCTGGCATCAGCAATTCTTGAATGCCGCGTGTCAAAATGCCATCATTCCAACGGGATTGCAAATCGCCGATGAGTAACAATTGCAAACGTGCAGGGTCACGAATATCAAATAAGGTCGCTAAGTAATCTCGGAAACCATCGAGTACATCGGGGCGCGTCGTCAGCAGTTTCAAAATCCGATATTGCTCCCGCCCCATGTAATCGCTTAGACTCAACTCTAACCCTTGTCGCGCCGCTAAATATGCCAAATAATCAAACAGCGCATAGAAACCATGAATCCGTTGTAAAAAGGGGTTGACGGGATTCAGCGGGAGTTTTTTGAAGCGTGGCTCCACCAGCAAATGGTGATTCTGATATAAGAACACATCAAGGTTCTTATAAGGACTAAATACTGTCACCATCATGGGTCGTGTGCCCACCCGACGGCCACCGCGCCCTTTGCGTTGCACAAAACTCGCTAAATTTGCGGGAGCCTGATATTGAATCACTCCCATCAGAGTTGCGTCGTCGTACCCAACTTCTAGCGCTGACGTCGTGATAATGAGGTCATCAGTGGGCGTAATAAACGTTTGTCGGTCGCGCGCTGTCTTGCGCTTCAACTGCATCGGGTCTGTTAACCCGTGGCGCAACCCCCACCAACATTCGCCTTCTTGAAAGAAAAGGCATCCTGGTTCAGGATGGTGATTGACATCGCAGTGACAATCGGGGCCGGCATTGCCTTGTCCAAAGAAGTTCGGGAATAATCGGCGATTGTGGCCCGGCATCCGAAACCAATACAATGGCGTGTTTTCCAGTGGCCAATCTTCCGGGCGATGTTGAGCGCGGGCGGTGATGTCATCGGAATTGATTTTCTCAGCATCCGCCAGTTGATAAAACCACCGCCCCACAATGTCCAACGACTGTGCAAAACCAAACATCTTATATTTGGTTACTCCGTCCGCTTGCTCAGCCAGCGAAGGCGGCGGCAAAAGATGCACCACTGCCATGCTTGTTTGCAGTAAAGTCGAGATGACTGCGGTGTCTTCTTCTTGCTCGGCTTTGATGAATAAATAATGTTCGGCCCCTGCCTGCACCAACTCGGCGTCTTCCGGTTGCACTACACGAATTGCCGATGTGTTCAGTCCAGTAAGGTCCGCAAAAAAGGCTTCGGGTTCAGCTATGGTCGCGCTTAA
>Ga0315912_10006487_pt1 | contig 10446 bp, 9 predicted proteins | sample VfabasoilMG_FD_204469 | JGI IMG/M metagenome (GOLD analysis project Ga0315912, IMG submission 204469) | Garden soil microbial communities collected in Santa Monica, California, United States - V. faba soil | ecosystem: Environmental > Terrestrial > Soil > Garden | place: USA: California... | reverse complement strand
GAACAGCACGGCAGAAACGGTGGCTGGCATGTGGAGCAGCTTGTGACCATCCCACACCACAGAATCGGCTAGCTCGATGCCTGCAAGTTTCGATTTGTGTGTGGAAGAAAGTAGGGCAGAGGCGCCATGTGCGCCATCCACATGCAACCACAACTGGTTCTCGCGGCAGAAAGTGCCGATCTCGAATAGCGGATCTATGCTGCCGGTGGGGGTGCAGCCCGCAGTGGCAACGGCTGCAAGCGGATTGGTGTCCTGCGCCAGGCATTGCTGGTAAGCGGTTTGCAGCGCTGCTACATCCATGCGGCCTTGTGAATCAGCCGCTACCTTGATAACTGCATCTGTACCCAAGCCCATGATGCCCGCGGCACGGCTGACGGAATAGTGAGAATGCTCGCTTGCCAATATGCGGAGCGGCATGCCGGTACTTACGCCTTGCTGCCAGACATCCCAGCCTGCATGGGTTTGCCGCGCTGCCAATAGTGCAGTGAGATTGGCCTGTGCACCGCCGGAGGTCAGCACGCTTGCGGAAGATTTCCAGCCTATCAATTCGCCCATCCATTGCAGCACCTGGCGCTCCAGCATGGTGGCGCTGGGGCCGGTCTCATAAACTGCCATGGCCTGGTTGGTCAGCGCCGCAATCAGGTCGCAAAGCGCTGCTACCGGCAGTGGTGGGGCAACCTGGTGGCCGAGATTGCGTGGGTGGTGGATATGTAATGTGTGGGCGAGCACATCGTCCCCCAGCGCCTTGATGAACGCCTTGGGCGTGAGTGTGGGCTGTATGGGCAGCGGTTTCTGCCAGTGCTTGATAGCATCTTGCGGCGCTTGCCAATCCAGTACATTGCCTTGGCCTTGCAGGTTTTTCTCCAGGTATTCCGCCAGCAGGTCGATGATGACGTGCCCAGCCCCGCGAAACTCGGTGCCGTCGAATATCGCTGCAATTTCTTTTTTGGATAGTTTACTCATGAGCGAGTGCGGAACCAGCCGGTCAGACTCATGCGTTCTCGTTTCGCCTCAAGTACTTCATGATGAAAGCGCCCGGAAAGGAACGCCACCATGGTTCCGCCTGTTGGCTCCACATCAAGGTAAGGAACGGGTTCCAGGCCATCTAAATACATACGCAATTGGCCTCCATATTCGTGCTGCCATGTCTCGTTGAGGTAAAGGATGCAGGTCACTTGCCGGTGCTGGTGCTCTGGATTCAGCCCTGCGAATTGATCGAGGTGCTTGCGGTAAATGGCGCCCGGCGGATAGATGGCAAAGTGGCTCTCGAGCTCAAACAGGCCGAGATAGAAACTTTGATTCAAGTCTTGGCGCAGCGTTTCCATGATTTGCAGGTATTGCCGCTGCGTATCGCTGGTGCTGCTTTCATCAAGCCAGTGGACGAAATCACCGCGTATGCTGTCATCTATGGGGTTTGCCGCCTGCCCTGTGCTGGCGCGATGCATCTCACCCAGCTCCTGCAAATGTTTTGTCTCTTCCCTGAGGGCTGCGATGGTCTCTGGTGGCAAAAAATGCTCGATGATGGCATAGCCATCGTCAGCGATGCCGTCTATCAGTTGTTCGATTTTTGAGGCGGTAGTTGTGGGCATATCTGGTCCATTTGCTTAAGCGCGACATTATAGCGCTTGGGCTTGAAACTGCCTTTGCAGATTTGCTTCATATCGGGCTATGCGTTAAAATTCGCAGCTCTTCAGGCGCGTAGCTCAGCTGGTTAGAGCACCACCTTGACATGGTGGGGGTCGTTGGTTCGAGTCCAATCGCGCCTACCAACACAACCAACAAGCAAAGCCGTTCAGCGGCTTTTGTTGTTTAATGGGAAATGGCATGCCTGTAATCCGTTTACCAGATGGCTCTGAACGCAAGTTCGATGCGCCTGTAACAGTTGCCGATGTTGCCTCCAACATTGGCGCTGGCCTCGCACGTGCTGCGCTGGCAGGCAAGGTCAACGGTAATCTGGTCGATACTTCCTATCTCATCAACGACGATGCAGACCTGGCGATTATTACCGAGCGCGATGCCGAGGGTATTGACCTTATCCGCCATTCCACCGCGCACTTGCTGGCATACGCGGTTAAGGAACTGTTTCCGGATGCACAGGTGACCATAGGCCCGGTAATTGAAAACGGCTTTTATTACGATTTTTCTTACAAGCGCCCATTTACACCGGAAGACCTGCAAGCCATCGAAAACAAGATGACCGAGCTTGCCAAAAAAGACGAGCAGGTCACCCGCAAAGTCTTACCACGCGATGAGGCGGTGGCTTACTTCAAATCCATAGGTGAGCACTACAAGGCTGAGATCATCGCCTCTATTCCGGCGGGTGAAGATGTATCGCTTTATTCTGAGGGCAAATTTACCGACCTGTGCCGCGGCCCGCACGTGCCTTCCACCGGTAAGCTAAAAGCTTTCAAACTCATGAAGTTAGCGGGCGCTTACTGGCGCGGAGATTCCAATAACGAAATGCTGCAACGCGTCTACGGCACTGCCTGGGGCAAAAAAGAAGACCTCGACAGCTATTTGCATATGCTGGAAGAAGCCGAGAAACGCGACCACCGCAAACTGGGCAAGCAGCTCAATCTGTTCCATATGCAAGATGACGGCCCCGGCATGGTGTTCTGGCACCCGCGCGGATGGTCGTTGTGGCAGGAGATCGAACAATACATGCGTGCCAAGTTTGTAGAATACGATTATCAGGAGGTGCGTACCCCAACTATCCTGGACAAGACCTTGTGGGAAAAATCCGGCCACTGGGAAAACTACCGCGAGAACATGTTTACCACTGCATCAGAAAACCGTGATTACGCGGTGAAACCGATGAATTGTCCGGGGCATGTGCAGATATTCAATAGCGGTTTGCATAGCTACCGCGATTTACCTATGCGCCTGGCTGAGTTTGGCTCGTGTCACCGTAACGAGCCATCCGGCGCGCTCCACGGCCTTATGCGCGTACGTGGCTTTACCCAGGATGACGCACATATTTTTTGTGCAGAAGAACAGATTCAGTCAGAAGTCCGGACTTTTATTGCAATGCTAGAGGAGGTTTACAAAGATTTCGGTTTTGAAGATGTGCTGGTCAAGCTTTCTACACGACCCGAAAAACGGGTAGGTTCAGATGAAACTTGGGATAAGGCTGAAGCTGATCTAGGAATTGCTTTGATGCAAAGAGGATTGGTTTATGAAACTCAGCCGGGCGAAGGTGCTTTCTATGGCCCCAAGATTGAATTCACGCTGAAAGATAGCCTGGGACGCTTGTGGCAGCTCGGTACCATACAACTCGACTTCAACCTGCCGGAACGTTTGGGTGCGGAATACGTGGCCGAAGACAACAGTCGCAAGGTGCCTGTGATGTTGCATCGCGCCATTGTTGGCTCCATGGAGCGCTTTATCGGCATATTGATCGAGCACTATGCTGGCGCGATGCCACTTTGGTTGTCACCGATACAGGCGATGGCACTGAATATCACTGACGCACAGGCCGGATATGTTGCGGAAGTGGTCGCTGAACTCAAGAAGAATGGCTTTCGCGTTGAATCAGACTTGAGAAATGAGAAAATAACCTATAAAATACGGGAACATAGCTTACAAAAGATGCCTTACTTGCTGGTTGCAGGTGAGCGCGAAATGCAGAGTAAGCAGGTGGCCGTGCGTACCCGAAAAGGTGAAGACCTAGGCTCTATGCCGTTGCAGGCGTTTATCGAACGTTTGCAAGGCGAAATAAAAGCCAAGGTTTAAGCTACGAGTAGCGCGGCTTAACTTTTTATATTTATTGGAGAATTTGCGATAGCTCAAGACAAAGAAGTACGAATTAACGAGGATATTACAGCCACCGAGGTTCGTTTGGTGGGTATAGAGGGTGAGCCGTTAGGTATCGTCACTTTGAATGAAGCGATGGCTAAGGCAGAAGAAGCTGATATTGATTTAGTTGAAATCGCCCCGATGGCAAAGCCACCCGTGTGCCGGTTAATGGATTACGGCAAGTTCAAATATGCCGAAAGCAAAAAACAGCACGAAGCCCGTCTCAAGCAAAAGCAGGTTCAGGTAAAAGAAGTAAAATTCCGTCCGGGAACGGATGAAGGTGACTATCAGTTAAAGCTTCGCAACCTGATACGTTTCCTAGGAGAAGGGGACAAAGCCAAGGTAACTTTACGTTTCCGCGGTCGTGAGATTACCCACCCGGAGTTTGGTATGGCGCTACTGAAGCGCGTTGAAACGGATTTGATAGAACATGCGATGGTTGAGCAGTTCCCGAAGATGGAAGGCCGGCAGATGGTAATGGTGCTAGGGCCCAGTAAGAAAGCAAAGTAATTTAAAGAATTCTGAGTGATACGGCGAAATGGCATGCCCAAGCACTCTTAAACAACTCTCAAAGGAGAACAAAATGCCAAAAATGAAGACCAAGAGCGGCGCCAAAAAGCGCTTCAAGTTCCTTGGAAACGGCAAGATCAAGCGTACCCACTCGCATCTGCGCCATATCCTGACTACCAAGACCACCAAGCAAAAGCGCAAATTGCGCGGCACGGCGATCATTTCCCCAACTGATGCTCATCGCGTTCGCGCCATGATGCCTACACGCTAAAGGAGAAGAAAAATGCCAAGAGTAAAACGTGGTGTTACCGCCCGAGCCAGACATAAAAAGCTTTTAGAGACTGCCAAGGGTTATCGCGGCCGTCGCAAGAACGTATACCGTATCGCCAAAACGGCGGTGATGAAGGCGGGGCAATATGCCTATCGCGACCGTCGTCAAAAGAAGCGCCAATTCCGCACCTTGTGGATTGCGCGTATCAATGCAGGATCGCGCGAATGCGGCCTGACTTACAGCCGTTTCATGAATGGCCTGAAGAAAGCTGCCATTGAGGTGGATCGCAAGGTATTGGCTGATCTGGCGGTGTTCGACAAGCCAGCTTTCGCCAAGTTTGTTGAGCTTGCCAAAGCCGGTCTCTCTGCTTAATTCATGAAGTTGAAAAAGGGAGGCTAGCCTCCCTTTTTTTACGGCATAATTCACGATATGGACAATTTGGACCACATTATCCCGGAAGCGCAGCGTGATTTTGCTGCCTGCAAGACGGTGACGGGCTTGGAAGAGGCCAAAGCGCGCTACCTAGGCAAGAGTGGGGTGCTGACTGAAGCGCTTAAAGGTCTGGGTAAATTGTCTGCGGAAGAGCGCCCGGCCGCTGGCGCAGCCATCAACGTAGTCAAGCAGGCAGTGGAAGAGGCGTTAAAAATACGTCGCGATGCCATCCAGAGTGCCGAGCAGGCACAGCAATTGGCGGGAGAGGCGCTGGATGTTACCCTGCCGGCACGCAGTCATGGCAAAGGCGGTTTGCACCCGGTTTCACTGACGTTGTCACGTATAGAAGAATTATTCCATTCGATAGGTTTTGAGGTTGCGACAGGCCCGGAAATCGAGACTGATTTCTATAATTTCACTGCGCTCAATATTCCGGAAAATCATCCCGCACGCGCCATGCATGACACCTTCTATGTGGACGACAAGCATGTGCTACGTACCCATACTTCGCCGGTGCAAGTGCATTACATGCAGGACAAAAAACCGCCGCTTAAGATTATTGCGCCCGGCCGTGTTTACCGCGTGGATTCCGATGCCACGCATTCCCCTATGTTCCATCAGGTGGAAGGTTTGTGGGTGGATGAAGACATCAGCATGGCCAATCTCAAGGGCGTGGTACAGGATTTCCTGCAACGTTTTTTTGAGCGTGATGACCTAGAAGTACGTTTCCGCCCTTCATTTTTCCCATTTACCGAGCCTTCAGCCGAGATGGATATGAGCTGGAACGGCGGCTGGCTGGAAATCGGCGGCTGCGGCATGGTGCATCCCGAGGTGTTTCGCCATGTGGGCATCGATAGTGAAAAATACCGTGGTTTTGCCTTTGGCCTAGGCGTAGAACGCCTGACCATGCTGCGCTATGGCGTGAATGATCTGCGCCACTTCTTTAATAACGATTTACGTTTCCTGAGGCAGTTTAGTTAAATGCAATTTTCCGAAAACTGGCTGCGCACCTTTGTGAATCCATCGCTGGATAGCGATGCCTTGAATCATGCCCTGACCATGGCAGGACTTGAGGTTGAAGGCATGGGGCCGGTTGATACGCCTGTCGCGCAGGATATCCACCAAGTTCAGGGGTTGAACGACACCATCTTTGCCCTTAAGCTCACGCCAAACCGTAGCGATTGCTTGAGCATTACAGGTATCGCACGTGAAGTTGCGGCGATTACCGGCGCAGTGCTCAAGCTACCAGAAATTGTGCCTGTGGCCGTGAAAGGCAATAAGCAAAAAGCGGTGCATGTTGACGAGGTTGCCGCCTGCCCGCGTTACTGTAGCCGCTTGATAACCGGCGTCAATGCCCAGGCCAAAACACCCGACTGGATGTTGCGCCGCCTTGAAGGTAGTGGTTTGCACGGTATCAGTGCCATTGTTGATATTACCAATTACGTGCTGCTGGAAACAGGCCAGCCATTACACGCTTTCGATGCAGTCAAGCTACAGGGTGATATTCGTGTGCGATTTGCCAATAAAAATGAAAAGCTGGTCTTGCTGAATCAGCAAACGGCCGAATTACAGCTGGATATGCTGGTGATCGCCGATGATACTGGCGCTGTTGCGCTGGCGGGGATTATGGGCGGCGCTGTGACTGCGGTATCTGATACAACTAGCGATATTTTCCTGGAGAGCGCTTTCTTCACACCTACCGTGATTGCTGGTAAAGGCCGGTGTTTAGGGTTTAGCACGGATTCCTCCTATCGCTTTGAGCGTGGTGTGGATTATGGCAATACACGGCTTGCACTGGAACGTGCAACCGCACTGATACAGGAGATATGCGGTGGCGATGCTGGAGCCATCACCGAAGTATCAGGTAAGTTGCCTAAACGCCAGCCAGTACGTCTACGTCTTGCCCGCCTGCTCGCCGTGCTTGGCACCTCGCTGGATGAAGCTGCCGTGGCCAAGTTATTCGACCAGCTGGGATTTAACTATAAAAGAACGGCTGGTGTATTTGAAATTACACCGCCCAGCTACCGTTTTGATATTGGCTGTGAAGAAGACCTGATTGAAGAAATTGCCCGTCTGCATGGCTATGACAACATTCCCGCCACCATACCTAATACGGATTTACGCATGTTGCCACTTCCTAGAGCCTCGCTTAATCCTGCCTGGTTGCGCGATGCTTTGACTGCAAGCGGCTACCAGGAAGTTGTCACCTATAGCTTTGTGGATGAGGCTTGGGAGCATGATTTGCTGGGCAATGCTGCGCCAATTGCGCTCAAGAACCCGATTGCCAGCGATATGAGTGTGATGCGCTCTGGCCTGTGGGGAGGCTTGCTGGATACCCTAGTATATAACCTCAATCGCAAGCAGGAACGCGTGCGGTTGTTTGAGATAGGTGCCACTTACTTTAAAGCCGGTGGCGGATATAAAGAGGTCAGCCGTATTTCGGGTCTGGCTTATGGCGATGCCGCGCCGGAGCAATGGGGTAGTGCCGCGCGCGATGTTGATTTTTTTGATGTTAAGACTGAAGTGGATTTGCTGACCAATTGCCGTGCCCGCTTTATTCCAACACAGCATCCTGCTTTGCACCCCGGCCAGTCGGCGCAAGTGCAGCTCGATGGCAAGGCAATCGGCTGGCTCGGCAAACTGCATCCCAAGTGGCAGCAGCATTACCAATTGCCACGTGACACAGTGTTATTTGAATTGGACACTGCATCTTTATTGAAGCGCGGTTTACCGCAATATGAAGAAGTGGCAAAATTTCCGCCAGTGCGTCGCGATATGGCTGTGGTGGTGGACGAAAAAATCCCGGTTCAAGCACTCATTGATACCATGCTGGCGGAGAAAATCCTGCTAGTTAGCGAGATTGCATTATTCGATGTTTACCGTGGAAAAAGTGTCGCAGAAAACAAAAAAAGCCTTGCATTTCTTGTGCTTATGCAAGATACTCAAAAAACATTAACAGATGCAGAAGCCGATGAAGTGATGGCTAAACTGCTAAAATCGATAGTGCGCCAACATGACGCACAACTACGTGGTTGAGAGATTTACATGACATTAACAAAAGCTGATTTGGCCGATTTGCTATTTGAGCAAGTTGGATTAAATAAACGTGAAGCCAAGGATATGGTGGAAGCGTTTTTTGAAGAGATTCGCACCGCGCTGGAAGTGGGCGACAGCGTGAAGCTCTCAGGGTTCGGCAATTTTGAATTGCGCCAAAAATCCGAGCGTCCCGGACGTAACCCCAAAACCGGCGAAGAGATACCGATTACCGCACGACGCGTTGTTACTTTCCATGCCAGTCAGAAGCTCAAGAGCAAGGTAGAAGAGGCCTATGCAGGAGCCAATGCTTAAGGTTCAGTTGCCACCTATTCCTGCCAAGCGCTACTTCACCATTGGCGAAGTGAGCGAGCTTTGTGGAGTGAGGCCGCACGTGCTGCGTTACTGGGAGCAAGAGTTCACCCAGCTCAAACCAGTCAAGCGTCGCGGCAATCGCCGCTATTACCAGCACCACGAAGTTTTGCTGATTCGACGTATTCGAGAGCTGCTTTATGAGCAAGGCTTTACCATCAGCGGCGCGCGCAATCGCCTTGAGGATCAGGTAGTTAGAGGCCATTCTGCGGCTGTGTCAGTTGAAAATAGCCACCCAGCTGAACTGGGCAATGGCCACTTCTCTGAGTTTGATATTTCTGCCATACGCACTGAATTACGCGAGTTAGTCAACTTGCTTAATACCGCTGCTCACTAGGCTGTTCCGCCGGTTTTCCCATCCTCTTTTCCGTTATAATCTCGCCTTGTCATGAGCTTGCTTTTATGCTCAGCAACGGTTCGGGGCGTAGCGCAGCCTGGTAGCGTACTTGTCTGGGGGACAAGGGGTCGCAGGTTCAAATCCTGTCGTCCCGACCATTAAAATCAATCAGCAGTAAATAAAAAGTCAGCCTTGTGCTGGCTTTTTTGTTATGCGCGGTAGATGAGGTGACCATAAATAAAAACGACCCATATCGCTATGAGCCGATTTTAATTGATAGAATGAATTGGTAGGGGATGGCGGGATCGAACCGCCGACAAACGGATTAAGAGTCCGCTGCTCTACCAGCTGAGCTAATCCCCCAACTCGCGTTCAAGAGCGCGCAATTATCAGGATAAAGGCGCCTTGTGTCAACCTTGGGGCGTTTGAATAAAGCCATGGAAAGCACGAATTTATGAACATGCAATCAGTCGCCACTCAGCCGTTCAATGACCAAAAACCGGGCACTTCTGGCTTACGTAAGCGCGTGCCAGTATTTCAGCAGGCGCACTACCTGGAAAATTTCGTTCAGAGCATTTTTGATACCATCGTTGCGCCCCAGGGTGCAACGCTTACTTTGGGCGGTGATGGACGCTATTACAATCGCGAAGCAATTCAAATCATCCTGAAGATGGCCGCTGTCAATGGTTTTGGCCGTGTGCTGGTGGGGCAGGGCGGGATACTTTCTACGCCCGCAGCTTCCTGCATTATCCGTAAATACCAAACCTACGGCGGCATCATTCTTTCTGCCAGCCATAACCCAGGTGGGCCTGAGGGCGATTTTGGCATCAAATACAACACCGCCAACGGCGGCCCTGCGCCAGAGAAGATTACCGACACCATTTTTACCAACAGTAAAAAGATCAACCAATACCGAATTCTGGAAGCACCCGATGTAGCCATTGACGTTATTGGCGAAAAAGACTTGGGCGGTATGGTTGTGCAGGTAATTGATTCTGTTGCTGACTATGCGGATTTAATGGCGACACTGTTTGATTTCAACGTAATTCGCGGTCTGCTGAAAAGCGGTTTCCGCATGAAATTTGATGCTATGCATGCGGTTAATGGGCTCTATGCAAAAGAGATTTTCATCAAGCGCCTTGGTGCTGCACCAGATAGCGTAATGAACGCTGTGCCGCTGGAAGATTTTGGTGGTGGCCACCCAGATCCCAATCTGACTTATGCACATGAGTTGGTCGATATTTTATATGGTCAAAATGCCCCGGATTTTGGCGCTGCTTCCGATGGTGATGGCGACCGCAACATGATACTCGGCAACCATTTCTTTGTGACACCGTCTGATAGTCTGGCGATTATCGCTGCCAATGCCAAACTGGCCCCTGGCTACGCAAAAGGCGTGGCTGGCATAGCACGCTCCATGCCTACCAGTGCGGCGGCTGACCGTGTGGCGGCTGCGCTTGGTATCCCGTGCTATGAAACGCCAACTGGCTGGAAGTTTTTTGGCAACCTGATGGATGCGGACAAAGTCACGTTATGCGGCGAGGAAAGCTTTGGTACCGGCTCCAGCCACGTACGCGAAAAAGACGGGCTGTGGGCGGTGCTGTTCTGGCTGAATATCCTCGCAGCGAAGCAGCACTCAGCTGCGCAGCAATTAACGGCGAAGCAGTCAGTGAAAGAGATAGTGATGGCACACTGG
>Ga0315912_10006486_pt1 | contig 10446 bp, 5 predicted proteins | sample VfabasoilMG_FD_204469 | JGI IMG/M metagenome (GOLD analysis project Ga0315912, IMG submission 204469) | Garden soil microbial communities collected in Santa Monica, California, United States - V. faba soil | ecosystem: Environmental > Terrestrial > Soil > Garden | place: USA: California... | reverse complement strand
GATCGAGCGCGATCTTCAACCCTTCCAGAATGTGCCGCCGCGCTTCGGCCTTGCGCAGCTCGAACTCCGTGCGGCGTCGCACGATCTCGCGGCGGAACTCGACGAAATTGTCGAGCACCTCGAGCAGGGAGAGCACCTTCGGACGCCCGCCGACGATGGCCAGCATGTTGATGCCGAACGTCGTCTGCAGCTGGGTGTGCTTGTACAGGTTGTTGAGAATGACCTCACCAACCTCGCCCCGCTTCAGGTCGATGACAATCCGAAGGCCGTCACGATCGGACTCGTCGCGGATGTCGGATATGCCCTCGAGAACTTTCTCTCGAACCAGTTCCGCAATGCGCTCGATTAGCCTGGCTTTATTGACCTGGTAAGGGATGGCTTCGATGACGATGCTCTGGCGGTCGCCTTTCTTCGAGACTTCGATTTCCGCCTTGGCGCGCATGATCACCATGCCGCGGCCCGTCAGGTACCCCTGCTGGATGCCTTGCCGGCCGACGATGTAGCCGCCGGTTGGAAAATCGGGCCCCGGAACGAGCTCCAGGAGCTTGCGCTGCTTGTCGCGAAGAGTCGGCTTCGCGTCCGACTGCGCGCTCTCAATGAGCCAGATCGACGCCTCGATGACCTCCCGCATGTTGTGCGGCGGGATGTTGGTCGCCATGCCGACGGCGATACCCGCCGAGCCGTTGACCAGGAGATTCGGAAACGGCGCCGGAAGGACGGTCGGTTCTTCAGTGGTCTCGTCGTAGTTCGGAACGAAATCGACCGTCTCCTTGTCGAGGTCGACCATCATCTCGTCGGCGAGGCCGTCGAGACGCGCTTCCGTATACCGCATCGCCGCCGGTGGGTCGCCGTCGATCGAGCCGAAGTTGCCCTGCCCGTCGGTGAGCACGTAGCGCATGTTGAAGTCCTGCGCCAGGCGGACGAGCGTGTCGTAGATCGAGGCGTCGCCGTGGGGATGGAAGTTCCCCATCACCTCCCCGACGATCTTCGCGCACTTGCGATAACCGCGAGTCGATGTGAGCCCCATGCTCTTCATGCCGTAGAGCACGCGGCGATGTGCGGGCTTCAGCCCATCGCGAACGTCAGGCAGCGCGCGTCCAATGATTACGCTCATCGCGTAATCCATGTACGAACGCTTCATCTCGTCTTCGATGTTGACCGGGATGCGGTTCGGCGTCGGTGTCGTCATGAACTCGGAGTTGTGTGGCGGACGCTCGAAGTGAGGTCCGCCGGCGAAACGCTACACGTCGAGATTGCGAACGTCGAGGGCGTTGTCTTCGATGAACTTGCGCCGCGGTTCGACCTGATCACCCATCAGCGTCGTGAACATCTGATCCGCTTCGGCGTGATCCTCGGCGCGCACCTGCAACAGCGTCCGGTTCTCCGGATCCATCGTCGTGTTCCAGAGAGTGTCCGGGTTCATCTCGCCGAGACCCTTGTAACGGTTGATCGCGATGCCCTTCTTGCCGGCGGTGATGAAGAACTCCACGAAGTCATCCAGTGATTGAAGCGTGACGTCGGGCTCCTTTCGAGCCGCCCTGGCCGGCGCCGACGTTTCAGCTGCCTGCGCAGTTCCCTGTGGAGTCTCCTCGGCGGTCTCGTCCTGCGGTTCTTCCTCGCGCGGGATCTCGCCCGACACCACAACCGCTGGGAACCGGATCTCCGCGATCTCGCGATAAGCCGAGACCAGCATCCGGTATTCGCCCGACGTGATGAAGTCGATTCCGATCTCGTATTGCCGTGGGTAGCCCAGCGATCGATCGTCGATCTGCAACGCGAAGACGTTGTGCTCGTCGTCGCGCGTGACCGATACCGTTCGCGTCGGCGTGGTCATTCGCGCAGCGATCACGTCCAGCCGGTCGCGCTGTTCGAAGAATGATTTGTCCCGCGCTTCGCCTTCCAGCAGTGCCGACACAATCGACGGCGGATGGCCGCGGCGAGTCACCTGCTGGAGGAGTTTCAAGTACGCGTTGCTCCGCTGCAGCTGGCGCTCCAGCAGCTCGCCAAAGAGCTCGCTACCGTCTGCCAGCCTGACTACTCGCGATTCAACCGCGCGGCGGACGAGGAACCCATCGAGCTCCTGCTCGTTCTTGATGTAGGTCTCGGAGCGGCCACGCTTCGCCCTGAACAGCGGCGGCTGCGCGATGTAGATGTGACCCCGGTCGATCAGCTGATGCATCTGACGATAGAAGAACGTCAACAGCAACGTCCGGATGTGCGAGCCGTCGACGTCGGCGTCAGTCATGATGATGACGCGGTGATAGCGGAGCTTTTCGACGTCGAAGTCTTCGCTGCCGATGCCGCACCCAAGCGCCGCGATCATGGTCTTGATCTCGTCGCTGCTCAGCATCTTGTCGAAGCGCGCCTTTTCGACGTTCAGGATCTTGCCCTTGATCGGCAGGATCGCCTGGAAGCGCCGGTCGCGTCCCTGCTTGGCCGAGCCGCCTGCCGACTCGCCTTCGACGATGTAGATCTCGCTCTGAGCAGGATCACGCTCCTGGCAGTCTGCGAGCTTGCCGGGAAGGCTGCTGCCGTCGAGGGCGCCCTTGCGGCGAACGAGGTCGCGAGCCTTGCGCGCAGCCTCGCGAGCGCGAGCGGCATCAACAGCCTTGCCGATCACTCGCTTGGCGACCGCCGGGTTCTCCTCGAGGAACTGTCCGAGCTTGTCGTTGACGATCGTCTCAACGATGCCTTTGACCTCGGTGTTCCCGAGTTTCGTCTTCGTCTGCCCTTCGAACTGCGGGCGCGGAATCTTGACGCTGATAACTCCCGTCAGGCCTTCGCGAATGTCGTCGCCGCTGATGCTGGCGTCTTTCAGGTCCTTCGCAAGGTTGTTCTTCGCCGCGTAGGCGTTGATCGTTCTCGTCAGCGCGGAGCGGAAGCCTGACAGGTGCGTGCCACCCTCGTGCGTGTTGATGTTGTTCGCGAACGTAAAGACCAGCTCCGAGTAGCCGTCGTTCCATTGCAAGGCGATCTCGGCATCGATGCCGTCCTTGTCGCCTTTCATGAAAATCGGCTTCTCGTTGACGAGCGTCTTGTTCTTGTTCAGATGCTGGACGAAGGAGACGATGCCGCCCTCGTACTGAAACTTGTGGCTCTTGCCGTCGCGCTCATCGTCGATCGTGATGAGAATGCCGCCGTTCAAGAACGCGAGCTCGCGAAGTCGCTGGGCCAGCGTGTCGAAGCTGTACTCAGTCGTTTCGAAAATCTGCGTGTCGGGTTTGAACGTGACTTTCGTGCCCCGGCGCTGCGTCGTTCCCGTGATCTCGAGCTCACCGGTCGGGTTCCCGCGCTCGTAGCTCTGTTGGTACACCTGTTCGTTGCGCCAGATCTCGAGGTCCAGTCGCTCCGACAAGGCGTTGACGACAGAGACCCCGACGCCGTGGAGGCCGCCCGAGACTTTGTAGCTGTCGTTGTCGAACTTGCCGCCGGCGTGGAGAACGGTCAGGACGACTTCCGCAGCCGACTTTCCGCTCGCGTGGCGGTCCACCGGGATACCGCGACCGTTGTCGACAACGGTGATCGAGCTATCGAGATGGATCGTGACGTTGACCTGGTCGCAATAACCAGCCAGCGCTTCGTCAATCGAGTTGTCGACGATCTCGTACACCAGGTGGTGCAAGCCAGGCGCACCGGTAGATCCGATGTACATGGCCGGGCGTTTCCGCACGGCTTCGAGCCCCTCCAAGACCTTGATCTTGTCGGCGCCGTAATCGTCCGCGGACCCGTTGCCGTTGGGACCTGTCGAACCCGTCTCCGACACTACGAGGTCATCGACGTGCTCTTTGTGCTGCTCTCGCTGCTCTTCCACACCCGTTTTTTGATCGGTTGGATTCAAAAGACCCCGCTCAAATCCTCATCGGCATGATCACGTAGGTGTAGTCGTACCCTTGTGCGCCGACGGGTTTCATCACGGCCTGGCTGACATCGTCCTTGAGCGAGAGCGAAACGATGTCGGTCTCGACGACGTTCAAGAAGTCGAGCACATACTGTGCGTTGAACGAGATCGTCAAAACCGGGCCGCTGTATTCGACAGGAAGTTGCTCGTGAGCCTCACCAAACTCCGAGCTGCTCGACGTGACTTCAACCTTCCCCTTGTCCACTTCAAACTTGACGGCTCTCGATCGCTCATTCGAGAGAAGCGCTACTCGCTTCACGGCGCTCGTCAGACGCTCTCGATCGAACTCGATGGTCTTGTCGTTTCCCTTGGGGATGACGCGCTCATACGCCGGGAACTGACCGTCGATCATCCTCGAGATCAACACCCTGCCACCGACCTCGAAGAAGAGATGGTTCTCGCCGCTCTCGAACTGAATGTCTCCCTCGCCCTCTGAAAGCAACTTGCCCAACTCGAGCAATGTCTTCTTTGGAAGAATCACACCGACCTCTTGCGACACGCCGGTCTGGTGTTGAACGTCCACAAGCGCCAGGCGATGGCCATCCGTTGCGACCAGCGTCAGGCCCTGAGGCCGGAGCATGAACTTTGCGCCATTCAGAAAATAGCGGGTGTCTTCTCCCGTGATGGCGTATTGGGTTTTCGACACCATTTCCCGAACTGCTGACCGAGGCAAAGTCGCGCGCGCAGTGCCACTGACATCGGGCAGCGTGGGGAAGTCCTCGCGCGGCAGCGTCTGCATGCGCGAATCAAATCTGTCCGCAGCTACTTTGACGCCGTTGCGATCCTGCTCGATGCGAACATCGGTCTCTGGAAGAGCTTTTACGATCTCGTACAGCTTCTTCGCAGGCAGTGTCAGCGAACCACTCTTCGCCACAGCCGCCTGACATCGACTTCTCAGCGCGACTTCAAGGTCGGTCGCCAACATTCGAACCTCATCGCCCTTCGCTTCGATCAAGACGTTCGCGAGGATGGGGATGGTGTTCTTCCGCTCGACGATGCCCTGGAATAGTTGGAGTTCTCGCAGAAGCTCATTCTTCCGGACAACAAGTTCCATAGCTTTGTGATGACCTCGAGCAGAGCCGTTCAGCCGCGTTACCGGAGCCGGCGTGGAGAGTGGCGGTTCTCTCTACTGAAGTGATCAGAAGAGATAGTGAATTATACAAGAAATAGATCTCGGTGCAAAACTCGGTAAAGGACTATTAAGGCTTGACATTCAACAAGTTACGGTGTGGATAAATTTCACGTTTCGCGCGTGGATCTGTTAGTAAGCCCACATGCCGCCGGACGTCGATCGGTCGTCCACAGGTCATCGAATGTTGAGGCTGTGGAAAACTCATTTCGACTACCGGAATGACTGCAGAAAACTCTCCATCACGCTGTTGAAATTCGGATCGTTCTTTCGAAGATCTTCAACCTTCTTAATCGAGTGAATCACTGTTGAGTGGTGCTTGCCGCCGAAGCTGCGTCCGATCTCAGGCAGCGATGCGTGCGTGAGTGACTTGCAGAGATACATCGCAACCTGACGAGGCATGGCAACCGACTTCGAGTTGTCACGTGCTTTGAGATCCGCCACTTTCAACTGGTAGTAGTCCGCTGTGAACTTCTGAATACTCTCGATCGTCACGTGCTTCTCGTCCTGCTCGATGACGTTCCTGAGAATCTCCTGTGTGAGATCGAGAGAAATCTCCCGTCCAGTAAGCGATGCGTACGCGATGAGTCTCGTCAGCGATCCTTCGAGCTCGCGGATGTTCGACTTGATGCGGCCTGCGATGTAAAGCGCAACGTTATCCGGCAGCGGGACAGCCTCCGCTTCGGCCCGGCGCTTGAGAATCGCGACTTTCGTCTCGAGGTCGGGCGGTTGAATATCGGCGATCAATCCCCATTCGAAGCGTGAGCGCAGCCGTTCCTCGAGCGCAGGAATCTCGTGGGGAGGGCGATCGCTGCTTAGAACGATCTGCTTTTGCGAATCGTACAGAGCGTTGAAGGTGTGGAAGAACTCCGTCTGTGTTCCTTCCTTGCCGGAGACGAACTGGATGTCGTCAACGAGCAGCACGTCAACGCTTCGGTAGCGTTCGCGAAAATCCAGGATGCGGTCGTACCGGACGGCGTTGATCATCTCGTTCATGAAGCGCTCGGACGAGATGTAGGTCAACGTGAGCGACGGATCGTGATCGAGCACGTACTGCCCGATCGCATGCATCAAGTGCGTCTTGCCAAGACCCACGCCGCCGTAGATGAACAGCGGGTTGTACGAACGAGAGGGTGCTTCCGCAACGGCTCTGCACGCCGCGTGGGCGAACTGGTTCGACGGTCCGACGATAAACGTGTCGAAGGTGTATCGAGGTGTGAGACCACCTGAAACTGATGAGGGCGCCACTTCGGGATCTTGAGGCCGTGAGGTTTCATCCGCCAGGGGCGCGTCCGGAGAGACACCTGGGGCGCTGCCTTCCGAGACGAATGCGACACTCGTTCCGGTGCGTTTGACCTCCTCCAGGGCCTCGGCGAGGACTCCGGAATAGTGCTTCGTCAGCCAGTCGGTAAACAGGGGAGTAGGCACCCGAATGGTCAGGCCTGAACCGCTGTCAGCAATCAAGGAGGTGGGCCTGAACCACGTGTAGAAGCTGTGACGGTTGACCTTCGTCTCAACTCGCGCAAGCACCTGCTCCCAAATACTTGATTCCATTGTATTTACTCGATAAATTCGTGGTAGCCGAGGCTTTCGCCGGCGAAAAATGAGGCCGGCCTAGCGAGGGGGGTGCCGAACGACGACCGGGGACACAAAAATTAGCCCCTCTGCCTGGACTCAGGGTCCAGAGAAGCTCTGAATTGTTAGTAATTTGTGAGATCTTGCTGAACCGCACGCGTTTTCCACAGTGTTTTCCACAGTTGTGGAAATCTTGGGGAAGAAACCGAAGTATCTCCGCGGCATCGCCAGCAACCGTTTCAGAGAGGTTGGGACTGTAACACAGGACGCCGCCCCCGGATTCTTTGACAGTGTGAAGGCGTGGCGATTACTATTGAGGTTTCGCGTCAGCTCAAATAGGCCTGTTTTCTATACGTAGGACAGCATGAAGGGAAAGCGTACGTTTCAGCCGAACACGCGTCGCCGTAAGAAGGCACACGGGTTCAGAGTCCGCATGGCAACGAAAAACGGCAGAATTGTGCTGAAGCGTCGCCGCGCCAAGGGACGAAAGCGCCTGACAGTCGCTGACGAAGGTTAGCGCATGGCGGAGGCGTGCGGCTTGGGGCCGCGCGAGCGCATCCGCCGCCGCCAGGAATTTGATCGCGCGTACTCGGAAGGCACTCGACTTCACGCGCGTTTCATGACACTGATCGTAGTGCGGAATGCGTGTCAGCATCCGCGTCTTGGTGTTGCCGCAAGCCGTAAGCTAGGAGCGGCCGTTCGTCGGAATCGCGCGAAGCGCCTGGCGCGGGAGCTGTTCAGGCGCTACAAGATCGGACCAGCTTTCGAGGCAGCGCCTGGGCTGGATGTAGTGATTGTGCCTCGCCGGGAAATGCTCGATGCTCCCTTCTCCGCCCTTGAAGCCGACTACGCACGCGTCATCGAGCAATATGCGAAGGGGTCTGTCCGATCGGGCCGGCGCCGTGGGCGTCGCCCTGGTTCTGGCGCTCCTTAAGTGCTACAAAGTCCTTCTTTCACCGCTCTTCACCGGATCGTGCCGGTACTACCCATCCTGCTCCGACTACATGGCGGAGGCCGTGCGTCTACATGGACCATGGCGCGGTGTGTGGCTCGGGTGCCGACGTTTGGCACGGTGCCACCCGTTTGGCGGCCATGGTGTGGACCCGGTACCGATTCCTTAGTCTCAGCACATGGAACGTAGGTTCTTCTTCGCAATTCTTCTGTCGTTTGTCGTCCTGTACGGCTATCAGGCGCTGTTCGTCCCACCAGCGCCCAAGACACCGCAAGCCGTCACGACACCATCCTCGACATCGAGCACTGCGCAGCCCGCACCTGGAGGTGCTCCTGCTGCAACGGCCACACAGGCCCTGCAACCGACCGCCGAGCCAACTCCTGCGGAAGGTGAAACGAACGAACGTGAAATCGTTGTCGACACGGCAACGGTGCAAGTCGTTCTCACAAACCGCGGCGGACGCGTCCTGCACTGGCGGCTCAAGGCGTTCAAGGATCAGAAGGGCAATCAGGTCGATCTCGTTCCGACTGAAGTGCCCGCCGATCAACCACGCCCGTTCTCGCTGATCGTCAGCGACTCGGCTCTCACGCAGCGGATGAACAACGCGCTGTATCGGGTGAGCGGCGATACGGGTGGGCGCGTGGACGCCACGTCTCAACCAGCGCAATTGGTGTTCGAGCTCGAAGGCGCTGGTGGTCTGCGGGTGCGGAAAGAATTTGGTTTCGAACCGAGCAACTACGTCGTGACGGTGTCGGCGAGCGCGACGGACGGGACAAAGGCGTTGCAGCCCGGCATCGCGTGGGGCCCGGGGCTCGGAGACGCCGGCGCGCTTGCGGCGGGCGGCAGCTTCTTCACCGGCAACTACACGCAACCGCCAGAGGCGATCTTTCACCGCGACGGAAGCTGGGAGCGCGTACGCCCGGACAAGTTAGCCGATCAGGGTTCGATGACCGGCCAGTATCGGTACGCCGGCGTCGACGATCACTACTTCATCGCCTCAGCGATCGAGCCAGGACAAGGCCGCCTGGAGTACCAGCCGGTCGTTCTGCCCGGGCCTGGCGAGACGAAGCGGTCGCTGCTCGCACACACCGTTTACCCATCGGCGAGCGGTGAACGTATTCGGTATTTCGTGGGGCCAAAGCAATTCGACGACTTGCAGGCGGTGGATCCCGAGTTCACTCGTGCCATCAACTTCGGCATGTTCCGCGTGATCTCTGTTCCGCTCCTGAGCGCGCTGAAGTGGGTCCACAGCTACATCGGCAATTGGGGCTGGTCGATCATCGTCCTCACGATCCTCATCAACCTTGCGATCGCGCCGCTGCGCCACAAGAGCGTGGTGTCGATGCGCAAGATGCAGGCGCTGCAGCCGCAACTCAAGGCGATTCAGGACCACTACGCAGGGCTGAAGGTGACCGATCCTGCGAAGCAGAAGATGAACACGGAGATCATGAATCTCTATCGTGAGAAGGGCGTGAATCCCGCGAGCGGATGCGTGCCGATGCTCCTCACGATGCCGATTCTGTTCGCGTTCTACGGCTTGTTGTCGCAGGCGATCGAGCTTCGCGGTGCCGAATTCGGTCTCTGGATCAAGGATCTCTCCGAGCACGATCCGTTCTACGTCACACCGGTGCTCATGGCGATCACGATGTTCTGGCAGCAACGGATCACGCCGTCAACGGCGGACCCGGCGCAGCAGAAGATCATGATGATGATGCCGCTCATGTTCGGCGTCATGTTCCTGTGGGTTCCGAGCGGTCTGGTTCTGTACTGGTTCGTCGGCAACCTCTGGGCGATCGGACAGCAGTACTTCACGAACTGGATGATCGGACCGCCGACGCTGGCGACGACGCGACCTCCTGCGGAGCGCCGGATGAAGAGCGCCGGTGCAGGTCGTACAGCCGCCGCTGAGCGCAAGAGCTAACTGTCGACGAGGACGCAGCGTGAACGAGACTTTGACGAAACAAATCGCGGACTTCGTCCAGAACGTCGCGAGCGCAATGGGCGTCACCCTGGCCGTGACGATCGAAGAATCACCCGAGGGGACGCGTATCAACCTCGAAGGCGAAGATGGCGGAATCCTGATCCGCCGCGGCGGCGAAGGGTTGCAAGCGCTCCAGCACGTCGTCGCGACGGCCTTTCGTCGTCAGCTTGGTGACGACAATCGCATCGTCGTCGACTGCAACGGGTTTCGGAAGGACAAGGACGCCGAGATCAAGCAGATGGCCCGCTTCATGGCAGAGAAGGCCCGCTCGAGCGGGATGCCACAGGAGATGGGGCCACTGAACCCGTACGAGCGTCGCATCGTGCACATCGCCATCGCAGAAGATCCGACGGTCAGCTCGGAGAGCATTGGCGATGCGTTCATGAAGACCGTCATCATTTCAGCCAGACAGTAGTCCCGGCCGCCGCGTCGGCAACGCGCTGCGGGTGACCGCATGTTCTCTTCCGACGACACCATTGTGGCCATCGCGACACCGCCAGGGCGCGGCGGTATCGGAGTCGTCCGTCTGAGCGGAGCCGGCGCATGCGAGCTCGCATCCCAGGTCGTGACGCGTCGAGAGCCGCTCGCACCGCGCGAAGCGACGTTGACCAAGGTCCGCGTAGGCGACACAGGCACATCGCGGAACAGTGACCACGCGATCGTGACGTGGTTCCCTGCGCCGCATTCCTACACCGGCGAACATGTCGTCGAGATCAGCACGCATGGAAGCCCGGTCGTGCTCGGCGAAATCGTGCGCGCCCTCGTCGCAACCGGCGCGCGCCTGGCCAGACCGGGAGAGTTCACTCTGCGGGCATTCCTGAACGCGCGTATCGATCTTGCGCAGGCAGAGGCCGTCGCCGACTTGATCGACGCCGCGACGCCGCTGCAGGCACAGACGGCATTCGATCAAC
>Ga0315912_10006485_pt1 | contig 10448 bp, 7 predicted proteins | sample VfabasoilMG_FD_204469 | JGI IMG/M metagenome (GOLD analysis project Ga0315912, IMG submission 204469) | Garden soil microbial communities collected in Santa Monica, California, United States - V. faba soil | ecosystem: Environmental > Terrestrial > Soil > Garden | place: USA: California... | reverse complement strand
CGCCGAGAGCGCCGTATGAAAGCGCTTTCGCCCGACTTCGCGCTGTTCGCTCGCGAAGGTGGCCCGCGCGGCGTCCGCGACTTCTTCGGCCAGATCGCCCAGGCGCTTGGCGACGCTCGTGGCATCCCGTTGAGCGAGCGCCATCAGGCCCGCGTCCAGCGCGAGCAAGGCGTCCTCGATGCGTCGGCGTGGATCCTCGCGCTGAGTTTCGAGCAGGCGCGCCTGCCCGAGCACGAAGGCAGAGAGCCCGTTCGACACCCGCAGTCCGCCGTAGCTCCCCGCGACTGCTTGGCGCAGGGCGCCGACCACCTCGCCTTTCTTGCGCGCGAGCTCGGCCCGGCGCTCGCGCGCCGCAGCCGCGGCGGGGTGCGCGCGGCGTTCGCGTTCGTCGCCGAGCGCCAGATCCAGCAGCTGAATCAGCTGGTCCTCGGAGCGGCGGAGCGCCGCGTAACGCTGCGCCTGCGGTTCGCCGACGTCTGGCGGCAAGATCGTGATCGCCTGGCTTTCGCCCCACTTGGAGCCGTGGGCTGGGTCGTTGTCGCGCGCCTGAACAGTGGCGATCACGGGCAAGAAGGCGCGCCTCAAGAACGGGTCGCGCGGGGAGAGCGCGTGGGCGCCGCGCTCTTCGCGCGACTGACCGTCCAGCTTGATCAGCGAGCGGCGATCTTCATGGCTGCCCGCCCGTAGCACCAGGTCGATTTGACGCAGACCGTGGTCGTCGCTCACCACGTATCGCAGCTCGAAGCCTTCGAGCTTTTGCAGCGGAAGGGTCATTGGCGCGCCTTCGAGCTCGATGCGCGGGGATTGATCTGGCTTCGCGCGGAGCTCGAGCGTTTCTTGTTCGGGGATCAGGACGCCGCCGAAACGCGCGGCGATGCGGAAACTTCCGTTCCGATCGAGCTTGAAGCGAGCCACGACGCCGCCCGCTCCGTCATCGACGAAATCGGTTTCGGTTTGGCCGTCGGTCAGCACTAGGTGTCGCCCCGTTCGGGCAGGCACTCCGCGCACACTGAGCATGCTGCCTTGAGCCTCCTCGGCCGCGAACCCGAGAGAGAGCGTGTGCTCGGTCTCGTGCAAGTACGAAGGGGGCTGCGAGGATACGCGCACCAGCTCGAGCAGTGTCATGGGTACGGGCGCCAGCCCCCGCCGCGCGGCGATGACGTTCAGGCCCTCGGCGATGCGAATCGGGTCGGGCAGCGTAACCAGGCCGATCGCCAGGACCAGCGCAAACAGAGCCCACGAGAGCTTGGCGGCGCGTCGCATGGCCGCGCCGCGCACCGATTCCGCCGGCACCCGCTCGATGACGCGGCGAAAGTGTAACGCGGCCAGTTCGGGCGAGCCCACGTCGGGAGCTGATTCGGTTTGAAGGAGGAGCTCATGAGCGCGCAACGCGCGTTCGGCCGCATCCCGGTTGGTGGGCCCGAGCACTCGTCGAATCACGCCGGCCGAAGTGAGCAGGAGGCGACGCTCGCGGAAACCAAGCCAAGCGGTGCCAAGAAACACGACTAGGACGAGGAGTGCTGCGCTGGCGCGAGCGGGCACGCTGCCCACGCGACCGAGGTGAGCGGCTACCACGACAGAAAGCCCAAACGCGCCCCAGCTCAGGCGGCGCGCGCGGCGACCGACCTCGGCTTGCCACAGCGCGGAAAGGCGCAGAAGTCCGCTGGTCTCGCTCACTTCGGGTAAGCGTACTTGAGCCTGCGGGGGTGACAAGACGAGGCCCCCGAAGCATGCTGGATTCGTGCTCGAAGAGGCAGAGCGCATCGCCACGGTGCTCCGATCGCTGCCCGAGGCACGCGTGCGGGTCGCGTTTCTTCGCGACTATCTGGGGGACGGTGATTCGAGCCAGGTTGCCCATGTTTTCGACGCGCTAGCGGGCTCATCGTCGCGCGGAGCCGACCGTGAGGCGCTGCTTTCGCTGGTCATGCTGCTCGCGGGCCTGGCCGACGACCCGGTGCTCGATCGGTTGGGGCACATCTCGGCGTCTCGGAGCCTCACCCGGCTCTCCCGGTTGCTGCGGCGGGCCCCCGAACTCGAGCGCTCGCAATCGGTTCCGCCGATGCCTGATTATGGGGCGGGTCGGGAACTATCGGTAGGCGAGCGCAAGGCCATGGCACGTCGACCCAGCCGCGCCTCGTTTGACAAGCTACTGAAAGACCCGCATCCGCTCGTGATTGGACAGCTGCTCGAGAATCCTCGGCTGACAGAGGACGACCTAGTGCGGGTTGCCGCGCGGCGGCCGGCCAACGTCAGTGCGTTACGCGCCATCGCGCGCACCAACTGGCTCTGTCAGCCTCGCGTCCGCATGTCCCTCATTCACAATCCGGGCACACCGTCTGCCATTGCTGTCCCATTGCTGGCAGTTTGTACACGACCCGAACTCGATCAGATCCGCATCAGCTCTGAATGCTCGGAGCTAGTCCGTGAGACTGCCGAAGAGCTCATTATTTTGCGCTCGGTCCTGCCACCGCGCGCATCATAACGGTGTCGACCGAACAATGCGCCGCAGCTACAAAATGCATGTTCGGTGAGCCGATTAATGATCATCTAGACACGTGATTTTGGTCAGTAGTCGATCCAGAATGCTCCGGGCGGGAATTACTTAACGGTGTTCTCCGCTCGCGCGCGAAGACACTTTTTTTCGGAGGCTGCCATCGTGAACCGGTTAGCGCAGATGCCGTCGCATTTATTTTTCCTACTCTGCGTTGCCGCGGCCGGTCTTGGCTGTTCGGGCGCAGCTACCGAGGACACTCTCCCCTTCGGTAATTCGGGCGGGAAGACCTCGTCGTCGCTGGGCGGTTCGTCCAACGGTGCGGGCTCTGGTGGTGGCACCGCGACGGGCGCGGGCGGCACGACGATTCCCATCGGGACCGCTGGCTCCTCGACCGCCGGCGATGGTGGCGTCGAAAAGTGCGCCAACGTCACTTCCACCGCGATGCCATTGCCACCCGTGCTCGGGTTTCTCATCGACACGAGCGGGTCCATGAGCAGTGCGCCGGGCGCGATGCCTGGCACGATGCCGCCCGCTGGCACGCCGAGCAAATGGGTCAGCACGCGTGACGCCTTGATCCAAGCCTTCAACGACATGGCGCTCGGAACGGGGACGGGGTTGCTCTTCTACCCGAACACCCAGGGCATGGGTGGCCCCACCTTCGGTCGCGGAGGTGCTGGCGGCATCGGTGCCGGCGGCAATGGCGGCGGAGGCGGCACCACCGGCGCCGGCAACTCCACGTGCATCAACCGCCAAGTTGCCGTTCCGCTCGCTCCGCTCGACATGACGCAGCGCAACGCCATCGTGATGGCGCTGCGAAACAAGATGCCGAACGGTAATACCCCCACGCACGACGCTTACCTCTTCGCTCTGCAAACCGTAAAGGCGTCGACACTTCCGGGCTCGAAGTACGTCGTGCTGGTTACCGACGGCGCTCCCACGTTCTCCCTCGGGTGCGTCGGAAACGGCATGGGTGAGGTCGATGCCAGCCCAATCGTTCAGGAAGCCGCAAACGCGCTCAAGAACGACGGCATCAAGACCTTCGTCATCGGCTCGCCCGGTAGCGAGACCGCGCGCGGCTCCCTTTCGCAGATGGCCACCCAGGGTGGCACTCCGCTCGCCAACTGCTCCGACTCGGGTCCCAACTACTGCCACTTCGACATGACCACGACGACGGACCTGTCCGCCTCGCTGAACGAGGCGTTCAAGTCGATCACCGGCCAGGTCGTCAGCAGCTGCAACTACGCCGTCCCCACCGTCAGCGGTTCGAGCATGATCGATCTGAAGCAGATCAGCGTGAACTTCACGAGCGGCTCGGGCGACAAGCGGCGCATCGCGCAAGACCCCTCGACGACGGAGTGCAACACGGGCTGGCAACTGTCGGCCGACAAGAAGCAAATCACGCTGTGCCCGGACATGTGCGACACCGTGAAGAACGACATGGGCTCCAAGGTCGACGTCGTGTTCGGCTGCAATCCCATCGCGCTCTGATCCAGCGCGCGTCCAAAGGTCAAACCAGTCCCAAGCGCAACGCAGCGGCTTCTCGATAGGCCGCTGCGTCACGGACCGTCGACTCTTCGCGGCACGTGAAGACGAACTTCACGTCGTGGTCGTCGTTACGCAACAGTGCGCTTCCGATCAGCGTCGACCATTCGGGTGATGCGCTGTTCGAGGGCCCTCGCAGGCGGCGCTTCGAAATCGTGAGGCAGGCAGCGAGCAGCGCCTGGAAGTGGTAACGTAGCGCGAGCTCTGGCTCCGCGTAAAATGGCAGCAGAACGCGCAGCGCATGCGTCGAAGTCACCGCGTGCAGCGCCGTGAAGTCGAGCGTGCCGAGGTACAACTCGAGGGCGGCGCGGGCCAGCTCGTCGAGCGTGCCGGGACCCGTGCGAAGCTTGCCGACGACCTCGTCGAAGCCCGGCTGCCGAGCCGCAGCTCGCATCGCATCCGCGATCAAGCCGCCGGCGGTCACGGAACCGAAGCGGGGATCGGCAGCGGCGCTCGCAAGCAGCGACTGCGCTGGCCGCTCGTCCGCCGCGCGGGCCTCTGACAACGCGCGCAGCGGCTGTCCGACGGTGACGAAATAGGCGAGCGCTTGGGCGAGCTCGGCATCGTCCTCGGCGCCGAGCGCGTAGGCGGTGCGAATCAAGCCGTGAAACGCGGCGCCGCCGATGCCCGGAGCGAGCTCGGGCAGCAAGCGTCGCAGCACGCCCGCACGGCCGTGCGCCGAGAGCTCGCTTTCGAAGGACCGCGCAAGTTCGCAGAGCGCGCTCGGCACGCCGATCGACGCTCTGAAATCGGCTGACGCGATCGGTGCGCTCGGACGTAGCGGTCGCAGGCGGGTGGCGTAGGCGGCGGCAAAGGCTTCGAGTCGTGCGGCGTCGGCGCCGAGTGCCGAGAGCGCGCCGAGCGCCATCGATTGGTGATTCGAGAGGCCGTTGCCGTACTCTGGATCCGTCGCGCGGTTCCGTGCCAAGAGTTCGCGCAGACTCCGCGGCGGGAGCGCCTCCCGAGTGAGATTCGACCCGCTCGGCTCGGGTGCGTGAGGAGGCTCCGGCGCGGCCATTGGCTTTTCACAGCTTGCCTGCCAAGCGCTCGCGGTCAAGCCGAGCGCGAAGCTTCGACGGCCGAGCTCGAGACTACGCATCTATCGAGGCTCTTCCTCCACGAATGCCCTGAGCCTATCGAGCGTAGTGTCCCACTCCTTCGAGATCAGAGCGAGCCAATGTTGCGCGTCGCCCAGCCGCCTCGGCTGAAGTTCGTAAATGCTCTCACGCCCATCGCGAGTTCCACGAACCAAACCAGCGTTCGCGAGCACTTGCAGGTGCTTGGTCACCGCTTGCCGTGTAACGGAACCGCCTTCAGTGAGTTTGGCGATTGAAAGCGGCCCCTCCTCGCACAGCCGGGCGACGACCTTGAGTCGCGTTTCGTCGCCCAGAGCCGCGAAGAGGGGGGCCGCGCGCTTCCACGATCGAGCTGCGTGACTAGCCGACATGGCGAGCGAGGTACTTCTCGACGAGCTTCAGCTGATGCTCCCAGCCGCCCTCGTTGGCCGCGAACGCCTTGGCCCGACGTTCCAAGGGGATCTTGTCGAAGCCAGATTCAGTGATGGTCAAGAGCGTACCGCCCGCCGCTTCCTCGAGCTCGAACACGACCAACGTGGTCGGTTCGCTCGAATAATCGCGGCCCTTTTCGATCGCAAACGGATGCCAGCGAAAGGAAATCGCGCGCGAAGGTTCGATCTTCTCCACGCTCCACTCGAAGGGCATTCCCACGTGAGGCTCTTGCAGCTTCGCCACTTCGGGATCCACTTGGGTCGGCACGATGCGACCCAGCAGCTTGCTGCCCGCGACGAACGGCCCTTCGAACTCGACGCCGAACCACGTGCCAAACTCCTTCGCGTCGCTCACGGCTCGCCAAACACGCGCGAGCGGCGCGCGCAGCAAGGTCTTCTTTTGGATGCTGTCGGGTGTCTTCTGCGTACTGGACATGTGCAACCTCCAGGTTGCTAATTGAGTAGCAACGGTGTGCGTGATATGCAACCGGAAAGTTGCGAATAAAACGAGGTCGAGCTAACCTCCGCTGGTGAGCCGCGTTACGTTGCGTGAATACCTGCAGGAAGCGCCGTTCTCGCTCGCGCTCTCGGCGGGCTTTTTTGGCTTCTTTGCGCACGCAGGTGTGCTGAGTGTGCTCGAAGAGGCATATTTGCCTCAGCGCATCAGCGGCGCGAGCGCGGGGGCATTAATCGGAGGGCTGTGGGCGGCGGGCGTCGACGTCGAACGCATTCGAATGCGCTTGATGACGCTCAGTCGCCAGGACTTTTGGGATCCAAGTCCGGGCTTCGGCTTACTCCGAGGCCGGCGCTTCCTGAGGTTACTCGAAGAGCTCTTACCCGTCGTCTCGTTCGCTGAGTGCCGAGTGCCGCTCGCGCTGTCCGTGTACAACCTGACTCGGGCGCGGGGCGAAGTGCGACAGAGCGGCGCGCTCGCCCCTGCTATTGTGGCCTCGTGCGCGTTTCCCGGCCTCTTTCAGCCTACGCGACTCGATCAGAGTTGGTTCTTGGACGGCGGGATCAGCGACCGCGCAGGGCTGCTCGGCATGCCCACGGGTGAACGCATGCTGCAGCACGATCTCTTGAGTCGATCGGTTTGGGGAAAGCTCGCTCAGCGGCGTGAGGGCCGTGCGCGTGTGCGCGCCAGCAGCGCTCGGTCGTCGTCTGTGAGCGGCGGCTCGCTGCGCCTCGTGATCCAGGGCTTGCCCCGAGTGCATCCGTTCGACCTCGGCGCGGGCAAAGAAGCCTTTCGTCGAGCGCGAGAAGCGACACGGCGGGCGCTCGAGCGACCCGCCGTGGACGGTTTGATAGTGACAGAGTAACGACGAACGCTACTTCAGCGTGACGTGCTCGGTGCCCCAGTAGCCGGTCGAGAGGTAGAGGTCGTTGCCCTCGCGCGCCAGCGAGCCGGTGTACCAACCGCGCACACGCACGGTTTGGTCGAACGTGGGCGGCCCGCTCGCGTGCAGCTTGTAGACGTCGAGTCCGTCGTTGCCCCAGCCGCTCTGCACGAAGGCGCGGTCGCCTTGCACGTCGAGGGTCCAGCCCCAGCCATCGCTGGGCGTGGAGGCGAGAATGCTCGGGTGAGTCGGGCTCGAGAGATCGGCTTGATAGAGCTGGCGCACGCTGGTGCCGCCCCCGGTCGTGGCATCTTCCCTCCACTCCTCGACGGTGAAGTATGCGCGATCGCCGCGCACGAAGACGTCGCCTACATAGCCGGGGATCGAGGCGCCGCCCTGATAGTAGGCCTTGTCTCCGTCGAGGAGCGAAACCGCTAGCTCATTTTCGCCGTGGTCGCCGAACCAGCGGTAGTCGATGGTGTAGATGAGGTTTGGATTAGTTTCCGACGCGCCAACCAACATTCCGGGCACATTGATACGCGCGCCGACCACCGGGTGCGCCGCGTCGCTCAGGTCGATGCGATCGAGGAAGTAGCGGACGCTGCCCGGATTGTAGCGCTGAGCCACCGTGTCGTAGAACGGCTCTTTCACGTATTCGTAGTGAGTCGCGTACAGCCGGTCACCTTCGGCGCGTAGGTTGCCCCACCACCAGCGCGAGTCGTTGACGATGGGAGTGCGGCCCATCACGGGGTGGTCTGGATCGCTCAGATTTACCGTCACGAGCTCCTGCTTGACCGTGTTTGCTCCGGGCAACCACTCGTAGGTTTGGAAGGCGAGCACGTTGCCCGCGACCTGCACGGTTTGGGAACCGTAGTACCAGTCGGAGGCGTAGCAGCCCCACCAACCCCAACCCCAGCCCCAGCCGTTGTAGCTCGAGCTTTCGGGCAAATCGATGGCACCGCGCAGCACCGGTGTGGCTGCCGAGCGGTCGATGACTTGCACGCGCGTGTGCCAGAAGTCGCATTGGCCCTTGGCGTTGCCGTTGGAGGGCACCGGATTTCCGGCCGCGTCGACGCATTCGCCGTGACGCTCCACCTGGGTGACGGTGTAGGTCAAGTTGCCGTTGTTGAATACGCGCGCGTTGATGCCCGGGATGTCGAGCTTTTGCAGCGTTGCGTCGCTGTTGGTCTCTTCCACGCGCGCGGCGTCGAGGATGCGCAGTTCGGAGGAGGACGTGTCGTTGTCCCAGAAATCGCTGGAGAGCTCGGCGACGGTGCCGTTGCCCTGCGGGTTGGCATTGACGACGTTGCGCGCCAGCGTCAGCTCCGCCACCACCGCGGGCGCTGCATGATTGGTGTAGTCGACCACCGAAAGCGCCAGATCACTCAACGAGACCAGGCGATTCTTCACGAAGATGCCGCGCTCGACCCAGCCTCGGGTGTGAGCCGCTCCGCTGGTTTGCACAGCGGTGGGCGTGAACTCGATCAGCTGCAGGCCGTTGTTGTAGCGGTAGTCGGTGTAGTCGTATCCACTGAACGGCAGCACCACCAAGCCGAGCGTGTCGCTCTTGGTGAAGGCCTTGAACGTGCCAGCGGCGGGCGTCCAGGCCCAGCCCTTACCAAACCCCGCAGTGCCCAGCGCCTTGGGGGCAGCTGGATCGGTCACGTCGAGGTAGTGCAGCTGCACCTGGCTGCCGTAGTTATTGTTGGTCGAGTCGTAGGAGTTGCCGAGCGCGAACAGGCGATCACCCGACGGCGTGAAATTCCAGATCTGTCCGCTGACGTTGACGGTGCCCTTGAGCGTGGGCCGAGCCGGGTTCGACAGATCGAAGATTTGAATCGGCGTGGCCGTCGCCTGGATGCCCGTGTTCGTGTAGATGTACCCTCCGCTCGGCGACAGGTACATGCGGTTGTTGTCGAAGCGCACCGCGGGCGACCAGGTGTTGCCGGGGAGCGATACGCGTGACGTGAGCGTGGGCGCCTCCGGGTCGCTGAAGTCGGCCGTGGCGAGCACGAGGTTCTGGCCGTCGCCGCAATAGGTGCTCGCGCAAGCCAGCGCGTGGGCCGTCTTCTGGTCGGCGAAGTCGATGTTCCAGCGGCCGTTGTCGGTGCCCCAGCCCTGCAAGTAGCCGTCGAACGTCACGCTGCCGCGGCGCACGATGTTGCCCGCCGGATCGCTGATGTCGATGTAGTCGAGCGCCGATTGACCGATGGGCTCTGCCCAGCCGTATTGATCGGGTTCGCCGTAGAGCGAATGGCCGAGCAGGATCGCGTCGCGCGTGACGTAGAAAATGCCGCCCGCGCCGGGCGCATTGAACTCGTTCTTCTTCTCGATTTTGCCGCCCGCGAAGCTCACCGAGCTCACGCTCACCTGCACCTGGTTGGTGGAGGTGGCGACGCCGCCGTTCCCCGTGTACCAGCCATAGTAGTAGGGATACTTTTCGGTCACGGCGTAGAGCACGTCGCCGACGATGCGCGTGTCTCGCACTTCGCCGCCGAGCGCCGCTTCGCCCAGGATCTTCATGTGGTCAGTGTCACTGGCGTCGATCCCCCGCACGATCGAGCCGTGAAACGGCGTGCCATCGTCCATCTTGCCGTACCAGTCGCTCAGCACGACTGTCGCCACGCCGTTGCGCACGATCATCTCCTTCGGGTAGCCGTAGATCGGCGAACGACCGAGGAAGCGCGGCTGGTCGACGTTGCTGACGTCGAACACCATCAGCCCGCGGTAGGCGTTCAGATAGTAGAGACGGTCGCCTTCCAGACGATACAGGTCCGTCTCTTCGACGGTACGCGGCGTGGTAGCGGTGCCAGCTCCGTTGGCGGCAGGAGCTGCCGTCGAGGAGGAGCCACCCGCCGCGGAGGAGTCCGCCGCGCCCTCGAGCCCGACTCCGCGCCCGTGAGCTTGACTGCCGTTGGGCGACGCCGACAAGAAGTCGCTTTGACCCTCGGCGCGCGGCCCATCGGTGCTGGGATTGCCCGAACACGCAGCGGCCAGTAGCGCCATGCTGGTGGCGATGAGGGGACGTCGGCGAAGGCAGGTGAAGGTGCGCTCGATGACCGGCATGGCAATGCTCATGACCCGGCTTAGAGCATGCGCCGTGCCAGTCAGCGCTCGCGAAATCTCCGAGAAATGAGCGGGTGCTCGGTTTCGCTGTGCCAGGGGTGTGCCAGGCGAGCTGCGCTGCGGATCAGGGCGTGTGCCACCGGAACGACACTCAGCCCTCTTCTTCTTCGTCGATGCCGAACGACATCAGCGCGCCAAGCGTGACCTTCGAAGCGCACTCCTCGCACAGTGGAGGCTCCTCGTAGCGCACCTCATCGCCGCGCGACCACACGAACAAGCCGGAGCCCGCGGGCTCTCCCTCGAACTCACCCCCGCACGAATCGCATTCGTACTTCTTCACGCCGCGCGTCTCGGAAGCCCGGAGCGAGTGGTGCTCGGGTTCCACGCGGTCGGCGGTGGGAACGGGACGGGGCCGCATCGAACCCCAGTATAGACACCCGAATCCGCTTGCGTCCACCCGGGCCGTGCAGGGTCTGCGATTTGAACAGGGCAATTTCCGCAC
>Ga0315912_10006484_pt1 | contig 10450 bp, 10 predicted proteins | sample VfabasoilMG_FD_204469 | JGI IMG/M metagenome (GOLD analysis project Ga0315912, IMG submission 204469) | Garden soil microbial communities collected in Santa Monica, California, United States - V. faba soil | ecosystem: Environmental > Terrestrial > Soil > Garden | place: USA: California... | reverse complement strand
CCAGTCGCCCCGCGAGCATCAATTTCGCATTGTATTCGCGGCACAGGAATAACCGCTGATACCGCCGGTTCTTCGCGTGCCGGGCGTACCGGCACTTTCGGACACCATGAGTTGACAGCGATCATGCCCCCGCTAGGATGCCGCGGCCTTCGGCCGGAAACATTACTGGTCGGGGTATTTTCACGCATTTTTCCCCGCTAAATCGGGGGTTTTGAACGGAGGTCGGATGGCTACCGACGTCATGATCCAGGCGAATGGGCTGACTAAGCGATTTGGGGTCGTGCGCGCCCTGGATAAAGTAAATTTCGAAGTGAAGCGCGGCGAAGTCGTGGGCTTCCTGGGGCCGAACGGCGCCGGCAAGTCGACGACGATGCGCATTTTGACGTGCTTCATCTCACCGAGCACCGGCTCGGCGACGGTGAACTCGCACGACGTGTTCGACAACCCGCTCGAGGTGCGTCGCTCCATCGGTTATCTGCCGCAGCGCGCGCCGCTGTACACGGACATGACCGTCTGGGAGTACTTGAAGTTCGCGGCTGAAATCCGCGGCCTCGATGAGGCAAGCTTCAAGAAGCGCCTGAAGAAGGTGGTCGAAGTGTGCGGCCTCGCCCAATCGCTGGGCAAGGACATCTCCACGTTGTCGCATGGCTATCGCCAGCGCGTGGGCCTCGGCCAAGCGCTGATTCACGATCCGCCAATCTTGATTTTGGACGAGCCGACCAGCGATCTCGATCCGAACGAGAAGGCCGAAGTGCTGCGCTACATCAAAGAGATCGGCAAAGATCGCACGATTTTGCTGTCGACGCACAACTTGGCCGAGGTCGAAGAGGCCTGCGCGCGCGCGATCATCGTGAGCAAGGGGCGCGTCGTGGCCGACGGTCCGCTCGACGAGATCCGCGGCAAGACCGGCCGCGTGCGCTACGTGGTCACGGTCGACGAGCAGCGCGCGGAAGCGGGCAACAAGCCCCCGGCCGCGGCACAGGCGCAAGAAGCGCTGCAACGCCTCTCGGGCGTGAAAACCGTGCGTGAGCTGCCCACGGACGAGAAGGCCCACAAGTTCGAGCTCAGCGGCGCGCAAGATTCCGACATTCGCGCCGAGATCTACCGCCTCGCGGTGGCCAAGGGCTGGACACTGCTCGAGCTCCGGCGCGACGCCCAGAGCCTCGACGCCGTGTTCCGTGATCTGACGCGCGGCGACGAAAAGCTCGACCGCGGTGCCAACTGGACGGCCGCTGACGCCGACGACGAAGAAGATACGTCCAATGCCGACGAGGACGAAGAGTCCGACGACGATGAGGACGAAGAAGAAGAAGTGGACGCGAAGTCCAAGGGAAAGAGCTGAGCCATGTCTCCGATGCTAATCATCGCCAAGCGCGAATTTCGCTCTTATTTCGACTCTCCGATTGCATATATCGTGATTTGCCTGAGCTTCTTTGCGCTCGGGTTGATGTTCTTCTTGCTGAACGGTGGCTTCTGGCAGCTCGATCGCGCGTCCATCGCGCGCTTGTTCGAGTCCACGCCGATGGGCCTCTCGTTCCTGGTCGTACCCGTGGTGACGATGCGCTTGCTGGCCGAAGAGCGTCGCAGTGGCACCTTGGAAATGCTGATCACCTTGCCGGTCAAAGACAGTGACGTCGTGGTCGGCAAGTACCTGGGCGCGCTCGGCCTGGTGCTGGTGCTCGTTCTCTCCACGCTGGCCTACCCGCTGGTCATGTTCTGGAAGCCCTGGAATTTGGGGCCGATCGACGGCGGTCCGGTGGCGAGCGGCTACCTCGGCATGGTGCTGTTCAGCTGCGCGGCCGTGGCCGTCGGCCTCTTGATCAGCGCGCTGACCGAGAGCCAAGCGGTCGCGTTCTTCATCACCTTCTTCGTGCTCGGCGCGCTCTGGCTGTTCGGAGATCTCGCGAGCAAGGCCGGCGGCACGCTGGCCATCGTACTCAACTACGTGAGCTTCCAATCGCGCCTGAACAACTTCTGGCGCGGCCTCATCGACTCGCGCGATGTGATCTTCTTCCTGTCCGTCACCGTGCTCTCGCTGATGGTCGCATTCCGGGCGCTCGAGCGCCGAAAGTGGGCATGAGCCATGGCTACCCAAGAACATCGCCGTAAAGCGGCCGCACAAACCGGCCTGTATGTCGCAGTCATCGCCGCCATCGCCGTGGTGGCAAACCTCCTGGGCGCCAAAGCCTACAAGCGCTGGGACACCACGCAGGCCGAGCGTTACACGTTGTCCACGGGCAGCGGGCGCTTGATCCGCGGTCTGAACAGCCCCGTGCAAATCGATGCCTACGTGAAGACGGGCCTGCCCCAGCTCGACGCCTTCGTGCGAGATTTGACCGACTTGCTCAAGGAATACGAGCGAGCCGGCGGCGGCAAGTTCAAGTTCACGATCATCGAGCCGAACACGGACGAGCTGCGCGCCCAGGCCAAAGAAGCCGGCCTGACCGAGACCCCGTTCGGTGAAGCCAACCAAACGGGCGAGGATCAAGCCTCGATCACCCAGGGTTACATGGGCCTGGTGCTGAAATACGGCAGCGAAAAGGCCGTCATTCCGCAGATCATGCAGGCCGAGGGTCTCGAGTTCTGGATCACCAACAAGATCCGTGAAATTCGCGACAAGGCCGAGAACATCAAGCATCGCATCGGCGTCGTCACGGGTAAGGACGAGTTCAAGCTGAACGATGCCAACTTGGTGCCGAAGCAGGGCAAGGGCGGTGGCCCGAACCTGCAGGGCATCATCGAGCAAGCATTCCCCTTCTACAAGGTCGAGGAAGTGGACCTGAAGGGCGGCGAGAACCCGATCGACAAGGACCTGGTCGGTCTGATCATCACCCAACCGCAGAAGGACTACGACGAGAAGGAGCTGCGCCGCATCGACGAGTTCCTGATGCTCGGCAGCAAATCCTTGGTCGTCTATGCCTCGGCCGTGACGATGAAGGCCAACGACGCGACGATGAACGCGACCTTGAACCTGCACGGCTTGGACAAACTGCTGCCGGGTTACGGCATCAAGATGGCCAAGGACGCCGTGTTCGACTACGGCGCGCAGTTCCGCATCGGCGTGCCCTTGCAGGGCGGTGGCTTCACGTACATCCGCCATCCCGGCATCGCGCACGTGGTCAGTGACTCGCGCCTCGACAGCGAGAACGACAAGACGCTCGACACCTCGTTCGCTGGCTTCTTCCGCATGGAAGAGGCGATCTTCCCGTTCGCTTCCAGCCTCACGCTCGACAAATCCAAGCAGCCCGCGGACGTCAAAGTCGCGGCGGTCGCGCGCACCACGCCGGCCACCAGCGTGGCCACCTCGGATACGGTCGACATGAAGCTGCGCGAAAACTGGGAGCCGAAGCCCCCGCAAGAGCAGCGCATCATCGCCGCGATCGCGGTGGGTAAGCTGAAGAGCGCCTTTGCCGGCAACCCCTCGGATGCCGTGAAGCCTGCCGAACGCGCGCCGGCCGAGTCACGCGTGCTCGTGATCTCGTCTAGCGAGTTCTTGACCAATCCGTTCGCGTACGCCGGCAATGGTCCGGAGCTCGGCGGCCAATTCCAAATGTTCGGCGCGGTGGGCGGTGACCCGCAGCTCTTGATGTTTGCCCAGCCCTACACCAAGTTCCTGACCAGCACGATCTTGTCCTTCAAGAACACGCTCGACTGGATGGCGGGTGATTCGGATCTGGTGGCCGCCAGCGCCAAGCTGATCGGTGAACCGGCGCTGACCTACTCCAGCATCTCCAAGCCCAAGTTCAAGGCCGGCGACGATCCAGCCGAAGCCAAGCGCAAGGACGAGGAATACCGCAGCGCGCGCAAATCGATGCAGACCAACGTGACGTGGACGCTCACCTGCGGCGTGCCCTTGCTGTTCGCGGCCTTTGGGCTCTTGCGTTGGCGTCAACGCCAAGCACAGCGCGATCTGGCCAAGATCTGAAGCGAAACGAGAGAAGCGAAAATGGCACTCAGCACGGAAAACAAACTGTACATCTCGCTCGCTGTGCTCGCCGTCCTGGGCGGCGCGCTGTTCTTGCAAAACAAGAAAGAGAAGGAAGAGGCCGCCTCGTACACCCTGAGTGGACAAGCGGCCTCGCTCCCGAAGCTCGAGCTCTCGGAAGACGACATCAAGAAGATCGACAAGATCACGCTCAGCAAACCCGCCGGGGATGCCGGCACGGGCGTCGATGTCGAGCTGACCAAGACGGGTGAAGATTGGAAGATCACCAAGCCAATCGAAGCCACCGCCAATCAGCCCAACGTCAAATCACTGCTCGACAACTTGAAGTCGCTCAAGGCCACCGAGCTGATCGACGGTACCAAAGCCAACTACGGCAAATTCGGCGTCGGCGACGACAAGGCGCTGCACGCGGTGTTTTCCAAGGGCAACGGCGTAGCGCTCGATCTGTACCTCGGTGACAGCGGCGGTCGCGGGCAGATGACGCGCATCGGCGGAAAAGAGGGCGTGTACGCGATCAAGGGCTACTCCAGCTTCTTGTACTCGCGTGACGTCAAGGGCTGGCGCGACATGGCCATCCTGAAGTTCGAAGACGTCGACGTCGCGAACGTGAACATCGACAACGCGAACGGCTCTTTTGCGTTCGCGTACGACAAGGGCAAGACGACCAAGAACGAGTTCAAGCCGGCCAAGGGCGGAAGCGCCGAGGCGATCAAGAACTACGACGAATCCAAGTTGGTCGACTTGCTGCGCGCGTACAAGGCGCTCAACGCCGACAACTTCGCGGACAAGGGTAAGACCGAGGCGGACGTTGGCCTCGACAAACCCGTGGCCACGATCCTGATCACGCTCAAAGATGGCGCCAAGCGCCAAGTCCGCATCGGTGCAACGTCCGAAGGCTCGAGCCATTGGGCCAAGGTCACCGGCAGTGAGGAAATCTGGAGCATCAGCTCGTGGGCCACCGAATGGGCCACGGCCGAGCCGAAGAAATTCCAAAAGTCCGAGGACAAGAAGCCGGGCGGTCCGGATTTTGGCGGCGGAATGCCCGGCGGAATGCCGCCCGGAATGCCCGGCGGAATGCCGCCCGGACACCCGTAACTCGAAGTCAGCCGCAATAGCATACCAGCCAGCGCCGTTTCTCGGCTCAGCCCGTCTCGTGTAAAGTCACGAGCGGGCGAAGGCCAGGAGAGGAACGGCGCGGGTGAAATACAGAACGATTCGACATTCGCTGGGCGCATCGCTCGCCCTGATCTTCGTCGCCGGGACCGCAGCTGCCACTGCTCCCGAAGCTTCGACGAAGGCCGCCGGTGCCGAAGCCCTCTACGAAGAGGCGCGCGGCCTGATGAAGCAGGGTGATTACGATCGCGCCTGCCCCAAGTTCAAGCAGAGCCACGACCTCGATCCTGGCGGCGGCACGCTGCTCAATTTGGCCGAATGCTACGAAAAGCAGGGCAAATTCGCCTCCGCTTGGTCGACCTTCAAAGAAGCGCTGGTGATTGCGCAGCGCGATGGCCGCAGCGAGCGCGTCGACTACGCCAAGAAGCATTTGGCCATCGTCGAACCCAAGCTGTCGAAAATCACCATCGAAGTCCCGAAGGAAGCGAATGAGCCTGGGCTCACCGTGACGCTCGATGGCGCGCCCCTGGGCGCTGCAGCGTGGGGCGTGGGCATGCCTGTCGACCCCGGAACGCATCAAGTAACGGCCAGCGCACCCAACAAGGTCGCGTTCGAACAAAGCGTCGAGATCGAAAACGGCTCTGCCACGCTCAAGATCCCGAAGCTCGCGGATGCGCCGGGAGCGACTGCTGGCGCGCGCGCCGTCGACACGGACACCGAAAAGAAGCCGGTCACGGACGAAGCCAAAGCGGGTAGCGGCAAACGCACCGCAGGCTTCGTGGTCGGCGGCGTGGGCATCGTTGCCTTGGGCGTCGGCAGCTACTTCGGCATGCGCGCGTTCTCCCAATGGAGCGATCGCGAGGACAACTGCGTGGGAGGCTGCAACAGCGCCGCCAAGAGCGCCGGCGATGATGCGAAGACCGCGGCGACCATCAGCAACATCGGCATCGGACTCGGTGTAGCGGCCATCGGCGTCGGCACTTACCTAATCTTGACGTCCAACTCTGCAGGCGAGCCCAGTGCATCGCAGCGCCAGAGTCGGCGCGAGGCGCGCGCCTTGCAATTCCTGCCCACACTCGGACCAAGCGGTGGCGGCCTCGTGCTGCGAGGAGCGTACTGATGGAAAACCAGCAACAAACCGCGTGCGCTGTGCGCCGAGCCCAAGCGTTGCTCGGTTTGACCGCGCTGCTCTCTGTGCTCGGCGCCTGCGCAAAGATCGTCGGCATCGAGGACACGACCGTCACACGCGGGGACGGCATGGGTGGAGACGAGAACGCCGGCAACGGCTCGAACAGCGCGGGCGCTGCACACGCCGGAGCGGCGAACGCCGGCCATGCCAATGGCGGAACGACGAACACCGGTGGCAACTCGGCCGGCGGCGCAACAGCGAATGCAGGGGCCGACACCAGCGACGCGGGCAGCAACGCCGCCGGCGGACTCGTGAACCAGGCCGGTAGCACGAGCAACGCCGGCAGCGCGGGCACCAGCGAGTGCCCCTGTAGCGCGCCGAAGCCGACCTGTGAAAACGGCAAGTGCGTCGTGCGCGGCCCAACCATGGCCAAGGCCACGACCTACTACATCGACAGCACCGAGGTATCGAAAGCGCAATACGACGTATTCCTCGCCGCCAAAGCCAATGGCACCGATACCTCCGGACAGCGCGCCGAGTGCTCGTGGAACAAGAGCTACGTCCCCGGAGCTGCCGTCGACGATCCGCGTCCGATCGTCAACGTCGATTGGTGCGATGCTGCTGCCTACTGCGCTTGGGCCGATAAACGCCTGTGTGGCGCGATCGCCGGCGGCCCCCTGGGCGAGCTCGAAGTGAACGACGTGACGAAGAGTCAAATGTACTTGGCCTGCGGGGGCGCCGGAGAGGAACGCTACCCCTATGGCGGCTTCACCTACCAAGCCGGCTACTGCAACTTCGGCGACTACATGGCGGACGTGGGCCAGCACCCACAATGCGAAGGTCACTACGACGGGATCTTCGATCTCATCGGCAACGCAGCCGAGTGGATCGATGCTTGTGACACAACCGGTGGCGCTGACCGCGCGCTGGACAATTGCTATCTCGGCGGCGGTTCGTACATCAAGAATGACTACAAGTGCGAGACGTACTTCCCATCTGCACGCAATACCGCCGTAGATTTGTTCGGCTTCCGTTGCTGCAGCAAGTAGTCGCGGTTTTGTCGGCCCTTGCTTATCTACTAACCGTGTAGTAGATCGGGGCCCATGACTTCGGCGCACGAGCTCGGGCCACTCGAAATGGAGGTGCTGGGCATCGTCGAGAAGAGTGGGCCTCAGAGCGTCACCTTCATTCAGAAGGAGCTCGAGCGTCGTGGCAGCGCGCTCGCTTACACGACCGTGATGACCGTGCTCTCCCGCTTGTACGAAAAGGGCGCCCTCACACGCGTGAAAGACGGCAAGCGCTTCGTGTATTCGTCGGCGCACGGCTCCTCCGCGATCAAGGCCGGCATGCTGAAGCGGATCAAAGCGGCTCTTTTCCAAGGCCGCGGCGCCTCCCCGCTGACCGCGCTGCTCGATACGCAGGATCTATCGAAGGCTGAGCTGCAAGAGTTGAAGCGCTGGGTCAACGCCCGGCTGCGGGAGCGTGCCGAATGACGCTCGCTGGCAATTTCCTGTTCAATCTGATGTTGAATGCGGTGGGCTCTTTTTGGCTCGGCTTGGCCACCGCCGTGCTGCTCCTGCGCGTCGGAAGGCCGTCGCGCGCGACGGTTTGTATCGCCTTGCTGTTGTTGCCGATGGCCAAGTTGCTCTGGGATTTGCGGTCAGGCATCCCCGACACTTCGTTCTTTTGGGCCTCTGAGCAGGGCATCAAGCAGCGTTTGGGCACCTTCCAAGTCGGCTTCGGTGTTCACCCTTGGGGGCCGTCGCTTGAAGGGCACCTGTGGGCCCTGAACGAACAGGGGCGCTCACCGCAAAGCATCGCCGACCTTGCCTCACGAGCCTTGCGCGCTCGCGTGAGTGCCTACGCCGCGCCCGCGCTCGCCTTCGTCGTACTGGCCGTTTCAATCGTGAAATGCGGCGTACATGCCTTTGGACTTTGGGCTTTTCGCACACGGATCCAAGCACTGCTCGCGAAAGAAGCGGGCAGCGAGCAGCGCACGCTCGGTCGCCGCACGGTTCGCATCAGGACCTGCAATGCCTATTCCGGCGTGCCGTTCGCTGCCGGATTCTTCCGGCCCTATGTCGTGCTTTCGGCAGCTCTCGCGGAGCGCCTCGACAGCAACGAGCGTGAAGCCGTCATTCAGCACGAGCTCGGGCACGTGCGCCATTTCGATTTGGCGCTGCTCGCGCCGCTCGAGCTATTGTGCGCGTTCTTCTGGTTCGTACCGGGAGTGAGCTCGGTCCTCGCCAAGCTGCGCGGACTGCTCGAACAGCGCGCCGACGATTGCGCCGTCGCGGCCGGCGTCCCGCGTGAAGCAGTAGCCAACGCGCTATTGCTCGCCGCACAGCAGGCGCTCGAAAAAGCCCCGGCCCCCGTGCTCGGGATGTCACGCGAACCCTCGACCCTGCGGGTTCGCGTGCAACGCTTGCTCGCTCCGGAGCCCGCGCGCGTGGTCGCGCCGTGGCTCGTGGTCGTGCGCGCGCTGTTCTTGCTCTGGCTTTCGCTGGGCGCTCTGCAAGCCAGCGCCTGCGGCAACCACCCCTAAATTTTCAGGCTTCTTTTGCGCCAGCGTCGCTGGCGTCTGAACTTCGCCCGTACCTACTACACAGATAGTAACAGGAGTCCCCCCATGATCAGCCGCTGTTCGCTGCTTCTATTGCTCGCCCTCGCCGCTTTTCCCGTGGGCTGTGCGCACACCACGCTGCCTCCGCTGCGCGTCAATGCCAGCGCGAAAGCACCCTGGCCCCCAATCCGAGAGGGACAAGCGCTGATCATCGACTTCAAGGCGGGCGATCGGATTCCGGTGCTGATCCAAGTCGATGGTGAAATCATCGAGACGAACCCGAGCCCAACTACTGTCTGGTTGACCGCCAAGCGTGATTTCTCGGTCCGCATCCAAGGGCCAAAGATCAAGACCAGCCTCGACGGCGTGCATTTCGACCAGAAGCCGGAGGTCCCCGGCCATTTCCACTTGGGTCTGGAAGCAACTCGCGAAGGCGGCGCGAAGGTCGTGATTGGCGTGACCACGCCCGTACACGGGAAGCCCTGATGGCTGAGCAGCTCGCTCAATCGATACGCATGCGCAGCAGCAGCGTCCAATCATTGCGCGCGTCGCGAGCGAGGAACGGCAAACGCCAGGCTTCGTCGCTGCGCGCCTGCGCGAACACGCTGAACGCGGAGGCTGCAATGAATTGGTCGGAGTCGGTCACTTCAGCCAGCGCTGATCCGGCCAACAGCACCTCGATCGGCCGCGCACAGGGCGCGCTGCACTCGCTCTTGGCCCACTCCTCGAGTGTTCGCGGATTGGGGATGGCCTCGCTCGCGTCGTAGATCAAGAGCTGCCCTGGGTTTTCGAACGCCGCGTACAGCGAGGCCACGCCTTCGCCGCCGTTTTCTTCCACGGCGAACACGAGCAGCAAGAGTCGCTCCTCGTCCGCGAAACGCGCATCGTAGCGCAGCTCGCGCTGCGCGAGTTCGACGCGACAGGGCATGTCTTGCTCGATTCGCGCGCGCAGCAGCAGCCGGCTGACGAGGGAAGCAGGTAGCACGCCGTTCGTGCGATAGGCAGCGACGAGCAACACGGGTTCGGGCTTGCCGCGCAGAAAGCCATCGTGCCCCCGCGTCACTTCGAGTGTTTCGAGAATCACGCGCGCCCGCCGCCGCGGCATGTCGCTATCGGCGGGCGAGCTTGGCTTGGGGCGGGTCTTCTTTTTCTTCTGGGGTCGCTTGGACACGATGCGCGCGAGCTCGAGAGATGCCGGAAGAGGACGACCCGCGATGCTACTCGGAATTCCGGAAAATCGGAGCAGCGATTCGCGAACGCCCCCAACCGTGAGCTCAATTGGCCTCAGGGCCCGCGCGTGCGCCGAGCTCAGGCGACGAGGTCGAGCACCGGCTGCGCTGCAGCCCCGGTGCCCGTCAGCTTCTCCATCAGGCCCGCATTCATGAACGAGAGGCGCTCCGGATCCAAGCCGAAGAGCTGCAGTATGGTCGCATGCAGGTTGCGCAAGGGGACTTCGTTTCGCACCACGTTGTAGCTGAAATCATCGGTCTCGCCGTAGACGATACCAGGGCGGATGCCGCCGCCCGCGAGCCACATCGAAAAGCAGCGCGGGTGGTGATCTCGCCCGTAGTTGTCGCGCGTCAGATCGCCCTGACAATACACGGTGCGTCCGAATTCACCGCCCCAGATCACGAGCGTGTCTTCCAGTAGGCCGCGCTGCTTGAGATCGGTGATCAAGCCGAAACAGGCTTGATCGACG
>Ga0315912_10006483_pt1 | contig 10450 bp, 10 predicted proteins | sample VfabasoilMG_FD_204469 | JGI IMG/M metagenome (GOLD analysis project Ga0315912, IMG submission 204469) | Garden soil microbial communities collected in Santa Monica, California, United States - V. faba soil | ecosystem: Environmental > Terrestrial > Soil > Garden | place: USA: California... | reverse complement strand
CCAACGGCTCGGGCAAGACCAGCCTGTTCGCGCTGCTGCGCGGCGAGCTGCATACGGACAAGGGGGAGGTCGACTTTCCGGCGCACTGGCGCGTCGCCTACGTGGCGCAGGAAACGCCGGCATTGGATCGCCCCGCAGTGGAATACGCAATTGACGGGGATACAAACCTAAGGGGTCTTGAACAGAAGCTTTCCCTTGCCGAAAAGGCGAATGACGGATCCCTGATCGGCGAGCTACACGCGGCATTGGCGGATGCCGACGTCTACACCGTGCGCTCGCGTGCGGAGCGGTTGCTGGTCGGCCTCGGCTTCAAGCACGATGAATTGATGAATCCGGTGTCGAGTTTTTCCGGCGGCTGGCGCATGCGCCTGAATCTCGCGCAGGCGCTGATGTGCCCCTCGGAACTGCTGCTGCTGGACGAGCCGACCAACCACCTGGATCTCGACGCCATCCTGTGGGTGGAAGAGTGGCTCAAGCGCTACGCCGGCACGCTGGTGGTGATATCGCACGACCGCGACTTCCTCGACGGCGTGGTGAACGCGATCGTGCACATCGACCAGAAGAAGCTGCGCAAGTACAGCGGCGACTATTCGAGCTTCGAGGTGCAGCGCGCCCAGTCGGTGGTGCTCGCCTCGGGCCAGATCGAGAAGCAGCAGCGCGAACGCGCCCACCTGCAGTCCTTCATCGACCGCTTCAAGGCGAAGGCCAGCAAGGCGCGCCAGGCGCAAAGCCGCATGAAGCTGCTGGCGAAGATGGAGGACCTCGCGCCGCTGCACGTCTCGGCGCCGTTTACCTTCGAGTTTCGTGAACCGCTGCGCGCGCCGAATCCGCTGCTGGTTCTCGAGGACGTTGCGGCGGGCTACGACAACAAGAAGGTCCTGTCGAAGATCAATCTTTCGCTCCAGTCGGAGCAGCGCTACGGCCTGCTCGGCGTCAACGGCGCGGGCAAGTCCACGCTCATCAAGACCATCGCCGGCGTGCTGCCGGTACAGTCGGGCAGCGCGGTGTTCAACAAGGGCCTGGAGATCGGCTACTTCGCCCAGCACCAGGTCGAGATGCTGCGCGACGACGAGTCGCCGCTGTGGCACTTCAGGCGGGTCGCGCCGAAGACGCGCGAACAGGAGCTGCGCGACTATCTCGGCAGCTTCAATTTCCCGGGCGACATGGCGCAGGGGGCGATCGAGCATTTCTCCGGCGGCGAGAAGGCGCGCCTCGCCCTGGCGCTCATCGTCTGGCAGCGGCCCAACCTGCTGCTGCTCGACGAACCGACCAACCACCTCGACCTCGAGACGCGCGAGGCGCTCGCGGTGGCGCTGGCGCAGTTCGAGGGCACGCTGGTGCTGGTATCGCACGACCGGCACCTGTTGCGTGCCACCACCGACCAGCTGCTGATCGTCAAGGACGGGACGGTGCAGGCTTTCGACGGAGACCTGGAGGACTACCGGGAGTCGTTGCTGAACAGGGAACCGCAGGTCAAGGCTAAGGTCGTGAGGAAGCCGCAACCCGGCAAGAATCTGCAGTCGCGCATCAAACGCATCGAAGAAACCATGGCCAAGCTGAACGCGCAGAAGGCCGCCATTGAGGCGAAGCTGGCTGACTCGGCGGTGTACCAGGATCCGGCGGCGCTGAAGGCGCTGCTGCTCGACCAGGCCTATGTTGGCAAGGCACTCGAGGACATGGAAAGCGAGTGGTTGCAGAAGCAGGCCGAGCTGGAAAGCGGCGCTTGAATGGGCGGCTACGGCTCGATCGCGTTGCTGCTGCTATGCGGATTCACCTTCCTCCGCAGCGAGCTGTCCTGGGCCTACCTCGCCGTGATGGCGGTGTTCGAGATCTGGCTGATGCGGCGCATGGGCTCGGTCAGGAAGGGCCCGGTGGCGGTGGACGAGCCGCCCTACCGGTTCAGCGCGGAGGAGGCCGAGCTGGTCGGTCGCTACCGGTTCTATTTCACCTACCCGGTCGTGGCGCGCGAGGCGTCCTCGGTGCTCTCCGCGCTCGGGCTGACGGCGCTGGTGCTGGTGCCCTGGCTGATCTACCGGCTGGAATTCGTCCAGGCTTTCCTGATCGGCGCGAACCTTTTCCTCGTGGCGCGTTTCACCAAGGAACTCGCGCCGCTGCTGGCACTACGGGTTCGCGCGAGCAAAGGAGACCGCGCGGCGTTGCGCATGCTGGAGCTGCACGAGCCGATATGGAAGAAAATCCGTGAAGCCGTTCTACAGCCGACTCCCGACCTTCACTGACTTCAACGCGGTGACGCGGCTGGAGAGCTTCACGCCGCTTCCCGCCGACTGGCACGTCGCCACCTGCGACGTGCGCGATTCCACCACTGCGGTGCTGGCCGGCAACTACAAGCACGTGAATACGGTGGCCGCGGCGGCGGTGACCGCGATGCTCAACGCGGCCGGCAGCACCGAGATCCCGTTCATCTTCGAGGGCGACGGCAGCGCGTTCTGCGTGCCGCCCGAAATCCTCGGCGAGGTGCGCGCGGCGTTGGCGAAGACCCGGGACATGGCGAGCCGCTCGTTCGGCCTGGACCTGCGCATCGCTACGCTGCCCGTGGCCAAGGTACGCGAGGCCGGCTTCGACATCCTCGTGGCGCGCTACCAGGTGTCCGAGAACTACGTGCAATCGGTGTTCGCGGGCGGCGGGCTCGCCTGGGCCGATCGCACCATGAAGGATCCGGCAACGGCCAGCCTGTACGCGGTCGATCCCGGGATCGCGCCGCGCGGCAGCCACGAAGGGCTGGAATGCCGCTGGCAGGACATTCCGAGCCGCCATGGCGAGACCGTGAGCCTGATGGTGCGCGCGACAACGCGCGATGCACGGGCTGCCGCGGCGCTCTATGGCGAGGTCATCGCAAAGGTGCGCGAAACCTACGGCACCGAGGAGGCCTGCCACCCGGTGTCCCTGTCGGGACTGATCGCGACCTTCGACAGCCGGCGCCTGGACAACGAGGTCGGGGTGATCGCGGCCGACCGCAGCCCGTTCGGCAAATGGCTGTACCTGATGCGTACGCGCTGGTTCGTGGCGCTGGGCTGGGTGCTGATGAAGTTCGGCCTGCACACCGAGGAGACCGACTGGAGCCGCTACAAGGACACCCTGGTGAGCAACAGCGACGTGCGCAAGTTCAACGACATCTACCGCCAGATCCTCGCCGGCACCGCGGCGCAGCGCACGAAGCTCGCCGCGTGGCTCGAGGAGCGCTATGCTCGCCGCGAACTGATCTATGGCCTGCACGTCACCGACCGCGCTCACATGACCTGCCTGGTGTTCAACTACTCGGGGAAGCACCTGCATTTCATCGACGGCGCCGACGGCGGCTTGTTCCTCGCCTCCAAGGCTTTCAAGGAGCGCCTTGCCAAGCTCGGCTAGCGAGTGGCTCCGGCTCTACTACGCCGAGAACGAGCGCCGCGTAGCCGCCGTTTTTTTCGCCGGCGGCTTCCTCTTCGACCTCGTCACCACCGGGCGCATCGACTCCTGGCTGGTGATCGGCCAGCAGCTCGTGTACCTGGCCGTGGTGATGCTGGCGCTGACGCAGATGGTCCTGGAGGAGGGTGCGCCGCCGCGCGAGCTCGCCGGCGCGCCCGCGCTCAAGCGCTGGTATTTCGAGTACCGCACCGCGGCGCTGCACTTCCTGCTCGGCTCGCTCCTCAGCCTGTACGCGATTTTCTTCTTCAAGAGCTCATCGCTGTTCGCCTCGTTCGGCTTCCTCGCCGTGCTGGTGGCCCTGCTGCTCGCCAACGAGTTGCCGCGCTTCCGCTCGCTCGGCTTGTCCTTCAAGTTCGCGCTGCTCGGCCTGTGCTGGCTGTCGTTCTTCGCCTACGTGATTCCGATCCTGGCCGGCTCGGTGGGCACCGGCGTGTTCCTGCTGTCGATGCTGGCGGGCTGCCTGCCGTTCGCCGCGGTGGCTCTCCGGGTCCCGGCGGCGCGGCGCAGGATCCTCGTGCCGATGGGCAGCGTGCTGGCGGGCTTTCTCGCGCTGTACTTCTTCAGGCTGATTCCGCCGGTGCCGCTGTCGATTCCGTTCATCGGCGTCTACCACGGCGTCGAGCGGTCCGCGGACGTGTATGTCCTCAGCCACGAACGGCCCTGGTGGCGCTTCTGGCAAAACGGCGACCAGCACTTCACCGCCCAGCCGGGAGACAAGGTGCACGTCTACTTCCGGGTGTTCTCGCCGACCCGGTTCTCGGACCAGGTGCTGATGCGGTGGTATCGGAAGGACGGGCGCTGGGCGCTGCAGGACACCATTCCCATCCGCATCGTCGGGGGGCGCGACGCCGGCTTCCGCGGCTACGGCATCAAGACCAACTACCTGCCCGGCCACTGGAAGGTGCAGGTGGAAACCGTCGACGGGCGCGAGATCGGCCGGGTCTACTTCGACCTCGAGATCTCCGAACCGGTACCGCGCAGCTTCGAGCGGGAAACGGACGGCTAGCGGGGCCGCAGCGCCGCGTCGTATTCCGCGGGATCGAATCCGATCAGGAGCTTCGCGCCCGCTTCGACGATCGGCCGCTTGATGGCGCTGGAATTCGCCTCCAGCGCCTTTTCGATATTCGTTTTCTGCCCTTCGGGAATCTTGCGCCACGTCGGGCCGCGGGTATTGGCCAATTTCTCCCAACCCACCTTCGCGGACCAGGCCCTGAGCTTGCCCGGAGGTACGCCGGCTTTCTTGTAGTCGTGAAACTCGTAGGCCACCTTGTGCGCATCGAACCACGCGAACGCCTTCTTCATCGTGTCGCAGTTCCTGATGCCGTAGACCCTGGGCTTCATTGTTCCTCCAGGTGCGGGAATGCGCTGAAGACGCCGGGATTCGCGACGGGCGCCGCGGCGGCAAGGTGCTGCGGCGTCAGTTCCGAGAACCGGGTGACGCCGAGAAGGCCGAGGCAGATGCGCACTTCCTCCTCGAGGAGCTCCAGCGCCCGCACCAGTCCCGCCACGCCGGCCGCCGCCAGGCCCAGCCCGCACAGGCGGCCGATGCCGACTGCGCTCGCGCCTAGCGCCATCGCCTTCACGATATCGGTGCCGCGCATGAATCCGCCGTCTACCCAAACGGGGACGCGTCCATTGACGGCGTTCAGGACCCCGGGAAGTACCGCGGCGGACCCCAGGCCATGGTCGAGTTGGCGTCCGCCGTGGTTGGAGACGTAGACCACGTCGACCCCGTGCTCGACGGCGAGCGCCGCATCCTCGGCGGTGGCGATGCCCTTGAGGATCAGCGGCATGTCGTGCTTGTCCTTGAATCGCTTGACCTGGTCCCACGACAGCGCGGATTGGAAGCTGCTGCCCTCGCTGGCCCCCGCGCGCCAGGGCTTGATGAAGCGGCCAAGGAGGTCGCGCTCGCGCCGGCTGTACATCGCGACGTCGACCGTGAGGCAGAACGCCGCATAGCCATGGTCGCGCGCGCGATGCACGAAGTCGTCCACCCACGCATCGTCGCCGCGCACGTAGAGCTGGAAGTAGCGGGTGGCATTCGCCGCTGCCGCCGTTTTTTCGAGCCCCGGCTTGCAGACCGACGACACCATCTGCGGCAGGCCGAATTGCGCCGCCGCCCGCGCGGCTGCTGCCGCGCCGCCTTCGACGAGGGACTCCAGGCCGCCGATGGGCGCCAGCAGCACCGGTAGGCGCGAGGGGCGGCCGAAGAGGCTCGCCGTGGCATCGATGCGGCTCATGTCGCGGAGCACGCGCGGCCGGAAGGCGATTGAATCCAGCGCCTGGCGATTGCGCCGCACCGTGGTCTCGGTCTCGGCGCCGCCGACCAGGTAGCTCCAGGGTCCGGGCGGAAGGTTGCGGCGCGCCGCGGTAATGACTTCCTGGAGGGTGAGGAACTCCTCGACCTGCGGCGCGTTCAAGCTAGACTCCGGTCTTCATGGGAGGAGGGAACATGATAAGGCCAGTCATCGCGGCGGCGCTCGCAGTCTGCGCCGCGCTAGTCACGGGGATCGCCGGCGCCCAGTCCTTTCCGACGCGCCCGGTCACATTGATCGTGCCGTTCCCGCCGGGCGGATCGACCGACACGACCGCGCGCATCATCGGCGAGGCCATGCAGCCGGCGCTCGGCCAGCCGGTCGTGATCGAGAACGTCGGCGGCGCCAACGGTAGCATCGGCGTGGGGCGCCTGGCGCGCTCGGCGCCCGACGGCTACACCATCGACATCGGCCAGTGGGACACGCACGTCGGTGCGATCCTCTACCAGATCAACTACGACCTTCAGAAGGACTTCTCGCCGATCGGCCTGCTGTCGATCAATCCGCAGCTGATGATCGCGCGCAAGGGGTTTCCGGCCGATGACCTCAAGGGTCTGGTCGCGTACATGAAGGCCAATCCGGGCAAGGTGACGCTCGTCGAGCAAACGGCGGCGGCGAAACTGGCCGGCATCCAGATGCAGCAGGCCACGGGCACGGCGGTGCTGTTCATTCCCTACCGCGGCGCGGGGCCGGCCATGCAGGGCATGCTCGGCGGGCAGGTCGATCTGATGATCCTCCAGGCCGCGGCTGCGCTGCCGCAGGCGCGGGCCGGCGCCGTGAAGATCCTCGCCAACCTCTCGCCGCAGAGATCGGTCGCGGTGCCCGCCGTGCCGACCTCGGACGAGGCGGGCATCCCGGGGCTTTACGCTTCGGGTTGGTTCGGGCTGTTCGCGCCGCGCGGCGTGCCCAGGGAAGTGATTGCCCGGCTCAACGCGGCGATGGTGCAGGCGCTCGCCGACCCGAAGGTGCAGCAGCGCATGCCCGAACTTGGCCTCGATATCGCATCGCGCGAACAGCAGACGCCGGAAGGCCTCGCGGCGTTCCAGAAGGCCGAAATCGACAAGTGGTGGCCCGTCATCAAGGCCGCCGGCATCAAGGCGGAGTAGGCCGAAGTAAGGCGGAGGGGCGGGTCAGGCGAGGCTCGCCCGGATGCGGGCGACGATGTCCTCGATCGGTGACTGCTTGGAGATCGCTGCGCGCCCCGCAAGCTGATGCCCTCTTGATGCCAGGTCGGCGGGCGACACCAGTCCGGTGAGGAATACCAACGGGATATGCTGCGTCTCGGCCTGCGCGAACAACGTGGCCGACACGTCCCCGCCGTCCATGTCCGGCAGGTCGATGTCGCAGAGGATCAGGTCGGGGCGCTGCTCGCGCGCGAGGTCCAGCGCTTCCACGGGCGATTGCGTCGCGACCAGGTCGAATTCGGCGCGCAGCTTGATGTCGAGGTATTCGAGCACCGCCTCGTCGTCGTCCACCAGCAGCAGTTTCTTCTTCGCCGCCACGCGTTACTTGGCCAGCGCCTTCATCGCGCGCTCCAGGCCTTCCAGCGTGGTCGGGAACATGCGGCCGTTCATCAGCTCCTTCACGATCGAGATGGACTGGCGGTAGTTCCAGATTTCCTCGGGCTCGGGGTTGAGCCAGATGCATTTCGGGTAGATGTCGGTCACGCGCTTGACCCACACCGCGCCGGGCTCCTCGTTGAAATACTCGACCGAGCCGCCCGGTTGCAGGATTTCGTAGGGGCTCATGGTCGCGTCGCCGACGAAGATCACCTTGTAGTCGTGTCCGTACTTGTGCAGCAGGTCGCGCGTGCGCGTGCGCTCCGAGTGCCGGCGCCGGTTGTCCTTCCACACGAAGTCGTAGAGGCAATTGTGGAAGTAGAAGAACTCCAGGTGCTTGAATTCCGTCTTCGCGGCCGAGAACAGCTCCTCGGCGAGCTTGATGTGGTCGTCCATCGTGCCGCCGATGTCCATCAGCATCAGCACCTTGATGGCGTTGCGGCGCTCGGGCCGCATGTGGATGTCGAGGTAGGCTTTCCTCGCCGTGCTGGCAATCGTGTTGTCCAGGTCGAATTCGTCCGGCGCGCCCTGGCGGGCAAACTTGCGCAGGCGCCGCAGGGCCACCTTGATGTTCCTGGTCCCCAGTTCCACGGAATCGTCCAGGTTGCGGTACTCGCGCTGGTCCCAGACCTTGACCGCGCTGCGGTTGCGCGATTTCTCCTGCCCGATGCGCACGCCCTCCGGGTTGTAGCCGTAGGCGCCGAAAGGCGAGGTGCCGCCGGTGCCGATCCACTTCGAGCCGCCCTGGTGGCGGCCTTTCTGCTCCTCGAGGCGCTGCTTGAGCGTCTCCATCAGCTTGTCCCAGCCGCCGAGCGCCTCGATCTGCTTCTTTTCCTCGTCGGAGAGCTGCAGTTCGACCTGCTTGAGCAGCCACTCGAGCGGGATCTGCGCCTCGATGCCCGGGATCGTCTCCACGCCCTGCCAGAACTCGCCGAAGGCGCGGTCGAACTTGTCGAAATTCGCTTCGTCCTTCACCAGCGTGGCGCGCGACAGGTGGTAGAAATCGTCCACCGAAGGGCCGATCACCTTTTTGTCCAGCGCCTCGAGCAGCGTAAGGTATTCCTTGACCGAAACCGGCAGCTTGTGGCTCTTCAGCTTCAGGAAGAAATCGATCAGCACAGGCTCATTCTATAATTTATCCGAGATGAAGAAAGCCAACGACTACGACGACATCCCCGGGACCACGGTGTTCGATGCCCAGCGCTCGCGCCAGGGCTACCACCTGAACATGTTCTGCATGTCCCTGATGAAGCCCGAGAACCGCGCAGCGTTCAAGGAGGGCGAGCGGGTCTACCTCGATCGCTACCCGATGACCGAAGCGCAAAAGCAGGCGGTGCTCGGGCGCGAATGGAACCGCATGATCAGCCTGGGGGGCAACATCTACTACCTCGCGAAGCTCTTCTTCAACGACCAGAAATCGTTCCAGCACGTCGCGGCGATCATGACCGGCAGCACGCAGGAGGAATACGCGGCAATGATGCTCAAGGGCGGGCGGCCGCCGAAGGGCAATCGCTACCTGTCGGACTGGAAAAAGCGTGGCTAGGATCGTCGGCGGCGTCACCATGTCGCACGTGCCGGCGATCGGCGCGGCGCTCGACAACGGCAAGAGCGGCGAACCCTACTGGAAAAAGGTATTCGACGGCTTCGAGAAGTCCAAGGAGTGGATCCGCAAGCTGAAACCCGACGTGATTCTGCTGGTCTACAACGACCACGCCGTCGCGTTTTCGCTCGACATCATTCCAACGTTCGCGCTTGGCTGCGCCGCGGAGTTTCCGGTCGCCGACGAAGGCTGGGGGCCGCGGCCGGTGCCGAAGGTGATCGGCCATCCCGAGCTTGCGGCGCACATCGCGCAGTCGGTGATCCTCGATGAATTCGACCTCACCGTGGTCAACAAGATGGAGGTCGACCACGGCCTGACGGTACCGCTGTCGCTGATGTACGGGCAACCCAAGGAATGGCCGTGCCCGGTGATTCCGCTGGCGGTGAACGTCGTGGTTTATCCGCCGCCGACCGGCAATCGCTGCTACCACCTGGGGCGCGCCCTTCGCAAGGCGATCCGCTCCTACGACAAGGACCTGCGCGTCGTGGTCTTCGGCACCGGCGGCATGTCGCACCAGCTGCAGGGACCGCGCGCGGGCTTCATCAACAGCAAGTTCGACCGCAGCTTCCTGGCGCGCATGACCCGGGACCCGAAGGCGCTCACGCGCATCACGCACCTGGAGCTGCTGCGCGAAGCCGGTTCGGAAGGCATCGAGCTGGTGATGTGGCTGATCATGCGCGGCGCGCTCGACGAGAAGGTCAAGGAAGTCCACCGCTTCTACCACGTGCCCGCTTCGAATACCGCGGTCGGGCACCTCATCCTGGAAAACCTCAAATGAAAGTCTGCGTCGCAGGGCAGGGCGCCTTCGGGCAAAAGCACCTCGAGGGCATTGCCAACATCAAGGGCATCGAAGTGGTGTCGCTCGTCGGCGGCAACCCGGATTCAACGAAGGAAGTGGCGCAAAAGTTCAAGATCCCGCACTGGACGGGCGACCTGGCCGAAAGCTTGAAACTGCCGGGCCTCGAGGCGGTGATCCTCGCCACGCCGACGCAGATGCACGCCAGGCAGGCAATCCAGTGCATGCGCGCCGGCAAGCACGTGCAAGTCGAGATTCCGATGGCCGATACGCTGGCCGACTCGCGCGAGATCCTCAAGGTGCAGCGCGAAACCGGGCTGATCGCGATGGCCGGGCACACGCGGCGCTTCAATCCGAGCCACCTGTGGGTGCGCAAGAAAATCCTCGCCGGCGAGCTCTCGCTGCAGCACCTGGTGGTGCAGACCTTCTTCTTCCGCCGTACCAACATGAACGCCGCGGGCAAGCCGCGCAGCTGGACCGACCACCTGCTGTGGCACCACGCCTGCCATACGGTGGACCTCTTTTCCCACCAGGCGCGCTCGCCGATCGCCAAGGCGCGCGCCGTGCAGGGGCCGATGCACCCGCAGCTCGGCATCGCCATGGACATGAGCATCCAGATGACCACGGCTTCGGGCGCGGTGTGCTCGCTTGCGCTGTCGTTCAACAACGACGGGCCGCTCGGCACGTTCTTCCGCTACATCTGCGACAAGGGTACCTACATTGCGAGGTACGACGATCTGTTCGACGGCAAGGA
>Ga0315912_10006482_pt1 | contig 10450 bp, 7 predicted proteins | sample VfabasoilMG_FD_204469 | JGI IMG/M metagenome (GOLD analysis project Ga0315912, IMG submission 204469) | Garden soil microbial communities collected in Santa Monica, California, United States - V. faba soil | ecosystem: Environmental > Terrestrial > Soil > Garden | place: USA: California... | reverse complement strand
GAGCCCCGTGAATCGGGTCATCGAAACCCCGATCACGCGGTGGCCCACGAGCGCAGCAGGCTGCAGTCCGGTATATTTCCCTCGCATGAAAATCCGCCTGATTCCAGTGCTTTGCCTTGTAGTGTTCACGCAAGTGGCACAGGCGCAGGGCATGTTCCTTCCGGCTTCGGATGCACGCCTTCGGGCCGATGTATCGCTGCTCGTGGACGAGGGAGTCTTCAACCTGCCGGTGAACGAGTGGCCGCTGGCGCGGGAGGACGTCGCGCAGGCGATTGCCAGCGTGAAGCCGGAGGACCTGGCTGATCCGGCCCTGGGCGCCGCGCTGTCGCGCGTACGCGCCGTGGTTGCTCCGCGCGCGGACGACAGCGAATGGAAGGTACGCGAAGTGCGGCTGACTGCGGGTGAGCCGGGCCTGCTGCGCAATGAGAACACCCTCGGGCGCGAGAACGCCGAACTCATGGCGGAGGGCGGCACCATCAACGGCCGCTACGGCATCACGCTGGCGTTGACGGGCGTGGTGGATCCCAGCGATGGCAAGGAGGTGCGCTTCGATGGCAGCGACATCTCCATACGCTGGGGCAACTGGCTGTTCAGCGCCAACCAGATGGATCGCTGGTGGGGTCCAGGCCACGATGGGAGCCTGATCCTGTCGACCAACGCGCGCCCCATGCCTGCGGTATCGCTCGACCGCTACCGCAGCCTGCCGATCGATGTGCCGGTGCTGCGCTGGCTGGGGCCATGGCGTTTCTCGGCGTTTCTCGGCGTAATGGAAAAGCATCGGGCGGATGTGGACCAGCCTGCCTTTGGCGGCATGCGGTTTTCGTTCAAGCCTGCGCCGATTTTCGAGTTCGGTCTTTCGCGCACGGCGCAGTTCTGCGGCAAGGGCAGGAAGTGCGATCTGGAGACCTTCGGCCGCGTGCTCATCGGACAGGACAATCCCGGGTATCGGGGTCTGGATGATCCCTCGGAAGAGCCGGGCAATCAGATGGCGGGCTTCGATGTTCGCATCGTCTCGCCCTTCAAGTCCCTGCCCATCGCGCTCTACGGACAGGAAATCGGCGAGGACAACTCGAGCACCGGAATACCGGAGCGCTATCTCGGCATGTTTGGTGGCGAAACCTGGTTGCTGCTGGAATCCGGATCGACGTTGCGCGCTCACATCGAGTACGCCAATACCAAGGTGAAGTGGTATGACTCGAGTGTCGAGTATGATATCGCCTACCGGCAGGGGATCTTTTTCTCAGGATATCGATACTACGGTCGCAACATCGGCCATGCCACCGATGCGGACTCTGAAACGACGTCGTTCCAGATGTCGCTCACCAAGAGCGACGGCAGCTACTGGGCGGCGCAGTACCGGCACGGAAAGCTGGATAGATGCTGCGGGTCGGATGCCTACAATCTGGTGACGGCAGGACCCAGCAGCTACGAGTCGCTGGAGCTGACCTGGCAGGGGACGGTACTTGGCCATGGCATCGGCACCCAGCTGGGGTACGAAAAGCAGTCGCCGTCCAGCGCCGGGCGGGGCGACGGAGTCTATGGCTTCATTCAATGGCGCAAGACACTGTAAGTTCTACTAGTATCCGCGATTGTCCCAGGGGAACTGCGGCTCGATGACCAGGAAGTTTCTCTCCGCCGCGCGCGGATTCATCGTGGTGAAGGTTGCGGTGGCCGTTCTGGCCACGGCCGGTCTCGCCACTGCTCAGACGCCGCCTTCCGGGGATCCGGTGCAGATCTTCCAGAGCCTCACGCCAGAGCAGCAGCAGGCAATCCTGGACCGCGCCACTTCTGGCGCACTGCCTGCAGGCTTGCCGGTTCAGGATGGGGTGAATCGGGTCTCCGGCCGTTCCGATACCACAGCTGAAGGCGAGCCACGGCGCCGTGGACCGCAAGAGCCGGACCTTCCGGTGACGGAATTGCGCGCCGACGATACCGTCGTTGTCGAGCTCTCATTGCCGCGCGAGCCGGAACGGACCCAGGCCGCGCCGCCGTTGGCGGAAACGGTGAGTCGCCGGTCCCTGGCAGAAGAAACCGCCCTGAGACGGCGACTGCGGATGATCGAGGCGCTCAGCGCGGATCAGATCCAAAAGCTCGAAGACCTGGTTCTGATGGTGCAGAAGGGCAATCCCTACGTCCTGGATCGCAACGCGCAGCTCGTGTTGCCCGGGTTTGCACCCATTGCGCTGGGCGGCCTTACGGAGAGTCAGGCTGTTCAACGCCTGTCTGTCGAGTCGGTGTTGCTGCCGCTGGAGGTCCGCGTCACTCGCCTGCCGCTGAGCCGCACCGGGGTTGCGGGGCTGAAGCCGTATGGATATGACCTGTTCGATGAGCCGCCATCGACCTTCTCTCCGGTCACGGATGTACCAGTGCCGGCTGACTATGTCATGGGTCCGGGAGATGAACTCGCCGTGCAGCTCTTCGGCGGTACGCAGAGCCGCACGCACAGTCTTGTAGTAAGCCGGGACGGGACGATCAGTTTTCCCGAGCTGGGACCCATCCGGGTCGGCGGCCTGACTTTCAACGCTGCTCGCCAGGCAATCGAGTCGCGGGTTGCGCAACAGATGATCGGCGTGCGCGCAAATGTCCAGATGGGTGAGACGCGCACCATACGAATCCTGGTGCTTGGTGAAGCCAAGGCCCCGGGGTCCTATGCGGTGAGCGGATTGGCAACGATGACCACCGCGCTGTTCGCCTCTGGCGGGGTGAGGCCCATCGGTTCGCTGCGCGACATCCAGCTCAAGCGGCAGGGCAATGTCGTGCGCCGCTTCGACCTCTACGACATGCTGATCCGGGGCGATACGAGTGACGACGCCAAGTTGCTGCCCGGCGATGTCATCTTCATCCCGCCAGTTGGCCCCACGGTGGCTGTGGATGGTGAGGTCAAGCGCCCTGCGATCTACGAACTGCGCGGTGATAACGACGTGTCATCCGTGGTGGAGATGGCCGGGGGCTTCACGCCGGAAGCCGATCCGGGTCGCTCCAGCCTGGTACACGTTGATCAGAACAGCCGGCGAGTCGTCGTCGAAATCAATCTCAAGCAGGCATCCGGCGGCAGCCGCGTCATGCGGAATGGCGACGTGCTGCGAGTGGCGCGGCTGCGACCGCAAGTCGATTCAGGGGTGACTCTGGAAGGGTTCGTATATCGGCCGGGTCCGGTCGCCTGGCGCGAGGGCCTGCGACTGACCGACGTGATTGGATCCATAGATGAGCTGCGGCCCAATGCGGACCAGCACTATGTGCTCGTGCGCCGGGAGGGTGGGCCCGAGCGCCGGATTTCGGCCGTGTCCGCGGATCTCGCCGCTGCTCTCGCCGCTCCCGGTTCGGCAGCCGATATCGTGCTTGCGCCACGTGACCGGATCACGGTGTTCGACCTGGCGCCAGGTCGCGAGCGCATCATCCAGCCCCTGATCGACGACCTGGGCCTGCAGTCAGGTCTGGGCCGCCCGACGGAGATCGTCCGCGTTGGTGGCAGGGTCAAGGTGCCCGGCAGCTATCCGCTGGAACAGGGCATGCGTGTCAGCGATCTCATTCGCGCTGGCGGAAATCTGGAGGCGGCAGCGTACGGGAGCATGGCGGATCTGGCGCGCTACACCGTCACCCCGGAGGGTGCGCGCCAGACCGAGCTCATACAGATCGATCTTGCTGCAGTACGCGCCGGGAATGATGCCGCAAACCTGTTGCTGCAGCCGTTTGACTACCTGCTGGTGAAGGAAAACAGCGACTGGGGCGCACAGGAGTCCGTCACGCTCCGCGGTGAGGTGCGTTTTCCCGGGATCTACCCCATCCGCAAGGGCGAGACATTGAAGGGGTTGCTGGATCGTGCGGGCGGTTTGACGGACCAGGCCTTCACCAAGGGGGCGGCTTTCACGCGCAGGGATCTTCGTGAGCGGGAGCAGAAACAGCTCAACGAATTGAGCCAGAAGCTGCAGGCTGACCTGGCGGCGCAGGCTCTGGGAGCGGCCTCGGCCAACCAGCCGGGTGCCAGCCAGGCGCTGCTGGCCAGTCAATCCCTCCTGGCGCAATTGCAGACATCGAAGGCGGTCGGGCGCATGGTCATCGATCTTCCTGGATTGCTGGCAAGCGAGGCACATGGCAGCAAGGATGTCAGCCTGCGCGATGGCGATCTTCTTGTCGTGCCGCGGCAGACCCAGGAAGTGACCGTGATCGGCGAAGTGCACAGCGCTACCTCGCATCTCTACAGCTCGTCGCTGAAGCGCGGCGACTACATCAACAAGAGCGGCGGCATGACGCGTCGCGCCGATGACAAGCACGTCTACGTGGTGCATGCCGATGGCAACGTGGTGGCCGCGAAGACTTCGATGTTCAGCCGCAGCTCGGGCGCGGCCATTCAGCCCGGGGATACCATTGTCGTGCCGATGGATACAGAGCGCCTTCCGCGTCTGCCGTTCTGGCAGGCCGTGACATCGATCATCTACAACCTGGCCGTGGCTGTGGCGGCGGTGAATTCCTTCTAGCCAGCGCTTTTGGAGTTTCTGGTGTTCTCAATCTGGGTTAGGGCAGTTTGTCGACGCGTTCCGGGCCTGCGTGCATTGGCTGATCTGGAGTTGATGCTGGAGGAGCGGCGTTGGCGTCGCCGTGGCTGTCCCACCACCGGTCCGTTGCCCGGGCGGCAGAAGCGGATGCTTCTGCTCCAGGCCGCCGCCCGTGGAAAGGTGCAGAGCGTGGTTGAGACGGGGACCTATCTCGGCGACAGCACATATGCATTCGCCCGAGCCGGGTACCAGGTGGTTTCCATAGAGGTGGAGCCACGCATCGCGGCCCTCGCCGAGCGCAGGTTCCGTGGTAACCGGTCTGTGCGAGTAGTTGCTGGTGACAGCGGCCAGCTGCTTCCGCGTATCTTGAGTGACCTCAGCGCGCCAGCCCTGATCTGGCTGGACGGGCACTATTCCGGTGGATCCACTGGTCGCGGGGAAACGGATACGCCGGTGGAAAGAGAGGTCGAAGCCGTAATGAAGGTGGCGCCGCCCGGGTCTGTGGTGGTAATCGACGATGCGCGATGTTTCGGTACGGATCCGAGCTATCCCGAGCTCAAGCCCTGGCTTGAGCGTCTGAAGGCGATGGGCACGGTCGACCTGGAAGTCGCAAATGACATGATCAAATTCGTGGTTCCACCGGGGATGGGGCTGAGTGGGCGACCTGCACAAAAACAATAAGGTGGGCGCGCAGTTCGTGTTCGAGACAGTGCGCCGGCACTGGTATGTCGTCGTGGCGCTGGCCCTGATCGGCGCGGTTGCCGGCATTCTTTCCGCCAGGTTCGTCGAGCCCATCTATCGCTCGGAAGCCGTGCTCGCGCCGGTGCAGACTGACCGCGCCAACGCCCTGGGAGGATTGACAGGGCAGCTGGGCAGTCTTGCCGCGCTGGCAGGCGTGCAACTCCCGCAGGGTACCGATGCGAGCGTAGCTGTGGAGACGTTGCGGTCGCGAGAGCTCGCGATCACCCTGATCGAGTCAAGAGCGCTGATGCCACTTCTGTTTTCCAGCGAGTGGGATTCTGCGGCGCGTCGGTGGAAGGATCGGGCGCCTACGCTGAATGAAGCGCTGCGGCTGTTTGATCGGCGCATTCGCAGCGTGAGGCAAGATGCGAAGACGGGTATGGTGCGGCTGGCCATCGAATGGAAGGACCCTGCGGAAGCCGCGGCATGGGCAAATCTGCTTGTGACCCAGGCGAATCTCGCTCTGCGGCAACGGGAAATCGCCGAAGCCACCCAGACGATTGAGGAATTGACGGCCGAAGTGGAGAAGACCAGCAGTCTTGAGGTGCGCACGGCACTCTACCGGTTGATCGAGGCACAATTGAAGACCAAGGCGGTGGCATCCGGTCGGGAGCAGTTCGCGTTCCGCGTGATAGACCGTGCGATGGTTCAGGATCTCGGTCAGCCGATTTGGCCGCGGCGCTCGGTGCTGGGGGCCTTCGGGCTGGTGTTGGGAGGTATCGGTGGCCTGCTCGGCGCGCTGCTGATTTCATGGCGGCGTGGTCGTGGGGCGTTGTGGGCGACTCAGTGAGCCGCTGAGTGTGTCATTTGTCATCGCCCAGGGCCGTGGCCAGTAATCATGGCGAGGCATAATCGCGTACTCCGCAACGCAATTGCGAACTATGCCGGGGCTGGAGTGCTGGTCGTCGTCCCGATTCTGACGCTGCCAACCTATCTCAGCAGGCTTGGAGATCTTCAGTGGGGACTGTTGGGGTTTGTTGCAACCCTGCAATCACTGCTTGCGGTGCTCGATGCGGGAATGAGTCAGGTGCTTATTCGCGAGTTCGCCATTCGCCTCGACGGGCCGCCCGGAGAGGCCCGGACTTCCGCGGGACGTCTGCTCGCGAATTGTGAGCGCTTCTATCTCTTCCTGGGTCTTGGTGTCGCCGCGATACTGCTCGCGCTGGCGCATCCGATCTCCCTGTACTGGCTGAACGTGTCCAGCGATCTGCAGCATCTCGGCCGGCTTGCCGTGATGGGAGCAGCAGGGCTGTGCGCGCTGCAGCTGATGGGTGTCCTCTATCGCGGTGTCCTGATTGCTGCCCAGAATCAGGCCAGCCTGAATCTCGTACTTGGCACTGGCGCCATTGTCCGCTACGGCGGCGGGGTTCTCGTGGTCCTCGCCAGTCCTACCATACAGGCGTACCTGACATGGCACCTCATGAGTCTGGCGCTCGAGATCTTCGTCAGGCACAGGCTTGCATGGCAGGCAGTCGGGGGGCGCAATTTCGAAGCCGGTGGTTCGAGAGACGAACTGCGCCTGGTCCTCACGGGAATGGGCATATGGACGTTTGCCGCAATGCTGGGCGCCATTTCCGCGCAGATGGACAAGAGCATCCTGACGGCGATGCGGCCAATTGGCGATCTGGCGTCGTACTTCGTTGCCTCACAGGTCGCGGCGGGAGCGGTCCAGTTGTTCTATCCGGTAATCACCGCGATGCTGCCTCTGATGCTGCAGCCGGCAGTCCGTGCGGCGGACAGTTTCCGAACCAATCTGAAGATGGCTGCCATCCTGCTGCTGGTATGCGGCGCGCTTACGCTGTTCATGCTGGTATACGGACGGGATGGGCTTACCTGGTGGCTTGGAGAGCAGCGTGCTGTACAGGTGCAGCCGCTGTTGTGCGTGTTGCTGCTGGGCGTCGGATTCAATGCACTCACGAATATCGGGTACATTAACTGGCTGGCCCTTGGCAAGCGCGTGCATCTTCTCGTCGCCAATGGCACAGCGCTCGGCGTTGTCTGTGTCTCGACCCCGCTGCTTGTGGCGCAGTACGGAGTCATGGGCGCGGCGGTCGCGTGGGCGCTGGGTCAGTTGACGACGCTGCTGATCAGCCTTGGTTGGGTGAGTAATGCGTTCAGGCGAAACTAGGGAATCTTCAACGGTGCGGTATATCTACTGGTGGCTGCTGCAGTTCGGCATCGATCCGCGCAGGACCTGGCGTGCGCTGGTCGAGTTGCCGCGGTTCGTCGCGGACTACTGGCGGTTCCGTCGTGCGTTCACTGGCGCAATGAGCGTGCTGCCCTCCATGCATGATCGGCGCGAAAGCGCCGGCTCCGTTGAAAACGAGTATTTCGGACAGGACCTGCACGTCGCGCAGTGCGTATTCAGGCATGGACCACGGCGCCATATCGATGTCGGGTCGCGGTTCGACGGGTTCGTGGCTCACGTGGCCTCGTACCGGAAGATCGAGGTCATCGACATCAGGCCGGTCGTCACTCAGGTTCCGAACGTCACGTTCATTCGCGGCGACCTGATGAGCGGCATTGACGGCATGGATGACAGCTGTGATTCGTTGTCCTGCCTGCACGCCATCGAACACTTCGGCCTTGGTCGGTATGGTGATGGACTTCAGCCAGACGGGCACATCCGCGGAATACGCAATCTGGCCAGAATGGTCCAGCCGGGCGGTCGCCTGTATCTGTCCTGTCCCGTGGGCATCGATCGGGTCGAATACAACAGCCATCGCATATTGGATCCCGTAGGGTTGCTTGCCACGGCGCGCGACTGCGGCCTGGACGCAGAGGGGCTGGCAACCGTCAGCCGGAAGGGAGTTCTGAGCGAGGCTGGTGATGTGGCCAGGAGCGCGGTGATGCTGTCCCGATCGAACTATTCATTGGCGATATTCACTTTTCGGAAAAGAGCGTGAAGCGAGCAATAAAGGCCCTGCTGGGGTCGGACCGGAACGAGTCCGCACGTATAGCCTGGGTGCAGGAGCAATTGGCTGCGGTACCGGCGGGCAGCCGCCTCCTGGACGCGGGTGCCGGTGAGCAGCGGTACAGGCCCTATTGCAGTCATCTGCGGTACGTGGCGCAGGACTTCGGTGCATACGACGGCCATGGCGACGGCGCCGGCCTTCAAACCGGAAGCTGGAACTACACCGGGATCGACATCGTTTGCGACATCGCGTCGATTCCCGAGCCAGCAGGGTCATTCGATGCGATTCTGTGTACGGAAGTTCTTGAGCACGTCCCGAATCCATCCGAAGTCCTGGCGGAATTTCACCGCCTTCTCCGCACGGATGGAAAGCTCATCCTTACTGCGCCGTTTGCTTCGCTGGTGCACTTCGCGCCGCATTTCTACGCAACCGGGTTCAGCCGGTACTGGTACGAGTACCACGTTTCCAATAAGGGGTTTGCGCTGGAAAAGCTGACGCCGAATGGCGACTGGTTCGATGTCCTTTACCAGGAGACCTTGCGGCTGCCCAGAATGGCAGCACGCGAGAGCCGGCTGGCCGCCATCCTGTCGCTGCCGTCCACGGCAGCAATGCTTGCTGTCCTCAGGCTGCGCCAGCTGTTTGTGAGTGGTGGAAAGACATCTGATGTCGCGGCGTTCGGGTATCACTGCGTCGCGCGGAAGCTTTGACCGTGAAGGAGGGGCGCCGCACCGTAGTGGTACGCATTGCGGGCGGCCTCGGCAACCAGATGTTCCAGTATGCGGCCGGCCTGGCGCTGGCCGACCGGCTGGGTGGCGATCTGCTGCTGCATGCCGGAGATCATGTCGAGGGCGATACCCGCCGCGGATTCGAGCTTCCGCGGGTGTTCACTGGCGAATTCCGGTCGGCTTCCGCCGAAGATGTGCGCAAGGTCCTCGGGTGGCGCTCGCGTTTCGGAAAGCTCCTGTTCAGAAGGTCTCTGGCGGGGCTATGGGGCGGGCGTGTCCTGGTCGAGCCTCATTTCGCCTACTGGCCGGCGTTCGATGAAGTGGAGGATTCCTGCTATCTCGCGGGGTATTGGCAGTCCGAACAGTATTTTTCGTCGATTGCCGACAAGGTGCGCCACGCTTTCAGGTTCGTCCCCCCCGATGCGGCGAATAGGGAAGTCACGGCACGGATGTCGATGTCGCAGTCGGTCAGCGTGCACGTCCGGCGTGGTGATTATGTTTCCAACCCGAAGATAAGCAGGTTCCATGGGGTCAGCCCGCTGAACTACTACATCGATGCCATCAGATTGATCCAGGAGAGAGTCGGAGACCCGGTCTTCTTCGTGTTCTCCGACGATCTCGAGTGGTGCCGCGGAAATCTCCCTGTGCCGCGTGGTTCGGTCTTTGTCGACATCAATCGCGGCGAGGCCAGTTTCAACGATATGCGACTGATGAGCAATTGCAGGCATCATGTCATCGCCAACAGCACGTTCAGCTGGTGGGGTGCCTGGCTGCGCGGCGGCGACGGCGGCATCACGATCGCGCCGAAGAACTGGTTCCAGGCCGAGGGAGAGGATGCAAGCGGCATTTACCCTCCGAACTGGATCAGGATCTGAGCAATGTGCGGGATAGTGGGATTGCTGAGCGCTGAGCCGGTCGGAGAGGAAGGCGCGGAGTCGCTCGTTCGCGGGATGGCGGATACGCTGTGGCGCAGAGGACCGGATGATCAGGGATGCTGGGTGGAGGCGGCGCAGGGCGTGGCCTTCGGCCACCGTCGGTTGTCGATCCTGGACTTGTCGCCAACCGGTCATCAGCCCATGGCGTCCGCCAGCGGCAGATATCACGTGACCTTCAACGGCGAGATCTACAATCACCTCGAGTTGCGGTCGGCTGTGGCTGGTCGGTGGCGCGGCACCAGCGATACCGAGACACTGCTTGCCTGCATGGAGTCCTGGGGGGTGGAACGGACGCTTCGCCGGCTGGTAGGCATGTTCGCCTTTGCAGTATGGGATCGGCATGCCGCGACCCTGCATCTGGTGCGTGACCGGCTCGGAGAGAAACCTCTCTACTACGGATTGCACCGCCGCATGCTGGTGTTTGCGTCCGAGCTTCGTGCGCTTCGCGCGGTTCCTGACTTCGCACCGGAGCTTGAACCCGCGGCTGTGGCGTCGCTGATCCGCCTTGGCTATATAGCGGGCCCGCTCAGTATTCATGCCGGCATCCTGAAGCTGCCTGCGGGCGGCTGGCTGCAGGTCTCCTCCAGGGATGTTGCGGTCGGACGGATTCCTGAGCCGCAGACGTACTGGAGCGTTCGCGA
>Ga0315912_10006481_pt1 | contig 10451 bp, 8 predicted proteins | sample VfabasoilMG_FD_204469 | JGI IMG/M metagenome (GOLD analysis project Ga0315912, IMG submission 204469) | Garden soil microbial communities collected in Santa Monica, California, United States - V. faba soil | ecosystem: Environmental > Terrestrial > Soil > Garden | place: USA: California... | reverse complement strand
AGTCACTGCGCGACCAGGCCAGCAGCACGCCCATCACGACCGACGCGATGCCCGCCGTGTACGTGAGCTGCTCACGCGGCACTTCTTCGCCGATGTCGATGTTGCCGAGCCGACGCGGCAGCACGAGCGATACGACCGACTGGCGCACCGCGTAGAGGTTCGCGAACACGAACAGTGTCGCGATCAGTGTGCAGCCGAATCGGAGCGTTAGCAGCGACCAGAACTTGGCGCGCCAGATATCTGTGGCGCCCAGCGACGAATACCAGAGGAAGTCGGTGTAAACCTCGGCGAGTCCGCGTGCGATGAGCAGCGCCACGGCGCCACCGATCAGGATCGCGAACATCCACCGCCGACCGGCCACAGCTACACCTTCACGCCCTGGGCCCGGAGCCAGCCCTCCATTTCGGCACGGATCTCATCGAGGCGGCGCTGGCTCGTCGCTTCAAAGCGCGCCACGAGAATTGCCTGCGTGTTGGACGCGCGAATCAGGCCCCACCCGTCGCCGTACAGCACGCGCACACCGTCCACGTCAATCACATCGTGCAGCCCGCGGAAGTGCGCAACAGCGCGCGCTACGATGGCGAATTTCTCCTCTTCCGGAACATCAATGCGAATTTCCGGCGTTGAGACGTAGTCGGGCACGTCCGACAGCAGCTCGCGCGGGTTCTTCTTCGCGGCACTGCAGATCTTCACGAGCCGCGCGGCGCCGTAGAGCGCGTCGTCGTGGCCGAGGAATCCTTCCTTGAAAAACATGTGGCCAGACATTTCGCCGGCGACCGGTGCGTTCATCTCCTTCATCTTGTCCTTGATGAGGGAGTGACCCGTCTTGAACATGAGCGGCTTGCCGCCGGCCTTCGCGACCGCGTCCGGCAGCGCCTGTGAGCACTTCACGTCGAAGATCACCGTCTGTCCCTGCCCTGTGCGGGCAAGAATGTCGCGGGCGTACAGGATGAGGATGCGGTCACCCCAGATGATGGTGCCGGCATCGTCCACGACGCCAATACGGTCGGCGTCGCCGTCGAACGCGATGCCGAAGTCCGCCTTGTCCTTTTTCACCGCGGCGATCAGGTCCACGAGGTTCTCGGGGACGGTCGGGTCCGGGTGGTGGTTCGGGAACGTGCCGTCGCTCTCGGTGAAGATGCCGCGACCTTCGATGCCCAGCTTCTTGAAGAGCTGTGGCGCCACGAGCGCTGCCGCGCCGTTGCCGCAATCGTAGACGACCTTCATGCCGCTCGTGAACGGACCGAGGCGACGCGCCATGTCGTCCACGTAGCGATCGATGATTGGCTCCAGCCGCACGTTGCCCTGGCGCCGCGTCTTCGACGGCGCTGACGTCAAGCGATAGAGCTTCTGGATCTCTTCGCCGTGCAGCGATTCTGTACCGACGCACAGCTTGAATCCGTTGAACTCCGGCGGATTGTGCGAGCCGGTGATCTGGATGCCGCCCGTAACGCCGTCCACCATGTGGAGGCTCCAGTACACGAGCGGCGTCGGGACGACACCGAAGTCCACGACATCGCGGCCGGCGCCGTTCAGTCCTTCGCAGAGCGCGGCGCGCAGTTCATCGCCGCTCGGCCTGTTGTCGCGACCCACGCCGACGGCCCCGAGGATCTTGTGATCGTCGAGGTACATCGCGTACGCCCGGCCGATTGCGCGGGCAACGTCCGCGGTGATCTCCTTGCCGACGATGCCGCGGATGTCGTACTGCCGGAAAATTCCGGCCGGAATGTTAGGCGCCATGCAACCTCACGTGAGCTGAACCGGGCCTAGCGGCGACCGATTCGCTCCAGCATGCGCTGAAAGCCTTCGATCGAGGCTTCTTCGACCTGCGGGAATCCTTTCGCGGCCACGCGCTGGAACCAGTTCGGATAGACGCCGAGGATGAGGATTCCGGCGACACTGACGGCGAGCACCAGACGCGTCAGCGGCGACGCCGGCGGCGCGTCGTTGGCCTTGTCGGCCGGCGAACGCATGAACATCACCACGAGCACGTGCAGGTAGTATCCCGCGGAGATCACGGTCGTGAGCACGAGCACGATTGCGAGCAACGTCTGCGGCAAGCGCGCCTGCAACGCCACCTGCAACACGTACCACTTGGCCACAAAACCGGCACCGCCGAAAATCGGGAAGCCGAGCAGCGACAGCATGATCACGGCCATCGACACAGCGAGCCACGGGCGCGTCGCCCAGAGCCCCGCCAAGTCCTCGATCATGACAACGTTGCTGTCCTTCTTGGACACGGCGACGATCACCGCGAACGCGCCGAATGTCGCCAGCGTGTAGACGAACAGGTAGAACAGCATCGCCGACGCGCCAGGCAACGACGCCGACGCTATCGCCACCAACAGATAGCCCGCGTGTCCGATGCTGGAGTAAGCGAGCAATCGCTTCAGGTTCTTCTGTGCCAAGCCCACCGCGTTGCCAGCGATCATCGTGACGATCGCAACGGCGGAGAGCGCGGTGTGCCACGAGTCGTAGGCGCCCGGGAATGCCTCGATCCACACGCGCAGGAACGCGCCAAACGCAGCGGCCTTCACCGTGGCCGCCATATAGGCGGTGATCGGCGACGGAGCGCCGTCGTATACGTCGGGCGCCCACATGTGGAACGGCACCGCGGCAACCTTGAAGCCGAAGCCGACGAGCATCAGGCCGATGCCGGCGAGGAACATGGGACTCGTGCCCACATCGCCCGAGGCCAGCAGGCGATACGCGATCTCGCCGAGGTTCACCGTGCCCGTGGCGCCATAGAGCAGCGCGATTCCATAAAGAAGGAACGCGCTGGAGAATGCGCCGAGCAGGAAATACTTGAGCGCGCCCTCGGCGGCTCGCGCGCTGCGGCGATTGAGCCCCGCCAACGCGTACACCGCGATGGACATCAACTCCACGGCGATGAACAGGATCATCAAGTCGCGCGCGGCGACCAACAGCATCATGCCCGCCGAGGCGAGCAGGATCAGGACGTGGCTCTCAGCGACGCCGACTCCCTGCCGATCGTTGTCCTCGCGCGCGAGGGCGATGGCGAAGATCGTGCCGGTGAGGATGATGAGATCCGCCATCCAGCGGAAATTGTCGACGGCAACCGGGCCGACCGTGGCCGTGTAGCCCTTGACCAGGTACATCCACACCAGGACGCCCGTGGCTGCAGCCACGATGATGCTGCCGAGCGCGACTGCGCGCTGATGCGCGGCACTATCGGGACGCCACGCAGCCCAGATGAGCAGGATCATCGCGCCGCCCATGAGCACGAGATCCGGCCCGAGGGCGATCATCAACTCGCGCGGAACCTGGAGATCGAGCGGCTGCATTAGCGGTCTCCCTGCGCGGCACGGGTCGTGGAACGACCGGTGACGGACTCGACGCGCTCAACGAACTTCGTCGCGGCGGTTTCCATGCGACGCAACACGGGCTGCGGATAGACGCCCAACCAGATGATGCCGATGATCAGCGGTGTCAGCAGCGCCAACTCACGCTTGTTGAGATCCGGAATGTGCGCGTTCTCAGGCTTGTCGAGCGGATTGAACAGGATGCGCTGGATGGCCCAGAGGAGATATGCCGCTGCGAAAATCACGGCCGTTGCCGAGATGACCGCGAGGAACGGATGCGTGCGGAACGCGCCCAGCAGCACCAGGAACTCGCCGATGAATCCGTTGGTTCCCGGCACGCCGATGCTGCTCAGCGAGACGAGCGTCAGCACGGCGGCAAACAGCGGCACGGCGCGCGCAATGCCGCCGTACGCGTCGATCATGCGGGTGTGGCGGCGTTCGTAGATCATGCCGATGAGAAGGAACAGCGCGCCGGTCGAAATGCCGTGGTTGATCATGACCAGCAGCGCGCCCTGCACGCTCTGCACCGTGACGGCAAAGATGCCGAGCATCACGAAACCGAGGTGGCTCACGGACGAATACGCGACGAGCTTCTTGAAATCCGGCTGCACCAGCGACACCAGCGCGCCGTAGATGATTCCGATCACGGCGAGCCCGAGCACGATGGCCTGCACGTCAGCGCGCATCGCGGCCGCGGGAAACAGCGGAATCGCGAGCCGCAGGAAGCCGAACGTGCCGAGCTTGAGCATGATGGCGGCCAGCACCACCGAGCCCGCGGTCGGCGCTTCCACGTGGGCGTCCGGCAGCCATGTGTGGAACGGGAACATCGGCACCTTCACCGCAAACGCGAGGAAGAACGCGCCGAAGAGCCAGAGCGAAGCCTGAGGCGAGACGCGCGCCGTATTCAGCACCGCGTCGTACCCGAAGTTCGGAATGTTCGTCGTGGCGTCCGCCGCGTGCAGGCCGAGGTACACGATCGCGGCCAGCATGAGCATCGAGCCGACCATCGTGTAGATGAAGAACTTCACGCTCGCGTAGATGCGGCGATCGCCGCCCCAGATACCGATGATGAAGTACATCGGCACGAGCATCACTTCCCACATCACGTAGAAGAGGAAGAGATCCAGCGACATGAAGACGCCGAGCATGCCGCTCGTGAGCACGAGCATCAGCGCGTAGTAGCCGCGGACGCGGGTGCGGATGCCGGTCCAGCTCCCCAGCACCGCCAACACCATGATGATCGTTGTCAGCAGGATCATCATGAGCGAGATGCCGTCGATGCCGACCGTGAAGCGAATGCCCCAGTTCGGAATCCACGGCATGTCGTACACGGCCTGCCACGCCGCCACGGCGGGGTCAAACGACCACCACAAGCCGAGCGATACGATGGCTTCGACCAACAGTGTGATGAACGCGATCCAGCGCGGACCGTTCGCAGTCCCTGCTGCGATCTCATCGGCGTTCGGCGCGATCTTCGCGCGAGGTACGACAAGGATCGCCAGTGCGCCGACAATCGGAATGAGCAGGAGTGCCGGGAGCACCCAGCCCATGTAGTTGATCGAATTCAGGAAGGCGGCCATGGTCAGCGCAGGGTGACGGCGCCCAGAACTGCGAGCACACCGAGTACGAGGACCCAGGCGTACGTCCCGACCTGTCCGGACTGAAGCGCTGAGCCGAGCCAACCGAATGCGCGGGCCGTCCAGGCGCCTCCGTTGACCATGAGACCGTCGATCAAACCGACATCAATGCCGCGCCACAGGAGATTGCGCGACGTGGTGAGGGTCGGGTTCACAATGAAGCGAGCGTAGCCTTCGTCCACGAAGTACTTCTGCTCCAGCACGCGATCGAAGCCTTCCTCCGGCTTGGATTGCGACTTGGGCACGAGCTCTTCCGGCTTGAGACGGTAGAACGCGAACCAGATACCGAGCGCCGCGATAAGAACTGCGATTCCGACGAGCGTGTACTCGAGCGAATGCGAAATCTCGGGCGCGGCGCCGTTGGTGATCTGAAGCGCCGACTCCCCTACCACCGGGTGCAGCCAGTGCTCCAGCACGGCGGTCGACTTCACCGGAATGAACGCAGGCAGATTGAGCAGTCCGCCAAGGGCGCTCAACACACCGAGCACTACGAGCGGGCCCGTCATCACCCACGGAGCTTCCGCCAGATGCGCGCGTTCCTTCTCGCCCGAACGGTTCGGACCGTGGAACGTGTAGATCATCATGCGCGTCATGTAGATCGCCGTCAGCAGCGCGGCAGCCAGGCCCAGCGCGTAGCAGACATACAAGACCACGTTGCCGGGGATGCCGAACCAGTGCGCCTCAGCCAGCGTGGACTCACGCGCCCGCACGAACACGGACGTCAGGATTTCGTCCTTCGAGAAGAAGCCCGAGAACACCGGCACGCCCGCGATCGCGAGCGTTGCGATCCACATCAGGCCGAACGTCCACGGCATGTGCTTCTTGAGGCCGCCCATGTTGCGCATGTCCTGCGCATCGTCGTGCGAATGGGTGGCGTGATACGCGCGGTGCATGGCGTAGATCACCGAGCCCGACCCGAGGAACAGCAGCGCCTTGAAGAAGGCGTGCGTGATCAGGTGGAAGATGCCGGCCGCGTAGGCGCCGACACCGACGCCAATGAACATGTAGCCGAGCTGCGAGACGGTGGAGTACGCCAGGACCTTCTTGATGTCCCACTGCTTGAGACCGATGGTCGCCGCGAACACCGCCGTGAGCGCGCCGACGACAACCACCGTTAGTGACGCGACCGGCGACAACGCAAACAGGAAGCTGCTGCGCGCGATGAGGTACACGCCCGCGGTCACCATTGTCGCGGCGTGGATCAGTGCGGACACCGGCGTCGGGCCGGCCATTGCGTCTGGCAACCACACGTAGAGCGGCATCTGCGCGCTCTTGCCCGTGCAACCGAGGAAGAGGAACAGACAGATCGTCGTTACGAGCACCCCGCCCGGCTGCAGTGTCCCGGCCGTTGAACGCAGCGTCGTGAAATCCAGCGAGCCGAGGTTGCTGAACAACAGGAACATCGCGACCAGGAATCCGAAGTCGCCGATGCGATTGACGATGAACGCCTTCTTGCCTGCGTCCGCGTTGGCCTTCTCGCTGAACCAGAAGCCGATGAGCAGGTAGGAGCAGAGCCCCACGCCCTCCCAGCCGACAAACAGCACCGGGTAGCTGGCACCGAGCACCAGCACGAGCATGAAGAACACGAACAGGTTCAGGTACGCGAAGTACCGGGGATAGCCGGGATCCTCGCGCATGTAGCCGACGCTGAAGACGTGAATCAGCGCGCCGACACCCGTCACCACGAGCAGCATCACAAGCGACAGCTGATCGATCATCAGCGACGCGCTGATCGACAGATCACCCGTCACTACCCACTGGAAGTAGTTCTGAACCACCGGCTCGCCGTGCTCGCCTGCACCGGCGCGATACGCCATGAACACCGCGACCGCCACTCCGAACGCCGCAATCAGTACGCCGGGGCCGATGATGCTCGACAGCCAGGCCAGGCGATGCGGTTCCGGATGGGCGTGATCATGTCCGTCGGACGCGTGTGAGTCCGCGCCATGCCCGTGTCCGTGACCCGCGGCTGACGGATCAGCCGGACCGAACTTGGTAGCCGTAAACAGCGAAATGGCACCGTTGAGCACGAAGCCCAGCAACGGCAGCACCGGCACCAGCCAGAGCCAGTCCATGGCCGTGCCTGCTGCGGCGTGCTGCGCCGCCTCCTGAACGCCGGAGAGAAGCATCATCCTTTCAGGAGGTTGATCTGCTCGAGGTTGACCGTCTTCCGGTGACGGAAGAGCGCGATGATGATCGCGAGCCCGACGGCCGCTTCAGCAGCCGCCACGGTCATGACGAAGAACACGAAGACCTGCCCCGCCATGCCATAGACCTGGGCAAACGCGACGAAGGCGAGGTTCACGGCGTTGAGCATGAGCTCGACGCACATGAAAATGATGATCGCGTTGCGGCGCGTGAGCACTCCCACGACGCCGATCACGAACAGGACGGCCGAAAAGAAGAGTGACTCAGCCAGCATCTTTTGTTCTCCGGCCGAGGACCACCGCGCCGACGATCGCAACGAGCAGCAGTACGCTGGTCAGCTCGAACGCCAGCAGGTATTCCGTGAAGAGCGGCTTGGCGACCGGCGCGATCGCGCCTTCCGTGGCGATCTGGGTCGCGAGTGCGCCCGGCTTGAGCTCGAGGAACTTGAGCGGAATCTTCGAGCGGGTCAGCGTGAACACTTCCGCCAGCAGTGCGAGTCCAACAAATCCGGCCGCCAGCTTCCAGCCCAGCCCGCGCGCGTCCGCCAATTCAGACGGATGACCGAGGTTGAGCAGCATGATGACGAACAGGAACACGACCATGATCGCGCCGGCGTACACGAGCACCTGAATCGCCCCGATGAACTGTGCGTCCAGCAGCACGTACAACGCCGCGAGACAGAACATCGTGTTCACCAGCCACAGCGCGGCCGCCACGGGACTCTTGCGCGTGACGAACAACACCGCCGAAACCACGGCGATGAGGCCGAAGAGATAGAAGTGGAACGTGTAAAAGAGCGGGAGCTCGACTTGCGTCATTACTCGCCCTTGGGGTCAGCGGGATCCCACATCTCGCACACCGGATGCGTCTGGGCCGTCAAGCGCTCGAGGTCGTAGACGAACCCGTCGCGGCTGTATTCGGAATTCTCGTAGTGCCGGCCGACGTGGATCGCTTCTTCCGGGCAGACTTCCTGGCAGTAGCCGCAGAAGATGCAGCGGAACTCGTCGATCTCGAACACGAGCGGATAGCGATTGCCCTTCTCGTCTTCGCCGGGCACGAGCTTGATGCAATTGGCCGGGCACACCGTCGGGCACAAACCGCACGCGACGCACTTGGCCTTGCCGTCTTCCGTGGTGAGCATGCGGTGCGTGCCGCGCCAACGGGGCGACAACGACCACTTCTCTTCCGGATACTGGACGGTGACCGGCTCCTGAAACATGTGCTTCAGGGTCAGGCCCATGCCTTTCAGCGTGGCCTTGATGTAGCTGGTCTCCGCGATTGGACGCTCGAGAACCTTCACGCCGATTGCCATTAAGGCGAAACCTCCGCTTCGGCCGCGCGATTGACGTTCGCGATGGCACGGAGCTTGGTGAGATTGCGTTTGTCGAGCCGCGAATACGCAGGACTGATGATCCGGCCTTTGTCGAAGCCGAACATCAGGATGAGCACGAGAACGACGTTGATGCCGAACAGCACGCCGCTGAACTGCCACGACGACTGCACGAACCCGGCCCGCTGCAGCATCACAACCGCTGTCGCCATTACGACGATGTAGGCGAGCATCACGGGCAACAGGATCTTCCAACCGAGCGCCATGAGCTGGTCATAGCGGAAGCGCGGCACGGTCCAGCGGATCCACATATAGAAGAAGACCCAGAACAGCGTCTTCCCGAAGAACAGCGCGGTGGTAAGCGCGGTCTTGAGCAGCGTGTGCGGCGCAACGTTGTCCCACGCCGTGAATGGAATGTCCCAGCCGCCGAAGAACAGCGTGGACATCAACGCGCTCGCCGTCACCATGTTCGCGTACTCGGCGATGAAGAACATCGAGAACTTCATCGCGCTGTACTCGGAGTGATAACCGGCGATCAACTCCGACTCTGCTTCCGGCAAGTCGAACGGAAGACGATTGGTCTCGGCGAAGGCAGCGATCAGGAAGACCAGCCAGGCGATCGTGCTCGTCGCCACGTTCCACGACAAGGGACCAACGCCCGCTTGCCGCTCCACGATCTGGCCAAGCGACACGTTGCCGGCGAGCAGCAGCACCGGGATCGTCGCCATGCCCATCGCGATTTCGTACGAGATCATCTGCGCGCTCGAACGGAGGCCGCCGAGCAGCGAGTACTTGTTGTTGGAGGACCATCCGGCCAGCACGATGCCGTACACGCCGATGCTGCCGATCGCGAGCGTGTACAGGAATCCGATCGGCAGCGATGCAATGGCCATGTCGACCGTGCCCCAATTCGCCATGGCATCGGCTGGCAACCCGAAGAACCGGAAGAACCATTGGGACAGCCGCCACTCGCCGATCAACGACAGGTCGAGCGGCGCGCCCCACGGGATCACGGCCCACGTGATCAGCGCGGGAATGAACGCCATGACCGGAGCGAGAATGAAGATCGGCGTGTACGCCGCGTCCGGGTACGTCTCTTCCTTCATGATGTTCTTGAGGCCGTCAGCCGCGGGCTGCAGCAAACCGGTCTTGCCGCCGACGCGATTGGGGCCATGACGATCCTGCATCCACGCCGAGATCTTGCGTTCGGCCAGTGTCAGCAGCGCGACGCCCACCATATAGAAGGTGAACAGCGCGAGCATCTTCACGACCGTCGCGATGAGGAACACGACGAGCGGCTGCGGCGGCGCGGCCGCCTGAAGAAGGACGAAGATCTGGGCCGAGTTCATCGAGCGGCCTTTGCTCCGGCCACGTCGCGGCCCTTGAGGCCCAACGTGTCGTAGGACATTCCCTTGAACGCGGCGACTTCACCGGCCATGGCCGCGAAGACTTCGTTGGCCAGGAAGTAGTTGGCTTTGTCCCCTGCTGCCGTGCAGAGGTCCGCGAGCGCCCACCACGTGGGCCGCGCAAAGCCCGGAGCAGCCTTCGCCTGCATGAAGCGCTGCACGCGACCACGCAGGTTCGTAAACGTGCCGTCTTCCTCGGCCATGTTGGCCGTCGGAAGAACGACGGTCGCCTTCGCCTTTGCCCACGCCGGCAGCGTCGTACCAACGACGATGACCGCAGATGCGGCGCTGATGTCCGGCGCGTTCACGCCTTCGAGTTCTTCGTCAGCGATGATCAGCACGTCGCCCGACTTGAGGCCGGACAACGGGTTTGCGTCTTTCTTGAAGCCGAGGAGCGCGGCGCCATCGGCATTCGCAGCGCGATCAGCGCGGAGCGAGAGATCCTTCACGCCGGCCAGCGGCGCTTCTTCGCCCTGCGGAACGCGGAACACGCCGGCGCCGCCCGTCTTCTTGATCAGGCGCGACAGCAGGTACAGCGCTTCGTTGGACAGATTCGGCGACGCGACCACGTAGGCGCGCTTGCCTGCGAGCGTCTTGGCGGCCACCT
>Ga0315912_10006479_pt1 | contig 10454 bp, 8 predicted proteins | sample VfabasoilMG_FD_204469 | JGI IMG/M metagenome (GOLD analysis project Ga0315912, IMG submission 204469) | Garden soil microbial communities collected in Santa Monica, California, United States - V. faba soil | ecosystem: Environmental > Terrestrial > Soil > Garden | place: USA: California... | reverse complement strand
AAAGAACTCGGTCGCCTCGCGCGGGAACCCAGCGAACCCGTCTGACATGGGACGAATTCTACTCGGAGGACTCGCTATGATCAGAACGTGCTGCGCACCACAATTCTGGCGTTGGCCGTCGCGTTCGTTCAGGCCTCCACTCCTCCTCCTTCGACCCTGGGTCCGCCGACACGAGCCGACTTCCTGCGGGGCCAGTACGGCCGCTACCGCGCCAACAACGATCTGCTTTTCTACCACCTCGACATCCGCGTCGATCCGGAGAAGAAGTCGATTGCGGGCCAGAACACGATTCGTTTCAGGATGCTCGCCGACGACACGCGCATTCAGCTCGACCTGGCAGCGAACCTGAGCATCGATCGGATCCTGATGGGCGCCACACCGCTGAAGTACGAGCGGGATCTCGGCACGGTCTACGTGGACTTCCCGTCCACTTTGCGCAATGGGCGTGAATACACGATCGACTTTCACTACTCCGGCCAGCCAGAGGAGCAGGGACGATTCGGTGGGATGGCGTTTCGCAAAGACCCCGCCGGCAATCACTGGATCACCACCGCCTGCGAAGACGACGGGGCGAGCGTGTGGTGGCCGAACAAGGATCAGTGGCGCGATGAAGTCGAGCGGATGCAGATCAGCGTCTCGATTCCCAACAATCTGGTTGACGTGTCGAACGGCCGGTTCATGGGCAAGACCGACCTTGGCGACGGATATACGCGGTGGGACTGGCTGGTTCAATACCCGATCAACAACTACAACGTCGCGCTGAACATCGGCCGCTACGAACACTTCTCAGACACGCTCGGCAACCTGCCACTGGACTTCTACGTGTTGCCGGCAAACATGGAGAAAGCGAAGAAGCAGTTCGCGCAGACAAAGCCGATGCTCGACGCGTATCGCAGCTACTTCGGCGAATACCCGTTCGAGAAGGACGGCTTCAAGCTGATCGAAGTCCCATACGCCGGCATGGAACACCAGAGCGCGGTCGCGTACGGCAATGGCTTCGTCAACGGCTACCTCGATCGCGACTGGACCGGCATCGGCATCAGTCTGACGTTCGACTTCATCATCATCCACGAGAGCGGCCACGAGTGGTTCGGCAATGCCGTGTCGGCCGCGGATGTCTCGGACATGTGGATCCACGAGGGATGGACGACGTATCTCGAGAGCCTCTACGTCGAGAAGCTATTCGGACATGACGACGCGATCAGATACGTGAACAGCTACAAGTCCAAGGTCCAGAATCGCGAGCCGATCATCACGCAGCGTGGCATTCACCGGCAGCCGCAGCAGGATATGTACTTCAAGGGCACGCTGTTCCTGAACACGCTGCGAAGCGTGGTGAACAACGACACGGTGTGGTGGGAACTGGTCCGCGACTTCTATCAGCAGTTCAAGTACCAGAACATCATGACCGAGGATGTCGTGCGCTTCTTCAACGCGCGCCTCAAGAAAGATCTGACGCCAATCTTCGATCAGTACCTGCGACGGGCTGCGCTCCCGGCACTCCAACTCGCTTTCAACGAGACCGGCAGCATGGCCTACAAGTGGAAGGCCGATGAACGGGCGTTTGCGATGCCGGTTCGCATCGGCCGTCCCGATAACTGGACCTTGATCGAACCGACGACGGACTGGAAAGTGATGCCGATGCGGCTGTCGAAGGACGAAGTGGAAGTCGCGACCGACCTCTACTACATCACCGTCGAGAAGCAGTAACGCAGGATCTCGTTGACCAGCGCCACGTCGCGCTGCGTGCGGTACGCACTCGGAAACGTCGTCAGTCCCCAGCGCGCATTGTGGATCAATGTGTCAGTCACGCGCTGGATGATCGCTGCAAGATCGCGCTCCTCCATGCGGCACAACCGCACCACCTGCCGGTAGACGAGATCGAAACGGCGGCGCGGATCGAGCTCGTCGTCGTAGGACTCGTCGAAGACATCACCGAACGTCTCGAACCCGTAGCTGCGAATCAGCGCCAGCGATCCAGGGTTGCCGAGCACGAGCATCGGATGGAAATTCGCAAGCGGCTTGACTGACTTCTCGGTGATCCGGGAAGGACGCGGACGCATTTCGGTCTCGGTGGCCACGCTGAACCATGACCTGTCGTACTCGGCGAGATCCGCCGCCAGGCCCGCGTTCCACAGCTCGAGCCGCTTCCACTGGTGCTGCTTCATGCCCAGGAGCACCTGACCGCGCGAATCGAGGTCTTCGAGGTACGGCGCGAGCTCCGCGATCATGTCGTCGAACCCAGGGAGCGATTTGGCGAGCTCCTCGGGTGTGGGTCGCGGCTGTTCTCCCTTGCGCTCGTCCCGGTGCCTGAACCCTCCGAACGACACAAATCCCCTGTCCCAGAGCCGGTCGCGCAACAGGCTGAGCAGAAACAGAACCTTTGCCGCGCGCGCCGTTCGATTGAGTGAGATAAAGCGACGCTTCCGGCGTGCGGGCCGCGCGCGAAATGCCTCGAGCCGCTTCTGGAAGACCTCGTCGCCATCGCGCTCGTAGTGGGAGAACGCGTACCAGACCCAGTAGTCGTGATTCAAGACGGCTACGGGCGCATCGAAGCCCACCGACGCGCAATACGATCGATAGTCCTGTTCGAACTGGCGATCCTGCGTGAGGTAGATCGCCCGCCTCGTTGACGCCCCAAGACTCTTCAGGGCGTCGTGCAGTTCGGTCGTCGTATGCGCCTTGTGCTTGACGCCTTCGGTGGTCGCATCGAACACGAGCCCGACGGCACCCTCGGCGATGCGAGCGCGATCGCGCTCAGAGAGCGCGGCGATCGGCACGTTCGTGAAGTGACGGTCGTTGCCGCAGCTGAAGACGATCAGATCGGGATCCGGTTTCCCGGGGCCCGGCGTGATCACATCGACGCGGCCGTCGTGGATGCCTTCGAATAAATGCCGCCCAGGCGTGGCGACGAGGACGGTGATCGGCCCGCGGCGATCGGAGCTACTGAGCGCCGAATCGTTGATTCTCGAGGCAGATGAATTCAATCAGTTCCTGGTCCGCCATGATCCGCTGGTTCACACGGACAGTCCACGGACGTGTGTAGAGCTTCGCATCGTCCACCGTGATGTCGACCACCATCCGCCCGTAGCTCACGCGCCGGATTCGTTCGGTGACCTTCGCTGCATCACTGAGTGGTGTCCCGATGATATCGAGCCAGCCGCCATCTCTCAGACCTGTGGTCTCGACGACGAGCGTGTCGCCGTCCCATTTGCCAACGGAGTATCCGTACCACCACGGCTGCGGATCGTTGTTCGGCAGCGCACGGCCGTCGGTGAAGATCTGACGCACGCCGGAGCTTGCTTCGTACAGGATGACGAGAAGACCGGGCGTCTGAACGAACTTACGCGGCGCGCCCTGCGTGGCAAACTGCACGATGCCCATCGGGAGGCAATGCGCTTCGGGATTGTCCTTGCTGTTACCGGCTTGCCTCTCCTTGAGAAGCGCTGCGCCTTCGGGCTTGATGGGAAGCCCTTCCTTGATGTTCTGCGCAACGTCGCGGAATCCCGCGAGCGGCGGGCCTGCTGCGTCAGTGGGGGCGCCCTGATTCGCGCCGTTTCCACCCTGCCAGACACCGGAGAGGTCCGGCTTGCCATCTGCCGTCTTGGGCGCCGGTCCATTGAGATCGGGCTCACCCTTCGCGTTCATCGGCACACCCGGCGGCATGCGCACGTCCCACTGCGCGAACACTGACGGAGACGCCGCAACCGCCGCGATCAGAACACTCACCCGGATGAACGACCTCACATCGACCTCCGATATCCCAGGAATGATGCGCATCAGGGTATCATCCCGGAACTCGGAACCTGGAACGTGGAACCCCGAACTCGGAACCCTCGCTACGGAGTCATCATGAGCGGCAGGCTGGCAGCACTTCTCGCGTCGTTTGCGATCGTCGCAACCACTCTCCCCGCGAGCGCGCATCACTCGTTCGCCGCGGAGTTCGACCGCGACAAGCCGATCACGCTCACGGGCACGGTGACCAAACTCGAGTGGACGAACCCTCACGCACGCATCTACATCGACGTGAAGGACGACAAGGGAACCGTGGTCAACTGGGACTTCGAGCTCGGTCCTCCCAACGGGTTGATGCGGCGAGGCTGGAATCGCAACTCGCTCCGTCAAGGACACGTCGTCACGATCAATGGGTTCCTCTCGAAGACGGCGCCTCACGTTGCCAATGCCAGGACCGTCAAACTGGCTGACGGTCGCGAGGTATTTGCCGGCTCGTCGTTCGATGCCGGTCCCGCTCAGGACGACCCCTCTGGCAAATAGTTGGAGGGCATAGCGGATTTGGATATAGTCCAGGTTCGTGAGCATTGCTGAGCGCCCCAAGAAGCCACTCTCTCCTCGCTCATACCTGAAGCAGCTTCTGCCTCCTCGCTCTGTGCACGCGTATCAGGTGGCGCGGCGGCTGGTCAGCGGCCAGGCAGTCTGGCCTCCTGAAAACCTCTACGAACAGCTGTATCAGGTCCATAGCCTCGCGAGCTCGGACGCCGACGCCGTTGGACGCGGATCGTGGGACACCATCGGGCTTCTCGAGCTCGCCTTTCTGCAGCACGGCGGGCTCCAGCCATCACACACGCTCGTCGATTTCGGGTGCGGCACGGGCCGACTGGCGGTGCACGCGATTCCAGCGCTCCCCCGGGGCCACTACATCGGGATCGACGTCTCGCAGGAGATGCTCAAGCGACTCGATGCTCGTACTCGAGAGATGACGCAGCACACCTGTCGCGTCTCGTTGATGCATCAACCCCACGACTCGTTTCCGATCGCCGATCGCACGGTTGACATGGTGTGCGCCTTCTCGGTCTTCACGCACATGGAGCATGAAGACACGTTCAGATACCTCCAAGACGCGCGGCGCATCGTCCGCCCCGGCGGCCGCTTCGTGTTCTCGTGCCTGGCGATGGACTCTGAGCTCGGGAGAAGCGTCTTCCTCGAATCGTCTTCGAAGAATGTGCAGGCGCGGTGGGCGACTGTTCGCAGCGTCTCGACCTCGCGCGAGATGATGCAGGAAATTGCACGCCTGGCCGGTTGGTCACTCGTGCAGTGGTACCGCGGCGACGAGGCACACGTTCAGCTGCCGGGTCAGGACACGCCTCTCCCGTTCGGCCAAACGGTCGGCGTTCTCGAGTAGCACCGTTCGGCACGAAACTGCACTGGAAAAGTCACAATTCGGACCGTCTGATCACCTCGTGACGGGTGTACGGCTGCAGCTTGTCGGTCGATAACAGATCCAGCTTGTCGACCGAGAAAACGACTCCGAAACGAAAATCGGGATCCGGCACTGCCGACTTGACCGCCGTCGAAGGAGCCCTGCAGCTCCTGGCGCGGGCGATCCGCCAGTTCCATACCTACCCGGCGACGAGCCCGATGTGCGTGGACGCCGTCATGGCGTGCCACGACGCCCTCAAGTCGATCCAGCATCGCGACCGCGTTGCGTCACGCGTCGGCCCGCACGATCTCATCGTCGAAGAGATGCAGATCGGCGCAGGCACCGTTGTCGAGCAGGAGCTGACGCGACGCTTGTTCAGGCTTCGCGTGGCGGCCCTCGAGATCGAGTGTCACGCCACACCGCGCGATCTCTCGCGCTTCTGCATCGATCTGGTCGAATCGGAAGATCCACAGACCGGCGAGGTCACCTTCGCTGAGAGACTTGCCGAGCACGGTGTGGGTGCGATCGTCCCGGAGATGGCGCAGCGCCCGGTCGTCATGGACGTGGGCGTACCGCAACCGCATACCACCGAGATCCTGACTCACGAGCGCCGCAGACAGCTCGAGGCGCAACTGGCACAACCCGATGCGCCAGTCAGCTATCTCTACCCGCCAGACCGTGGCTGGGTGAGAACCGATCCAGCACAAGGGCTCTCTCAGGTTTCACTCCTCGATCTCGTCGTGCTCGTGGACGATCCCGGTGACATCGCCACGATGCTCGTCCGGTTGACCGACGACGACGTGAGCGGGCCGGACGCAAAGCAGACCGCCCTCGAACGGAAGTACAGCGACGTCACGCGACTCTTCTCTGCGCTCGATCCACGGCTCGCAGGCGTCATGTTCGGCAAGCTCGCACGGGCCGTGCTGAACCTCGACTCCGACCGACGCAACAATCTTCTGCAGCGGACCATTCTTCCCGGGCTCCTCGACGGCGACGCGAACGGAAAAGTCCTTCGCGACTTTCCGGACATGGATCTCGCCGAGTCGATCTGCCTGCTGCTCGATCTCGAGACGGCAGCCCCGGAAGTACTGTCTGCCGCGCTCAATCGACTCGACGTCTCCACGGAACGCCGTGCCGCGCTCGTGCCACTCATCGAAGAGCGCATGCGCACGACGCAAGGCGGCGTGCCCAGCGATGTCAGCCTCAGCTCGTCCGGCGTTGAGCGTCATGCGCGCGAGTTGATTCGCATCGACACCGGGCGCGAAACCGACTTCTCCGAGTTTGCTGCGTTCGATCTGTCGATGGACGCGCAGGCCGAATTGGCGATCGTGGAAGTGCGCGCGGGAATCGCCGCAACCGACATCCCGATGGCGCAGTTGCTCTGCGCGACACAACTGGTGCGCATCGAGCGCAATCCGGGGCTGGTCGAAGCATTTCTCCGTCGCGCGCTGGACTTGTTGGGCACGCTCGAGCGCGCCGGACGATGGACCGATCTGATCGAAGCCGTTGAAGGGTACAACCGCCTCGGCGAAGAGTTGCGAACGCGCCGGCCCGACGTCGCCGACGTGATCGCGAAGGCGATGAGCGACTACTGCACGCCGACGCGCCTGCTCGCGCTCGCCACGCTGCACGAACGCGACGAGGAAGGAAAAGCGATCGCCCAGCGGTTGCTGACTGCGCTCGGGCCGTGGATGGTGCCCGGTCTCGTCGAGTTGATGAACCGATCGGCACACGAGGCCAGAGCTCGCGCGCTCGTGCCGTTGATGTGCGAGATGGCTCCAAACCTGGCCGCGGCACTGGCCGCCGAGCTCGACTCGTGCGGGGCCACGGCGGCACGCGTCATCGTGAAGATCCTTGGTTACGCGGGAGCGGGACAGGAAGGCGTCGTGGCCCGCCTCGCAGAACATCAGGACGGACAGGTTGCGCGTGAAGCGATGCGTGCCCTCGCGCGCATCGGGACGCCGACAGCAGCAGCACTCGTCGCGCGACAAATCCGCGAAGGGAATGGCGACCGACACAGCGCGGCTGAAGATGCGCTCTGGCACTTTCCGCCCGCGCAGACGGCCACGCAAGTTCGCGAGTTGCTTCGCTCGCGCGAGTTCGTCCTGAGCCACCCGCAGACGGCCGCGCGCTTGATCGACCGCGCCGGACAGTCTCGCGTCCAGGGGCTCGACGACACGCTGACGAAGCTCGAGTCGCTTCGCTTCAGATTCTGGAAACCAAGCCTGGTGCAGGTGGCACTCAAGGCCCGCGAGCTCCGAGCCCGATGACCACACCTGCTTCTGCGCCGGTTCTCGATCCGCTTGCCGTCCTCCGCGGGCTGGCCAGTCTTCGCCGGCTGGCCGGGTCGTACCCGGCTGGGCATCCGATGATCGGGCAGAAGCTCAAAGAGCTCGAGGACGTGATCGCCGGGCTTCTTCACGCTAGCAACCCGATTCGCATCGACGTGATCCGCGGCGACGTGTTCCTCGATGGTGTCGCGTCGGCGAGCGAGAACCAGGCGAATCAACAATTGCTCGCGCAGTTGTCCACGCTCGGCATCGACAGCATTCACATCGTGGAAGGCGTGCAGCGCGACGAGTTGCTGGCCGTCGCGGAGTTCCTCTGGCAATACACCGAGTCTGGCGAGTCGATGTCCGCGCAACTTGCGGCGCGCAACGTCCAGCACATCAGTCTTGGCCGCCTGCTTCCGCTCGACACGCGCTGGCGATCGCCGCAGTGGGCCGAGGCGCCAACGGGACCACTCGATCCCGACTACGCCGAATCGCTGGCGATGGCACAGAAGACGTGGGAGGACACGGCCGCAGGGAAACCTCTCGACGTCGTCACCGTGCGCGATCTGGTGCAGATGCTGATCTACAAGGTCGCACGCAGCAACGCAGCGCTCGGTCAGATTCTCGCCGTGAAGCAGTACGAGAACCTCACGTACTGCCACTCGGTCAACGTGGCGATGCTCAGCCTGCTGCTTGGCAAACAGGTTGGCCTGGACGAGGCCACACTCGCGGCGCTCGTAGAAGCTGCGTTACTGCACGATGTGGGCAAGACGCAGATCCCGCTCGACATCGTGCGCAAGCCGGGCGCACTCGACAAAGCCGAGCGCCGAATGATCGAAGCGCACACGACGCTTGGCGCGGAGATCTTGATCCAGACCGAAGGGCTGCACCCTCTGACGCCAACCGTGGCGCTCGAACATCATCGCGGCGTGAAGGGCACAGGTTATCCCGATCTTGGCGAAGCGATTCCGCATCCCATGAGCCAGATCGTGTCCGTCGCGGATATCTACGAGGCGATCACCGGCGCGCGAACGTATCAGGCGCCGACGCCCCCGGAACGCGCGTGCCTGATCATGGCGCGCATGGCGGGCGAGAAACTGAACACGGGTCTCGTGAAGAAGTTCGTGAACGCGATTACCTTCTTCCCAGTGGGATCGCTCGTCCGCACGAACAGAAACGAGCTTGCGCTCGTCGTGCAGACCAACGAGCGTGAGCCGCTCCATCCGAAGCTCGCGTTGGTTGATGAAGAAACCTACAAGCCGATGGGGCAGATCGATACGTCAGAGCGCGAGTCGTCTGGGGGCTATGCGCGCCACATCACACAGAGCTTGCCCGCGCCTGACGGACTCGACTTGCGCGAATTCCTCGAACCCGCAAAAGCCGCTTAACACGGTCTCAATTCCCAACTCCCAAAAGCCAACTCCCAAAACGCAACGTTTGACTTCGCCATTCGACGATGGCAATGAGTCCGACGCGACGGGCCCCGAAGACCCGCCGCGACTGACGTCTTCTTAGCTGCTGGCGAGTGCCTTCGCGATCGCGGCGCGGAGCGCCGGATCTTCTGGCGTGACGGCGCTCGGGAAGAACGCCACAACCTTGCCGCTCTTGTCGACGACGTACTTGCTGAAGTTCCAGGCCGGGAGGTTGCCTGTCTCGCCGAGGAACGTGTACACCGGCGACTGTCCTACGCCCTTCTTGGTGACAACCTTATCGAACATCGGGAAGGTCACGTCGTAGGTCAACCGGCAGAAGGTAGCGATTTCCTGCGCGGTCCCGGGCTCCTGACCTCCGAAGTCGTTGCTCGGGAAACCGAGGACGTTGAACCCCTTGCCCTTCATCTCGCGCTGCAGTTTCTCGAGCCCTTCGTACTGGGGCGTGAACCCGCACTTGCTCGCGACGTTCACCACCAGGCTCACCTTTCCCTTGTACTGGGCGAGGTTGCCCGGCTTGCCGTCGAGCGCCATGGTCTTGAGGTCGTAAAACGAGGTCACGGCGCCTCCGGCCGGCTGCTGAGCCGCAACGGGTGACACAACAACGACGATGGCCGCAGCGATGAGCGCTAAGGCCAGGATGACGCCAACTGTTTTCCGCATCGCTTTGGTCCTTTTGAAGAGAACCGCCGGATCGGGCGGTTTTCAGATATTACGCGAAAAGCTGGCAGCGCGGCGCCCCCGTAATCGGGCCGTTTTGGGCCGGAAATCACCCAAATGCGGTACAGCGCCGACCGCCCGATTGGGCCGAGAATCTGGCATATTGGTGGATGCTCGGAAACCCATGACCAGACGCCTCTTCGCCTGTACCTGGATTCTCTGCTCGGTGCTCATCGGCGCCCGCGCGATTTTGAGTGCTCAAGCCACGGCCGCGCCCGCATCCCAGGCCTCGAACCCCGGCCCCAAGGCCACGATCGACCAGTACTGCGTCACGTGCCATAGCGCGCGACTCAAGTCTGGCGATCTCGTGCTCGAGAACGCGGACGTCGCGCACCTCGAGAACAACGTCGAGGTATGGGAAAAGGTTGTCCGCAAGCTGCGCGCCGGCGTCATGCCGCCACAAGGCGCCCGGCGTCCCGATGATGCGACGATGCACGCGCTAATCACGTCGCTCGAGACGAGCCTCGATCGCGCCGCCGACGCGCGACCGAACCCCGGGCGTCCGCTGCTCCATCGCCTCAATCGTGCGGAGTATAAGAACGCGATCAGAGACTTGCTGGCGCTCGATGTCGACGTGGCGACACTGCTGCCACCGGACGACTCGGCGTACGGCTTCGACAACATCTCCGACGTGCTCGGCGTGTCGCCCTCACTGCAGGAGCGATATCTCACCGCAGCCGGCAAAATCAGCCGCCTTGCCGTTGGCGATCGCTCGATGCGGCCCGGCAGCGACACGTACCGCGTTCCGCAGGATCTCTCGCAGAATCAGCACATCGAAGGTCTTCCGCTCGGAACGGTCGGTGGTCTGCAGGTCAATCACACGTTCCCCCTCGATGCCGAGTACGAGTTCCGCACGCAGCTCTATCGCACGAA
>Ga0315912_10006478_pt1 | contig 10455 bp, 5 predicted proteins | sample VfabasoilMG_FD_204469 | JGI IMG/M metagenome (GOLD analysis project Ga0315912, IMG submission 204469) | Garden soil microbial communities collected in Santa Monica, California, United States - V. faba soil | ecosystem: Environmental > Terrestrial > Soil > Garden | place: USA: California... | reverse complement strand
ACGACCCCGTGGACGGTCCCGCCCTGCTCTTCGGTGAAGCGGCGCAAGACGGCGACGATGGCGTCGGGAGTCGCCGCCGGCGGTACGAGCCCCGCGAGCGCTACGCGTTTGCTCGTGAGCGGAGACGAGCCTGAAGCCGCGCGCCCGGCAGTCCGACGGGTTCTCGTGCTGACGAACGCCGCAAGCGCCGACGTGAGCGCGCGGCGGACTCGCTTGCGCTTCGAGCCGCCGTTGAGGCCAGGTGGAAGACGCTCGAACCAGCGCTGCCAGTAGTGCTCGAGATGTATGCCCGGGACTCGCCTCGCGGGGTGGACGAGCTGACCGAAGTACTGAATCGCCTCCCGCAATTGGTCCAGGTTGGCAAACGAGAAGGTGAAGCCGCAAACCCGTGCGAAGTAGACCCATCCATCGGAGAGCGCTCGGTCGATCGGTATGCCGCCCGCGTCTTGCGCGCCGGACATGAAGTCTCGGTGATGCTCGACGTCGAGAGGTTCCTTCCAGTGCGTCATGGGCGATGCTCGCTATGAGGCCGCCCAACGTATCATGCATCAACTGCAAGGGTCTTGCGTCTCCGTCCACGTTGCAGGAACCTGCGGGCATGCGCGTGCGGTGGTCAGGTGGGCGAGTGACCGCTCCTCTGCAGCGCTCGTCGCGCTGGAAAGTTAGCGGGCTGAGTTTCGGATGAACGACGAGCAACGGCGTCTCAAGAAGCAGTGGAAGCAGGCGCAGCACGACGCTGCGCGCGAGGCATTTCCGCTTCCCGAGGCCGAGCTCGTTGCGATGTTTGCGGCCGTCAATACTGCGATCGAGCGCGACGGTTGCGATCACACGCTTCGCGCCACGCTTGCCTGGCTGGCCCAGCGCCCCGAAGCCGCTGCTGTGATCGCCTGGCTCGCTGACAACGGCGGTTATTGCGATTGCGAAGTCGTCGCCAACGCTGAAGACGAATTCGAACAAAACAGAGGCTGAATAGCGGCCGTCGGCAGCGTCCGGCGAGGGCGGATCATTGTGCCGGGCCTCTTCGTCGGGTGAAGTCGTCCGTTCGATCCGGGGGTGGCGGATTTTGAAGCCTGGCAGTACGCACAAATACCGGACTAGACTTGGGGTAATACCTATGCCGCGCCTCAAGGTCCTCTCCCCGTTGTCTGGCCAGGCTTGGCCCCTGGAACGGATCCCCGATCCGGTCTTCGCCCAGAAAATGGTGGGCGATGGTCTTTCGATCGATCCCACCGGGGCAGTTTTGGTCGCCGGATGTGACGGCAAGATCGCTTCGATTCACGCAGCTGGTCACGCCGTGACGTTGGTCACCCCGGAGGGACTGGAGCTGTTGATGCACATCGGCATCGACACGGTGGCGCTCAAAGGGGAGGGCTTCAAGTCGCGAGTCAAGGCGGGCGATCAGGTCAAGGCGGGTGATCCGCTCATCGAATTCGATCTCGATTTTCTGGCCACGCACGCGAAGAGCTTGCTGACGCAAGTGGTGGTGACCAACAGCGATCGCGTGACCGCGTGGGAACGCGCTAGCGGGCTGGTTTCGGCGGGCAAGGATGTGCTCTTCACGGTGGACTTCGGGGCGGACGGCGCTGCCGCTGCGGCCGACGGCTCGACCACGGTGACCTCCGGCGCCATCGTCATTCCGAACCCAACGGGCCTGCACGCACGACCTTCCGCCGTGGTCGCCAATCTGGCGAAGGGTTACAAGTCCGCGATCAAGCTCAAGCTGGGCGACCGCGAGGCGAATGCTCGCAGCGTGACCGCGATCATGTCCCTGGACGTGACGCACCAGGCGGTCGTGCACGTCGTGGCGAGCGGCCCCGACGCGAAGGCGGCCGTCGACAAGCTCGCGCAGGTGCTGGCGCAAGGCTCGGGCGATGAAGGTTGCGTGCCTGCGCCGGCGCCGGCTACGACGGTGATGCCGGCTTCGGCCGCGCCCCCGCCGCGTCGCAAGTCGAGCGATCCCAACATGCTGATCGGCGTCGCGGCGTCGCCGGGGCTCGCGGTGGGTGAAGTGTTTCAGGTGCGGCGCACGGAGATCACGGTCGTAGAAGCCGGGGCCGGCGTGGATCCTGAACGGCGACAGCTCGCGACGGCGCTCGAGACGGCGCGCGGGCAACTCGCCGCTCTGCGTGGGAAGCTTCACGCCAAGCGCGAGGCGGCCAAGGCCGCAATCTTCGCGGCGCACGAAGAGTTGCTGTCCGATCCGGATCTACTCGAGATGGCGGAGTCGGGGATCTCCAAGGGCAAAAGCGCGGCCTTCGCGTGGAAGCGCGCCATCGCGACTCACGCCGAACAGCTTGCTGGGATGCGCAATCAACTGCTGGCCCAGCGCGCCAACGACGTGCGCGACGTCGGCTTGCGGGTGCTTTCGGTCCTGACCGGGACCGAGGTGGCTCAGCCCGAGTATCCTCTCAACAGCATTCTGGTGGCGGAAGACTTCACGCCCTCGGACACCGCGGCGCTCGACCGCTCACGGGTCGCGGGTTTTTGCACGGCGCGCGGGGGGGCGACGTCGCACGTGGCCATCCTGGCGCGCTCCGTGGGGATCCCGGCGCTGGCGGGCATCGAGCCCGCTGCGCTCGAGCTCGCCAACGGCACGCGCGTGATTCTCGACGGCAGCAAGGGCACGTTGCAGTTGAACGCGACGTCGGAGGACGTAGCGCGGATCCGGCAGGCGCAGGAGCGCGCCGAGGCGCGCCGCAAGGAGAACCTCGCGAATGCCTTGAAGCCGGCCGTGACGCTCGATGGGACGCGCATCGAAGTGGTGGCGAACATCGGTGGTCTCAAGGACGCCAAGAAGATCGCCGATCTGGGCGGGGAAGGGGTGGGCCTCCTGCGCTCCGAGTTCCTGTTCATGGAACGCGCGGACGCGCCCAGCGAAGAGGAGCAGTTCGAGACCTACAACGGCATCGCCGAGGTCGTGGGCGCGAAGAATCCGCTCATCATCCGCACACTGGACGTGGGCGGGGACAAGCCGCTCGCGTACCTGCCCATCCCCAAGGAAGACAATCCGTTTCTCGGCGAGCGCGGAGTGCGCGTGGGCCTCGATCGGCCGGAAATTCTGCGCGCGCAACTGCGAGCGATCCTGCGCGCGTCCAAGTTGGGCAACGTGAAGGTGATGTTCCCGATGATCGCGACGCTCAGCGAGCTGCGCGACGTCAAGGCGATGCTCGCCGAGGAAGCCGCCAGCCTGGGCGTTTCGCCGGTGCCCGCTGGCATCATGGTGGAAGTCCCGGCGACCGCCGTGATGGCGGCGCAGTTCGCGGCCGAAGCGGACTTCTTTTCGATCGGGACCAACGACCTGACCCAGTACACGCTCGCGATGGACCGGGGCCACCCCAAGCTCGCGCCCCAAGTGGACGGGCTGAATCCCGCGGTGCTCCGGCTGATCGGGCACACGGTGAAGGGCGCCGCTCCGCTCGGCAAAATGGTGGGTGTGTGTGGCGGCATCGCCAGCGATCCGCACGCGGTTCCGATTCTCGTCGGACTGGGCGTGACGGAGCTCAGCGTGAGCTTGCCCTCCATCCCCGCCGTCAAGGCTCAGATCCGGACGCTTCGACTCGATGCCTGCAAGGAACTTGCTGAACGCGCCCTGGCCGCGGAATCAGCCGACGCCGTGCGCGCGCTGACCCGGGACCCAGACGCCGACTTTGGATCCTCCTCTCCCAAAGCAAAGGCCTGACATGTTCTCTTTTAAGAACGCCTTTTCGGTTCTGCAGAAAATCGGCAAATGCATGATGTTGCCGGTATCGGTGCTGCCCGTCGCCGGCATCTTGCTGGGCGTCGGCGCGGCGAACTTCTCCTGGCTGCCCGACGCGGTGTCGCTCGTGATGGCAGCGGCCGGCAGCGCGATCTTCGGTAACCTGCCGTTGCTGTTCGCGATCGGCGTCGCCATTGGCCTTACGGACAACGACGGCGTGGCCGCGCTCGCCGGCACGGTGGGCTGGGTCGTGTTTCTCGCCGCGATGGGCGTCTGCGCAAAGCTTGGCGGCATCGAGACCAAGCCGATCATGGGGATCCCCTCGATCGAGACCGGCGTCTTCGGAGGCATCGTCGTTGGCCTGATCGCGGCGACGACGTTCAACCGCTTTTACAAGATCAAGCTGCCCGCCTATCTCGGGTTTTTTGCTGGCAAACGCGCCGTGCCCATCATCACGGCGTTTGCCGTCATCGTGGTGGGCGCGGTGCTCAGCTTCGTATGGCCACCCATCGGTGCCGGGATCGACGCGTTCTCGCACTGGGCGGTGCACGGACGTCCCGCGCTCGCGTTCACGATCTACGGCGTGGTCGAGCGTGGGCTCATCCCGTTCGGCTTGCACCACGTCTGGAACGTGCCGTTCTTCTTCCAGGCGGGCGAATTCACCAATCCCGCCAACAACGAGATCGTCCACGGCGAGATCGCGCGCTTCATCGCGGGGGATCCCACGGCCGGCAACATGAGCGGAGGCTATCTCTTCAAGATGTTCGGGTTACCCGCGGCCGCGCTCGCGATGTGGCGCGCTGCGCGCCCCGAGCAACGAAAGAAGGTGGGCGGAATCATGCTGTCCGCGGCCCTCACGGCTTTCCTCACCGGCATCACCGAGCCGATCGAGTTTGCGTTCCTCTTCGTGGCCCCGGCCCTCTATGCCGTCCACGCGGTTCTGGCCGGCGCTGCGTATTTCGTATGCGTCGCGCTGGGGATCAAGCACGGCTTTACGTTTTCTCACGGCCTCATCGACTACGTCGTGCTCTTCCCGCACTCTCAGGGCGCGCTGTGGCTGCTGGTTATCGGGCCCATCTGGGCAGGGCTCTACTACGGGGTCTTTTCCTTCGCGATTCGCCAGTTCAACCTGCTCACCCCCGGGCGTGAACCGGAGAGCGAATCCACGACGGCTGCGCGCAGCGCCGGTGGCGACAGCTTTGCACGGCAGCTGGTGCGTGCCTTTGGCGGACGCTCCAACATCGTCAGCTTGGATGCTTGCATCACGCGCCTGCGCGTGAAGCTGGCGGACGTCGGCAAGGTGAGCGCGGATGCCCTCAAAGCGCTGGGCGCTGCCGGCGTGGTGGTGGTCGGCGATGGCGTGCAGGCCATCTTCGGCACCCAGAGCGAGAATTTGAAGACCGAGATGCAGGAGTACCTCAAGACTGCCGGGCCCGAGGCAGACGAAGTGGAGGCGCCGTCGCCCGTAAGAACGTCGGCCCCCGCTGGGCTACAACCTCCGTTGCGTGACCCAGATGCTGCGCGCAAGGCCGAGTCGTATATCGCGGCGCTGGGCGGCAAGGCGAACATCGTCCGCGTCGACGCCTGCGCTGAAACCCGGCTCAGGGCGGTCGTGCGCGACGGAAGCCAAGTCCAAGACGCCGCGTTGAAATCCGATGGCATCGCTGCGCTCGTGAGATTGGACGGCGGCAAGACCCTCCATCTGCTCGCGGGGCTCAACGCCGACCAATACGCGGCCGAGATGCGGGGCCAACTTGCCGGCTAGCGGCTGAATCGAGATCGGGGCGATGTCCGTCGTGGAAACGGAAAACGACGACCCGCTGGCGCGCTGGCTGACTGGCGTTGGGCTCTCGGTCCTCGACGGCGTCCTGGGCGGATCGCTCGACGTGGTTGGGGTTCTCGATCGTCAATTGACGATTCGTTACCTCAACTGGACCACCCCGGGCGTGACACGCGAGGGCCTGATTGGAACGAATGCGCTCGAGCTGGCGCCGCCGGACTATCGCCAGATCGCGAGCGACACCTACACGAAGGTGCTGGAGACCGGGATCGGGGCGCGTTTCGAAATCATGTATTGGGGGCAGACGGCGCTCGTGTGGGACGTTCGCGTCGGCCCCATCCGTTTCGGCGAGGCAGTCATCGGGCTGATCGTAGTCACCAGCGACGTGACCGAGCAGCGGCGCGCTCACGTGGACCGCGACCGCTTCTTCTCGCTCTCGCTCGACATGCTGATCGTGGTGAGCGCCGAGGGTCGCTTCAAGCGCATCAACCCTGCCTTCGGCGAGACGCTCGGCTGCGACGCGGCCGATCTGATTGCGACTCCGTTCATCGATCTGGTTCATCCCGACGATCGCGCGCGCACCCTCGAAGCGTTCGAACGAATCTTGCAGGGCAAGCCGGTCACCGACTTCGAGAACCGCTACCGCCGAGTGGACGACGAGTTTCGCGTGTTTTCGTGGCGCGCGATCGTCGATCCCGTTACGGGGGACGTCTACGCGGTGGCGCGCGATGTCACCGACCACCGGGCGACCGAGGCCCAGCTGCGGCACTCGCAGAAGATGGAGGCCATCGGTCAGCTCGCCGGGGGAGTCGCTCACGATTTCAACAACCTGTTGCAAGCCATCCTCGCAAACACCGGGTTGGCGTTGGAGAGCACGCGTCCCTCGCAGATCGAGGAGCATCTGACCGAGATTCGAAGCGCTGCCCAGCGCGCCGCGGACTTGACGAAGCAGCTGCTCGCCTTCAGTCGACGTCAGCCATTGCGGCCCGTCCCCGTGGATCTCAACGAACTCATCCGCGGCCTCATGAGAATGCTACGGCGCCTGCTCCCCGAGAGTATCAGCGTCGACTTGATTCCGGGCCACGATCTGGCGTGGGTCAGCGCCGATCCAAGTCAGCTGGAGCAGGTCGTCGTCAATCTGTGCGTCAACGCTCGAGACGCGATGGAGAGCGGCGGCAGATTGACCATCGCGACCGAGAACGCGCTGCTCGATAGCCGCGACTGCGAGCTCTACCCCTGGGCCAAGCCTGGGCGCTACGTGCTTCTGAGCGTAACGGATACCGGCGTGGGCATGACCGCGGACGTGCGCGAACGAGCCTTCGAGCCGTTCTTTACGACCAAGGGTCTCCACCGAGGAACGGGCCTCGGGCTCTCGACCGTCTACGGCATCGTGCAGCAGCACAGCGGGATCGTCGATCTCGTAAGCGAGCCGGGGAAGGGCGCCACGTTCAAGATTTACGTGCCGGCGCAGCTTCGGCCGGCGACGGAGATCGGCGACCAGGACGAGTCACTGCCTCCGCGCGGGCAAGAGACCATCCTGCTCGCGGAGGACGAGGAGCAGGTCCGGCGCGTGGTGGTTCAAATCCTGGAGGCCGCGGGCTATCGCACGATCGCGGCTGCCAACGGGCTCGAGGCGATCGAGCTGCTCGGCAAGCAAACGGAGCGAGTGCACTTGGCGCTCTTGGACGTGGTGATGCCGAAACTGGGTGGGCCCGAGACGTGGGAGCAGCTGCGGAGTCTGCACCCGGGCCTGCGAGTGCTCTTCACCAGCGGCTACGCCGACGTTCGCTACCAGAGCCGACTGCCGCCCGAGGCAGAGATCCTCGAAAAGCCGTTCCGAGCGGAAGAGCTGCTGCTCCGCATCCGAAAGATTCTCGACAGCGCCGCGGGCTGAACCGGGGCGTTCGCTACTGGGCGAACTGGGCCGTCTTCGAGGTGTTGTTCACCTGGAAGGTGATGTTCTTGAGGGTCACGCTGCCGGCCGTGTTGTCATCGAGCTCGCTGCCGACCTCGAAGCGGGTCACCCACAGGTCTTCCGAGAACTTGTAGGTGTTGACCAGCCAGTTGAGCAGGGCCTTGACGTCGACCTTGCCCGAGAAGCTGTTGGACGCGCCGTTCGCCCGCAGCTGGTAGTAGCGCCAGCCGCTGCCCCAATGGTCGTCCTGGTGACAGAGGTTGTAGGTTTTGTCACCCGCGCTGACGCTTCCGCTCTTGTCGCACGCCCAGGTGTCTTGCCAGCCCCAGAACGCGATGAGCTCGGCGTACACGCCGGGATTCGGATCGGTGACGGGGTTCTTCTGGCTCAGCCAAAACTCGAAATCGACGTTCCAGGTGGTGGCTTTCTGGATGCTGGCGTTGAGGCTGTCGATCACCACCGACGCGCTCTGGATGTCCTTGATCTGGAGCGGCAAGACGCTGGTCGACGAGAACGACGGTGAGGTCGCGAGGTTGCTGTTCGCGCCGAACGGATGAATTCCGAACTCGATTTCGGGGTAGTCGGGCTTCGACTTGTTGCCTCCGCAGGCGCCGCGATCGAACGACCAACCGAAGCTCTTGTCGTTGTTCGCGAAGACCTTCATGGTCGTCTTGCAACCAAGCTCGTCCGAGCCCCACTTGTTGAGCAGCAAGCGGAAGTCGCCGAAGTTCAGATACTCCCTCGACCCGGTCTTCGAATCGCCGGGGCGCGCGAGCGGCACGCCGTTCTTGTCGGTGACGGGCGCACCACCCGCCGCTGTCATGCCGCCGCTCGAGGGCGCGCCGCCTTGCGATGAGCTGCCGCCGCTCAGGGCGCCGCCTTGTGACGAGGACGAGCTGCCTCCCACTGCGCTCGTGCCCCCCTGTGACGAATTGCCTCCCAGGGTCGCGCCGCCCTGCGATGGCGTGCCGCCTCCTCCAGAGGCGCCGCCCTGCAATGAGCCGCCTTGCGACGAGCCGCCTTGCGACGAAGTTGCACCGCCCTGCGAGATCCCGCCCGCGCTGGAGCTCGAACCACCCATGCCGGCGCCGCTGCTGCTCGCGCTGGCGCCGGCTGCAGCCTGCATCCCGCCGCTCGAGCCGCCCCGGGCCGTCGCGCTGCCCGTGGAGGTAGCCCCTCCGCTCGGCGCGCTGTTCGACCCGCCGCTCGGCGGCTCGGAGTTGCCAGCGCTGTGGCCGCAGTGAGCGAGCAGCAAGGTGCTCGCGAGGCAGCCGGCGATGCGCATCAGGTGGGACTCGGGCATGTAACTCTCGCTTGGGTTCTCGGACTCGAGCGCGGCGAGCGCAGCGCCCGCGCAGGATACGATCGAACGCGCGAAACTCGGTCGCCATTCGTCACCCGAGCTCGTTGGTACCACCAGGAGCCAAATGTTTCGCTGTCAGTGTGCGAGCTTCAGGGCTGGCTCTGGTCAGCGCGACGGCACAGCGCGAGCAACTGCGTGCCGTAGCTGCGTACTAGCGTTTTTCCGACGCCGGGCAGCGCGCTCAAGGCCTGCGTGCTCGCTGGACGCGCTTCGGCGATGGTCACGAGCGCGCGGTTGGTGAGCACGCGAAACGCCGGAACGCGCTTGGTTTTCGCCTCTTTCAAGCGCCAGGCGCGGAGGACGGCGACGAAGGACGCGTGGGGGCCCACGGCGGGAAGCTCGACCGCAGGACTCCGCGAGGTTCCGCTACGCCGCCGCTTGCCGGACTTCTTCCCCCGCGGGGTCCGAGTTTTGGAGGCGACGCTGGTAGCAACGGAGGCGTTTCGCGGCGACGGTTTTTGCGTCTTGATGCAGCGCGAGGGGTCGCACACGTCGCAGAGTCCGCACGGTTTCCCCGAATCCTCCTGATCGCCAAAGTGTTCGACCAGCGCGAGCATGCGACACGTTCGTCCCTCGGCAAACTGCGTCATCAGCCCGAGTTGCTGCACGCGCAGGGCGCGCTGGGCGGCGTACGCGGCGCGCCACACGTCGCGGCCGCGCGTGAGCCGATCCTCCGTGACGCCCTGCGCTCCGCCGTGCAGAGCCAGCTTTTCGAGCGCCTTTTCGAAGTCGCTCTTCGAGACACGGCTCTTCTTGCGCAAGGTTTGCGCGGCTATGGGCTTCTCTCCGAGCGCCGCGAAGAGCTTCTCGAGCACGGCCTGCTCGGGGTAGTCACGTTCCAGGAAAAATTCGTGAGTCTTGCGATCCGCGAAGTGGTGCATCAGCACCGCTCGCGAGGGTTTGCCGTCGCGACCCGCCCGCCCGATTTCCTGGTAGTACGACTCGACGCTGCCCGGGAGCCCGAGATGCAGCACCGTGCGGATGTCGGCCTTGTCGACACCCATGCCGAAAGCCACCGTCGCCACCACCACCTCCAGCCGACCCGCGAGAAAGTCGGTTTGTACGCGCTCGCGTTGCGCGGCGCTCAAGCCCGCGTGGTACGGCTCGGCGACGAGCTTGGTCGCGAGCACGCGGGCGGTGGCTTCGGCCAGCTTGCGCGTGGGCGCATAGACGATGGCGGGCAGCCGGTTCGGCTGCGAGAGCCACTCGAGCGCTCGGGCTGGCCGCTCCTTGCGCGACAGCTCGAGGGTTTCGAGCGCCAGGTTGTCGCGCCGAAACCCGTGGATGAACAAGCGCGCCTGGGCGCCGAGCCCGAGCTCGGCGACGATGTCGCGTTGCACGAGCGGCGTCGCCGTTGCAGTCAGCGCCACGACGGGAGCGGGTCGCAAGAGGTGCAAGCGCTGCTGGAGCAGCCGATAGTCAGGCCGAAAATCGTGCCCCCACTGCGAAATGCAGTGCGCCTCGTCGATGGCTATCAAGCCGAGGGGCCGCCGCGCGAGCAGCTCGGGGAAGCCTGCGACGCCGAGCCGCTCGGGAGCGATGAACAGGTAGTCGAGCGCTCCGGCGACGTAGTCCACGCATACCTTGCGCGACTCCAGACGCGAGCGCCCTGAATGGATGCGCTCGGCGCGCAGTCCGAGCGCTGACAGGCGCGCGACCTGGTCCTCCATCAGCGCGATCAACGGGCTTATCACCAGTGT
>Ga0315912_10006477_pt1 | contig 10455 bp, 9 predicted proteins | sample VfabasoilMG_FD_204469 | JGI IMG/M metagenome (GOLD analysis project Ga0315912, IMG submission 204469) | Garden soil microbial communities collected in Santa Monica, California, United States - V. faba soil | ecosystem: Environmental > Terrestrial > Soil > Garden | place: USA: California... | reverse complement strand
GCCGAGCCGGAATTGATCTTGACGATCTATGGCGGCGACTTGCTCAACGACAAAGGCACGCCGGTGTTCGACACCGCGAATAAACCCGTGACAGTCATAGGCTTGCCGCTCAACAACGATACGAAAGAGTTTTATTACACGTTGGGCAACTTGTGGGCGGCCTATAACAAATGCGCGCCCAATCAAGCGCCGGCCATTTTGAATCAGGTGTTGCAAGTCTTCCCCGATGACCCCACGGTGCGCGGCAGTTACGAAGAAAGCATGAACATTTGTCAGGGCTTCTTAGCCGGTACCCCAACCCCAGCCGTGACCCCCACCCCAACGAAGAAGCCTTGAGGCTCAGGCTTAACCATGAAAAAACTCACAGCCCATTCTAGGCTGTGAGTTTTTTGATCGCAAAGGTAGATACTTTCTCTACTAAGCCGGAGGGGTTTCATCCACCATCGCCGGTGGCGGAGAGGGCGGTGCCGAATAAGGTGCGGGGGTGTTGAAATAAGGTTGCGTCCCAAAGCGGGTGAGGATGACCGCGCCTAACCCGATTGAAGACAGCGCAAAGCCAAAGAGCCAACCGATACACGGAAACAAGTTGATAAACAGCGCCGAGAAAGTGATCAATACCGTGCCAAGCGCGGTAGCAAGCGCTGGGTTGACCTGTTGCGGGGCAAAGGTGGTCAACAAACGCATCCCGATAAAGTGCCCCACCGCAAACCAGCCGAGCAAACTGGCCGCGCCCAACATCAGCGCGCCGACCAAAGTGATGGGCGACAAGCAAAACAAGGTCATCAGCGTAACCAAGCCTAAGATCATGGGGATCGCTACCGTAGATAACATCCCCAAGAAACCCGCCATCACGGGGGCTTCGCCAATCGCGGCGCTAACGCGGGCTAAGTTGTCTGGCAAGAGGACGCTGATGAACAACGCCACCGCCGCCGCACCGACCGTCAAAAAGCCGATCATAAAGAGTTGCCCTAACAAATTGAACAGAAACTCAAACGGGCGCAACTCGGCGGAGAAGTTGGGCACAAAGCGTGACGGGGCTAGGCCGCGATTTTCGCCGCCGTCTACCTGCGCGCCCTCGTCGCGGCTCAACGAGCCGCCAATCGTTGTCAGGCGGCCCTGAATGTGAGCGGTGCTTTGCAAATCCACATTGCCGCCCATCACCGTCACGTCTTCTTCCACTGTCCCGGCGATCTCGACATCGCCGCCCCACACCACCACATTGCCGGGGATGGTCGCGCCTTCTTCAATGCTGACGTTCCCGCCCATGACCACGAGGTTACATTCAACCGAGTCGCCTTCGGCTAAGGTGTAGTTATCACCAAAGATGGTTTTGGCCTCGTTACAGTGATCGGCATAAGCCGGGGTGACGCTCGCTAACGCGAAGCCAAATAAGATCAAAAAGGAACATAAACGTTTTAGCATAATCAAACTCCCGTATCTCGGCGAGGTTTAGCGATGGACTAAACCTAAATTGTGAATGAAGTACGCCCAGATCGCTGTGATCACTAAACCCAAGAAACCAACGACACCCGTGAGAGGATTAACCAGCAATGTGCGGAGCAACGCGCCACCGATGATGAAGAGCGCATCAGCCAGCGCCGTCAGAAAACCACTCAGCGCACTGAGGCTACTCCAAAGGGCCGCGGTCGCCGCTGGCTCTTGAACCGTTTGCACCGCCATCAACATCAAGCCGATCCCGACGGGCAACACCAACGCCGCCGCCCCGACCGCGCCAAAACCCAGGGCCAACGCGCCCCAGACCAAACGAGGGCGCGAATGACGTTGTTCAAGCCGCGCCTTGAAGCGCCCGGTGAAACCAGGACGGGGGCGGGCGGGCGGTTCGGCCTGAAACAAGTGATGCACCTCTAACAAGAGGAGCCACTCGCTCACACACTCGGCGCAGGCGGCCAAATGTGCGTCGAGTTCGCGGGCGGCCTCCGGGTCGAGGGCGTCATCCAGTTTAGCCTGCATCCAATCGAGATAAGGTTGGTGAGTCATCGGTCTAAGCCTCCTAAGGCACCCAGTAAATTGCGCGCGCCTAAGGCACCGGGCGTGGCTTTGAGTTGTTCGGCCAGCGCCCCCCGCGCGCGGTGCAAGCGACTCTTAACGGCGCTCACGGTAGCGCGGGTGGCAGTGGCAATTTCTTCGTAGGATAGATCGCTCCAATAGCGCATCACGATCACCTTGCGATCTTCGGGCGGTAATTTAGCGAGCAAGGCTTGAATAGCATCGCGTTGTTCGCGGCGAACGTTGGCGTCTTCGGGGCCGGGCGTTTGTTCCTGCAAGGCCGGATGCGGTGGCAACGGCTCATCAATCGAAAGCCAAATCAGCCGCCGTTTGCGGAGGCGGTCTATGCAATAATGGCTGGCGATGGAAAACAGCCAAGTTTTAAACGAACGGGTCGGGTCATAACTCCGGAGTTGGGTGTAGGCGCGCAAAAACGCCTCCTGCGCGGATTCTTCGGCCTCGCCCGCTTCACCCAACATGCGGTAACACAGGTTGTAAATGGCGGTGTTATACAGTTCAACTAATTGGGAGAAGGCGGTGTCATCACCGGCCCGCGCCCGCGTAACTAACTCTTGTTCGGACACTCGTGACCTTAAAGGGGTGTGTTGGTAATGTCTATACGCGGTTGTCTGGGTTAGGTTGCAAGACAGTTGGCAGAAGGCGGAAGGCAGAGGTGCTCACAGCTTACTGCCGATTGCTATCTGCCTACTTCTTTCTGCCTTCTGCTTATAATAGCCCAAACTGGAGCAAATATGACTTTCCTCGAAAAACCCTTTTGGTGGGACACCACCACTTTCCCGACCCCTGATCCTAAACAAACCTTACCCCAACAGGTAGATGTGGCGGTGATCGGGAGTGGTTATACCGGGCTCTCGGCGGCGCGGGTCTTGGCGCAACGCGGCGCGCGCGTGGCCGTGTTGGAGGCGGAGAGCATTGGGTGGGGCGCGAGTTCCCGGAATGGGGGCATGACCCTCACCGGGCTCAAGTTGGGCATCCCGACTCTCATTCAAAAGTATGGGCGCGATCTCACCCGCCGCTTATTCGCCGCCTCGCTCGCTTCTATAGATTGCGTCGAGCAAATCGTCCAAGCCGAACAGATTGACTGCAACTTCGCGCGCTGTGGGCATTTGGAGACGGCCTACAAGCCCGCGCACTATCAGCATTATGTCGAGGCCGCCGAGTTTATGGCGCGCGAGGTGAACCACAAAGTGCGCGTCGTGCCCAAAGCCGACTTGCACACGGAGATCGGGTCAACGATCTATCACGGCGGGCTGGTGGATGAGTTGAGCGCGGGTGTCAACCCAGCCCGCTATGTAGCGGGTTTGGCGCGCGCGGCAGAGAAGGCTGGGGCGCAATTATTTGAACAGGCGCGGGTGACTGAAGTGCGGCGCGCCAATGCGGCTTTCGCGATCACGACCGCGCGCGGCGCGTTGACCGCCCGCGAAGTGCTGGTTGCCACGAGCGGGTACACCGGGCGCGCCACGCCGGCCTTGCAAAAAAAGATCATCCCCATCGGGTCGTACATCATCGCTACCGAGTCGCTCTCCGCCGACCTCGCGCGCGCCGTCAGCCCACGCAACCGGATGATCTTCGACTCTAAAAACTTCCTCTATTACTTCCGCCTCTCCGCGGATAACCGGATGGTGTTTGGGGGGCGGGCGGGCTTCTTCCCCGAAACACCGAGCACGGTGCGTGAGAGCGCCGCGATTTTGCAGGCGGCGATGATCTCCGTTTATCCCCAACTGCGCGACGCGCGGGTGGAGTATGCCTGGGGCGGCACGCTCGACTTCACCTTTGACATCATGCCCCACACCGGAAAGATGAATGGCCTGCATTATGCGTTGGGCTACGCTGGGCATGGAGTGGCGCTCGGCACTTATTTAGGCGCGAAGATGGGGGAGACTATTTTGGGTGACGCGATAGACAACCCTTTCGCCGAAATCCCCTTCCCCGGCGCGCCACTCGGTTTATACAACGGCAATCCTTGGTTCCTGCCGTTCGCAGAGGTTTGGTATAAGTGGTTGGATTGGGTAAGTTGAAAGGTGAGAAAACAAAACCAACTAATATTGACGCTTGTTTTAGGACTTCTGTTATCTTGCTCTCGCCCTACCAACATTCCGTCAACGGCCACGCCACCCGCGATCCTAGAATATCAACTTGCTTATGTGGCCGGGGTTGGTGAGGGGCTAGACACTAAATATGTCGTGCGAGTTTTATCAGTGCCCCTAAAACTGCCGTTAGAAGAACTGCCTTCTCCAAAAGACTTTCACCTTCCCGTTGAATATTTCAGCCCTAATATTCGTGGTTGGTCTCCAGCAGGAGAACCATTGCTAATAACTGCCCAAAGTTCGCCTGGAGGGGATGTCTTTCTAATCAACACCTTATCAGGTTCAATGCAACAAATAACCAATGATAGGCAAACCTATGCCTGCGGTTGGTCGCCTACTGAGAAGAATGTGGTGATGATCTTGGAGACGGATACATGGCACAGGTCTTTGTGGGATATTAAACAACAAAATTTTTCTCCTTTGCCAGATCGAGGCTTCTTTTGTACCCCTCGGAACTGGATGCTCTACCTTCAAGATGGGGATTTGTTTGAATGGTCACCAGAAACACAGCAAGCCAAGCAACTCACCTTTTCGCCTGATACGGAAGAGGTAGGTGGGGAATTGTCACCAAATGGCAAATGGCGCTGGTTGAGTGTTCAGCGAACAGAAGATGCTATAAAAATCGCTGGCCTTGACAACCCCTATGCCTATTCACACTTAGGGCTACTGGATACGGCGACGTTACAAGTGACGATGTTGACCGATACTGCGCAAGGATACCGGTACGTCAACGGGACGACTTGGAGTAATGACAGCCAATCCATTGTTTTTTCAGCGGCGCTTACGAATACTGAAGGTATACAGATTTTGCAAGTGGACATGGCGACCCGCGTAATCCACCCACTTATCACGCACGCGCACTATCCAATTGCCGCGCCAGAGGGCGATTTAATCGCTTATGTCTCAGATGATCCGCGTGGTTTAGGGCTGTTTGATCTCCGCACAGGTCAACAGCAAGTTATTCCAGATCAAAGAATTTCTCAATTCACCCAGCCGATTTGGGCAACAACACCATTGCCAACTCCCTGACCTCTCAGGATTCTTCTAGTGCGATCTGTGTTAAACTCCGCTTAATCATGCTCCCCGCCACCTTCACCCAACCATCCCTCACCTCAATGACCAGCATTGAGCAACTCGTCGCGCACATTGCCGAGCATTTTGACCCAGACAAGATCATCTTGTTTGGTTCGTATGCCTATGGCGAACCGAAAGAGTGGAGCGATGTGGATTTATTGGTGGTGAAGGAAGTCCCGCCGGACACCGAGATCCCCACCGCCATTGCCATTTTGAATTCACTGCCCCACCGCGATTTTGCGCTTGATCTATTGGTGCGTTCGCCGTCGTGGATTGAACGCCGTATCCCGCTGGGCGATTGGTTCATCCGCGATATTACTACTCAAGGCCGCGTGTTATATGAACGAAGTCGTGGCTGAATGGGTTGAATATGCTGAAGGAGATTATGCACTGGCGAGGCGCGCCTTGTTTCACGATGAGCCGCTCTATGCTGGGACTTGTTTTCATGCTCAACAATGCGCTGAAAAATATCTCAAAGCGGCTTTGACCAATCGGCTTATTGAGTTTCCTCGCACCCATCAGCTAGCGCGCTTGCTTGAATTATATTTACCCACCGAGCCAGCTTTTGAAGTTTTACGCGCTGACCTCGCTAGCTTAGAAAACCACTCTGTTGCGGCGCGATACCCTGGGGCGCGCCTCACAACTGAGATGGCCGAAGCCGCCCTCGCCGCCGCGCAACGCGTTCGCGCCTTTGTGCGCCAACATCTCGCGCTGACTTAGCGCCGCATGTCCTCTGCCCCCTCCTCCAAAGCCGCCTTGCGCGGTGAGCCATCGTATGTGTGGCGCGCCGGGCAGGACCGGCGCTTGCGGTTGATCTTTGAGGCCGCGCCGCAACTGACTACACCCACCGCGCGCGTGTTGGAAAATGGCTGTGGCGTGGGCCTGTACCTCCACCCGCTTCGTCAATTTACCCCGTTGGTCTACGGCTTGGAATATGACCCTGAACGCGCCGCCGAGGCTGGGCGCTATGCGCCCCCCTCGTTAGTCGTGTGTGCCGCTGGCGAAGACTTGCCCTATTCTGAGCATAGTTTCGATGTCATCCTATCCAATGAGGTGATCGAGCATGTGCGCGATGACCGCCGCGCGCTGGCCGAAATGGCGCGGGTACTCAAACCGGGCGGGCGGCTGGTGTTGTTTTGCCCCAATCGCTGGTATCCCGTAGAACAGCACGGCATCTTTTGGCGGGGGCGCTATATCTTCGGCAATATCCCCTTCGTCAATTACCTCCCCGACCAACTCCGGGATCGCCTAGCGCCGCATGTGCGCGCCTACACAGGGCATGGCTTACAAAAACTGCTCGCCGATCTGCCCTGGCGCATCGTGAGCCACACGCGCATCTTTGGCGGTTACGACAACCTCATCGCGCGGCTCGGCGGTTTAGGGCGGTTCATCCGCACGGCCCTCTATACGGTTGAAAAAACGCCGCTGAATGTGTTGGGGTTGTCGCATCTGGTGGTATTGGAAAAGTTGTAATTAGGCGAAGGCAATGCCTTCGCCTAATTGATCAAACTTCTTAGGCACTATTCCTCCCCCGCCGGCAACCATCCCCTTACCTCTACTCCCGCCCCCTCACTCGACACGATCTCACACTCACCGTCTAAAGCGGTGATGCGCGTCTGCATAGATTTGAGCCCGAAACTCCCGCGCGCCTCGGCCTGCGCACGCGCCGCCGCCGAAACGCCACGCCCGTCATCGCGAATGGCGAACAACACCCGCTCGGCATCCGGTTGAATGGTGATCACCACATAGCTCGCGCCCGAATGCGCCGCGACGTTATCTAACGCTTGTTGCACCACGCGATACAGGGCATGCCGCGCATTCGGCGAGAGCAAGTCATCTATTTCGGGGGCGATGGTGGCCTCCACTGCCACGCCCGAGCGGGCGCGAAACTGTTCAATGAGCAACAGGAGCGGCTGGACAAAACTCTGCTCTAATTGCAACGGCGCGAGGTTGTTGCGGATCTGGCGCACCGTTTGTGCGGCGGCCTCCACCTCGGCGATGATACGTTGCAAGATGGATTCAGTTTCGGCTGGATTGGTGCGCGCTGAAGAACGGCTCACCTCCAAATAAAACGGCAAACGTCCTAAAAATTGTTGCACCGTGTCGTGGAGTTCTTGCGCGATCTTAAATCGTTCGCGTTCTTGGGCCGTCGCGATCTGTTGCGGCACTTGGCGTAACAACTCTACTTGTTGCGCAGTGACAATGAACAGCGCGCTCTGCTGGGCGATCAGGTCGAGCATCTCCAGATCGCGCTCGTCAAAAATTTCCTGATCCCACCGTTTGCCAAAGCCCAGCAAGCCCACAAACTCGCCCGAAAAACGGAGCGGCGCGATCACTTCCACCGCCTCGGCGGCGCGGAGCGGCTCCAGCCAAACCGGGAGGGCTTGCGTACCTTGAACGCGCCAGGCCTTCAAAGATTGGGGTTGTCTCTCTGGCGTGAGGCGCGGGCAAAGCTCGGCCCCCCATTTGCCAGCTTGTCCCACCAGCACCAAATCCGGGTCTTCCCACAACCAAATCGCCGCGCGTTCGAGCTCCATCTTGGAGACCAACGCGGCCGTGATGAGATTGGGCAAGTGTTTCAGCCCGGTTTCTCCGGCGACATCATGCCCAAAACGGCGGATGGCTAAATAGCTCCGCCGCTCCCATTGAAACAGCCGATTGAAGGTGGCGCGTTGTTGTGATTGCTGGCGGCTCCAAAAAAAACTGGCGCTAAACGCCGTGAGAAAGAGCGGCACAAACGGCGGCCAATTTAATTCATTGGTGCGCGGGTCAATCAGGCGCAACGCCCACGCTCCCACGCTAGCGATGAGCGCACTACTGGCCAAGATAAACACAAAGACCAAGACCGGGTGCGTGCTTTGAAAGGCCTGATAGCGCAAGATGACGAAGGCAAAGGTCAACGGCACAGCCAGCACCAGATAGCGCAAATCTAAGTCGTTGAAAAACAAACTGGGGTTAGTGGGGGCGAGGCTCCGCACCACGATCACGCTCACATAGGGCAAGGCGGCGAATACCCCCGCCAACATGATCAACGCCTGACGTTGAACGCGCCGCGTGGTCATGGGATGCCAGATCAGATAGGGCAGACGCCAGAGATAGGTCAGCACGCCTAGGCCAAATGTGACGATGACCGCTCGACTACTAAACGCGCTGAGGGCATTGGCAACAGGGGAGGTGGGGTCTTGCCGATATAACACTAACCCGACGACATATATCCCAGCCACCCCCGCCATCCCCACAAAACCCAAACGAAACCAGCGGAGCAATTTCGGCGCGAGCGCCTGTGGGTAAAGCGCCACCAAATAGGCAAATGACACTCCGATAAAGGAGGCCACCATCGCCCACCACAACTCGGTCCAAAACAGGAGCGAGGAGGCCGCGCCACTCCGCGCGGAAAAACTAGTCCAGAGTGAATTGGCGGCGAGGGCGGTGGCGAAAGCAAACGAGCGGTTGACTTGCTCGGTGGGTTGAGCGTTATAAATGGCAACGGCTAAGAGCCAAAACCCCAAGCCCGTGAGCAGTTCGGCCAAACGCAGATCAAGAAAATGCCGCAGGGTAAAAAATTGAATCGGGAGGGCCAGCGTCAGGCGCTGACCATCGCGCATAAACCCTAAATCAATGGTCGAACGCTGTTGCGCCACCGCTCTGGCATATACCCGCGCGTCGTCCGGCCCATAGGGTTGTCCATCCAAAGTCACCAATTGATCGTCGTAGCGCAAACCGGTGGTGGCAATGACCGACCACCAAGCCGGAGTGGCCGAGTCAATTTGCCAGAGGTTCCAAGTGTGGTTGCGTGTGGCGATAAACCCACCAAAGGGGGTACCGATGTGTTGCCCAAAATAGATCGCGTTGAGCAAGCCCACCCCGAATACCACGGCCATAAAGCCCGGCAACCACCAGCGGCGCGCAAACGCGAGCATCAGGCTTTACCACGCAAGTCGTTGACCATACATGCCTTCGCTAACACCACCACCTTCCGCAAGTGTGGCGCTTCGCGGCCCATTTCGTTGAGACGCAACTTGTCGTACACATGTCCGATGTAGTTCTCGGCGGTTTTGGGGGTGACGCTGAGCGCCTGTGCGATGCCCTCGGTGTTGTGTGAGGCGGCGAGTCGGTTGGCGATCTCGCGCTCGCGTGGCGTAAGTTGCCGAAAGTTGGCGACGGCGTTTTCGACCCATTGCCGCTCATTGGGCGTGAGGCGTTGCAACAGTTCTTCGGCCAAGTCGCGCGGGTTGGCGCGCACCTCGGGATCGATCACTACCCGTCCAGCCAGCGTGTCTTGAATAGCGACTAACAAGGCGTTCGGCTGACAACCCTTGAGTTTATAGGCCAGGCCGCGCACGCCGTCCCGCACCATGTCCAGCACTTCGCGCCCGCGATCTTCATAAGCCGAAAACAACACTAGCCCAAGTGCAGGATAAGCGTTCTTGAGGCGTTGTGCGAGATGGAGGCCAAAGCTATGCGCCGAGCGCGACGGGGTGCGCGGATCGGGCGGGATAGAGATGTCTACCAGAGCGGCATTAGGGGTGCGCGCCGCCGCCAATTGCCAGGCGGTCTCTTCGTCGCCGGCCTCCCACACTTCAAACCCCTCGCGGGTTAAGTAGAGGCGCACGCCATCACGATTAAACACATCATCATCTACCAACAAAATTGAGGGGCGGGCAACGGCTGGGGTGGGCGCTAAGGCCAGCGGTTCATTCAGTAAGGCTCGTTTAAAAGCCGTAATGTCATCAAATCGCTGTTCAGGTTTAAGTTCTAACGCCCGAGTAAGCGCGTGCGCAACTTGCGGCGCCATTTCTGGGCGCAGACGGGTGAGGTCCGGTAAATCAGCGCGCTCCATTAACCGATCAACGCTGTCGGGTGGGGTAGCGCCCGTGAAGAGCATGAAGAGCGTGGCCGCCAGCGCATATTGATCGGTGCGGGGGTCGGTGTTGCTCAGGCCATATTGTTCTGGCGGCGCGAAGCCGGGGGTCAACCCCACCGCACCGGTGGCCGTTTTTTGTCCGGCGGTGTTGGTCTTAGCGATGCCGAAATCAACCAGCATCGTTTTGCCTTCGGGAGTCAGTTTCAGGTTAGCGGGTTTAATATCACGATGAACGATGGCGGGGGTGTGGCGATGGAGATATTCCAGCGCGTCGCTGATTTGGTGCGCAACGTGGAGCGCCTCGGCGATGGGCAAGGGGCCAAGGCGTTGCAGTCGCTCGTGTAAGTCTTCGCCCGGCACATAATCCATCACCAGATATTGTCCGCTCTCAAAAATAAAATG
>Ga0315912_10006476_pt1 | contig 10456 bp, 12 predicted proteins | sample VfabasoilMG_FD_204469 | JGI IMG/M metagenome (GOLD analysis project Ga0315912, IMG submission 204469) | Garden soil microbial communities collected in Santa Monica, California, United States - V. faba soil | ecosystem: Environmental > Terrestrial > Soil > Garden | place: USA: California... | reverse complement strand
ATTGCGTCGTTCGCGACTTTCGCGACGCCAGCAAGCGAGCGGGCAGGGGCGAGCGCCAGCACGCAGTCGATGGTCGCCGCGCGGGCGGCCATCTTGGTCACCTCGGTGGCGAGAGCCGTCGCACCATCGGTCGCTGCCTCGACGAGCGCGGCCGCTTGTCGGAGCAGGTGTTCGGCACGGTCGAGCATCTGAGTCGCAAGCGCGACGACCTCGCGATCCTCCTCGACACCTTGCAGCTCGGCGCGCGCGGCCGCTGCACGTAGACGGACCTCGAGGCTCGCGGTTGCGAGCTCGGGCGGGGGCGTCGACGTGCCACCTCGCGAGAGCAACAGTATGAACTGGTCCCACGCTGGCGAGCCGCGACTGGGAAGTGCGCCCCATGCGGCCGCTGCTGCGCGCGCGATGCCGAGTCGTTCGAGGACGGCGTGGGCGGTGAGGTTGGCGGCGACTTCCTCGGTTGCGGGGCCGATCGTTTCATCGAGCTCGTCGAGGGCGAGTCGGATCGCGAGGTCGGTGCTCGAGTGCGTCGCATCGAGCTGAACGGCGAGTCGGAGAAACGCGCGTCGTGCGCCAGGCTCGAACGCACGCGTTGCGAGAGCCGCAAATGCCGCGGCGGGCAGCTCGTCGAGCCGACGCCCATGCGCTTCCCATGCTTCGAGCAGTGCGGTGGTGCGGTCTGGATCGGCGGCAAGATCCGCCACCACAGCCGGGTCGCTTCCGCGGTTCGCTACGACCAGCTCGAGCGCGAGTGCGTCGGAGGTGACCTCTGCGAAGACGGGAAGCGCGTGATCGCACTTGCCAGCGAGCCGGGCGAGCAACGGCGCTCGCTTGGCTGTGGGTGGCTCGGTTGGATCGAGAAGGTCGCCGAGGTCAACGGCGTTCCAGCCGCCACGCGGCAGTGCCGCGGCGAGTACCGCGAGCACGTTGTCGTCGGTCTGGGCGTACGGGACGATCTCGCGCAGAACGCTTGTGCCGTGGACCGCGAACAATCCCTCGGCGGCAGCACCACGGAGCGACGGCACGGCGAGCATGGCGCGCAGGACTGCGTCGATCTCCGGTGCGCGTTCCTCGTGGTCGATGTCGAGCAGGTGCTCGCGCAGCACGTCGGGCAATGCTGGGTGCGCTGGGCGCGACAGGTAGCTGTGCACCCATGTGAGGCCAAGGTGCCAGTACTCGGCGGGGTTCTCGGTGTAGCGGGTATCGACGTGCTCGCGTGCGCGGTCGCGCGCGGCGGCGGCACTGCCAACAGGGGCGCCGAGCATGCCGAGGAGCTCGTCGAGCGGTAGCTCGTGCCGCTCGGCGAGTCGATCGAGACGCGTGAGCTCCTCGGCGTCGAGCTCGTGGGTCTCCACGAGCAGCGAACCGAGATCGGGCACGAACGCCGCGCCCGGTGAGCTCTGATAATTCTCGCCGAGCCGCTCGATCATTCGCTCACAAGCCACGCGCAGTGGTTGCAGCGAGCCGCGATAGGTCGGGCTCGCTTCGACCATCGCGATCGCCATCCGATCGCAGATCTGTTCCTCGAGAAAGTGGCTCGGGGACGCAACGCCACGTGTCATGCGCAGGTGATGCGACGCCTCGTGAAACACGATCAGCGGTAGCGCGACGTCGTAGAACGCCGCGGCGTCGTCGACGGATGTGCATCCCATCATCCGGACGAAGAACATCCAGCGCGTGCGGTCGATCGCGGTCTCGACGACCGGTGGACAGAACCCGATCACGCGCTCGGCGTGGAGGTAGCCGGGGCAGGGGTGCGGATCGGCAACGACAGCGAGGTCAGGCGCGAGCGTCACACCGAATGGTGCGAGCAGCGCGCGTGCCTCGTCGAGCAAGCGTGCGCTGCGTGCGATCCAGTCAGCTCGGGTTACGGCGGTTGTCACGGCAGCACAGCGGGGAGAGTGCGTTCGGCGAGGTGCTCGAGCGCGAGGTGACATGCACCGTAGCAGGATGCGATGTCGGCCAGCTCGGGACCGAGCCAGCGAGACGCCTCGGCGGTCTCGTCCACGCCGGCTGCATTTAGCGCCGGGATGGTGAGCCAGCTCGCGCCCAACCCGAATACGAGTGCGCGCCGGCGTGCGTGTGGCGGCATCGTGCCAAGCGCGCGGGACAGCTCGCTCTCGAGTCGCTGTCGTGCGAGTGCGAGGTAGTGCTCGGCGAGTGCGACGAGATCGGCCTCGGATGCGAGGTCCGCGTCGAGGTTGACGGAGTCGGCAATCGCGCGCAGCGCCTCGTTGCGTGTTGGCGCGAGCCCGAACAGGTGGAGCTTCTTCGCGAGGACCGGATTGCCGAGCTCGAGCGCGGCGGCGACCGAGTCGAACATCACACCGCGCGGCAGTACCGGAAACATGCGGAAGCCCACTGGGACCTCGGTCGCGAGGCACTCGAGTGGCGTGGTCTGCGTGCCGATCCAGACGGCCTTGCCGTTGCGTAGCCGATGCTCGAGGTAGCGGGTGCCGTCGGCCGTGGCGGGCTCGATCGCACCGTCGACGATCGATGCGACCTGCGAGGTCGTGCCGCCCGTGTCGACGACGAGGCCGCATGCAGGCGTACCGAGGAAGTCGAGTCGGCGTGCAAGGTGCGCAGCGCCCATGCCGTTCGTGAACGTCAACCGACCAAGCACTGCTGGATCGTGTCGCGCGACCTCAGTCGCAGAAACGGGCACACCATCGTGGCCGAGTGCAAAGCACGCGGCGTTCGGGAACAGCTGGGCGACGAGAGCAGTCGAGTGAATCACGCCTTCGGCGTACGTCGGATACGCGTAGCCGGAGCTACTGACGATCACGACGGCCCGGACATCGGGCTGTTCGGCTCCGAGCAGCTCTCCGAGCACGGCAGGCACGCCGGCTTCGAAGTCGGCGTGCCGCGAGTAGCGAGAGCGGTCGTTGTAGGGAAGCGGGCGGCTGAGCCAGCGCGGCTTCGCGGCGTCAGCGTGATGCGCGACGCACGCCTTGAGCTTCGCGTTCCCTATATCAATTCCGAGCGCGAGCGGCACCGCACCTCCAAGCGGCCATCAGCACGCGGCGCGGCGCTTGCCCGGATCGGTGCTCGCCTTGTACTCCGCGGCGAACTGCTTGAGCTCGTCGGCGGTCATGCCCTTGAGGGTGGCCACTTCTTCGGTGGTCATCGTGGCGCCAAGCTCGCTACCGGCCTTGGCCGGATCGATCAGGAGCCGCTTCATGTAGTCGGCATCGGTCAGTGCGCGGTCGAGGATCTTGGTGACGTCTTCGGCGGTCATCGAGGACTCCGGTGTTCAGGTTTTCTTGTGCAGCGATCGTTCGATCACGTCGGCGAGCTCGTGAGGGCTGGTGCAGAGGGCCACCGGCAGGTGCTTAAGAATCGGGTCTTTGCGTACCTCTTCGAACAGTAGGCCATCCAAACAGACCACGCAAGACAGGTTTCCTTTGACCATCCAGTGCTGCAGGAAGCGCGCGGTGCCTTGTGCCACGCCGATCAGGGGTTTACCCCGCGCCGCGAACCACCCAGCTTCGCTGGCACAGTCGATCCCGAACGCGTCCAGCAACAGGAGCCCTGCATCGCACTTTTCCATCTCCTCGATGCACCGCTCGTAGATCGCCCGTGGCAAATCGGCGTGTGGAACGTCGGGCGTGAACTCCTGAGGGAGCACGACCTCGAAGCGCGGCGCCGGGAGGTACTCGCGTAGCCGCCGGTTGAGCGGCGCATTCGCGATCGCAGCAGAGAGGTACAGCCGGATACTCATCGTCGACGGCTATGAGGGGTATCACTAGTCAGAGCTGCTGGGCGGCACCGATGGTGACAAACGAGGCTGGGGCGGACTGGTTTCCGTATTCGGTCGCGATCCAGCCAGGTGAACGAGCAGGGTGAAGTCGATGTGGGGACCACCGGTCACCTTGCCGGTGTCGACGGTGATCGGCTTACGCCGACACCAGCTGGTCTCGAGACACGTCGATACGACCACGTCGGTCGGTGTGTCGGTCGCGGTGTCGGCGAGCGCGTCCTCGATCTCGAGCGCAGCGTCGCCCGACGCGGGGAGGATGCCAGGGCGGAAGCTGCATGCTCCGAGCACGACGACAACCACCGCGCGCATCCAGGCAATCGTACTCGAATACGCGATAGTCGGGCGCAATCGATCAGGCTGTGCGTGGCATCATCGGTTTGCGATGAGTCAGGCCAGCAAGTTCCTCTCGCTGCTGTTGCGGCACGAGCCTCATCGCATCGGTATCACGCTCGATTCAGCGGGCTGGACCGACATCGACAAGCTCCTCGACGCGCTGCATGGCAATGGCATCGACATGTCGCGCGAGCAGCTCGATGAGCTGGTCAAGTCGAGCGACAAGCAGCGCTTCGCGATCAGCGAGGACGGCAAGCGCATTCGTGCGAACCAGGGCCATTCGGTACAGGTCGAGCTGAACCTGCCGACCGAGCCGCCGCCGGCCGTGCTCTATCACGGCACGATCGAGGCAGTGATGCCGGGCATTCGCAAGGACGGGCTGGTGAAGGGCCAGCGTCATGCGGTGCACCTGTCGGCCGACATCAAAACGGCGAGGAATGTCGGCGGTCGGCGCGGCAAGCCGGTCGTGCTCGCGATCAAGGCGAAGGAGATGGTCGCGGCGGGCAAGACGTTTCAGAAGTCGGCGAACGGCGTGTGGCTGACCGATCACGTACCGCCCGAGTTCATCGAGCTCGACGACGCGGTCGTGCATCACGATCTCGTTCCACATGGCGGTGGCACCGTGAGCCGCGGGGTGAAGATCGAGATCGCGAAGTCCTCGCTCGCGGCCTGCGAGGCGGGCTTCTACGAGAACGCCAAGGGCGCTCGTGTCGATTTTGCAGAAGCGCTCGAGGAAGCGAAGGCGGGCACTGGCCTCTACGAGCTTGGCGTCGACCGACTCGATCCGCCGACGAAGAAGGGCACGACGACCATCAAGGTCACGGGCGAGACCACCATCGAAGCGATGGTCCGCTTGGCGAAGAAGGGCGGGCACGTCGGCTGCCTGAACTTCGCGTCGGCGAAGCGCCCGGGGGGCGGCTTCCTCGGCGGTGCACAGGCGCAGGAGGAATCACTCGCGCGCGCGTCGGGGCTGTACCCGTGTCTGCAGACACAGCCCGACTACTACGCGCGCAACAAGGCGCTCGGCTCAGCCGTGTACCTCGACATCGTCCTCTACTCGCCCAATGTCCCGTTCTTCCGCGATGACAACGGTGGCTGGTTCGACGCGCCGGTGCTCGCGAGCGTGATCACGGCCGCGGCGCCGAACGTCAGCGCGCTCAAGGAAGCGAAGAAGTTCGACCCGCAGGACGTCGCCCTCGTTCTCGATAACCGCACCCAGCTCGTGCTCGCGCTCGCCGCCCATCACAAGATCGAGCGGCTCGTCCTCGGCGCATGGGGGGCGGGCGTATTTGGCAACGATCCGGGCCAGGTCGCGCGCATCTTCGCGAAGCTCTTGCGTGGGCCGTTCGCGGGCGCGTTCACCGACGTCGTGTTCGCTGTGCTAGGGACCCGTGAGACCAGCGTGAATCACCGCGCGTTTGCCGAGGTCTTCGGGTAGACGAGACTCATGCGCCGCGCATGGCTGTGGCTGGTGGTCACAGCGGGATGCGGTCGATTCGGCTTCGGCGACTCTGCGCTCGGTGCCAAGGATGCCGTCGACGGCGACGCTCTTCCGTCGGATTTGGGCCTCGACGCATTTGTCGTCTGCCACACCGGCAGCTGGTCGATGCCGCAGCCACTGAACATGGTCGATACGGCCTCGCACGAGTCCGACCCGACCGTGACCGCTGATGGTCTGCTCATGTTCTACGTGAGCAACCGTGTACCGGGTCAGCAATACGCGATCTGGTCGGCGAACCGTGCGTCGGTGACCGATCCGTTTGCGAACACAGCGCTGGTACCCGAGCTCGACTCCGCCGCCGACGACTTCGATCCGAGCATCAGCCCCGATGGCCTGACCATCTACTTCGACTCCGACCGTGGCATCGATCAGCAGATCTGGACCGCCTCGCGCTCTGCGATCACACAGCCATTCGGCACGCCCACCCTCGTCACGATCACTGGCGAACCAACGACGCGGTCCTCGTCGCCGTTCGTCACGGCCGACGGCCTCGAGCTCTACTACACGGAGGGCGGGCTCGAGATCGCGTACGCGACGCGCAGCATAGCGAGTGGTCCGTTCGCGTTCGTGCGCGAGCTCGACGAGGTCAACGTGGCGCCGACCGATGGCGCGCCCAATGTGAGCTCGGATGGTCTCGAGCTTTTGTTCGAGTCGTTCCGGACCGGGACGTCGGCGACGTTTCGCTCGACGCGCGCTTCCAAAGCAGACATGTGGGGACCGGAAGTGGAAGTCACCGAGCTCGCAACCCTGTTGCCCGGAACAACCGGTCACGGTGGCCCCGAGCTCACGCCTGACGGCCGCACCCTCTATCTCTTCGAGAACATCACGTCGGTCGACCTCTACGTCACGACGCGCGATTGCAACTGATTCGTTTCTTCTCCCGGGGGCCAAGAGCGCCAAGCACGGCAAGCTCAGAATTCAATCGGTTCACGGGCAGATCGGACTGCGGACAGTTCCTTCTTCTGGCGTCCTTAGCGCTCTTGGCCCCTTGGCGTTGATCTCCGAAAAATGAACTAGCTCGCGGCCGCCATCGAGGACTCGCCACTCGTTGTTGTAGAAGTCGACGATGCCTTCGGTCTCGAACGCGACGGTCCGGGCAATCTGTTCGGCGATCACGCCACCGATGCCATCGGATTGTTCGAGCCCGAGCTCGATGTCGACCTCCATCGCATCCTCGTCAACACCGGCGCACTCCGCCGCGGTCAGGTAGTCCGGATCGGTCGACGCGAGTATCAGCCAGTCACCCGGTGCGTGACGACAGTAGTTCGTGATCGCGCCGGCATCGCTCATTTCTCGATCGACGGCGGGATTCGCAGCCGGTAGCCGAAACCGTGCTTGGATTCGATCACCTCGGGCAACCCGATGCGCTCGAACGCGCGCCGCAGCCGGCGGATCTGCTGCTTGACGTGGTTGTCCTCGGGATGCGCGGTATTCCATGGCAGGTTCGTGATCAGCTCGATGCTGCGCACGAAGCCGCGCGTTTCCGCCGATTCAGCCTTCGTCGCGAGGTAGCGCTCTGCGAGGAGTGTGAGAAGTGCGAACTGCGTCGAGCCGAGGGTCACGCTCTCCTCGCCAAAGGACACGACGCCCGCGCCTTCGAGCGTCGGTTTGTGCAGCTTGAGCTGCACCCGCGCCTGCTTCGTATCAACGGTCGTGGTCGTTGGCCACGGCACGTGGCCGGCCGGCAGCGTCTCGCGGTCCTTCACGAACACGAACCCGATGTCGCCGAACACGACCACTTGACGGTCGTCGAGTGCGTGCGGCCGTTGCGGATCGAGGCGTTTGCCTTCGACGGACGACCCGTTCGTCGAGCCAAGGTCCGTCACGTACCAGCGGTTGGCATCCGGGTCGAAGGTGAGCGTCGCGTGCTTGCGCGACACCGAGCCCTGTCGAAGCGCAAGCCCGTCAGGCGGATCGCGCCCGACCACCATCAGCTCGCGCACGCAATGAAACCGCGCCCACTGATCGATCAGCACCGCATCGGTCTCGTCCGAGTCCGTCGACGCGACCTGTTCGGGCACGAGCCCCGCGACATGCTCGATCCGCGCGGTCAGCGTCGTCACCTCGGACGGATCAGGCACTCGTATATACTGCCGTGCATGTCGCCCGAAATGTTCAAGGTGATGGCGTTCGTGTTCGTGGTGTGGGGCGCCGCCGTTGCGATCAAGGCGATCAACGCGTTGCGCTCCGGCGAGGCCTACGTGTTCGGGATGTGGGATGGCGGCATGATTCGTGTGGGCAAGCGCCTCACGAAGCTCGGGATGCAGATCAAGGTCGTGGTGGGCGCGCTGATGAGCCTGGGCTGCATCGCACTTCTGACCGGCATCGTGCCGATGCTGAGTGCCGCGTACGCGATCATCTTTGTCTCGGTGCTCAGCATCGTGTCTGACTTCGTCACTGCCGAGTGACGTGTCGCGCGTCGCGATTCTCGAAGTCCTGTGCGTGTTCGCGATCGCGTTCGTGCCGTGGCCGGACATGCTTCCTGTCGCGTTGCCGCTGCTCGTGGTCGCGTGCGTATCGCGCTGGGGCCGAAAGCTCAGCTGGGCCGACGTTGTTCGTACGCGACCCCGGCGCGCACTCGTCGCAGGTCTCGCGTGCGGCCTTGTAGCGAGTGCGAGTGCGTTGGTTCTGTATCGCGCGTTTCAGGTGAGCGCACTCGAGTGGTGGCTCGTTCCCGCGGTGAGAGGTGAGGGTGGACAGCTGATGTTCGCGCTCGCGATCTCGATCGCGGCGGCGGCTGCGAGCGAGCTCGCGCTCCGCGGCTGGATCGTCGAGCGGATGTTCGAGCTGTCACCCGGACCGGCAGCACTTCCCATAGCAACGGCAGCCCTGGCCGAAGCGATGGTGTGGCCGGGACCGATCGCCGCGCGCATTGGGATCGGGATGTTCGGTGCGGGCCTCGGCCTTCTCCACGTTGCGTGCGGTAGGAACGTGCTCGCGCCTATCGCGGCACGCTGCATGTTCGCGATCGCCGCAGTGGCTGCGGTACGCCTCGGGTAACCATCGCGCAAGTACGCGACGTCACGCCGATTGCCGCTGCATCCAGTTCGCTGAGTCCGGCGAATACACGGCCATGAACAACAGCCGTGCGCCTCTCGTTCTTGCGAGCGTTCCGCGCGTTCTCGCGGCAGCGTCGGAGCTCTACTACGATCACATCGAGCAGGGTCGGTACGAGCACGTCGAGACACTGCGCACGATTGTCCTCGCGGCGTTCGAATCGATCAGCACGCTCGATGCGCGCGATTGCGACGTGAAGACCGCGATTGCGCGTCTCGCGCCATGGGTTGCTGTGGTTGATTCGCTCGATGCAAGCGTCGCGGCCTGATCACCACGGATCGTCGGGCAGGTCTTCGTCGGCTATGGGGCCGGTGCTGCCAACGAGCCACGATGGCGACGATGGCGGAGCGGGGGCGGGCTCGGCCGGCGGGGATGGGCGACGGGACGCGAGCTCGGGGACGTGGACCGCGATCGCGAGGCCCACGCTGGGTCCGTACATGACCGGCTCGCGCGTCAGGTCCTGCTGGATCGACGCGCTGAACGAGAAGACGGAGGCGTTCAGCTCGACACCTGCGTGGAGTAGCCAGTTCATGTCGCCCTTCTCGATGTCCTGGTCGTATTCCATCCCGACCTCGGTGCCCTTGCGCCGGATCGTTGGATGACGACGGCCATACACGCCACCGAACACCGCGACGTTGCCGAAGCGATACGTGGGCGTGAGCGCGACCGCGAGCGAGCCGGTGGATTCGGTGCCGGTGTACTTCGTCGTGCCGGAGACGCCGTTCTCCTCGCACCACTCGACGCACGTGCGGTACTCGACGTACGGCATCGTGTACGAGAGGAACTCCATACCGATACCGATGTTGAGGTTTGGATCGGGCGTGGCAAACGAATAGCGCGTCGCGAAGCCTTTGGTCGAAGCGGCGCCTTCACGCACGGGTGCTTGCGTGGGATCGAGGGCGTCGTACGAGGACTCGATCGCCTGCTCGTAGAACGGCGCGAGCTCGGCACGCTTGATCCGGATGCGGAGCTCGCTACGAATTTGCTGGCGCGGGACCTCGAGCGCCGATGTTTCCTCGCCGAGCTCGGAGCTTCCGCCGGCGATCCCTTCGACAGAGAGGGCGATGGGGCCGGCGAGCGGTTCGCCCGTGCGCAGAGGAGCGGCAGCACGTGGCACGCGGGCGGAGCGCTGGACCTTGTAGACGGGGAGCGGCACACAACCGACGGCACCGACGGCAAGACTGGCCGCGGCCACGAGAAGGACGGAACGCATGGCCGCGCACATAGCAATGGTCGGGCCTCTTCGACCGCTCGTGATGTCGCGAGGTTCCGCTGCGCGAGTCTGCGGATCTTCGGGGTGACCTGACAGCGATGTCAGAGGCCAGCCGACGTGTCAGATCCTCGTCGGAGATCAATCCTGGCAGGGATGGGCACCGAGGGTCGCGCCTCCGGTGCCGCGGTATGCGATCGCGATGGCCGGAAGCAACGCATCCGCGCGGTCGTGATCACCGATCCCGATCCACGTGCTCGCGCACCCCGCCGCATTGCACGCCTTTGCCGCCGCCTTTACGGCAGCGTCCGTAGCGGGCGAAGCGGCCTTGTCAGTGGTCGAGCACGTTCGGAGCTCAGAGCCCGAGAGTTGGAGACCGACACGCGCACGCGAATCTGTGGTGGTGGACCATGGCTCCGGTGCGACCCCCGCGAGAATTGGTGCGTCGTCGTCGATCTTGATTGCGACCACCACTTCGTCGTTCGGAACCTTCGCAAGCACAGCCTTGAGCGCCAGCCCGGTCGCGTTCGCGTCTGCGATCACGAGCACGGTGTCACCACCGGCGGGTGCGTTGAGATCGTATTCGGGGGTGAACACG
>Ga0315912_10006475_pt1 | contig 10457 bp, 7 predicted proteins | sample VfabasoilMG_FD_204469 | JGI IMG/M metagenome (GOLD analysis project Ga0315912, IMG submission 204469) | Garden soil microbial communities collected in Santa Monica, California, United States - V. faba soil | ecosystem: Environmental > Terrestrial > Soil > Garden | place: USA: California... | reverse complement strand
GAGCGACGCCGCCAACGCCGCGAGCCACCTGAGCCTGACGCGCACGGGCGGCATGCTCGGCTCGCCGATGTACATGTCGCCCGAACAAGCCAAAAACGCCAAAGCGGTCGACGAGCGCACGGATGTTTGGAGTCTCTCGGTCGTACTGTGGGAGGCGCTCAGCGGTCAGCGCCTGTGGGGTGGGCAAACGTCGCTCGGTGAGCTGATCGTCGCCATCTGCACCGAACCCATCCCGCAGCTCGAGGTCGTGGCTGCCTGGGTGCCGCGCGATCTCGCGCGCGTCGTGCATCGCGGGCTCGAGCGCGATCCCAATCTGCGCCCGAGCTCGATGCGCGCGTTCATCGAGTCCCTTTCGGTGTTCAGTGGCGGCAGCGATCGCGTGCAAAAATCCCAACTCGTGGCGCTGACCGCGGCCGAACGCGGCGCGCTGCAGCTCAAGGTAAACATCAGCGCGTCGGCCGCGGCCGGCATGGCCAACCTGGCTCGCGGCGGTCGCGGCGGCACCTCCCTGCCGCCCGAGCGCGTGACCCCCCGGCGCTCGGTCAAGCCTTCCGCGAGCGCGCCGAATTTTTGGCTGCTGGCAGTGGTGTTGCTGATCGTGGTCGGAGGCCTGTCGCTGGCGGTCGGCTATTTTCTGAAGAATCGCTGATTCATGCCCTGAGCAGCGGGCTACTGCGCAGCTCTGCCACGGCAAAATCCACGAACGCGCGCACTCGCGCCGCCGCGCGCTTCCCTTCACGATGAATGACGTGGATAGGAACCGGCTCCGGCTCGAACTCACTCAAGATGACGCGCAGCTGGCCCGCTTTGATCGCCGCGGCCGCTTGATAAGACAGCAGGCGCGTGACCCCCCCGGAGGCGACTGCAGCTTGCATGGCGAGCTCCGGACTGTTGACGATCAGCCGCGCACTCGGCCGCACCGAGAGCGTGCGCTTACCCACCTGAAAGGACCAGGCCGGCGCCGAACGATCCGCGGAGAAGCAGAACGCCGATCGCTCCTTCAAATCATCGGGCGTGCGCGGCACGCCGTGGCGCTTCAGATAGGTGGGCGATGCGCAGGTCACGTGCCGCACCGCGCCCACACGGATGGCCGTGAACGAAGCGTCGGGCAGGTGAGCGATGCGCACCGCGACATCCAGCCCCTCTTCGATCAAGTCGACCACGCGATCGACGAACAGCGCGCGCACGTTGACTTTCGCATGCTGATTCAAGAACGCGAGCAGCAGCGGCGCCACGAACGCGCGCCCGAACAGCACCGAAGCCGTGATCGCGAGCGTGCCGCGCACTTCGGCTTGTGCGCCCGACGCCGCCTGATCCGCGTCCTCGAGATCGCTCAGGATGCGTTTGCAATCGAGCAAGTAACGCGCGCCCGCCTCGGTCAAACGCACGATGCGCGTCGTGCGTTGTAGCAGCTTGACGCCCAAGCTCTGCTCCAAACCCGCGACGGCACGCGTGACCGCCGGAGGCGAAAGCGAAAGGCGCCGCGCCGCGCCGGCAAAGCTTTGCTCCTCGCCCACGGCCACGAACGCCTGCAACAGCGAAAACCGATCCACGGGATTATTCCTATTTGTGGAATAATGACTTGTCAATCGCGGCTATTGTTTCTGCCCAACCGTGGTCGCACATTCACCCGCATGACCGAGCCAAGTGTCCTCCGCTTGCACCGCTTTCCCCTCTCCGGCCATTCGCACCGCGCCGAGCTGATGTTGTCCCTGCTCGGCCTACGCGCCGAGTTGGTCAACGTGGATCTACCCAAAGGCGAACACAAACAGCCGCCATTCCTAGCCAAAAATAGCTTCGGCCAAGTGCCGGTGCTGGAAGATGGCGAGCTCACCCTCAGCGACAGCAACGCCATCCTGATCTACCTGGCCGAGCGCTACGACAGCGCCGACCGCTATTGGCCGCGCGCAGCCGAGCGCCGCGCCCAAGTGCAGCGCTGGCTATCGGTCGCTGCCGGGCAGCTCGCCGCCGGACCCGGTGCAGCCCGCCTGGTGCGCGTCTTCAACGCGCCCCTCGACCACGCCTTGGCCGTGCGCAAGGCCCACGACCTATTCGGCCTGCTCGACAAAGAACTGAGCGCGCGCCCGTTCCTGGTCGGCGAAACGCCGACCTTGGCCGATGTCGCGCTCTACACGTACACCGCGCACGCACCCGAGGGTGATGTCTCGCTCGAACCGTACCCCGCGATCCGCCGCTGGCTGTCGCGCATCGAGGCGCTCCCGGGCTTCGTGCCCATGGTGCGCACAGCGGCGAAATCATGACCGCTCCCGCTCGCCGCACTGCGCCCGACCGCGCTTGGATGCGCGAAGACTCGCCCTTTCACGCAGGCGAACAGCAAGTGCAACGGCGCGTGGGCGTGCGCGATCAGGTCGAACGCGCCGGACGCAACATGATCCGCGAACGCATGCCCGAGCAGCATCGTGAGTTGTTCGAGGCATTGCCGCTGCTCGTCATGGGCAGCGCGGACTCCGCAGGCCGCATCTGGGCCTCGATCCTCGCCGGCGAGCCAGGCTTCGTGCGCTCACCCTCGCCCGAACTCCTGCAAGTCCAAGCCCAGCCCGCCCGCGGCGACCCCGCCCGCGAACACCTCACCCTGCGGCACTCACTCGGCCTACTCGGCATTCAGCTAGAAACACGCCGACGCAACCGAGCCAACGGTCGCATCATCGCGCGCGACGCGGGCTCCTTCACGGTCAAGGTCGAGCAAAGCTTCGGCAACTGCAAACAATACATCCAAGCCCGCGAACCAAGTTTCGACGCGGGCCTGCTTGAAACCGTCGGGCCAGTGAATGTCGAAGGGCCGCACCTGTCCGCCAGAGCTCGCGAGCTACTCGCCGGCACCGACACGTTCTTCATCGCTACGGCCTCCGCCGCCGCCAACAGCGGCAACCCCGGCGAAGGCGTCGATGTCTCGCACCGCGGCGGGCGCCCGGGCTTCGTGCACGTGAGCGATGGGCCGCGCGCCACCGTGCTCACTATCCCGGACTTTCGCGGCAACTTCGTGTTCAACACCTTCGGCAATCTCGAGGTCAATCCCCGCGCCGGCATCGTCTGCCCAGACTTCCGCAGCGGCGACCTCCTCTCCGCGACCGGCACGGCTCACGTGATCTGGGAAGGCGCCGAACTCGCCACTTTCGAAGGCGCTCAACGACTGCTCCGCTTCGAAGTCGAATCCGGCGTCTTGCTCGAACGAGCGCTCCCCCTGCGCTTCACTGGTCTCGAACCTTCGCCAGACCTCGCCGAAACTGGCACGTGGCCCGAGGCTGAGCGCCGCTGAGCGCGGGCGGGGCAAGCCCTGGTAGGCCCGCGGTCCAACCCGACGAGCAGGATCGAAGGCCGCGCAGCTCAGGTTTGCTTGCCGGCAGGAGGACCGAAGGGGGTGCCGTTCAGGTTTGCTTGCCGGCAAGGAGGACCGAAGGGGGTGCTCTTCAGATTTGCTTGCCGGCAAGGAGGACCGAAGGGGGTGCTCTTCAGATTTGCTTGCCGGCAAGGCAGATTCGAAGGGAAACCCTTCAAGTTCGCTTGCCGGCAAGGCAGATTCGAAGCGTGCGCGCCTTCAGCCTGCTTGCGGGCAAGGAGGACCGAATGGGGACCCCTTCAAGTTTGCTTGCGGGCAAGGAGGACCGAATGGGGACCCCTTCAAGTTTGCTTGCGGGCAAGGAGGACCGAATGGGGACCCTTTGAGTTTCCCCACATCCAGGCGGGTCCCGCCCTCGACGAAAGCAAGACGCACGAAGCCGGCGCCGATTTCGCTGTTGGAGCCCTTGCAGTTCTGAAGAAACTGGGCGACGAATTGGGCGAAATAGTGTGGCCCCTTGGCGGAATGGCAGACGCAGGGGACTTAAAATCCCTCGATCGCGAGATCATGTCGGTTCGAGTCCGACAGGGGCCACCCGACCAGCGCATTTAAAGAGGGTCTGATTTGGGGGGCGATCGTGAGCCAGCATCGCAACTCGCGGTGCGCGGAGTTGCCGCGCGGAGCGCGCGAGAGCGCTCGCGTGCGTGTTCCTTTTCACTGGCAAGAGGGGTCTCGCATTCGAAAAACGCAGTTTGAATTCGAACTGTTTTTTCTGCGAGTGAGGCGTCCCGCCGAAGCTTCGGCGCGTGCCGAGTGAAGGCGCGGCTATTCCGGATCGACGGCGATTGCGGTCACTGTGCCGGCGTTCCACAGATCGGACACTGCGCTCAGATCGCCGCGTGGGCCGTTCACGATCAGTGCGTAGCCCCGGCCTGTTTCCAGTTTTGAAAGGCCGCCGTTTGCGAGCACGCTGGCCCACGTTTGGCTGAAGAGGGGGTTGCCGCCTTGGGTTTCGACCGCGACCTGATATTTGCGGGTGAAGCCGAGATCGGAGAGTCCGTATTGGGTCGAGGCAGGGCGCGGAGCGGCTTGGCCTAGCAGCACGCTGGCGATCGCGACGCCTGTGTCGTCGGGGGGCAGTAGCGGTCGCGCGCGGAGCTCCACCTGTGGGTTGGCGAGCGAGGCGTTCACGGCTTGTAGAGCTACGTAGTTCGGCGCAACTTGGCGCGAGAGGCTGACCAAGACCGCTGACACCGAAGGTTCGCGCGGGGCGTAGCCAGCGCCGCAATATTGCGCGGCAGCGGGGCCGTCATATCCGGCGCCGCCCAGGCAGCCGTTGGCGACGTAGACGAGGCTGCGTCCCGCGTTCAGCGTTCCGGCGGAAATTGCGGGCAGGGCGCGCACGCGCAGGACGGAACGCTTGGCGGGGGGAGCAGCATCCGCGGCACCTGCGCTTCCGCCCTCGCTCGCGTTGGCGCCGCCCTGGTTCGTGGCTCCGCCCTCGCTCGCGTTGCCGCCCTCGCTCGCAGTGCCGCCCGCGCCTGCGGCGATCGGGACATTGGGCCCGCTGCTGTCACCTGCGCTGCCCCCCGTGCCGAGATTGCCGTTGGTGCTGTCGTTGAGCGCCTCTTCGGCACGCGCGCGATCGATCGCGGCTGCGCAGTCGAGATCGGCGATCAGCGCGAGGTCGCCCGCGATGACGATTGGCGAGAGGCCTTCGGTCGCGACGTCGATGTCCGCTATCTCGCGCAGGGCAAGGCTTTGCCCGTATTCGAAGGGTTCGTCTGTGAGCGGTGAGCCGAGGGGCGTCAGGTTGCCGTCGGTGTCGACTTTGGCGAGACACAGGACGACGCGCGGTGCGTCTACTACGCCGTTGACGATCGTGAGCACGCTGTCGCCGGGGGGTTCGTCATCCGGGCGGCCGCCGCTGTTGACGAGGTCGCCGCCCGAGCCGCCGAGGTGGCCGCGTGCGCCGCCCGCGGATACGCCGCTACCGCCGCTGCCGCTGTGTGTCCTCTTCTTTTTCTCTAGCGCTTCGTGGTTGGTGACACAGGCCACGAAGCCTCCCGCGAAGAGCAGGGAGCCTAGCCAAAGATCACGGCGAGCCATGCTGCGCTATGCCACGCTCGTGCGCACCGGACAAGCTGCAGCTCAGGGCTTGCCGAAACTCGAAACCCGAAGCGAAGCCCAGGCGCGCCGCGCCCCGGCCGCGGCCGACGAAGCGGGCGCTGAGCCGCGTTTCGTTGCTCGCGTCTGCGCGCTCCACGGGCGCGTCTGCGAGCTCGACCGCCTCCAGGCAGAGTCGCTCGGCGTTGCCGCGCAGGATGGCGAACATGCCGGCTTGCTTGGCCTCGTCGTTCACCGGCTCGGCTCCGTCGATCAGCTGTAGCCACGCGTGGTCCGTTTGGAGCAAGGCGCGGTAGTCGTTCGCTGCGGGGGTGCACTCGGGCGCGTCGGCCAAGAATAGCCGCGACCAGGGCGCGAGTACGCTGACCGCGCCATCTTCGTGGAAGAGCAGCGCTGGATCGGCGCTCGTCGCCGGTTCACTGCCCGAAGGCGTGCGCAGGATCGCGAGTTCGCCGTGCGCGCCGATTGCCAGTGCGTCTGGGTTACGGGGATAGAGCGCGACGTCCAGGCCTGGCATTTGGAACAGGCGCCGAGCGCGGCCCGCCGTAAACTCGAAGATATCGAGCGTGCCATCGGAGTGGCCGCTGAGCATGACAAGCTTGTTGGGCGCAATCTGCACGGCGCTGAGCCACGTGGACTCGTTCGCGACCAACTTGCTGGTCAAGGGTTCGACCGCGCCTGACGGATGGACCCAGAGTGGAATCATCTCGTCCAAGAGTAGGCCTTCGGTTTGACCCGCGGTGAGCCCCAAAACCGGCACCGCCACGCCCTCGTTCGGTCCCTGCTGATACCACGGAGGGTCCACAGCCGAGGCACGAGCCGCGGCGTACATGGCACGCCAGGTGATGGACGCCGATTGCACCCGCCCGCTCGGCTCGAACGCGGAGACATAGGAAATCCGCGCGGGCGCTGCGTACCCCGGCCAGTTTGCCGAGGGCAGCGCCTGGTCCGCGCCGAGGGCGACGCGGATCGCCAGCGAGGCACTCAAACCGAGCGGGCTGCCCGTGCCGCTGATCGGATGCACGGTTGCCCAGGGAAATTCGACTATGTGGTCTTCCTCGCGCGTGAGGCTGAGCCGGCTGGTTCCGAACGATGGGCTCTCCGGAGCGTCATCGGCATGGGGCTGCTCGACGATGGTCGGCGCGGCGAGCTGTTTGCAGTTCAGGATCGGCTGTGCTTCACGAGCCATGCGCGGCGGTGTGGGTGCGATGTTGCGGATGCTTACGGGCGCGACCGGACCTTCTGCCTCCCAGCCGATGCGCAGCCAGGGCCCGAGCACGCAGCCTACTTGGGAGCAGCGCGGATTCTGGCTCGATTTGCCCAAGGCTGTGGAGTCTGGCGGTGCCAAGGTCTCCACCCAGCTCTGCCCCCAATCGGACGATTGAAACGTGCGCCGTGCGGCATCGAATGCAAGCGCGTGTGCACCTGCCGCCGACAATGAGCTGAACCGATAGATGCTGGGCTCGATTCTGCCGTCGCGCGTGATGGCGATGGCGCTGTCTCGAAGCCAGCCGCGCACACTGCCATCTTCGAACGCGATCCAATCGCGTCCCAGCCAACCCGCACTCGGCTGCAACACGGGGGCCGCCGCCTCCGGCAAAATGGGCACGAAATTGCCTGATTTGGCGTCGAGCAGCCCCGGTGCGGCGCCGCCGATCACGGCCAGCGCGCCGCCGCCCAGCTTGGGCACCCAGCGCACGATGGGGAGCGCTGCGGGCGCGGCCTTGGCGCCTGGCTTCGGCACGGAAGCCGCTTGTTCGAGCTTCGTCAGTTGAGCGCCGACGTCGAAATCCTGAAAGCGCCCGTCCACATTGCGCACGCACACCGCCCCACGGCGAACCGCGCCATCGCAAGCGGCAGATGCGACCAGCACTCCGGCGGCAAAACTGAGCGCCACGCCTTCCGCAAACTGGGCTTGTGTCAGCGGGTTTGCGCCGAACACATCGGACAAGAGCAAGCTTTCGTTGTTCTTCGATTTGCACGCGAGCAACAGCGTGCCATTCACATCCAAGGTTTGGCACGAGAGCTCGCTCGGCACCAGCGCGCGCGTGATCTGCACGAGCTCACCCGTGCGCAAATTCACGGTCGCCACGCTGCCCGCGACTGCGACGCCCGCAAATTCGTCCCCGATGGGCACGCCGGACGCAAGCGCGCGCTCGAGCGGCGGCTCGGGCACGGGCCACAGCGAGCCCGCGGCGGGCCTTGGGGAAGCTCGCGGAGGTATGGCCTCGATTTGCGTTTTCCCCGCTGAATCCAGGCGGATTTGCTGTCCCGAACTCAGGCCGATGAGCAGCTCTCCCGAAGCCTCTCGTACGCTCACCGCGCGCGTTCCACCGGGGAGTGGCAGAGGCCGATAGCTCTTGCCTGCGTCTTCGCTCAGCTGACACGCGCCGCCTTCGAGCAAGGCCAATACGCGACCATTGGGAGTCGTGGCGATGTTCGCGAGCAGCGGCGGAGCGAGTGGCACGCGCTGACGAGTTCGCACGTCGAGCGCGATGCGATCGCCACTGCTGCTCCGGAGTAACACGAACGTTGGCCCAAACGAAACGGTGGCGGGACGAAAACCGATCTCGAGCAGCGGCGTGAGCGTGCCCAAAAAGGAATCGGCAGTGTAGAGCGCGCTATCGTTCCAGAACAAAAGTCCGCCGCCCAACGACTCTGGCACGGGCGTGCCTGCTCGCAGCGGGGGTACCGCGACCGACTCCGCAAAGCGTAGCCCGCTCGCCTCGGGTCGCACGCGAAGCCCATTGACGATCGCGCCGACTCGAAGTGGCGCTCCGTCCCGAAATGGCCCTTGTTCCACGAAGCTTTGCGCCAGCCGATAGCCGCGCAGCGGCTCGTGCGGCGCGGCTGGGTGCACTTGTGGCGGCAGAGCGCGCAGAGCGGCGGCGCGCGGCGGCGGTTGCGTGGGGCCACACGCTGACCCAATCAGCAGAGCGGCCCCGACGTAGATGCGCCGAATCACGAGAGATACGCTAACACGTCTCTCGGGTCTTTTTCACGCACCGGGCCAGTTGCGATTTACCCCGGCCTACTCAGGCGCAGGCGGCCCGAGGCGAAGCCTGCGCTCATTTTCGCGGAAGAGCCTGAGCCAGGCGCCGGGTGCCACGCCATAGTGAGCTTTGAAGACACGCGAAAAGTATGATTCGTCCACGTAGCCGAGCTTCGAGACAATCATTTTGATCGACAAGCCGCTCTGCAAGTCTCGCACCGACTGGGCCAAGCGCAGGGCATTCCAATATTGCCCGATGGTGACTCCGTACGTGCGCTTGAACACGACGCACAGGCGCCATTGACCGAGATCGGCGATCGCTTCGAGCTCGCTGAGCGTCGGACGTGCGTCCAAATTCGCGCGTAGGTGCTCACGCACTCGGCGCAAACGGTAGTCGCGCACGGGGTCGAGCGTGGCGAGTGCGCGGTGGTCCTCACTCAGCCGCGAGATCAAAGTGTGTAGCGCCTGAGCTCGCGAGCATTCGATCTCGAGCGCATCACCGCTGGCGACGGCGCTCACGAACCCGAGCAGCGCGTCGAAGCTCGCTGCATCTTGGACGGCCGGGGTATCGAAGTGAAATCGCGCTGAGGCGCCGAAGTCGCGTGCCGCTTCCGATACCTGGGCAGGTGCGAAGCGCACGACGTCGAAGTTTGCGGCGCCGCCCTGCAGCTCGAGCCGTTCGGTGACGTGCGTCTCGCCCGGTTCGATGGCCATGATCCCGCCGCGCCCGGTCGACAGCGAACGACCGCGCGTGCGCCAATCCGCAATCACGTGCTCTTGATTGCGATGAACCACGGCCAGCGTGAAGGAGTCGTGCGCTTCACACCAATGCCGATGTGAGCCGCGGATCGACATCACCTCTACACCGGAGAGAGGGCGCGTGATCGTGAAACGCTCACCAGGGCGATCGGTTTCGCTCCAGGTGCGTCGATCCCGCTCGGCCAGCCACATGGGCCGAATGTACGCTTTATCCACCTTTGCAGGCAAGGCGGGCCGGATTCGATGATCGATCTCGATGTCTCACTGCGAGGCGACCCAGAGCGCGATGCCGAGCCCTGGGCCCTGGACGGCGAAGATCAGCGTGAGCAGCAAGTTCAGCCACGAAACGGAGCGCGCGCTGCGCGGCCAAAGCGGCCCGAGCACGAACAATTGACGATACAACCGCCAGCACCAAAAGCCCGAGAGCAGCAGTCCCAGGGCGCGCATGGGGCCGGGCTCGACTGGGTAGAAGGCGAGCAGCATGCCGAGCGCCGTGGGCAAAAAGACCGAGGCGACGGCCATGTTGCCCAAGACCGCGCGCGCCAGCGCCGTCGCCGGAAATACTGCTGCTTTCAAATTGATGCCGCGCGGGCCGGCCAAAAGCAACGTCAGCGGTGGCTGCAGCAAATGGGAGACGCCGATGGCGCGGATCAGTTCGGGCGTGGTCATGCGCGCGCCTCACCCAAGCTGAGGAAGCGATCGCCCGCCGGAACCGGGACCAGTGGGTCGATCTTGGCCTCGATGATCACGGGTCCCGCGCTCGAGAAGGCGCAGGCGAGCTCACGCTGCAACGCGTCAGCGTCGGTCACCGTCACGCCGCGGGCGCCGTGGCCCTGTGCAATCTGCGCGAAATCGGGGGGAAAGCGCCAGTGCCAAACCTTGTCCGGCACGACAATCCGCTGCTGCTCGATGCCCGTGCCGATGAAGGCACCGCCGGAATTGGCCCAGATCAGCACCACGTACTGATCGAGCTCGAGCTCGACCGCGGTGTGCAGCTCTGCCGGCGCCATGCAGTAGCCCCAATCACCGACGAGGGTGAGCGTCGGCAGATTCGAGGCCAAGCGAATGCCGATCGAGGCGAGCAGGGCCTCGCTCATGCATGCGCCATGTTCGATGCTGGAAAACACGCGCTGGGCGGTCGTGACCGCGAGCCGCTCGTAGGCATGCAGCGCGCCGGAAGTGACGTCGAGGCATACGCGCGAGGCTTCTGGCAATGCCGCCTGAATCGCTGCAATCGCCGCGACCGGATGGATGCAACCGGGGCGCGCCTTCGGCAGCGCC
>Ga0315912_10006474_pt1 | contig 10457 bp, 1 predicted proteins | sample VfabasoilMG_FD_204469 | JGI IMG/M metagenome (GOLD analysis project Ga0315912, IMG submission 204469) | Garden soil microbial communities collected in Santa Monica, California, United States - V. faba soil | ecosystem: Environmental > Terrestrial > Soil > Garden | place: USA: California... | reverse complement strand
GCGTTGGCACAGCCCCTATCGCGCTGTCCGTCAACCCAACGACCAACCAAATCTATGTCGCCAATTATGGCGATGGCACAGTGACTGTGATTGATGGCGCAACACAGACGACCACAACCGTCACGGTTGGGTCTGAGCCGTTTGCGGTGGCGGCTAATTCGCTCACCGATCAGATTTACGTCGTCAATTACGGCGATGACACGGTGACGGTGATTGATGGCACGACGCTGACGACCACGACCCTCGCGGTAGGCGACCAGCCCAACGCCCTCGCGGTCAACCCGATCACGGATCAAATTTACGTCGTCAACGGCGGTAGTGATGATGTCACCGTCATTGACGGCGCGAGCCAAACGGTCTCCGCGACGGTTACGGTGGGGACAGCGCCGCTAGCGGTAGCGGTCAATCCTTTAACCAACCGCATCTATGTCGTCAATAACACCAGCGGGGATATAACCGTGATGGATGGGGTGACGCTTCTCACCACCACAATCACCGTAGGGACGAATCCGCGCGGCCTCACGCTCAACCCGCTCACGGATAAAGTTTACGTCGCCAATTATGATGATGACACGGTGAGCGTGATAGATGGCGCGAGCCAAACGCTGAGCGCGACGATCAGCGTCGGCACGAACCCCTCGGCGCTGGCTGTTGACCCGGCGCTCAATAATGTTTACGTCGGCAATCGTGGCTCAGCGAACGTGACTGTGATTGCTGGCGCGAGCGCGGCGGTCAGCCAAACGATTACGGTGGGCAACACCCCGCTGGCGCTCGCCGTGAATATGCTCACGCAACAAATTTATGTGAATGATGACACGGGCGTGACCCTGCTCGGCGGCACGAACATCAACGGCACGGCCGGCGGTGAGATCGCGACGGGGACGAATGCCACCAGCATCGCGGTGAACCCGGTCACGGGCAAAGCCTATACCCCAAGCGACAGTGGCGTCACCGTGATTGATGGCGCGACGCGCTCCAGCTTGGGCGTGATCAGCGTTGGCTCTGGCACCAAACGAGTCGCGGTTAATCCAATCACTAATAAAATTTACGTCACCAACTATGACGACGATGTGGTGTCGGTCATTGATGGCGCAACGGATACGACCGTGATGACGGTGACGGTGGGCGATGGGCCATTGTCGGTCGCTATCAACCCGGTAACGGAACGGATCTATGTTGGCAACGCGACGGATACGACGGTGTCGGTGATTGACGGCGCGAGCGACACCGTTTCCGCGACCCTCCCGGTTGGAAATTACCCACATGCGATTGCCGTCAACCCGGTGACCAATCGGATTTATACCGCCAACGCCATTGATAACTCGATCTCAGTGATTGACGGCGTGAATGACACGGTGGCCGCTACGATCACCACTGGGATTCAATCGCCACAAAGCATTGCCGTTAATTCTCTCACCAACAAAATCTATGTGACCAATTATTCGTTGAATAATGTCGCTGTGATTGACGGCGCGAGTGACGCTGTTTCAACCTCGGTCAGCGTCGGCAGTGCCCCGGAGGGGTTGGCGATTAATCCGCTCACCAATCGTATCTATGTCGCCAACTACTTCGGCAATAGTATGACGGTGATTGACGGCGAAACCGATACCGTGTTGACCACGACCAGTAGCGCCGGGATCAATCCTTACCGTGTCGCCGTGGATGCGGGCGCTAATCGAATTTATCTTTTCAGCACGGGGTTTGACGAGGTGGCTGTCTGGGATGGCGTGACAAACAAAAGGCTCGTCGCTTGGTACACAGCGTGGGATGTCGCCCAACTCGCCATTGACTCAGTGCATCAGCGTGCGTTTAGCGCCAATACGGGCAACAGTAGCGCCTCCATCATTGCGGATACAGTCACGCCGTTGTCACTCACCGTTAGCCTGACATCGCCGAGTGCGGTTTATTCAGGCACGACCTCGGTTTTTACCTTTATGGTGACCGATCTCTATACGACCGCTTTGCCAGCACAAAATGTTTATTATCAGGTGGACACGCGCACGGGCGAATGGCAAACGGCGAATTGGGTCAGCGGCACAACCTACACGGGCACGGTGGCCGGGCAAGACCTCGGCTTGCATGTGCTATACGCCGTCGCCAGCGATGGTTTGGAGGATGCTTCCGTCAGCCTCGGCACGGGCCTCAGCCCGCTCTTCGGCGCGATCACCGCTTCGCTCTTCCTCGCTCAATCAAATGTGCCGATGAGTGGCTTGAACTTGAGCAATGATGGCCCCACAGTGCAAGGGAACGCGACTTCCTTTACCGCGACGTTAAGCGCCGGTTCGGGCGTAACGTATACGTTTGACTTTGGCGATGGCGTTGTCGTCGCGAGTGATCAGTCAGCCGTGAGCAGTCATGTTTATGGTGGCGCTGGCTCGTATACAGCGATTGTCACTGGCACTAATCCATTCGGCGTGATGACGGCGACGACCTCCGTGAACATCACCGCGCCAACGGCCACGCCGACACCGACGCCAACTGAGACCCCAACGCCGACCGAAACGCCTACACCAACCGACACACCGACCGCTACCCCAACCGATACACCAACCGCGACTGCGACGGATACCGCTACGCCCACCGACACTGTGACATCAACGCCTACAGAAACGGCTACCCCGACCGCTACTGACACCGCAACTCCGACTGATACAGCGACGCCGACTCCAACGGACACGGCTACAGCGACTGCCACCGACACTGCGACTGCTACGACGACCGCTACAAATACATCCACGCCCACCGATACTGCGACGGTGACACCGACTCCAACGGACACAGCCACAGCGACTGCCACTGACACCGCAACTGCTACGGCAACCATGACGGATACACCCACGCCCACCGATACTGCGACGGTGACGCCGACTCCCACGAACACAGTTACGGCGACCGCCACTGACACGGCGACGGTCACCTCAACCGCGACGGATACCGCCACACCGACCGACACCGCGACGGTGACGCCTTCTTCTACTAACACGGCGACGGCAACTCCCACGGACACAGCGACCATCACGCCAACTGCGACGGATACAGCCACGCCGACCGATACCGCGACGGTGACGCCAACTCCCACAGACACAGCGACGGCAACTGTTACCAACACGGCGACGATCACCCCATCCGCGACGGATACCGCCACGCCGACCGCGACGGCAACAGTAACGCCGACTCCTACTGATACCGCGACAGCGACTGCCACCGACACGGCGACTATCACCCCAACCGCGACGGATACCGCCACGCCGACCAATACCGCGACGGTGACACCGACTCCCACGGACACAGCGACAGCGACTGCCACCGACACGGCGACCATCACGCCAACTGCGACGGATACCGCCACGCCGACCAATACCGCGACGGTGACACCGACTCCCATAGACACGGCGACCGCTACCGCGACGGTGACGCCAACTCCCACTAACACGGCGACGGCAACTGCTACCAACACAGCGACCGTCACCGATACCGCGACGGTGACGCGGACTCCCATGAACACGGCTACTGGGACTGCCACTAACACGGCAACGGTCACTTCAACCGCGATGGACACATCTACGCCGACCAATACTGCGACAGTGACACCTTCTCCTACGAACACGGCGACCAATACCCCAACTGCTACTGCGACTGTTACCCAGACTCCGACTGAGACAATCACTGCAACTCCGACTGCGACCGCAACGGCTACAGTCACGCAGACGCCGACGCCCACCTCCACCCCGACCGCCACGAGTCAGATTTTGAGCATTGGCATCTTCAACCCAGTAGCAGGCGAGCTCATTACGAACACCACACCCCTCAGCCTCACTGGGCAATCGCAAGCCATGGCCGGGTTACAGAATTTGACCATCACGTTGGATGCAGACCTGATTTACACCCAAACGTGGGCCACCGGCGTCTTGAGCGATTCGTGGGCGTTGACTTGGTCACCTTTCGGTTTGGCCGATGGGACCCATCACTTTGCCGCCGTGATCGAAGACTATCTTGGACAAACCGATGCGTTTACTACTACCTTTAATGTTGATCTGCATCATCTATCGGAGAGTGTGACCGCGCGCTTCATTAATCCTGAGCCGCGCCAAATCTTGACGCGCACGACTTCCATCCCGATCACTATCCGTGCCGAAGCGCCGAACGATCTGCAGGCGATCACCGTCACGTTGGATAACGGGCCGATCTACCTCCAGATATGGAATCTAAGCAGTGCGCCTTTCGCCACCTCCCTCGTCCAAGATGTGTCGTGGCCGGTGGGTGGCCTAGCCGATGGCGAACATCAACTCCGCATCGAAGCGCGGGATCGGTGGGGCTATGCCGCGCAGAGTGCCTTGAGCATCATGGTGGATACGCAACCGCCCAGCCTGAGCCTCGCGCCCACGACCATCTTCACAAGTTCGCAAGCCGCCAGCAACGGCCTCACCCTGAGCGGTCAAGCTAGTGACAACTTCGGCCTGCAAAGGGTCGAGGCACGGGTGAGCGAACTAGGCGACTTCCTCTCCGCTGGCTTTAGTGGTCAGGATGCGGCGGGCAACCTCACTGGCGATTGGACGGTGACTTGGCCGATTGACTTAACGCGCTTGCCCGACGGTGAAACTTATACCGTTGAAGCCCGCGCCGTTGACCTCTTTGGTTACACCACCGAAGTCAGCCGCGTGATCCGCATTGACCTCGCCCCGCCCGAACCGGTGACGTTAACGCTCAACACGCTCCCCGCCCAACCAGACCTGTTCGCCGTGATGGCAGTGAGTGAAACTGCGACGGCGTTTGAATTGCTCTGGACACCCAGCCGCGATGGCAGTGGCCTGAGCCACTATCAAGCCGGTTGGACGATCCAACCCTCGGCGGGTAGCGCGACCGAAACCTTACTCTCCATCTCGCCCACTGATACGTTGCGCCTGACGCAAGTTTTCAGCGAAGCCCAACGGGTGACACCCATGCTCGGTAGCGTAGACACTTTGGGCAACACCACTTGGCAGAGCCTCGTCCCGGTCTACGTGGATGGCCCGCTCACCCCCGACTATATCCGGTTGGATGATGAGCCGTATCGCGCGTGGTTGGACAACGGCTGTACGTTGATCGGCGTCAACCGCAAAGTGGAACGGCATGCACCGGGCGGCGCGGCGCTCTCCGCCGAGCAACATTTCTATACGACTTGGGATGAACAAGCGTTGCGCTTAACTTGGACCGGCGCGCAGTGGGCGACCGATGGCGACCTCTTCATCTACTTAGACACCCAACCCGGTGGCGCGAGCGTGGCCTACAATCCCTACACCACCACGACCCCGCTCTACTTGCCGGGTGCGACCCCAACCGGCGTTTTGACCAACGCCCTACAAGCCGATTATTTGCTCTGGGTGGCGGATGCGACCACTGCGACGTTATTGCGCTGGGATGGAACGGCGTGGCAGATCGCGCAAGCCCTCGGATCGGAGCAGTATCGCTTCGACCCACGCCTGAACGATGGCCTGACCGATCTCTATGTGCCCTTGGCTCAGATCGGCATTTCGAACCCAACGACCTCCGCTTTGGGGATGGTCGCCATAGCGAACGAAGAGCAAGCACTGCGTCTATGGGCGGCGATGCCAGCCGCTAACCCACTCAACAGCGAGCGCATCAATAGCGGTGAGACGGACATCGCTGACCAACCGTTTGCGCTGACCCAAGCCTATCGTTGGGAACAACTCGGTGCCGGGCAATGCCCGAATGGGAACCTTACCCAGGTCGTGACCAACCCGCCCGTCTACCTCGACGCTGAACTCCACTTCGCCCTTGTAGCCGATCCGGTTGGCACGACGTATAGCTTTGTAGATGACAATTTGTCTTATCTGTGGAGTACCCTCTTTGGCGGTCGGACGGCGGATGTCAGCACGCGCTTTAATTTTGTAGACACGCATCATCCGCCGTTGGGGCCGGGGCAGGTGGTGAGCTATACATTGACTTATCGTAATGATGGGACAGCGGCGGCGACGGGTGTGTGGGCGGAGGTGTCAAGTCGCTATGCGTTAGCGCTTCCCGCTGGGCAACACCTGCCGGCCGAGTTCCGTGATCAGCAAACGGTGTTGATCGGGGATGTCCTGCCCGGCCACAGTGGTAGCGTGACGTTTAGTGGTATGGTGGACTTAGCGCGCGTGTCGCAAGAATATTACGCGCCCTGTTTGCAAACGCGCCCCGACGCCGAATGTCGCCCCTTCCTCGACTGGGCCTCATTGGAGGTGCGGTTCTACGATCAAGCGCACCCGGCCTCTGGGCAACCCTTGGATTGGAGTTGGTTGGATCATCAAGTGGATAGCGATCAACCGCAGTTCTTTGACTTGCAAACCTCCGCGACCAATGGCACATTGTTCAATGTGGGCGTCAATAACGTAGCGGGGTATGCGTATGCGCCTTCCAGCGTGCCGACGGTGTCGTTGGAGATCCGCGACCCACGCGGTGGCCTCCACCCCCAAACTTGTTTAGACAAAACGCCAGCCGATGGACAATGGAATTGTGGCCTCGACGCTACGGCGCTTAACGGTAGCCCACCTGTGGATAGTGATCAATTCCAAGTGCGGATACGGGCCGCCAATGGCTATGGCGCGCTCAGCGCGTGGACCCGCTGGCAAACTTATACGGTAGATGGCCTCGCCCCCACCGTGCAGTTGGATGCGGCCTCGCCCGTCACGCACGGCGCTTTGCTCAACACGACGCAATTGGCGCTCAGTGGGCAGGTCTTTGACAATCATGGGATCAGCCAAGTGGAAGTATGTTTGGTCGAAGATGGCGCTTGCGCGCTGGCGAATTTACAAACGCCAACGGTCGCTTCCCAAGTCACTTACGACGACGTTCCCGGCGCGCCGTTGGCGCTCGACGCCACTAGCGCGTGTGCGGGTCAACCGCTACTCCGCACCTTCAATGTCACTGAAGACTTTGTCCTCCGCGAAGTGGCGCTTGGCCTCGCAGTAGAACACCTCGCGCGGGATGATGTGCAAGTGGAGTTGACCTCACCCAGCGGCACACGCGTGCGCTTGGTGGAAGACGACCGCTTGAGCGGGACGCACTTCCAAAATTGGGATGTGCTGTTGCGCGACGCGGCGGCGAATAGCCTCTTTGATATGCGCGCTGATGACCAGTTAGACACGCTCTACTACAAACGTGAAGCGCGCCCCGTGCAACCCTTGCGCGCCTTCAGCGGCGAAAATACCGTTGGGGCGTGGACGCTCGCGGTGTGTGATGTGAACAGCGCCGCTGATGAAGGCTGGTATCACCACAGCCGCCTCAGCCTCATCCCCGAACCCGCCGATGTGCAAGCCGGGACGTGGGATCTCTCGGCTACCTTAGCCGATGCCACCTTGGACGGCTTGGTACGGTCTATCGCCATTTACAGCGCTGACCGTGTGGGCAACCAAATGGCCGCACCGTTGAATTTGACCGTGACCGTAGATAATGTTGCGCCGGTGATCACGGTCTCGCAATCGCTAGTACAGGCGCTCTTCACCACGACCTTGCCCGCATTGACTGGCACGGTGAGTGATGGCGGCGGCGTGTCTCGTTTATGGGTATTAGCGCAGACACCGAGCGGCGATTTACAAACCGAAGAGATCGAAATCGTGAACGGGCAGTGGCATTACGCCTTGGCGCCCGACACCGCCGGAACGTATCTGCTCTGGGTGAATGCCACCGATGCGGCGGGTAATCAGTCGAGTGTGGGGCCAATCGAAGTCAACATCGTTGTGCCAGTTGTTCACGCTTTGTGGTTACCGATAGTTAACAGTGTTGACGCGCAGGCCGTGACCAAGCCAAACGGACCCGACCTAATCGTTGGGTTCAGCCTCGAACCAGCCCAGACTAATTTTCGGGCGGGCGAGCCGGTAACAGTGAACGTCATTATTGCCAACCAGGGCAACCTGCCCGTCAGTGGGTTTTGGGTAGACTTATTCATCAACCCCTCAACCCCGCCCACCACGGCGATGGTCTGGGATAAAGTTTGCGGCTTGACGCCGTGTTATGGAGTGAGTTGGTATGTCAATGAAACACTCGAGCCGGGTCAAAGTTTTACCTTGCGTTCGATTCCAGCCTGTGATCCAGCGGCGCATGTCCAGTGTGTGGCCTATTATGCCGATAACACGATCTGGCCTGGTTACTTCGCGGCTGGTACGACTGACTTGTATGTGTACGTGGATAGCTACAGTGACACCAACAATGTAGCCGGCGTGATCCCCGAGGTGGACGAAACGAATAATCGGGCTGAGTTGCACGAACTCGTCGTCACCGCGAACCAACCGCTCACGCCCTTTTTGCGGCGTTTGGAAGATTTGGCCTCGCGCCGCCGCGATCTGAGCGTTGAACCATAAGGAGTGAACGCGATGTCTGCTCGGCTTAAGTCACTCACGGCAAGTGTCTTGGTTTTATCTGGCCTAGTTTGGCTTAGGAGTGGGTTAGCGTCTGCTCCCATCGCGGTGGTGGCCGCCCCCCTTGAGCGGACACCGGTATTTGCTACTGCCACTGAACAAGCCGCCGCTACCGCGACCCAAGCGGCAGTTATCACTCAGGCGGCCGCCACCGCCATTTCACAACAAACTTTGACACCAGCTTCGCTTACGGCCTTACCCAGCACGCAGAGTAGTCCAACCTGCATGCCGCTCGTGCCTAGCGAAACGCCTATCGTCCGCACGGTGCCGCCTCTGACAGGCGCGAGCCTTCAGCTCAACGCTCCCAGCGCCCCTGACTCGGCTTCAACCATTGTTCAATGGCAAGACGAGTTAGGGGGCTGGCATGCTGTCGAAGGATGGCGTGGTGAGCTAGGGGCTGAAGGGCAAATCACTTGGTGGGTTTTAAAGGCCAACTTTGCCCAAGGCCCGTTTCGCTGGGTGGTTTATACCGAACCGGGCGGCGAAGTGTGGGGGGTGAGCGAGAATTTCTTCTTGCCCAGCGCCAGCGGTGAAGCGCTAACGATCAATCTCCTAAAGCCTTAAGCCCTTGGGCGGGTGCCTAATATGGACTCCAAATGATCTAAGTTATAATAAAAAAAAATATTATTCTGATGTAGCTAATCATCAGCGGATAATAAATTCGCCCGCCTTACAGTGAAGGGCGGCTGATTTTCTCGTGTGCCAATTTCTTTTCTGGATGGAGTTAGTATGTTGCGCTCTCGTATCACCCTCTTCGTTATCATTGGTTTATTGAGTTTGACGGCTTTGGCTCTGTGGACCCAAAATTCTAAAGCGCAAAGCAGTGGCCCGCTCTTTAGCTCAACCGAGCCGAGTGGGCTGACCCCCGTCAGCGACCAACCGGCATTTGTGATCCGCGCGCGTAATACGACGATTGAGTTACCCCAACTCGGCCAACCCAGCGGCGCTTTTTTTGGGCGCGGTTGGCTCGCGCCCCAGAGCACGTTGACCCTCAATTTGTTTGCGGACGCCACCTACACGGCGCGTCTCGACTCTTATCAAATGCTCCCTAATGAAGGAGCTGTCTGGCAAGGTCATCTTGACCACTTAGCGCGGAGCGCCGTCACACTCGTGACGCGTGGTGGGCGCGTCTTTGGTCAAATCACGGCGGATACGCAAGTGTATGAGATCCGCGCGACGGCCTCTGGCGCGGCGCTCATTCGCCAGCTCAATCATTCCGCTTATCCACCCGAACTGGACCCACTACTGCCACCCGCCACTTTCGGCCCGTCACCCGCCCCAGTTACGGCTCACACGAGCGCCCTCCAACCACAAGACACGGCTGATGAAATTGATGTTTTGGTGCTGTACACTGTTTCGGCGCGCAATGCGATCGGGGGTGCGACAGCCACCCGTAATCTCATTGATCTGGCCGTGGTTGAAGCTAACCAAGCCTATGCGAATAGTGGGATCATCCAACGACTGCGTTTAGTGGGGGTCGCTGAAACCAATTATGACGAAACGACTGGGTTTAGTGATGCCCTAGAACGTTTGCACAGTAATGGCGATGGCTTTATGGATGAAGCGCACAGTTTGCGCAACTTTTATGCCGCTGACATGGTCGCCCTCATCATCAATAAGTCCGAGTCGTGTGGATTGGCCTATGTCATGACCACTGCTTCACCGACTTTTGAAAGTTCGGCGTTTAGCGTCACTCATTATGATTGTGCGACTGGCTATTACTCTTTCGCGCACGAACTTGGCCACAATATGGGCGCGACCCACGACCGAGCCAACTCAGGCGGTACGGGGCTCTTTTCTTATTCATATGGCTATCAAGCCCCCGATCGATCTTTCCGTACAGTGATGGCTTATAACTGCGCCAGCGGTGGGTGTCCGCGCGTGCAGTATTTCTCTAATCCGAATGTGCTGTATGGTGGTCAAGCGACGGGGATTGACCAAGCCGCACCCAACGCCGCCTTTAACGCGCTCACCCTCAACAACTCGGCCTTGACCATTGCGAATTTCCGGCAACGGCCACAAGCCACCAATACCCCGAAGATTACTGCTAGCCCCACCCGCACT
>Ga0315912_10006473_pt1 | contig 10460 bp, 7 predicted proteins | sample VfabasoilMG_FD_204469 | JGI IMG/M metagenome (GOLD analysis project Ga0315912, IMG submission 204469) | Garden soil microbial communities collected in Santa Monica, California, United States - V. faba soil | ecosystem: Environmental > Terrestrial > Soil > Garden | place: USA: California... | reverse complement strand
CGTTTAATTTTTCCCGCCGGGCCTAAAATTCCCCCCGACCCCATTTATTTCTTGTAGGTGATCCGGTAGATCGCGTTCGCGTGATCGTCCGAGACGAGCAGCGCTCCGTCTGGCATCTCGAGGACATCCACGGGCCGGCCCCAGGCGTTGTCGGAGGGGACGTCGAGGAAGCCCTCGGCGAACACCCTGTGCTCGACGACCTTGCCGCCCTCGATCTTCGCCATCATCACGCGGTACCCGCTCTTCTTCGAGCGGTTCCACGAGCCGTGCTCGGCGATGAAGAGCCGGTTCCTGAATTCGGCGGGGAACATCGCGCCCGTGTAGAAGCGCGCGCCGAGCGAGGCCACGTGCGCGCCGAAGTTCTGCGCGGGGGATGTGAATTCCGAGCACGCGCGCTTGCTGCCGAATTCGGGATCCTTCACCGTGCCGCCGTGGCAGTACGGATAGCCGAAGTGCATGCCGGCTTTCGGCGCATGGTTGAGCTCGTCGGGCGGCACGTCGTCGCCCATCATGTCGCGGCCGTTGTCGGTGAACCACATCTCCTTCGTGCGCGGATCCCAGTCGAAACCGACGGAGTTGCGCACGCCGCGCGCGTAGACCTCCATCGCGGAGCCGTCGGGCTTCAGCCGCGTGATCGATGAATACGGGTCGGCCCGCTCGCAGATGTTGCACGGCGCGCCGACCGGAACGTACAGCCAGCCGTCGGGGCCGAAGCGAAGGTATTTCCAGCCGTGGTGCCGATCGGTGGGGTACTTGTCGTACACAACCGCGGGCGAGGGGGCTTTCGGCAATTTCCCTTCGGCGCCGTCGAAGCGGATGACGCGGTGCACCTCGGCGACGTAAAGCGCACCATCCTTCACCGCGACGCCGTTCGGCATGTTGAGTCCGGACGCGATCGTGATGACTTCGGTGGCCTTGCGCCCGTCGTGGCGGATCGCGTAGACGGCGCCTTCACGGCGCGTTCCGACGAAGAGCACGCCGCCGCCGCCCGGCAGCTTCTCCTCGCCGAGCGCCATCGAGCGCGCGTCCTTCACGTTCTCGGCAAAGATCGAGATCTCGAATCCCGGCGGCAACTTGACGCGATCGAGCGGGATCTTCGTTTGCGCCGCGGAAAATTCGGCGAACAGCACGAGGAAAGCAGCGAGGAAAGTGGTTCTCATGGGGCACAGACTTGTGGACTGGATCACAAGTCCATCTTACGCCGCCGTGCTGACGTGCCGAAAAAACACCAAGATGTGCCGGCCGCTTCCCGCCGACCGTTTCTCGGCCTGGCTGGGCCGGCCGCACACGGGCACGATCACCAACGCGCAAACCGCGTAAGCGTGAACGACGCGGCGGCGAGCGCGGCGCCGGCCCAGAAAGTCGCTGCCGGTCCCACGAACTGCCAGAGCGCGCCCGCGATCGCGCTGGCGGCGAGCATCGCGATTCCGCACGCGAGATTGAAGACCCCGAACGCGGTGCCGCGCAGGTCCGCGGGTGCCGTTTCCGCCACCATCGTCGAGAGGAGGCCCTGCGTGAGTCCCATGTGCAGGCCCCACAAGGCGACGCCGAGCGCGAGCAGGGCGATTCCGCCCGCCATCGCCAACACGATGTCCGCGAGGACGAGGACGGCGATGCCGGTCGCGAGGAGGGTGGTGCGCGACATGCGGTCCGCGAGCCGCCCGACGGGATAGGCCGTGAGCGAGAACACGAGGCCCATACCGACCAGCACCAGCGGCGTGTAGGCGATCGGCACGCCGAGGTTCTCGGCGCGGAGGATGAGGAACGCCTCGCTGAAGCGCGCGAGCGTGAGCGCGGCACCGGCCACGGCAACGATCCAGAAAGCCTTCCCAAGGCGCTTCAGCATGCGGCGATCGAAGCGCGGTCCTTCCCCTTGCGCCGCCGCGATGTTCTTCGGATCCTTCACGGCGACGAGGACGAGAACGAACGAGAGCGCCGCCGGAATCACCGCGACCCAGAACACCGCGCGGAAGTTGTCGTTCCAGGCAAGCATGAGGCCCATCGCGATGAGCGGGCCGAGGAAGGCGCCGATGGTGTCGAGCGTCTGGCGCAGGCCATACGCGGCGCCGCGAACGTCCTTGGGCGTGAGGTCGGCGATGAGCGCATCGCGCGGCGCGCCGCGGACGCCCTTGCCGAAGCGATCGATGAAGCGCGCGGTGAACGCGAGTCCCGGGCCCGTGGCGAGCGCGAAGAGCGGCTTCGACGCAGCGCCCAGGCCGTAGCCGATCGCGGTGAGGAGCTTGCGGCCCCGCATGCGGTCGGAGATCGCGCCGGAGAAGACCCGCACGATGAGCGCGGTCGCCTCCGCCGCCCCTTCGATGAGCCCCACGACGAGTGCGCTCGCGCCCAGGCTCACGGTGAGGTAGAGCGGGAGGAGGCTGTGGATCATCTCGGAAGAGATGTCGGCGAGCAGGCTCACGAAGCCCAGGACCCACACGCCGCGCGGAACGCCGCTCGCCTTCATCGGTTAGGATTCATGGCTTCGCCCTTCCGAGCCCCCCGCGAATGTCGTCCGCCGAAGAGAAAACCGCCGAAAAGACCGAGAAGAAGGACCGTCCCGAACCCGCCGACCAGATTTCCGTCACGCGCCACAAGCTGAAGATCGGCAAGCGCGAGATCGCGTACACCGCGACCTGCGGCACCGTCGTGCTGAAGGAGGAGATGGAGAAGGAGGGCAAGCACGAAGGCGAAAAGGCGCGCGCGAAGGTCTTCTTCATCGCGTACACGATGGACAATCCTCCCGATCGCGCCAAGCGTCCCGTCACGTTCTCCTTCAACGGGGGACCCGGCTCGAGCTCGGTGTGGCTCCACCTCGGCGTCGTCGGCCCCAAGCGCGTCGCGCTCGACGACGAGGGCTTCGCGCCGACGCCGCCCGGCCGGCTGGTGGACAACGAATTCAGCATGCTCGACCAGACCGATCTCGTCTTCATCGACCCGGTGGGCACGGGATACAGCCGCATGGTCGAGGGCGAGAAGGTGAAGGAGTACCACGAGTACAGGCGTGATCTCGAATCGGTCGGGGAGTTCATCCGCCTCTGGACCACGCGCTACGGCCGCTGGGCGAGCCCGAAGTATCTCATCGGCGAATCCTACGGGACGACGCGGGCCTCGGGACTTTCGCTGCATCTCATGCAGCGCTACGGGATGTACTTGAACGGCGTGATGCTCGTCTCGGTCGCGCTCGATTTCCAGGTGCTGCGCTTCGACCACGCGAACGACATGCCGAACGTCGTTTTCCTGCCGACGTACTGCGCGACCGCCTGGTACCACAAGCGGCTGCCGGCCGACTTGCAGAAGAAGCCGCTTCGCAAGGTGCTCGACGAAGTGGAGGCGTTCGCGTCCGGCGAATATGCCAACGCGCTCTTCCAGGGCGCGCGCCTCGCCCCGAAGGACCGCAAGGCGGTCGTGGCGAAGCTCGCCCGCTATACGGGCCTCACGCCCGAGTACATCGAGCGCACGGACCTGCGCGTCGAGATCTTCCGCTTCTGCAAGGAGCTGCTCCGCGACCAGCATCGCACCGTGGGACGCCTCGACAGCCGCTTCACCGGGCGGGATCGCGACGCGGCGGGCGAGGAATTCGAGTTCGATCCCGCGATGGTCGAGATCTACGGCGCCTATGCGTCCGCGATGAACGACTACGTCCGGAACGCCCTGCGGTTCGAGGCGGACAACCCCTACGAAGTCATCAAGGCGCTCTACCAGGATTGGGGGTGGAAGGACTACGCGAACCGGTTCATCGCGGTCGGCGACCAGCTTCGCCAGGCCATGTCGATGAACAAGCAGATGCGCGTGCTGGTGGCGAACGGCTACTTCGACCTCGCGACGCCGCACTTCGGCTCGGACTACACCGTCGCGCACCTCGGCATCGCCCCGGAGCTGCGCGACAACATCACCGTGAGCTACTACGAGGCGGGGCACATGATGTACGTGCACAAGCCGTCGCTGGTGAAGCTCGCGGCGGAGCTCAGGCGGTTCGTGTCGGCGTAGCGTGGCGCGCGAGCGCCCACGCGACGTGCTCCCTCACGAGCGCTGACGGGTGGCCGCGGCGCGCCTCGAGCGCGGCGATGACGCGTGCGTTCCCGGGCGCGTTGCCCAGTGCGACCGCGATGTTCCGCAGCCACTTCTCGTGGCCGATGCGCCGGATCGCGGATCCTTCGAAGCGCTTGTCGAACTCCTCCTCGGTCCAGGCGAAGAGCTCGACGAGCGACGCGTCGTCGAGCGCATTGCGCACGGCGAAGTCCGGATCGTTCGAGGCGTGCGCGTACTTGTTCCAGGGGCAGGCGAGCTGGCAATCGTCGCAGCCGTAGATGCGGTTGCCCATGAGGGGACGGAGCTCCTCGGGAATCGCGCCAGGGTGCTCGATCGTGAGGTACGAGACGCAGCGCCGCGCGTCGAGCTGGTAGGGCGCGACGATCGCCTGCGTGGGACAGATCTCGATGCAGCGTTCGCATGTGCCGCAGTGCGCCGTGGTGGGCGTGTCCTTCACGAGGTCGAGGTCGACGAACATCTCCCCGAGGAAGAAGAGCGACCCCGCGTCGCGCGAAAGGAGGAGCGTGTGCTTGCCGCGCCAGCCGAGGCCGCTCTTCGACGCGAGCGAGACCTCCATCACCGGCGCGCTGTCGGTGAAGACCCGGTAGTGGAAGGGTCCGAGCTCCGCCGTCATCCGGTCGGCGAGCGCCTGGAGCTTCGCGCGCATGACCTTGTGATAGTCCCGGCCGAGGGCGTAGCGCGAGACGAAGGCGCGTTCCGGATCCTCGAGCACTTCCTGCGTGTCGCGCGCGGCCGCGTCGCTGTAGTTGAGGCGGGCGGTGATCACGCTCGCGGTCCCTGGAACGAGCGCCGCGGGCCGTGCGCGCCGGGCGCCGTGCCGCGCCATGTAGTCCATCTCGCCATGCCAGCCGCGGTCGAGCCATTCCATGAGGCGAGCCTCGTCCTCGGCGAGGTCGATGCCGGCGACTGCCACGGCGTCGAAACCGAGCTCCCGGCCCCAAAGGCGGATGCGCTCCTCGATGGAATTCATTGTCGAATCATTACACTCGAATCATGAACACCGCGCCCGTGCTCAAGGCGTCCCTCGAGGACGAGAAGGAAACGCTCGACCTCGGGGCGGCCCTGGCGGCCTGCCTGGAGCCCGGGCTCACGATCTACCTGCGGGGGGAGCTCGGCGCGGGCAAGACGACCCTGGTCCGCGGGATCCTGCGCGCGCTCGGCCACCCAGGCCCGGTGCGAAGCCCTACTTACGCCCTGGTTGAAGTTTATGATCTTTCGAGGTTACACTTGCATCACTTTGATTTTTATAGGTTCCACGACCCGAGAGAATGGATCGACGCTGGCTTTCGGGAAAGTTTCAATGGGCGCAACATCATGCTCATCGAATGGCCGGAGAAGGCGGGCCCCTGGCTTCCTCCAGCGGACGTGGAGATTTCATTCGACTTCACGGTCAACGGACGCGAGGTGATCCTCGTTTCCAATTCGATCGCGGGCCAGAAGTGCCTCGCGCTTCTGGAACGACACTGCGCCTCGCCTCCTTCCTCTTCCTGATCGCGTCGCTGCTGGCGCTGCCCGCCGTGGCGGGCGATCCCATCCTCTCCTCGCGCGTGTGGCCCGCGCAGGAATACACGCGCGTCACGCTCGAATCGAAGAGCGCGATCAGGCACCAGTACTTCTTCGTGAAGGATCCCGAGCGGCTGGTCCTCGATCTCGAGGGCGCGGACGTCAACGACGCGCTGAAGGGCCTGCCGGCGAAGGTCGGCGCGAACGACCCGTACATCCAGGCGGTCCGCGTGGGCCGCAACCGCCCGAACGTCGTGCGGATCGTGTTCGACCTCAAGACCGAGGTGAAGCCCTCGGTCTTCCCGCTCGCCCCCGCCGGCGAGTACAAGCACCGCCTCGTGCTCGACATCTACCCGCTGAATCCGCCGGATCCGCTGCTCGCCCTGCTGCAGCCGAAGGCCGATCCCATTCGCGAGATCGGGGAGGCGCCGGTGACGGAGCCGCCCCTCGTGGTCGAGATCACGCCTGAGCTCCCGATCGTGAAGCTCGAGCCCGGGAAGCAGCCGGTGGAGAAGACGCCGCCGGAGCGGCCGCGCATCGCGACGAAGGAGAAGGCGCCGGTGGTCATCAAGGATCGCCTGGTCATCGTCGCCATCGACGCGGGGCACGGCGGCGAGGATCCCGGCGCGAAGGGGCGCCACGGAACGCATGAGAAGGATGTGACCCTCGCGATCGCGAAGCGGCTGAAGGGGCTGATGGACAAGGAGCCGAACCTTCGCGCGGTGCTCGTTCGCGACGGCGACTACTTCATCCCGCTCGCGCAGCGCGTCGTGAAGTCTCGCGGCGTGCAGGCCGACCTCTTCGTCTCGATCCACGCCGACGCGTGGGTGCGTCCCGACGCGCGCGGATCGTCCGTGTATGCGTTGTCGGAGCGCGGTGCAACGTCGACCGCCGCCCGCATGCTCGCGCAGAAGGAAAACGAGTCCGACCTGATCGGCGGCGTCAACATCGCGACGAAGGACCCGATCCTCGCGCGCACGCTGCTCGACCTGTCGCTCACCGCGACGATCAACGACTCATTGAAGCTCGGCCGCGCCGTGCTCACGGAGCTCTCCGACATCAATACGCTGCACAAGTCGAGCGTCGAGCAGGCCGGCTTTGCGGTGCTCAAGGCGCCCGACATTCCCTCGATCCTCGTCGAGACGGCCTTCATCTCGAATCCCGAGGAAGAGAAGCGCCTCAAGGACGCGGCCTACCAGGACAAGATCGCCCAGGCGATCCTGGGCGGCGTCAAGCGCTACCTGGCGCAGAACCCGCCGCTCGCGAGGAACAAGAAGGTCGCCGCGAACTAGTCTTCGCTTCGCGACGAAGCCGGCAAGGAAAACCGCCTCCCGGAAACGCGAAACCTCCCGAGGTGTCCCAAAACTCGGCGGCGCTGCGGAACTCGGAAGCGGCCCACCTAATTCCCTCGCATGCGCTCGGGGCTTCCTCAGACAGTCCTCGCGAAACCCCGCCGTTTTTGGATCCCCTCGGCGCGTTTCTAGGTCGGCGGTTTTCCTTGCCGGCTTCGTCGCGAAGCGACGTTGGCGCCTAGCCGGTGGCGGAGATCTGCGCTCTCTCCGTGTCCGCTTGTGCCTGCGCCTTCAGCATCGCCGTCGCTTCGAGCGCCGTGACGGGGCGGGAGAAGATGAAGCCCTGGAAGCAGTCGCAGTTGTTGGCGCGGAGAAACTCGAGCTGCGCGCGAGTTTCGACGCCTTCCGCGATCACCATCAGCTTCAGCCGCTTCGCCATCGCGATGATCGCCTCGGTGATGGAGCCGCTCGACGCATCGTCCGGCACGTTCGCGATGAACGAGCGGTCGATCTTGATGCTCGAAGCGGGAAGGCGCTTCAGCTGGCCGAGGGAGGAGTAGCCGACGCCGAAGTCGTCCACGGCCACGCGCATGCCGACGGAGCGCAATTGCGCGAGCGTCTCGATCGATTGCTCGAGGTTGCGCATGATCATCGTCTCGGTGATCTCGAGCTCGATGCGCTTGGGATCCGCGCCCGTCTCGCGCACCATGCCAAGGAGCGTCGTCACGAGCCGGCGGGACATGAATTGCCGCGGCGAGATGTTGATCGAGATGGTGACGGGCGGGAGCGAATCGTCTTCCCATTGCCGCAGCTGCCGGCACGCCGTCTTGAAGACCCACTCCCCGATCGGGACGATGAGGCCGAGCTCTTCCGCGACGAAGATGAAGTCCTTGGGCCAGATCTCGCCCTTCTGCGGATCGTTCCAGCGGATGAGCGCTTCCATGCCGCAGATGCGCCCCGTGGAAAGCTCGACCTGCGGTTGGTAGCGGAGGAAGAACTCCTCGTTCTCGATCGCCTTCCGGAGCCGGCTCTCGATCTCGAGGCGCTTCGAGAGCAGGAAATTGAGGTCGTTCGTGAAGAACCGCACGGTGTTCCGCCCCGCGTCCTTCGCCTGGTACATCGCGTTGTCGGCGTGCTTGAGGAGCTGGTTCACGTCGGTCGCGTCGTTCGGGTAATGGCTGATGCCGATCGACGGCGTGATGTGGATCTCGTGGCCGCTGATCTCGACCGGCCGCGAGAGCTCGCGCAGGATCTTCTCCGCGACGACGCGCGCGCTTTCGGGCATCTCGAGGTCGGGAAGGATGATGACGAACTCGTCGCCGCCTTCGCGCGACACCGTGTCCACTTCGCGCACGCAGCTCACGAGGCGGCGCGCGACGTCCTTGAGGATGAAATCGCCGGAGTCGTGCCCCAGCGTGTCGTTCACGACCTTGAAGCGGTCGAGGTCGAGGAAGAGCACCGCGACGTGGCGCTGCTTGCGGCGCGCGGCCATGATCGCCTGGGTGAGCCGGTCCTGCATGAGGCGGCGGTTCGGCAGTCCCGTGAGCGCATCGTGGTGCGCCATGTAGTGGATCGTGCGCTCGGTATTCAGGCGCTCGGTGATGTCCTGAACAAGCGAGGCGAACCCGATGATCTTGCCGAGCGGATCCACGAGGGGCGTGTTGTACCACTCGCAATGGATCGTGCGCGCCGCCTTCGTCATGTTGGCGAGCGTCGTCTTGTTGCCCTCGCGCGTCTCGAGGAGCTCGGTGCACATCGCCTCGAGGTTCTCGCGCTCGCCCTCGGGGCAGAGGAGCACGGGCATCGAACGCCCGATCGCTTCCGATACCGTGAAACCGAAGATGGCCTCGGCCGCCGGATTCCACGCGGCGATGCGCCGTTCGCGATCCCATTCGATCACCGCGAGCGGGGTGCGGTCGAAGTGCAGGCGGACCTTCTGCGCGGCGACGAGCTCCGATTGCTGCGCCTTCAGCCGCTCGAGCATTTCCTCGGCGAGCGCCTCGTTCACTTCCTGCAGGCGTCCGCGCTCGGCGGCGAGCTGCTGGGCGAGATGGTCCTTCACGCGCTTGAGGCTCAGCGACTCCGCGAGGCCGCGATGGATTCGCGCGTGCACGAAGGGAAGGATGATCGCGAGGACGAGGATGAAGCCCGAAAGCGCGAGGTGGATGCGATCGCCTGCGAGCGCGAGGGCGACGGCGAGCGGGATGAGGCCGAGGAACGCGACGATCTTGTACGCGTAGCGATGAGGCGCGTAATAGGCGACGGCGCCGGTGATGAGCAGCATCACCATCATCACGACGGAGATGCGCTGGACCATGCGCGATGTCTCGGGAAGGAGCACCGTCCCGAGGAGGAGCCAACACAGGCCCGAGAGCGTCGCGCCCACGACGAATGCGGCCTCCCAGGTCGGCATGTCGCGCGACGGCACGTCGCGACGGATGAACGCCTTGTAGATCGCGTAGCGGCCGATGGTGACGAGCCCGGCGATGACGAACCACGCAAAGAGCGCGACGCTCGCCGAAAGGTCTTCCCAGAGGATCGCTCCGAGGAGGAGCAGGGCGAGGAGGGTGGTGAGGAAACCGACGAGCGAGAACCGGAACAGGAGCCGGATCTGTTCGGCGTACAAGTGGTTGCGTTCCGACGCCCGGTCCTCCGCAGATTCGGCGAGCGGGCGGGGCTCCTCTTCCCTCATGCCGTTTCCTGTTCTTTGGGGCGGGGATCAACCTGCGAACCCAGTGTAACATCCCTCAATTCAAGGCCCTGTCGACTTTTCCCGGCGTTTTCGTGGGTTTCATTCGGGCGCTTCCCGAGCTTCTCGTCAACCAGATCGCGGCCGGCGAGGTGATCGAGCGCCCGGCTTCCGCGCTCAAGGAATTGCTCGAGAACAGCCTCGACGCGGGGGCTCGTTCGATCGCGGTGGACCTGCACGAGGGCGGTGTTCGCAGGCTTCGCGTGGTGGATGACGGTGCGGGGATGGACAGGGACGACCTTCCACTCGCCGTCGCCCGGTTCGCGACCAGCAAGATCGCGACCCTCGAAGACCTCGAACGCGCGGCGACGCTGGGCTTTCGCGGCGAAGCGCTCGCGTCGATCGGCGCCGTGGCGCGGCTCGCGATCGTGTCGCGGCGCGCGGACGATCGCCACGCGTGGCGAATCGCATGCGAGGGGGGTGCCGTGTCGCCGGTGGAGCCGGCGGCGCTCGCGGCGGGCACGACGATCGACGTCGAGGACCTCTATTTCAATACGCCCGCCCGGCGTAAATTCCTGAAGAGCGAGACGACGGAGCACGCGCGGTGCGACGAGGCGTTCTCGCGGATCGCGCTTTCGCGGCCCGAGGTGGCGTTCTCGTTCGCGCACAACGGGCGGCGCACGCGGCACTTTCCGGTCGAGAGCCTGCGCTCGCGCGCGGCGCGGATTGCCGGGGAAGAATTCGCGGGGGGCGCCGTCGAGGTCGATGCCTCGAGCGATCGCATCGCGCTTTCCGGCCTTGTGGCCGCGCCTGGCTTCACGCGGCCTTCGCGCGACGAGCAATTCCTCTTCGTGAACGGCCGCTTCGTCCGCGACAAGGTTGCCGCCCACGCCATCCGCGAGGCCTACGCCGACATCCTCCACCAC
>Ga0315912_10006472_pt1 | contig 10460 bp, 10 predicted proteins | sample VfabasoilMG_FD_204469 | JGI IMG/M metagenome (GOLD analysis project Ga0315912, IMG submission 204469) | Garden soil microbial communities collected in Santa Monica, California, United States - V. faba soil | ecosystem: Environmental > Terrestrial > Soil > Garden | place: USA: California... | reverse complement strand
CGGCGCGTGCCGGGACGCGGCGTGCCCCGAGGCCGGCGCGAGCAGGCCCAGGCGGTGCCCGACCAGGCCCAGCAGCGCCGCGCCGGCGACCACCCAGGGGAAGGGCAGCCCGCCCAGGAAGACGGCGACGAAGGCCAGCACCGCCAGCGCGCGCGCGAACGGCCCGACGAGCGCGCGCCGGCCGATGCGCACCACGGCCTGCACGACCACCGCCAGCACGGCCGCCTTCAGGCCGAAGAACAGCCCCGAGACGAGGGCGACCTGGCCGTAGGCCGCGTACACGGCGCTCAGGGCGAAGAGCGCGAGGCAGCCCGGCAGCACGAACAGCCCGCCGGCGAGCAGGGCGCCGGGCGTGCGTTGCAGCAGCCAGCCGATGTAGGTGGCGAGCTGCTGCGCCTCGGGGCCGGGCAGCAGCATGCAGTAGTTGAGCGCGTGCAGGAAGCGCTCCTCGCTCACCCAGCGCCGCTCCTCGACCAGGATGCGGTGCATCACCGCGATCTGCCCGGCCGGGCCGCCGAAGCTCTGCAGGGCGATGCGCGTCCACACGCCCCACGACTCGCGCCAGGTGACGAGCGGCGTCTGCTCGCCCGGCGGTGATGCCCCGCTGTCCGGCAGCGGGGCGTGCGCATCGTGCGGCAGCGCGCCCGGCCGGTCCATGCGCCGGCTCAGAACTTGGTGGTCTTGAGGCTGAGCAGGAACTCGACGTTGTTGCTGGTCTTCTTCATGCGCTTGAGCAGCTGCTCGATCGCGTCCACGGCCGTCAGGTCGGCCAGCGCGGCGCGCAGCATGGTCACGAACTGCGCCTCGGCCGGGTCGAAGAGCAGGTTCTCCATGCGCGTGCCCGACTTGTGCACGTCGATGGCCGGGAAGATGCGCAGCTCGGAGACGGCGCGGCTGAGCACGATCTCCATGTTGCCGGTGCCCTTGAACTCCTCGAAGATGACCTCGTCCATGCGCGAGTTCGTCTCGATGAGCGCCGTGGCCAGGATGGTGAGCGAGCCGCCCTTCTCGATGTTGCGCGCGGCCCCGAACAGGCGCTTGGGCTTCTGCAGCGCCTTGCTCTCGATGCCGCCCGACAGGATGCGCCCGGTGCTGCGCGCCGCGGCGTTGAAGGCCCGCCCGAGGCGCGTGATCGAGTCGATGAGCAGCACGACGTCGTAGCCCGACTCGACCAGGCTGCGCGCGCGCTCGTCCACGCGGTCGGACACGGCCACGTGCCGCTGCGGCGGCTCGTCGAAGGTGGAGGCGATGACCTCGCCGCGCACCGAGCGCTGCATGTCCGTCACCTCTTCGGGGCGCTCGTCGACCAGGAACACGAGCAGCTTGGTCTGCGGGTAGTTGGTGGTGATGGCGTGCGCCAGCGCCTTCAGCAGCATGGTCTTGCCCGAGCGCGGCGGCGAGACGATGAGCCCGCGCTGCCCGAAGCCGATCGGCGCCATGATGTCCACGACGCGCGCCGAGAAGTCGCGCTCGTCGTTCGTCTCGAGCAGGATGCGCTTGTCGGGGAAGACGGGCGTCAGGTCGTCGAAGGGCACGATCGACTTGGCGTGCTCGGGGTCCTTGTCGTTGATCGTGAGGATCTGCTCGATCGCGAAGTACTTGTCCTTGCGCCGGCCGCGCTTGACCTTGCCGCGCACGTACATGCCGGCGTGCAGCTTGAACTCCCGCACCAGCGCGGGGGACACGTAGAGGTCGTCGGGCGCGGGCAGGAAGGTGTTGCGGCTGCTGCGCAGGAACCCGAAGCCGTCCGGCATCAGCTCGATCTGGCCCTCGCCCACGAGCTGCAGCCCGAGGCGGTCGGACGAGCGCATGAGCAGCAGCAGCAGCCGGCTGCGGTCGATGCCGGCGTGCGCCTCGATGCCGTAGCGCTTCAGCTGCGCGACGAGTTCGGGCACCGGCAGCGCGGCGAGGCGCGCCAGGTCGGCCGGCTCGGGGTGGTCGGCCATGCCCGGCAGCGGCGGCGCCTTCTTCACGTAGAGCGGGCGCTTCACCTCGGCGCCGCCCGCGGCGCCTTCGCCCTCGGTCGTGTCACCGACGGGCAGCGGGGGCAACTCGGAGACGTCGGTCACGCGCAGCACGTCGGGCGGGCTGGCCGGGGGTTGCTGCGGGGTGGGGGGCTGGGACGGCATGGAGGCAGGCAGACGGCCACGTCGAGGGGGAGCGGGACGTCCGGAAGGGTGGGGCGGAGCGTGCACCCCGTCGTGGTCGTCCGCGCTGGTCAGATGGGGACGCCGAGCTGCTCCAGGAGAGCTTCCACCTGGGGCACAAGATCGTCGATCCGGCCGTTGTTTTCCAGCCGGTGTCCGGCAGCCGCGCGCTTCTGCGCCAGGTCGGACTGCAGCGCCTCGCGGCGGCGGCGCTCGCCGGGCGCCCACCCGCGCGCGCGGGCGCGCTCCTCGCGGACGGCCTCGTCGCTCTCCACGAAGACGAACTCGTCCACCAGCGCGTGCAGCGGCGACTCGAGCAGCAGGGGCACGTCCAGCACCACCGGGCGGCTGCCGGCGGCCGCCAGCGACCGGGCGATGCGCTCCCGCACCGCGGGGTGCACCAGGGCGTTCAGGGCGGCCGTCGCCCCCGGATCGGCGAAGGCGCGCTCGGCCAGCCGGGCGCGGTCCAGGTGCCCGTCGGCGTACAGGTCCCGGCCGAAGCGCTCGGCGATGGCCGCCGCCACCGGGGGGGTCTCCACCACCTCCCGCGCCAGGGCGTCGGCATCGATGCGCAGCAGGCCGCGCCCTTCCATCAGGGCCGCGACGGCCGACTTGCCGCTGGCCACGCCGCCGAGCAGACCGATGACCAGACCCATGGTCGCCGCAGGATAGCAGCGTGCCGCTCGCGTTGCCGGTCCAGGACGGTGTGCCTATAATCCGCGCCGGCCGGGGTGCGCCACCACAGCCCCGCCACCCCGAATCTTGGTCCCAGGAACCGCCCAACGTGACGACTCTGCCCCGCAACAACCCACGCCGCCACGAGGCGGGTGCCGTGAATGCCCTGTGGGTGATCATGATCGTGATCCTGTGGCTGGGCACGCTCGCGATGCTCTACAGCACGAGCAGCGACATCGCGCGCCACCAGGACGCGGCGCAGGCCGCGCGCACGCAGACCGCCGAGATCGAGGCGCGCTACGACACGATGAACGAGGCCTACTCCAAGCTCTCGGAGGCCGTCGGCTACCGCGAGCTGGTGGCGGGCTCCAAGTCCGACGCCGTGACCGTGGCGCAGGCGGCCGAGAGCGTGCGCGCCGCGCTCGGCCCCAAGGTGGGTCTCGAGGGCACGGCGGTCACGCTGGAGCAGGCGGTCACCGCGCTCATGGCCGATCGCCAGGCGGCGTGGGCCGCCCAGGCGCAGGCCGAGACCGACCACCAGACCGCCGTCGCACAGCGCGCGGCGGCCGAGAAGAAGGCCGACGACCTGGAGGCGGCCTACAAGACCCAGGTCGCCGCGCTCAACACGCAGCTGGCCGACGCCCAGGCGGCGGCTGACCAGCAGGCGCGCAACGACCAGGGCCGCATCGACGAGATCGTCGCCCAGAACGACACGCTCGACGCCGCCGCACGGCAGGCGCAGCAGGACCTCGACGCCGCCACCGAGGCGGCCCGCAAGGAGGTGGCGCGCAAGGACGCCCTGCTGGCCACGCTGGCCATCGAGCGCGCGCCCGTCGCCCCGGCCGAGCCCGACGGCCGCATCCTCGAGGTGGGCGAGGCCGGCCGCGTGGGCTGGATCGACCTCGGCGGCGCGCACGGCCTGCCGAACGGCACGCGCTTCGAGCTGCTGCGCCGCGGGCGCAGCGGCGAGCTGCAGTCGCGCGGCACGGTCGAGGTGCGCATCGTGAACGCCGACACCTCGCTCGTGGCCATGGTCGGCGAGGTGAAGGCCACCGACCCCATGCTGCCGGGCGACCTCGTGCGCAGCGTGACCTTCTCCAAGGAACAGGTGTTCCACTTCTACCTGCTCGGCGAGTTCCCGCTCTCGCTCAGCAAGGAGTTCGTCACGCAGCGCCTGGGCGAACTCGGCGCCAAGGTCGACGACACGCTCACGGCGACCACCGACGTGCTCGTGCTCGGCAACCGCAACCTGGCCGAGGGCGAATCCGCCCCCGAGCTGACGGCCACCGACGAGTTCCGCCTGGCGCGCGACCTCGGCATGCGCATCGTGCGCCTCGACGAGCTGGCTCCGTACCTGCGCTACTGAGCGCGCAGCCGACAGCACGGCCGCAACCTCCGGCGGGCGCCGACGCGCCGCGCGACGGGAGGCTGCACGTGGACGTGGCGCTCACGCAGGCGCTCGTCGCGCCGGCAGGGGTGCCCGCCGGGGCGCCCGCCGCCGGCCTGGCAGCGCCCGACGCCGACTGCGTCGTCGTCGTGGTCGACGTCATCCGCGCCACCACCGTGCTGTGTGTGGCGCTGGCCTCGGGGGCGACGGGAGTGCGCACGGTGGGCTCGGTCGAGGAGGCGCGCCGGCTGGCCGCCGCCGAGGGGGCGCTGCTCGTCGGTGAGCGCGGCGGGCTGCCGCCGCCGGGCTTCGACCTGGGCAACAGCCCCGCCGACTTCACTCCGGCCGTGTGCGCGGGGCGCTCCATCGTGCTCACGACGACCAACGGCACGGCCGCCGTCGAGCGCTGCGCCGGCGCCGGGCGGATGCTGGCGGCCTGCCTGCTCAACGTGGAGGCCACGGCGCGCTCCATCGCCGCCGGCCCCCAGCGACGCGTGCTCGTGGTGTGCGCCGGCAGCGGCGGCGAGGTGGCGCTGGACGACGTCGTGGCCGCCGGCTGCCTGGTGGGCAACCTGAGCCTGCTCGCGGCGGCCGTGCCGGGCGACGCGGCCCGCGTGGCGGCGGCCTGCTTCGACACCTGGAAGCACGACCTGCACGGCATGTTGCGGCGCAGCCGCTCGGGGCGCAATCTGGCGGCCGTGGGACTGCTCAGCGATCTCGAGGCCTGTGCGCACGTCGACAGCCTGCCGCTCGTCGCCGAACGCGACGCGCTCTCCGTCTTCCGTCGGGTGCCGTCGTGAGCGACGCGCCGGCGCAGGTGGTGCGCACGCCGGAGCAGCTCGCCGACGAGGCGCGGCTCGAGGCCAGCCGCATGCCGCTGCGCCAGCACCTCGAGGAGCTGCGGCGCTGCCTCATCCGCTCGGCCATCGCCTTCACCGTGCTGTTCGCCGCCGGCATGGTGTTCTACGACGAGCTCATCTCCTTCGTGCTGGTGCCGTGGGACTGGTCGTGCGATCGCATCGTCGCCTCCGGCAAGCCCCACCCGGGGCCGCTCATCTTCCTGGGACCGGCCGACGGCTTCCTGTTCACGGTGAAGGTCGGCAGCACGCTGGCCTTCATGGTGGGGTCGCCGATCTTCCTGCGCGAGCTGTGGGGTTTCGTGGCGGCCGGCCTGCTCGAGCGCGAACGGCGCGCCATCTACCGGGCCTTCCCGCTGGCCGTCGCGCTGCTGCTCGTCGGCCTGGCGTTCGGCTTCCTCTTCATGCTGCCGCTGGCCTACCCGATGCTGCTGGGTTTCGTCGCGCAGGCGCAGCCGTCGATCACGCTCGAGGAGTACTTCGACAGCCTGCGCACGCTCACCCTGCTCATGGGCCTGGTCTTCGAGCTGCCGGTGCTCATGTGGCTCGTGGTGCGCGCCGGCTTCGTGAGCCGCCGGACGCTGTCCCGCTCGCGGCGGGTGGCGACGATCGCCATCCTGGTCTTCGCCGCCGTCATGACGCCGCCCGACGCCATCACGATGATCCTCGTGGCGGTGCCGATGATCGCGCTCTACGAGCTGGGCCTGCTGATGGCCGCCCGGGCCGAGCGCGCGCGGGCCTGAGCCGGCACGCGGGCTGAGCCGGCCCCTGGGGCTGGGCCGGCGAGCGGGCCTGGACCGGCGGCGCAGCCTGAGCCCGGGCCCCGGCCGGCGGGCGCCGCCTCAGCGACGCGGCTTTCCCTGCGGGCGGGCCGGCACGCCGGCCGCCGCGCGCAGCAGCGAGAGTTCGCGGCCCTCGATCGGGCGGAAGCTGCCGCGGGGCAGCCCCGAGAGCCGCTGCGGCCCGACGGCCAGCCGCCTCAGGTGCAGCACCTGGCTCCCGATGGCGGCCACCATGCGCCGCACCTGCCGGTTGCGGCCCTCGGTGATGACGATCCGCAGCAGCGTGCCGCGCCGCCCGGTGCGCAGCCGCTGCACGTCGGCCGGCCGCGTGGGGCCGTCCTCGAGCTCCACGCCGTCCCGCAGGCGTGAGAGTGCTTGGTCCGAGACGAGGCCCCGCACCAGCGCGAGGTAGGTCTTGGGCAGGTGCGTCCGGGGGTCGGTGATGCGGTCGGCCAGCAGCGTGTCGTTGGTGAGCAGCAGCAGGCCGGTCGTGTCGCGGTCGAGGCGTCCGACGGGCACGACCCAGCTCTCCAGCTCGCCCAGCAGGTCGTACACCGTGCGTCGCCCGCGCTCGTCGCGCAGCGTGGTGACGCACTGCGCCGGCTTGTTGAACATGATGACGAGCGGCCGGCTGCGGCCGAGGCGCCGGCCGTCCACCTGCACGACATCGCGCTGCTCGTCGATGCGCGCCTCGGCATCGCGCACGACGCGGCCGTTGACGCGCACGCGCCGCTCGGCGATGAGGCCCTCGGCCTCCTTGCGCGAGCACAGTCCCGCGCGCGAGAGCACGCGCGACAGCCCCTTGGGCGAGGCGCCGGTGGTGGGCTGACCGGCCGCGCCGCGGGTGCCCGCACCGCGGTCGGCACGCCGCGCCTCGCCCGCCGGGTGCCGGCCCTTCGGCCCGGATGGGCGTGCCCCCTGCGCCCGGCCCCGGCGCCGCGCGCCGTGGTCGGATCCCCCGGCAGCTCGGCTCATGGGAGCCCGATCCGCCGGCGCGGGCCGGACGACGGGGCGGTGCAGCGGCACGGGGACGGCATGGACGGATGATCCGCGATCGGCGTGCACGTCGTCCACCGCGGCCCCGGGCCGCCGCGCGGGGCCCAGCGCCCGCTCAGGCGCCGCGCGCCCGCAGCGCCTGCAGCCGCGCCCGCACCTGCTGCCACTCGTCGTCCACGATGCTGTAGTACACCGAGTCGCGGTGCACCCCGTGCTGCACGAGCATGTGCTTGCGCAGCACGCCCTCGCGGCGCGCTCCGAGCCGCTCGATCGCGGCCTGCGAGCGCAGGTTGCGCGCGTCGGTCTTGAGCTGCACGCGCACCGCGCCGAGCGTCTCGAAGGCGTGCCGCAGCAGCAGCCACTTGCACTCGGTGTTCACCGCGCTGCGCAGCCAGGCGCGGCCGAGCCAGGTGTAGCCGATCTCGAGCGCGCGGTCGGCGAGGCGCAGGTCGAGGAAGCGCGTCGAGCCGACGACCCGGCCGCTCGCCGCCTCGATCGTGACGAAGGGCAGCGCGCGGCCGGCCGCCTGCTCGCCGAGGGCCAGCGCGACCCAGGCCTCGGCCTGCTCCGGCCGGGAGAAGGCCGCGCTCGGCATGTGCTGCCAGAGCTCGGCGTCCTGCCCGACCTCGAACAGCGGCCCGGCGTGCTCCGGGGAAAGGGGGGCGAGCGTGACGAGCGCGCTGCGCAGGGTCACCGGCCGTGGCCTGAACGGCGGGCGGGGCGTCGGACGGCCGTCAGTCGCGCTCATGACTCCGGCGCCGCGGCACCGTCCTCGGGCGGGGTCACGTCCTCGGGCGGGGTCGCGTCCCCGGGCGCGTCGCCCAGCAGGTCCAGCCCGACGAGCGCCGTGACGAAGTCGAGCACCTCGAGCACGTCCACGCCGGCCGTCACGCCGAAGAAGAGCACGTGCGCGTTGACGGCCACCTTGGTCAGGCCCAGCTGGCGCTCCGCGAAGCGCGTGCGTTTGTCGGTGGCCACCAGGCCGAGCACGAAGTAGTGCGACTGGTCGAGGTAGGCGTCGGCCAGGTGCCCCGTCCAGAAGCGCTCGAGCGGCGCGTCGGGGCCGGTGCGCACGAGTTCGCCGCCCAGCACGATGCCCGCGGACGCCTGGCGCCAGATGCCGCGGTAGCCGAAGTCGCTGCCGACGTAGGTCGAGCCGCGCAGCCAGCCCACGCTGGTGGCGAAGAGCGGCATCTGGGCCTGCACGTAGAGGCCCGGCACGAGCGAGGCGCCCAGACCCAGCTGCAGCATCTCGCCCGCATCATTGCCGACCTGGTGCAGGTAGGCGCAGCCCGGGAGGAGCAGGGACGAGAGGAGCAGCAGCGCGCGTGCCGTCGGCATGGCCCGCATGGTCGGTGCCGACGTGCAGCGGGGCAAGGGGCTGGTGGCAGCCGGCCCGGCCGTCGGGCGTCGGCCTGGTGCTCGGCCTGGTGCTCGGCCTGGTGCTCGGCCTGGTGCTCGGCCTGGTGCTCGGCCTAGTGCTCGGCCCGGTGCTCGGCCTAGTGCTCGGCCAGCAGGTCGCGCTTGACGCGCGCCAGCTCGCGCAGCTTCTCGGGGCCCACCTCGGGATAGTGCAGCTTGAGCGAGTCCAGCGCGTCGATGACGGCCGCGGCGACGACCACGCGCGTGAACCACTTGTTGTCGGCCGGTACGACGTACCAGGGCGACTCGTCCGTCGCCGTCTTGCGGATCATGTCCTCGTAGGCGTCCATGTAGTCCTTGAAGAACCCGCGCTCCTTGGCGTCCGCCGACGAGAGCTTCCAGTTCTTGTCGGGGTCGTCGATGCGCTCGAGGAAGCGCCGCTTCTGCTCCTTCTTCGAGACGTGCAGGAAGAACTTGCGCACGATGACGCCGTTGTCCACCAGGTAGCGCTCGAAGTTCCTGATCTCGCGGAAGCGGTCGTCCCAGATCTTCTTGCCGATCAGCTCGGGCGGCAGCTTCTGCCTGGCCAGCAGCTCGGGGTGCACGCGCACGACGAGCGTCTCCTCGTAGTAGGAGCGATTGAAGATGCCGATGCGGCCGCGCTCGGGCAGGTGCTTCATGCAGCGCCAGAGGTAGTCGTGGTCGAGGTCCTCGGAAGTCGGCGCCTTGAAGGACGCGACCTGGCAGCCCTGCGGATTGATGCCGCTCATGACGTGCTTGATGGCGCCGTCCTTCCCGGCGGCATCCATGGCCTGGAAGATGAGCAGCACGGCCCAGCGGTCCTGCGCGTAGAGCTTGTCCTGCAGCGCCGCGAGCGTCTCGACCCCGTGGGCGAGCGCCTCCTTGGAGCGCGGCTTGTCCTCGGCCTGCAGGCCCGCCGTGTCGCCCGGGTCGATGTCCTTCAGCCGGAAGCGCCGTCCGTCCGTGATGCGGAAGGGGCGCGAGAAGCGGCGCGCCTTCTTGATGAAGCTGCGTTCGTTCATGGGAGGTCGCTCTCCGGCAGGCTCGTGCGTGCACCATACCCCTTGGATTCGCGGGCGGAGGCCGGGGTGGGACAAGTGGGTAGTCGCCGGGCTCGGAGGAGGTGCCTCCGAGGCCGACGAGGTCAGTGCGCTGCGGGCCCGGCGGCCAGCCCGACCTCCTGTCCGAAGGAGACCTCGAGCGTGTGCCCGTCGGGGTCGCGCAGGAAGGCCCAGTAGCCGGCGGGTCCGCCGCTGTCGTACGGGCCTTCGATGAGCGCGCCCTCGGCCCGCGCGCTCGCGCACAGGCGGTCCACCTCGGCGCGCGAGACGCAACCCACCCCCAGGTGGGCGAAGGGTCGCAGGACGGTGTCCAGCTGCTGCGACTCGGCCAGCACGACGACGAAGGGGCGCGTGCGGTCGGAGAGCCATGCCACGCGGCGGCCCGAGGCCTCGTCGCGTCGCTCGTGCACCACCTGCATCGCGGCGTAGCGGGCGTAGAAGGCGAGGCTGCGGTGCATCTCGGCCACCTGCAGCGCGATGTGCGTCAGGCCCACGTCGCTCATGGAAGTCTGCTCCCTGTCGGCGCCGGCCGCCGCCGGCCGCGGCGCCCTCGGCACGCCGCGACAGCTTGCCGTCCCGCCGGCGCCGGTGCGAGCGTCCGGCCGGCGAGGTAGAGTCCGCGCCATGAACCAGCTCGATGCCCTGCGCCAGGTCACCACGGTCGTCGCCGACACGGGCGACATCGGATCCATCGCCCGCTATGCGCCCCAGGACGCGACCACGAACCCGTCGCTGCTGCTGAAAGCGGCCCAGATGCCGCAGTACCGCGCGCTGGTCGAGGAGGCCGTGGCCTTCTCCGGCCGCCAGCCGCGCGACGTCCGCGCGCGGACCGAGCTGTTCATGGACAAGCTCGCCGTCAACTTCGGCATCGAGATCCTGAAGCTGGTGCCGGGGCGCGTGTCGACCGAGGTGGACGCGAGCTACAGCTTCGACACGCCGGGTTCGGTGGCCAAGGCACGGGCGCTCATCGAGCTCTACCGCAAGGCAGGCATCGAGCGCGAGCGCGTCCTCATCAAGCTCGGCAGCACCTGGGAGGGCATCCAGGCGGCGCGCCAGCTCGAGCGCGAGGGCATCCACTGCAACCTCACGCTGCTCTTCAGCTTCGCGCAGGCAGTGGCCTGCGCCGAGGCCGGCGTCACGCTCATCTCGCCCTTCGACGGCCGCATCTACGA
>Ga0315912_10006471_pt1 | contig 10464 bp, 11 predicted proteins | sample VfabasoilMG_FD_204469 | JGI IMG/M metagenome (GOLD analysis project Ga0315912, IMG submission 204469) | Garden soil microbial communities collected in Santa Monica, California, United States - V. faba soil | ecosystem: Environmental > Terrestrial > Soil > Garden | place: USA: California... | reverse complement strand
GGACAGGGTGTTGATCCAATCGGGATCACAATTTGATAGAGCAATCCGCCTAGGCGAATATGTGATTGGTTCGAATCCAATCGGGATCGCTAGTCATTGAACCTTGCTTGAATTAATTGTGGAATCCAATAACGGCAAATTGGTCACAATGAAGATTTCTAATACGCAACTGGTTCCAACTCCAGCAAATGGTTCATGTGATGACGGAGATGAAGAATGTAGTCGGCTGCCAGCCATTCAAGCGTATGGAGTTCAGGTTGTTTTTTTCCGGTATCACAGATACGTTGTGTCATTTCTTCATTCATGATTTCGAGCACGTGAGCAATTTGCTGGTTGAGCAAAAGCCAGAGCCGGCTCAATTGGAGAAAAGGCAGTGACTGGTAACCATTCAATTTTACCCATTCATCTTGTCTGTATACGATGTTGGGCTGGGATTCATATTGGGATACGAGAAACCGCCTTAAATTATTTTGCGAAGAGTCGATCAAATGTCCGAGTTCTTCCTTCTTGCTCCACTTCCCCGGAGCCGGATATGCCGATGCTTTTTCCTCTTCAATATTTTTTAAATGGACAGCATAAAAACCGATCAGGTCATTCAGCTGCTTTGCATTTTCTTTCACAGGATTCATTGGTTGTTTTTTAAATAAACCAGATTTTTTTAGGTAGAATGTAATTCAGGTTTTTCAAAATTTTTAATTGAAGATGCAATATCCGTATAACCATGTAACAATTTTCAATATTCTATTGCTAAAAGAAAATATTTTATTAAGCTTGCTATTCCAATTACAGCTCTGAAATTTTTTCTTTCTTTTATTAACTTTTAACTCTTACCACCATGAAAAAATTAGTACTCCTGCTTTTTATTTTCAACTCTCTTTCTGCAATGTCGCAACTCACCGTAGACGTGGGTTTTGATAGCGGCGTCAACGGAAGTTTTGATTACCCGTGTCCGATTCAGGATTTTTATTATGCAACGCGGGCGCAATATCTGTATACGGCATCTGAATTGAATGCAGTCGGAATCACACCGGGTGCAATCATTTCTGAGATAGGATGGATAGTAGATGCCTCTGCAATTGCCGGTCACCTGAGTGAAAATTATTCCATCTCACTACTCAATACAAATGTGCCAAGCCTTGATCCAAGCCTTTGGGAACCCGGCGCCATGCCTGTTTACGGACCACAAAACTACAGCTATCCTTCAGGTTATGCGGGATATGTGATGTTTTCGGTAATACCGTACTATTATACAGGCGGTAACCTGATAGTGGAAATATGCGGTGGTATATCGTCGGGCACGTATACTCAAAACCCCAGCTGCCATCAGACGATGGGACTTCCGTTTAATGCGTCGCATCAGTGGAGACAGGATGTTGCAACAGGATGTGGAACTACGGACCCAACAAATTATGCAGTTCTCGATTGCCGCCCGGTACTGGCTCTAACATATACTCCTTCAAATCAGGATTTGCCTACGATTGAAGGATATGTTTATTACGACCAGAATCAAAATGGAAGTCGCGACGGTGCTGAAATCGGGCTTCCCAACAAATTTATTTCGCTCATGCCGGTAGGATATACCGGTTTGACAGATGGAGATGGTTATTACAAGTTCTACCTGGATACAGGTAATTTTGATATCAGTTGGACTCCATCTATACCATGGACGCTTAGTTCATCGCCTGCAACATATTCGGTTACGATTCCGCCTAACAGCGCAAACAATGATTTCGGTATATGGGCTCCGGCCCAGGATGTTGAGTATTCGCAACTGGTAGGATACTCTCACGGAACCATGCGTTGTTATATGCAAGGTAGCACTGTACTTTCACTGCATAATACAGGCATCTATCCGGAGAACGGAACCGTAACGTTGATGCATTCGGCAAATCTTTCTTTTAATACAGCTACATCAACTCAAGGGTTTACGATCACCGGTGATACAGTCAGTTGGACGTATACCAACTTTTTACCCGGACAATATATGATGTACCATGGGAATTTTGATATTGGTCCGCCCGGCGATACCGTCACATTTACATATATCGATTCTGTTTTTGATGCTTCGTGGAATTTCCAGGATGTGCATTCCAACTCATTTACTTTGGTTACCTCCTGTTCCTGCGATCCGAATGACAAAGTTGTAGATCCTCCGGGCGTCATGGCTGAACATTATACGTTGATGAATGAGGAATTACAGTACATGATCCGTTTCCAGAATACAGGAAATGATACAGCCTTCAACGTCAGAATCCTGGATACGCTGGATGCGAATCTTGATATTTCTACGCTTCAGATTCTCGCAACCAGTCATCCGATGACAGTGCAGATTGCACAGGGAGGAGCCGTGGAGTTTAAGTTCTCTAACATCCTCCTCCCCGACAGCATTGTGGATGAACCGGGCAGTCATGGATACGTGGTTTATAAGATTCAACCTCATTTGCTCCTGCCTGAAGGAACAATGATATCCAATACGGCCCATATTATTTTTGATTTCAATCCTGCTGTTGTTACGAATTCGGCCTACAATACTTTGGTAAGTCAAATCCCGACAGGAATTTCAGAAAACTCGCTGAGTGGTGGCGGATATATTTATCCGAATCCTGTTACCGACCATGCATGGGTTGGGCTTCATGACAAGTCGAATAAACAATATAAGATTGAAGTTTATAATTCCCTCGGGAATAAATTACTGTCAGAGACTTTTTCAGGAAATAAATATCTCTTAAAAGAAAAACTTCCTGCAGGAATTTATTTGATTTCAGTTTCTGACTCAGGAGGGAAAGTGATTTACAGTTCGAAATTCATGAAGCAGTAAATTCACTGAACAATTTTTTTTGAGGTCACAGTTTGTGACCTCAAAATTTATTTAAACTCTGTTACTTCTTTTCAAAATATATTTAGGGCTTAAAACCTATCCTTTTTCTGTTACGTTGTTTGTTATCATTCATTTCTTTTGTGAGTAAATAATTTATGGCCTGAAAAACATCCTTGAATTTTTTATTGTAATTCCTTTCAAGTTTTTTTAGTTTCTCAGTGAGATCTTTATGGGTGAGAGCATATTGTCTCAATAAGATAAATACACGCATAATTGAAATATTAACTTCAATCGCTCTTTTACTTTTCAAGACGCCCGAAAGCATTGCAACACCTTGTTCTGTAAATGCATACGGTAAATATCTTGTACCTCCCTTTTTTGAGATCACAATTTGTGACCTCAAACTTTTAAATTCTTCTTTTGTAATCACAAACATGAAATCCGGCGGAAACCGCTCCATATTCCTTCTTACTGCCTGCTTTAATACTCTCGTATCGACATTGTAGAGTGCCGCGATATCGAAGTCAAACATTACTTTCTGACCTCTGATCTCGAATATTCTATTTTGAATTCTTGATAGTTGCATGATATTCTATTTTAAAATTCTTGTAAAACACGATACGCCGGCGTAATAATAAATCCAATCTATTCGGTATTTTATTTCATCCTCTTTTTGGCGGCGATTTAAGCTACCAACCATAAATCTTCGAATATTCTGTAATTGTTTAGAAAAAATAAGTTTGAGATCACAATCTGTGATCTCAAACTTATCTTCCTGACAGACTTAGATAGTGGTTTTTCCGTCACTTCTTTTTTCTATATTGTTTGTTCCACTTTGATTGTATTACAGTCTGATGAAAGCGATAGAAATTACGAATCCATTCCTGGCTTGCCCTGCTGAGCGAAGCCTCGGCAGGGTTTCAATACTGAAAAATTTTACAGCGCCTTTGCTTGGTGTACATGTTTCGGCAGGTTTCCCGTCTCCTGCAGACGATTACATAGAAGACCGCATTAATCTGAATGATTACATCGTGACGCATCCCTCTGCTACATTTTACTACCGTGCAGAAGGCAGCAGCATGGTGGATGCAGGAATTTTCGATGGCGATCTTCTTGTTGTCGACAACAGTCTCACTCCGAGAAACAACGACATCGTTGTTGTCATCATCGACGGCGAAAGGACCTTGAAGCAGATTAAGATTTCAGACGGAAAAATTTGTCTCTCTCCGAAGAACATTAACTACAAGCCGATTGAGATCACTGACAGCATGAATATCACAGTCTGTGGGGTGCTGGTATGCAATATTCATTTTCATAAGCGCAACTGATGATCGGGCTTGTCGACTGCAATAACTTCTACGTTTCCTGCGAGCGGGTTTTCAGACCTGATCTTGAAGGCAAACCCGTCATCGTTCTTTCCAACAACGATGGATGCGCCATATCAATCAGCGATGAAGCAAAGGCGTTTGGAATCAGAATGGCAGTGCCTGTGCATATGGTAATGGACATTGTAAGGAAAAATCATATTCATATGTTCAGCAGCAATTACACGTTGTATGGCGACATGAGCGACCGCGTGATGAAAACAATTGCATCCTTTATTCCTCAGATGGAGATTTATTCCATCGACGAAACATTTCTTGATCTCACCGATGTTCCAGTTAGGGAGCTTGAACCCCTGGCGAAAAAAATAAAGGCAACAGTAAAACAATACACCGGAATACCTGTCAGCATCGGTGTTGCAAAAACGAAAACCCTTGCGAAGATGGCTAACCGCTTCGCAAAAAAAACAAAGAAGCCTGTGGGGGTACATGTCATGCATGACGAAATGCAGGCGGCGGAGGTGCTCAGGTTCACGAAGGTGGAAGATGTGTGGGGTATCGGAGCCGAGCATGCACACCGTTTGCATAAACTGGGTGTTAATTCGGCAGCAGACTTTGTGAAGCTTCCGCCTGAATGGGTTAGGAAAAATATGTCGGTCGTAGGATTGCGCATGATGAAAGAAATGCTCGGCGAGCGTTGCCTTGAATGGGAGTTTGTCCGCCCGAAGAGAAAAGCTGTGCGGTCGTCGAGATCTTTTGGACAGTTAATTACAGACAGAAAGGATATTGAAGAGGCGGTTTCGAATTTTGCAGCCACCTGTGCACTCAAGTTGCGTAAGGAGTATTCATGTGCAAAAACATTGCAGGTGTGGATTGAAACAAATCCGTTCAGGTATGAAGACAAACAATATTCACGGAACATTACAATGAAGCTTGAAGTTGCAACGAATAACTCAGGTGAACTTATCAGGCATGCAATGAAAGGTCTTGATATTATTTTCACCACAGGGTATAATTTCATGAAAGCAGGCGTACTTGTAACTGATCTTGTTTCTTCAGATAAAATTCAGCAAGGAATATTCTTAAAGGGAGAATCAAAGAGAGAATCAAAGGCCATGCGGATTATGGATGTACTGAATAATACTTATGGAACCAATACGGTGCGGATGGCAGCTCAGGGCTATGAGCGAAAATGGAAGCTCAAGGCTGCAATGCTTTCCCCATGTTACACTACGAACATTTACCACGTTCCGAAAATAAAGTGTCATGTTTAATCCATTGTGTCTGCTCACCGGCGAGTTACTGGAAGCCTTTGTTTCTTCAGGACAGAAATATTTTGTACGGCAGACTTTTATACGCGGATCTGATGTGAATGACAAATCAAAGCGCGCATTTCTTTTTTCGCACTACAGCGATTATGGTCAGGCATTAGAACATTTTGAAGCCATTGCAAAGGATGGCAGCAGATACCTGTATCGGTGGAGTGAACCGGAAGATCAGAAGCGCTTGCGTCTGGCTGCATCACAACCTGTTGGGTACAGGATTTATGCAAGTGTAGTGATGCCCGGCTGGAAGGAAAAGGCAGACAAAGCCCTGAAGGTGCAGGTGCGAAATTATATGGAGAAAAAAAATCTCTGGAGCCCGGGCAGAAAAGATGAAGTTGCTATTGAACTCTATCCTCATTTCGGTGAAGTGTTTGTGAGAATGCGCTTCCGCAAACAGGAAATAAAAGTCAGTTTAGCGGAAGTAGAAAGGTCGGGATGATCCCAACGAAGTACGAATGGAATACGAATTTACCAAATACGAATTCGTAATTCGTATTTTCGTAATAAATTCGTACTTCGTTGGGATAATTCCCGACGCCTAAATATTTTCTCAACCACATTATGTGTTATGATGTAAGTTTTAAATCCAGCTACGAGCTGATCACCGATTATCTCCCGGATATAATCATTGACGGAAACCTTTCGCTGGATTTTCAGGATAAATCGCACGTACTTGCTCAGGCATTCAAGCCGTATCCTGTAGTGACATACGAGGGTGGAAAATATTATCTCAAGCTTTTTGAATGGGGTGTGATTGCTGATTACATGAATACGCCCGAGAAAGTGAAGAAGTCGCGACAGTGGATGTGTAACGCGCGGGCAGATAAAATTCTGGATAGAAAAGCATATTGGTTCAGGATCAGAAAAAACCGCTGCCTGATGCCTGTTACCGGAATCTACGAACACCGCGGCATTACAGGATGGAAGTCAAAAGTCCCTTATCACGTAAAAGTAAAAAACGAAAAAGTGTTTTTCATTCCCGCTATTTACAATTACGCTCCACTCGTCAATAAAGAAACCGGAGAATTGCTCGGTACTTTTTCTTTGGTCACACGTAATGCAAACAGTCTGATGCAGAAAATTCACAATGCAAATCCGGATGACCCGCGAATGCCGTTGTTCCTGCCTTTCGAAATGTCAAAACGCTGGCTGGATCCTGATCTGACTGATGATGAGCTTGCGGAAATCATGAACTATGAAATGCCTTCTGAAAATCTGGAAGCATGGCCGGTATTTACGATCCGTTCTCCCAAACCACGGCCGGATGCGAGAGAAAAGTTTGAGCCATATCAGTGGGAAAATCTACCGTCACTTTGAGTCAGATAACTAATCAACTAATCAACTAATCAACCATTCAACTAATAAACTACCTCTACCATAAAAAAAGAATGACTGATTTGCGATCAGTCATTCCGGCAATTCATAGTCATCATGGGCTGTCCGCCACGGCGGATCCGTCCTTTGGCGGATTGCCTACAAGGGCTTTGCTTTGCACATTATTTCTTTGGAGGTTTAGGTGGTTTACGATCATCTGCAGGCAATGAATCCTTTCTCGCAGGCTGTTTATGTGAAGGCATTGATGCTGTATCTTCAATATAAGCCGGATTGCTAAAGTCGGCGGAATCTGTTTTTGCCGGACGAAGCAATGAATCCAGTTTTTGTCCTTGAACCTGTGCCGATGCCGTGCCTGCCCAGACTAACAATATAAATAACAGCTTTTTCATTTCATTTTAATTTTTAAAAAATGCATGCCACAGTGATGGCGTGGAAATAGTAATTTGCGGGAATAATTATCTGCTATGAAAAATAATTCCACAAACGAAATTTCTTTCTTTGAAAAATTTGCCACACTCATCACGCGCAAAGCCGGAAGCACCGGAGCATTTATTATTGCATGCGTTGTCGTAATCCTTTGGCTTGCATTGGGTCCTATTTTCCAATACTCTGATACCTGGCAACTGGTGATCAACACCGGAACTACCATCATTACTTTCCTGATGGTTTTTCTGATTCAAAAAACACAAAACAAGGATTCTATTGCTCTTCAGTTGAAGTTAAACGAATTGATCGCCTGTAACGACAAAGCAAGCAACAGACTCGTGGATGTGGAAGATATTTCTGAAGAGGAATTACGGGCGCTTCACAAGTTTTATAAAAAGCTCGCAGAAATGACCAAGGGAGAAAAGGACCTACACACTTCTCATTCCATCGAAGAAGCAGAAGAGCTGCATAAAGAAAAGTACGGCGACGCAAAGGATTCCATGTCTTCAAAGTGATGAATCATTTCCCCATATCCTGTTCATTCTGAAACGGGGTAGTGTATCAGTTTCAATCTTAACTTTTAGTACGCTGTCTTCGGCTTACTTCGACTTCGCTCAGCACAAGTCGCTCAGACAGCAGAATTTTATATCTAATCCGCTAGCTGAGACTTCGGCGTGAGCTCAGTCGAACGCTTGTCGAAGCAAGAAATGAAATTGAAACTGATACACTACCTGAAACTAATCAGATTTCTGTTTGTGTAAATTGAAACTGGCAGGGTTTTTCTCTCAAATTCTTCGAGTTTAATTTCGTTTATCCGGAAACAGGCCTATGCGGAAAATCATATTTATGGCTTTCTGCTTTTTCTTTATGCATTTCACTGTAAATGCACAAATAGAAAAAGACAGTATCAAATCTGATACTTTAAGGATATACCATTCCATCGAACGTTTCGCCAAGAAGAAAAAATTTACTTATTCGATTTACAAAGCAGTTTTCAATCTGCCGGATACGATAAAAAAATCCAAACCAAAATACGAAGCTACTGTAGACTACTATGAGCGTTATGGCGGCAGGATTGTGAGAAAAATAATTATCGAAACGTTGGATCCGTTTGGTTATAAAGCAAGAGATACTTCATCCAGGCCAAAAAGTTTTATTCAGAAAGGCGGGAACTTTCTTCATAATAAGTCTTCGCCATTCACTGTTATGAATCAGATAATTATTAAGAAAGGGGAGCCGCTCGATCCATTGAAACTGAAGGAATCAGAACGGTTGATCAGGCAGGCTGAATATGTGAGAGATTTAGTTGTTAAAGTCGTGCCGGTGGGAACTGACAGCGTTGACATTTACTTTCGTGAGCAGGATTTGTGGGCCATAGGTGTAGGCGTTGAAGTCATAAGAAAATCACAAACGATACTATTCAGGGACAGAAATTTCGGAGGACTTTCTCATCAGGTTGCAGCATGGTGGCATCATACCAATGCAACGGACAAAAGTATTGTTCAGGGAAGTTATACCATTCCCTATTTTAAAAATACATATATGACTGCTACAGGTTATTTCAATTCCGACCCGGAATTTTTCCTGAACGGAGTGAGCTTAAACAGGCCTTTTTATTCTACACTCACAAAATGGGCATGGGGTGCCGATTATCTCTTTCATGGAAGTACAGTTTATGCAGGTGCTGTTGATGGTCCGCCCGTTGCTTCTCCAATCCACTATAACGATCTCGACTTATGGCTAGGCCGTGCCTTTCCACTTTCAGTCAGCAGTTCAATTGAAGCCAGGAGTACGATGTTTGTTACGTCAGCCCGCGTATTGAATAGAACTTATACTCAACGTCTTCCTTCCTCCATTGATACTTCCGGACTTTATTTTAATTCACGTCTATATCTTTCAGCAATCGGAGTTTCAAACCGAACTTACTACCGTGACTATTACATCTACCGTTACGGAGTTCCGGAGGACGTACCATCAGGAAGATTTTCGGAGATCTTAATTGGATATCAGGAAGGACAAAAATCAGGAAGGATGTATCTCGGTGGTCAGACAGGTTTCGGAAATCATTTTCATCGTTTTGGATATTTGTCACTTGTCGGCGGCTACGGATCTTATTTCCGCAATGGTACTCCCGAGCAATCTGTAATCAGCGGATCTCTTATGTATTTTTCTAATCTTCTTGAATTAAACGACTGGAGATTGCGCCAGTTTTTTAAGGTGCAAACAATTTATGGCATTAACCGCAAAAGCGGTGAGTCAGTCAATATAAATGACGAAAACGGTATCCGTGGATTTAAAGATGCATCGCTTACAGGAACAAATAAATTTTTAATGACTTTCCAAACTCAGGTTTATCTCCCGTACAGTGTTCTTGGATTCAGATTCGCGCCTTTCACTTCAATCTCATTGGGGATGTTGGGTTCTGATGAATCGCCATTTTATGAAAACAGAATATACCAGGGTTATGGGATCGGACTTCTTATTAAAAATGAATTACTCACCACAAGCACTTTTCAGGTTTCGATTGGAATTTATCCATACCTGAATGGCACAGGATTCATTTACAATGCTGTGAAGACGTACAATTTGGGTTTGCGCGATTTCGACATTCAGAAACCGTTGGAGATTGGATACGAATAATAATTTCGAATATTTACTAATGTATCTCCTGTAATTTGTTTATTGGCTACTGTTTTTTCATGGGAACAACCAGTACGGGCACCTTTGAATGCCTGACAACATATTCCGCTGTGCTACCCATAAGCAAATGTGTTAGTCCGGTGCGTCCGTGCGTTCCAACCACAATGATGTGAGCTCCCCATTCATCAGCAACAGCAACAATCTCTTCACGCGGATCGCCTTCAGGAGTGAATTCATGCACGGGTAAATTTCCTTGATACATTGCTTTTACTTTTTCGATCACATTGTGCGCTTCTTCGCGCTGTACATTGATAACTTCTATGGGTGTTGGAATTACTTCAGGAGATGCAATCGTGACGCCAATGTTGATTGCACACATGACAGCGATTTCTGCATTTACCTTTTGAGCAAGCTGGATGCCTGCCCTGGCTGCTTCAAGTGAATGGGTGCTGTCTTCAACCGCAATCAATATTTTTTCAAAATGCATATATAGACTTTATCTGCTCAAATGCAGATAAAGTAACAATCGATTCATAAAACCGTTCAGCTGCTGGCCAATCTCCTCCATTCGGAAATTGATTTGGTGAATCAGATGCAC
>Ga0315912_10006470_pt1 | contig 10465 bp, 10 predicted proteins | sample VfabasoilMG_FD_204469 | JGI IMG/M metagenome (GOLD analysis project Ga0315912, IMG submission 204469) | Garden soil microbial communities collected in Santa Monica, California, United States - V. faba soil | ecosystem: Environmental > Terrestrial > Soil > Garden | place: USA: California... | reverse complement strand
TGTTGCTTTTGCCGGGATCACGGTCTTGGCTCCTGTTCCAGTGAAGCCGCCTGCGATACCGTGAACTTCCAGTGTCGGCCTTGACCAGACACGTTCCAGCACCATTCTTCCCGGCTCTCCAGTAAGTTTTGTTGCACCTACTTCCTTCGCCAGAAAATCGGCTTCCGAGAACGGAAGGCTCCTCCAACTTGCGATTTCAGCGGCGGCGGGTTCGGCGACATCATCGTAGATTCCCGGGATCTGGATCACGCCGTCGGCGTTCTTGGTCTTTGCCAGCAGTTCCACCAATCCATAGACAGCGTTCGGAGCTGCGCCGCCGTAGAGTCCGGAGTGAAGGTCGCGTGCGGGACCTGTTGCTTCCACTTCCATGTAAACCAGACCACGCAAGCCGATGCAGAGTGTGGGGATGCCCTCGGCGTAGAGCGCGGTATCCGAGACCAGAGCAACATCCGCCTTTAGCTTTGCAGTGTTTTCTGGTACGTATTTGGAGATGGATTCGCCGCCGACTTCTTCCTCACCTTCAATGAGAAACTTCAGGTTCACCGGAAGAGTTCCGCTGACAGCCATGAGCGCTTCCACGGCTTTGATGTGCATGTACATCTGGCCTTTGTCGTCCACGGCTCCTCGGGCATAGATGTTGCCGTTGCGGATCGTCGGATCAAAGGGCGGTGAAATCCACTCTTCCAGTGGTTCGGCCGGCTGCACGTCGTAGTGTCCGTAACAGAGCACCGTTGGCTTGCCAGGGGCGTGCAGCCAATCCGCGTAGACAAGCGGATGGCCATCAGTCGGAATGACTTCGACATTCTCCAACCCGGCTTTTCCCAGGCTGTCAGCCACAAAGTGCGCGGCGCGCCCGACATCCGTTTTGTGTTCCGGCGCGGTCGAAACACTGGGAATGCGTATCAGCGCAAAGAGCTCGTCGAGAAACCGCTGGCGATTCGCGTCGACAAAAGAATCGACTGCATGTTGTGACATGCTTGCAGATTATCATGATGTTATGTGCAAGGGTATAGGAACCGATGACTTACTACGAACAGCATAAGCAGGACTTTCTTGACGGGTATTTCGCATTTCTACGAATCCCGAGCGTGAGCACTTTGCCCGAGCATGCCGACGACATCCGCCGTGCGGCGGAGTTTGTTCGCGATGACCTGAAGACATCAGGCATGGAGAACGCACGCCTGATAGAGGCTCCTGGCCGTCATCCGCTGGTTTATGCCGATTGGCTGCACGCGCCGGATAAACCTACGCTTCTCCTCTATGGACACTACGATGTCCAGCCCGCTGAGCCGCTTGAGGAGTGGCACACACCACCGTTTGAGCCCACTATCGCCAACAATAACGTCTACGCGCGAGGTGCGTGCGACGACAAGGGACAGGTTTACATTCTACTCAAAGCAGTAGAAGGATTTCTCAAGACGAGTGGCAAACTGCCCATAAATATCAAAGTCCTGATCGAAGGGGAAGAGGAGGTTGGCGGCGAGCACATTGAGGCGTTTGTGCCAGCCAACAAGGAACTCCTCAAGGCAGATGCGGCACTGGTTTGCGACACGGAAATGTTCGCCGCCGGACTTCCCACCATTACTACCGGTCTTCGCGGATTAGTCTATGGCGAACTCACTGTCAACGGTGCTCGTACCGACCTTCACTCAGGAGTCTATGGCGGAGCCGCGCCAAATGCGATTGACGCGGTGGCACACATTATTGCGTCGCTGAAAGATGCCCAGGGGCGATTCCTGATTCCTGGATTTACAGACAACATTCGCCCGCCTGCGCCTGAAGAGCGCGCCGCCTGGGCCAGCTTGCCGTTTCGTGAGGAAGAGTATCTGGAGAAAGAAGTTGGCTCCATTGCTCTGGTCGGCGATCCTGCGATTCCGGTGTTAGAGAGAACCTGGGCTCAGCCGACCGTGGAGGTTCACGGAATCAGAGGCGGCTTTATCGGAGAAGGTGCCAAGACCGTGATTCCGGCCAAGGCAGTCGCCAAGCTCAGTATGCGGCTCGTCGCGGATCAGACTCCGGCGGAAGCAACGGCAAAACTGAAGTCTGCGATCGAGAAAGCGTGCCCTCCGGGAGTGACAGCTAAGTACGAAGTGATCCATAGCGCCCCGCCGAGTTTGGTGGATCCTTCCAACCCCTTTATCAAGTCGGCTGCGGCGGCGTTGACCGAGGTCTTCGGCGTGGAAACCGTTTACATGCGATCAGGAGGGTCCATACCGATTGTGGGGCTTTTCCTGGAGCACCTAGGCATTGCCAGTGTCATGATCGGGTTTGGTTTGCCGGATGACAATCTTCATGCTCCGAACGAGAAATTCCACCTGCCTAATTTCTACAACGGCATTGAGGCGGTGGCAAAATATTTGGAAAGGCTAGGGAGTAACTGAGGCGGCACGGTAGGGGAACCAGGCGACCGGACTTCCGTTGAGGTCTTTCCATGCTCCTCCACCGAGAAGCCGGAATCCTTTGATCGCCACACCGATGCGGCGGGGTCTGCCTTCGCCGTAATCCACCAGAACTTGAATCTGATCACGCCGGATGTTCATTAACATCGGCTTATTGGCCGCTTCGTCGGTCGATCCATACAACACGGCGTTTTCCACCTTGTGTTGGAACACTGCGGTGGGCTTGTCGTCAGCGGAATCCCACGCCAACGCCGAGCCTTCGCGAGCTCCTGCATGGACCATTTTTTGCAGTAAGGCCAACTGCACATGGGCAAAGATGAATTGAACAGATGCAGCGGTAATAGGTGCCAGGATTGCGAATGCCAATGCGAACTCGAGTACAGCTGCGCCTCGCCGACCACGCTGCTTCACTTTGCTGCCTCCGCGCGAACCAATTCCGCTTTAACAGGAGATTCGGGCCCCATGTGCTCGGCCACGGCGGATGCCATGACATCACGAGCATCACCCCGCACAACTATCCTCACCATACTCAAGGGAACACGGGAACGAGCGGATAACCGCACGGATTTGCTCTCCTCAGGATGTAGGGGCGAGGAAAACTCCACCTGATAGGTACCCGCAGCGATACGCGCCTTTTCCACACCTTGCGTCGTACCATCCAACTCAAGGGCGGCACTCAAGGCAGCAGACTCTACCTCGGACTGTAACTTCGCCTGGGCCAGAAAGATACGACTAAGATCCAGAACACAGCCGAGCACCGCCATGATCAGGAACAGCAGAGTTGTCGCGAGAACGAGCATGTCCAGTACAACCATCGGCTAAACCGGTTTCTAACCTTAGGATGTAACATAATAGAAATTCCACCAAGGAGTAATCATGGCCACCCATCTCACACGAAGAAACATCATGCAAGCCGCCGGAGTCGCGGCTCTCGCCACCACAGCCGCAAGCGCCCAGAAACCGAAGCGTCAGTTGCGAGCCGAAGGGGACGACACTCCCAAAATCTGCCAGCAGGTTGGTTCGCTCCGCTACTCGGCAGGAGACTTCACCGAAGCCGGAATGCGCCGCGTCAAACAACTGGGCGTCGACTACGTGCTTTCTTCTGAAGTTGTCAGAGCTCCGTGGGAGGAAGGCACCCTGAAAGACGCCATGGCGAAATTGAAAGCAGGCGGCCTCACTCTACGGCACCTCTATCTCGGCGGCTATCAGAACGCCAACTACGGGCGTCCCGGACGCGACCAGGAAATCGAAGGCGTCATCCGGAATATCAAGGTCGCTGGCAAGGTTGGCATTCCCGTTCTGGAATACAACTGGTACGCGCACCGCGCTCAGGAAGGCTATTATCTCGACACCGGGCGCGGCGGATCAGGCGTCACGTCTTTCGACTATGATCGCGTCAAAGACCTGCCGCCATTGCCTCAAACCGGGGTACACACCGCAGAGCAGATGTGGGCAAACATCACGTATTTTCTGAAGGCCGTCATCCCCGAAGCGGAAAAAGCAGGAGTGCGGCTGGCGCTACATCCAAACGACCCGCCGGTGCCGCTAAGCCGCGGCTCAGCCCAGATTGTGAATAGCTTTGAAGGCTGGAAGCGTCTGATAAAAGTTGTGGACAGCCCGTCGAACGGAATCACCTTTGATTGCGGCGTCACCACCGAAACCGGTGCCGACGCAGTCGAGGTCTGCCGCTACTTCGGCTCGCGGGACCGCATCAACCACGTCCACTTCCGCAACGTCATTGTGCGCGAACCCAGCAAGAAATACAGCGAAGTAGCCATCGACGCAGGCGAAGTAGACATGTTCGGCGTAATGAAGGAACTGGTGAAGAACAAATACAAACACCTGATTCACCCCGAACATCCACGTGGACTCGACTACGACACACAACAACCAGGCTTCGCCGCACAATATCCCGGCGGCGGCGGATATGCCGGATGGGCGTTTAACGTCGCCTATACGCGGGCAATGTTGCAAGCCGCTTTGAATGCCTGAGCCTAGGGATTCACCAGAGCCTGGGCCATCTCTACCTCATGTGGCAACACAGCGCTCTCCAGTGCGCGTAGTGCGGCAGCGCGAGCACCCTCTGGATCGCCGTCGTCCTTGGATGCCAGTGCTAAAGCGTGCCAAAAACTAGACCGTCTCGGGAAAACGGCTACCGCGCTTCTGTAGTACTGAATAGCACCCGCGATGTCTCGCCGACGGTAAGCAATTTCACCCAGCAAAAACTGCGCTTCGCCATGCGCCGGACTCAGCGAAACCGTCCGCCGCAGCAAATCCTCCACTTTCGCCTCATCCGCGCGCTGATCCCGCAACAACATAGCGTATTCAAAGAACGCAGAAGCCGGCGCATCAGCCATCTGCGTTGCCTTCAACAGGTAACCAGCCGCCTCGGCATCCCTGCCCGCGTTCAGTGAATATAACGCCAGTTGCGTCAAAGTAGCCGCATCGGTCGCCCCCGACACCTTGATCTTGCGGATCTGCTTTTCACTCTCTTCCGGCTTTCCCATTCGCAAGAACAAATCGGCCCGAACCACTTCTGCAGCCTCACCGCCAAGCGCTTCCATCTTCACCGGAAATGCAATCGGGCGAACCCACGCGACCCTCTCCCCCGGAAACCGGCCCGCATCTAAGAACTCACGCGCATCCCGCATCGCATCCCCAAAACTCACGCCATACACTCTCCGAAACGCCGCATCCGAACTCAACCCACTTTCCAACGCCGCCACCACTTCACGAAATCCTGTCTTATAACGAGGAGACTGCCGCAACATCGAAACCAGTATCCAACTCTGCGCATAAAATAAACCATCCGCTCCGCCGTCATCATGCCGAATCGATTTGACCCGACTCGCAATATCCTCCGCCGTTCGCCAAGTCATCGTCCGCAGCACTCCCAAGTGCTCCTCCACGGGCCGTCCCAGACCACCAGCACCAAACGTCGAGTAGTAATCCGCAAGCCCCTCTTCTAACCAACGTGGCCCGGAGCGGGAAGTATGAAATCGAACTAAATGAACCAATTCATGCACCGGCGTCCGCTCCAAATCCCCAGCGGTACTCAAAACAATATAGTCCCGGTCCGCCCCGCTCTGGAAAAATCCCCTCGCCCCAGAACTCGGACGCACCAACGCAAACTCCCGTTCCGATCGCATTACAAATACCCGTACCGGCAACGGAGTTACCCGCAATCCTGTCTCTTGACCGAACACAGCATGTCCATCCTCAAGCCTGGCCACTACCTTCCTGGCAGTAGATTCGCTTGCATCCGACAATACCTCAAAGTGAGCAGAGGTTAATCGTATCCACGAGCAATCGGCGCTCCCCGCCGCAGCTAGCACGAATATCAACAGCTTCCAAGGCTTCATTGCTCCACTATACCCTTCATTAGATTTTTGAATTGGACCAAACGGGCTGCGGGGCGTAGCCTGAAGATGTGAGCAGCAACGTTATTTCGGAGCGGTCCTCGTCGCAAGTAGACCTGCTTCATCGCATCAGCGGAATTGTTTCAAGTGAGTTAACGCTTGACGAGATGCTGGGTGAGGTCGTCGGCTTGACCGTGCAGGTAACAGGATGTGATGCCTGTCTTGTTTACCTGTTTGAAAATGAGACGAGTGAAATCGTTCTCATGGCATCGCAAGTTCCCCACGCCGCCGAACTGGGGAAGCTAAGAATGAAAGTGGGCGAGGGTGTGACCGGGTGGGTAGCCGAGCACAAGTCGGTGGTAGCACTGCCGTCGAACGCCTCCTCGGATACGAGGTTCAAGCGTTTCAGCGGCTTGGTCGAAGATACGTACCAGGCATTTTTGTCGGTACCGTTGGTCAGCGGAGGAGACCTGATCGGAGTGATCAACGTTCATCACCGCGCTATCCACAATCACACGCCAGAGGAGGTTTCTCTCCTTACGTTCGTTGGCGAGCAAATGGGCAACGCCGTTTCTAGAGCTCGGCTAACGGATGAGAATTCCCGCCTCACAGTGGAACTCGAAACCAGAAAAGTCGTCGAGCGCGCCAAGGGAATCCTGCAACGCAATCAAGGCCTGTCAGAAGAGGAAGCATACCTCCGCCTAAGAGGAGAAAGCCGCCGCATGCGTCGGCCGATGAAGGACCTGGCCGAGGCCATTATCCTGGCCGAGGAACTTAGTCGCCAGCGGATCGACTGAGGGGCCACTGGTCAAGGCACCACAGCCTCAACCACGTCCGACGCCCCACTCACATTCCCACTCTCATCAAACGCCACAACCCGATACGAATACCTTCGACCAGACATCACTGTCCGATCACTATAACTCGGACCCGCCGTCGTCTCACCTACAACCACATATCCATCCGACCCAACCAAAACTCGTTGCACCCGATACCCAGCCACATCGGCCTCTGTACTCAAATCCCACGCAAGCTCCACCGAACTAACACCGACAATCACAGTCAACCCCTTCGGAGCCGCCGGAGGAAACGTATCCACAGGAGTAATCGCAATCACAGGACTCCAAGCACTCTCCGACGCGCCATCCACACTCTGCGCCGAATACTCGTAGGCAGCACCAAACTGTGCCGACGCATCCACCCATTCCCCGCCCTTCGCAGCACCAACCACACGAGCCTCGGTCTCACCGACAGCCTTTCGGCGGATGCGAACTTCCAATGCACCCGACCAACGAATCGCCACGCCCAGCGCCGTCGCAGTCACAGACAATCCAGCAGGAGGATCAATACGCGCCAACACTGGCACCTCCATCACATTCGACCAATCCGACCAGTTCCCTTTGTGGGATCGCACACGCAATCGAAACACCGTCGACTTCCCTGCAAACGAAGCAACCGGCAACTCCACCGTCATGGCCTTACCCGGCTTGAAATCAGCAACGGCAATCTGAGCACCGCTCGCCTCCAGATACACCTCATTCAAACGAGGCAGCAACAACCCATCGGTTGATCGATCCGGAAGCGTGAAACGCACATCCAGCACAGACCCGCGCTGCACAACACGCAAGTCCGTCACCGCCACAGGAATGTTCAACGAAGGCGGCTCAGGATCACCCACGTAGCCGCATGCCGAAAGCACCAGCAGGGAACCAACAAGCAGATACCGGACACGCGTCACAGAATATACCGACTGAGATCCTGGTCCTTCACAATATCGGCAAGCTGCAACGTCACGTAAGCCGCGTCGATCTTGATGTTCTTCTTTTTCAGATCCGGACCCTCAAAGGAAATATGCTCCAGCACTTTTTCCATGATCGTGTGCAAACGCCGCGCACCAATATTCTCGGTGTCTTTATTCACCACGCCCGCCAACCGCGCAACCTCTTCCAAGGCGTCTTGAGTGAAGGTCAGCTTCAAACCTTCGGTCTCCAACAACGCCGTATACTGCTTGATCAACGCGTTCTTCGGCTCTTTCAAAATGCGAATGAAATCGGCCTCAGTCAACGATTGCAACTCAACCCGAATCGGAAAACGCCCCTGCAACTCTGGAATCAAATCACTGGGCTTTGAAACATGAAACGCACCCGCAGCCATGAACAAAATGTGATCCGTCCGCACAAACCCATAGCGAGTATTAACCGTCGTCCCCTCAACAATCGGCAAGATGTCCCGCTGCACGCCTTCACGGCTCACATCAGGACCATGCCCGCCTTCACGCCCGGCGATCTTGTCAATTTCGTCCAGAAAAATAATGCCGCTACGCTCCACGCGTTCAATCGCCAGCCGCGTCACCTGCTCCATGTCAACAAGCTTCTGCTCTTCTTCCTGGATCAGGTACTCCATCGCTTCAACCACACGCACCTTGCGCTTCTTCGTGCGCCCCGCAAACAGACTCCCCATCATGTCCTTGATGTTGATATCCATTTCCTCGACGCCCATGTTGCTGGCAACTTCAAACGTCGGCCCGCGTTCTTTTACATCAATCTCAACCATGCGATCATCGAGCTTCCCCGACCGCAACCGCTCACGCAGTTTATCCCGAGTCTTCTCCACGCTCTCAGCTTCATCCGGCTGCGGAGGCATCAGCAAATCAAGCAGCCGCTCCTCGGCATTACGCTCGGCACGCTCTCCCACTTCGTCCAGCTTCTCTTCGCGAACCATGTCAATCGCAATCTCGGTAAGATCGCGAATCATCGACTCCACATCGCGGCCAACATAGCCGACCTCGGTAAACTTACTCGCCTCTACCTTCAAAAACGGAGAGTTCGCAAGCCGCGCCAACCGCCGTGCGATTTCAGTCTTACCAACGCCGGTAGGACCAATCATCAGAATATTCTTCGGCATGACTTCTTCAGCCATCTCCGGTTCCAACTTCTGACGCCGCACGCGATTCCGCAAAGCAATTGCCACCGCTTTCTTAGCAGCAGCCTGCCCGATGACGTACTTGTCCAACTCTGCAACAATCTCGCGAGGAGTCAACTCGTCGAGCAAAGGAGCCTCGTCATTGCCCTGCGTAGGTAAAAAGATAACCATTAGCCAAGCTCCTCATAGCGCACATTGAGGTTCGTATAAATACAGATATCGCCAGCCACCTTCATTGCTTTCTCAGCAATTTCACGAGCGCTCAACGTGGTGTTCTCATAAAGCGCGGTCGCCGCAGCCTTGGCAAAAGGACCACCGGACCCAATCGCCGCCACCTGCTCATCCGGCTCAATCACATCTCCATTGCCGCTCAGCAAATAGGTGTTGGAAGGATCGGCAACAAGCAACAATGCTTCCAAATTGCGAAGTACCTTATCGGTACGCCAGTCCTTGGCAAGCTCCACCGCACTCCGAGCCAAATTCCCGTTATGCTGTTCCAGCTTCGCCTCAAACCGCGAAAACAGCGAAAACGCGTCCGCCGTAGACCCGGCAAAACCAGCCAGAATCTTCTCCTTATACAAACGACGAAGCTTGTTCGCGGAAGACTTCAAAACTTCCTGGCCGAAAGTGACCTGTCCGTCGCCCGCCATCACAACTTTGTCGTAACGGCGGACGCACAGGATAGTAGTTGAGCGGATGCGTTCCTTCATGTATTCACTTCTATTCTACCGTCCCAAGTCCAACACAACACCACCAGCGCAATCCACAACACATACGCCAACAACAAATGCACCAACTGCATCCCAATCGGAACGAGTAACAACAGATTCAACACCCCTGCCAAAATCTGTACAACAACAATCACCGTAACCAACGTCCCGCCGCGTCCCCGCGCGAACCACACCAGCCACCCGCCCACACCAACCGCAAAAAACGGATGAATGCTGCGCAGCTTCACAATAAAATGGGAATCCCGATTCAGATCCTGAGCCAACCCCGCCGCCAACGAGTGCACCGGATACAACGTATCCGCCAATGCCGCCAACGCACCAGTTATCCCCAACAAAACCGTAAGCACCAAGCTAACCCAGGCAACACCACTAGGCCGAATCCGCGCACGTCCGCCAGCCCACCACGCCGTCAACGCAACAAAGCCAAGCAACGTCAGCGTGTTCGCCAGATGCACCGACAACACCACAGCGCGAGCAGGCGACGCATTGTTCGTCACCAACCCAAACAAAACCAGAGCGGCACCAATCAGCGCCTCGGTCAGAAGAAAAATGGAAGACATCACCGCGCCAAACCGAGCCGCATGTCCCGCTGGAAACGCGCGAAACGCCCAAATCAACATCGCCAAAACCATCAAGGAATCAATCCCCGTCATCGACCGGTGAGCAAACTCAATCACCTTGGCCATCGCCGGAGTCCCCACCACAACCTCGCCATTACACAATGGCCAGTGATTGCCGCAGCCAGCGCCGGATCCAGTGGCACGCACAAAAGCGCCCTCAACACCCACCAGCACATTGAAGCCAACAACAATCCAGGCAAACCGTTCGAAACCACGGTGACCCACAGGCGCGGAAGAAACAGGAAGTAACAAATCCTATTGTAGTTCCGCTACCGAGCGGCCTTCCACCGGAAGGTAGCAACAAACACACCTGCAATCCCGATCCGGAACGGAATCATCTGACCTGATCCCCGAAAACTCCACCATTCATAATTAGAGTTCTCCAGTTTAGAAAAAGGAGAACAAAGGATGAAGAAGAGCCGACACAGCGAAGA
>Ga0315912_10006469_pt1 | contig 10466 bp, 10 predicted proteins | sample VfabasoilMG_FD_204469 | JGI IMG/M metagenome (GOLD analysis project Ga0315912, IMG submission 204469) | Garden soil microbial communities collected in Santa Monica, California, United States - V. faba soil | ecosystem: Environmental > Terrestrial > Soil > Garden | place: USA: California... | reverse complement strand
GACTCGAACCAGTCGAGCTTGTGCCCGCGATCGAAGATCAGCTGGGCAGCCGTCATGGCGACCGACAGGGCGAAGAAGCCGATCCAGTCGAAGCGCACGGCGGTGCGGCTGGTGTAGTCGCGGAGCGCGAACCAGATGCAGACCAGCGCGGCGATGCCCGGCGGCACGATCATGAAGAAGGCGGCGCGCCAGTCGTAGGCCTCGGTCGCGATGCTGCCCAGGATCGGCCCGAGCACCGGCCCGAACACCGCGCCGACGCCCCACATCACCAGCGCGGTGGCGTGCAGGTGGCGGGGGAATGTGGCGAGCAGGATGGCCTGGCCCATGGGCATGATGGGGGCGCCGAACGCCCCCTGGCCGACGCGGGCCAGGATGAGGGTTTCCAGGCTGCCGGCGACGCCGCACAGCATGGAGGAAATGGTGAAGCCCAGAACGGTGCCGAACATGACCGTGCGCCAGCCGAGGCGGGAGGCGAGCCAGCCGGTCATTGGCGTGGCCACGGCCGTGGCGACGAGGTTGAGGGTGATGACCCAGGAAATCTCGTCCTGCGTGGCGGAAAGCGCGCCGCGCATATCCGGAAGCACCAGGTTGGCGAGTGTAATGGTCATGCCGAAGAGCATGTTGGCGAGCTGGACCATCAGCAGGATGAGCCACTGCTTGCCGCTGATGCTGAACAGGCCGCCCTGTGGGGCGCCCGATGCCGGGCCCTGGGCGGCGGTCTCGCTCATGCGCCTGGGTTCCCTCCCCCGGGGGTGATTCGCGCGGGCCGAACCGGAGCCCGGGGGAAAAGGTAGGCGGGCGGCGGGCCGGAGGGTAGGGGCGGCGGAAGCAGGTGAGACCCGACCTGGGAGCGGACGTTTTCCAATGTAGTTGACTCCGCCGTGCCGGCCGCCGCTACAATTCGGTGCGCCCATCGAGAAGGCGTGACCCCGGTCTGGGTGGGGGGCATCTGATCAGGAAGGAACGGCCACGATGGGTGTCAGCACCGCGGTGGAGTCGTCCGATGTGCCTGCTGCGCGCCAAGGCTTGAGTGGCGCACGGCTGGCGGGTTCCGATCGGCTATGGGCGGTGGCCTTCGCGACGCCGTATGTGGCGGTGTTCCTGGCCTTCGTGATCTACCCGGTGTTCTACGGGCTGTGGCTGGGCAGCAACCCGGCGAGCTACCGGGCGCTGTTCGCGGACCCGGTCTATCCGCGCACCGTGGTGAACACGCTGCTCTACCTGCTGTTCGGCGTGAATCTGAAGCTGGGCCTCGCGCTGCTGCTTTCCGGGTTTTTCCTGCGCAAGGGGCTGTGGACCAAGACGTTGCTGCTGGTGTTCATGCTGCCCTGGGCGATCCCGGCGCTGCCAAGCTACCTGAGCATCAACTGGATGCTGAACGGGCAGTGGGGGCTGGTTAACAACATCATCTGGGCGCTGTTCCAGATGGACGGGCCGCCCTGGCTGGACAGTTCGGACCTGGCGCTGGGCTCCGTGATCTATGCCCATATCTGGAAATGGCTGCCGTTCTGGACGTTGATCTTCGTGGCCGGGCGGATGGCGATACCGCGCGAGCTGTACGAGGCGGCGGATGTGGATGGCGCCAGCGTGCGGCAGAAATTCACCCAGGTTACGCTGCCGTTGATGGCGGGGCTGTACCTGGTGTGCACGCTGCTGAGCACGATCTGGGCGCTGGGGGACTTCAATGCCGTGCGCTTCATCTCCGGCGGGGGGCCGGCGCTTTCCACCCATGTGCTGGCAACCCTGGGTATTCGCAACGCTTTTGAACTGGGCGATCCGGGCCTGGGCATGGCGACGGTGCTGACGGCGCTGCCGTTGCTGATACCGCTGGTTATCCTGCTGATGCGGCAGTTGCGGCGCAACGAGGTGACGATATGAGCGCCGCGAACCCGGGCTTTTCCCGCGCCCGTTCCGCCCGGATGGGGCAGGCGGCTTCCAAGGCCGGAGTGGCGGTGCTGTCCGTCGTGCTGCTGATTTGGACGCTACTGCCGATCTACAACATCATCCGCGTGTCCCTGCAGGAGAAGGAGGAGGTGCTGAGCACCTCCGTCATTCCCGTGGCGCCCAGCACGCACGCCTTCCAGGTAGTGTTCAACCAAGGCTTCTGGCTGCTGAAGACGTTCTGGAGCCAGATGGGCAACAGCTTCTATATCGGCGTGATCGTGGCGTTGCTGACGCTGGCGATCGGCACGCTGACGAGCTTCACGATCAGCCGCATGCGCATCAAGAACGGCTGGATGCTGACGCACGCGGCGCTACTGACCTATGTGATCCCGATGTCTTTCCTGGCGATTCCGTTCTACGGGATCATGGGGAAATACGGGCTGACCAACAACCCGATCGCGGTGATCGCGGTGGAGGTGACGTTCGCGACACCGTACGCGATCTTCATTTTCCAGCAATATGGCGCGTCCATCCCGATTGAGCTGGACGAGGCGGCGCGAATCGATGGTGCTTCCCCGTGGCAGATATTCTACCGGATCTATCTGCCGCTGATGGCGCCGGCGCTGGTGGCGATCGGCACCTACGCGCTGCTGCTGTCGTGGAACGAGTACCTGTATGCGTTCCTGCTGCTTTCCGGCGGCAGCGTGGTGACGGTGCCGGTGGCGCTGGGCAAGTTCCTGGCGGGGGACGAGGCGCCGTGGAACTACCTGATGGCGGCGGCGATCGTCTACGCCATTCCGCCGTTGATCATCTACTACGCCTTCCGCCGCAAGATGAGCGGCGGCTTGACCATGGGGGGCGTGAAGGGCTGAGCGGCCCCTGCCATACACTTCACGACAAGAACATCAAGAGAGGCACGTGCAATGAGGCGAGTTTCGAGGCGGCTGGCTTTGGGCGGCATGGGTGCGGCGGCGGCAACGGCGCTGGCGCGGCCGCGTCGGGCGCAGGCCGCCGGTGAAGTGACGGTGTGGTGGACGCAGGGGTTCTACGAGCAGGAGAACAAAGCCGTCGTCGACGCGATGGCTGACTTCGAGAAGCGCACTGGCACCAAGGTGAATCTTTCCATCATCAACGGGCCGGACATCATCACCAAGCTGATCGCCGGCATGCAGGTGGGCGACGTGCCGGACCTGGTGCACAGCGTGACGGGCGACCGCTTCCTGGTCCCGCGCGCGGCGTGGAACGACCAGTTGGAAGACCTGACGGATGTGCTGGACACGCAGAAGGCGGAGTTGATCCCGACCGCTATCGAGGCATCGCGCTTCTACAATGCGAAGGCGAAGAAGTATTCATACTACAGCGTGCCCATCAAATGCTCGACGCTGCTGAATTCCGTGTGGCGGCCGATGGTGGTGGAGGCGGGATTCACTGACGCCGACATCCCGAAGACACAGGATGCGTATTACGACTTCTTCCAGACCGTGCAGGACAAGCTGCGCGGCAAGGGCAAGCGCGTGTTCGGCCTGGGCTACTCCATGGCGACGAAGGAAGCGGACAGCGGCAATCTGTTCAGTGCCTTCCTGGTGGCCTATGGCGGAGCCGGGATCGTATTGCCGGACGGCAAGCTGAACATCGATGACCCGGTCGTGCGCAAGGCGGCGGCGACCGCGCTGGACCGGCTGACGACGCCGTTCAAGAAGGGCTACGTGCCGCCGGGTGCGATCAACTGGGGCGACGTGGATAACAACAACGCGTTCTATGCCAAGCAGATCGTGATGACGCCGAACGCGACGATCTCCATCGCCGTGGCGCAGTTGGACAAGCAGGACCAGTATCTGAAGGAAATCATCACCCAGAGCATGCCGCTGGGCAATGACGGCAAGGTGGTGCCGAGCGTGCTGGCGGTTTCGCCCTGCATCATTCCGAAAGGGGCGAAGAACGTTGCTGGGGCTAAGCAGTTGCTGGTCGATTTCATCAAGCCGAACAACCTGAACAGCTACCTGAAGGAGACGCGGGCGCGTTATCTGCCGGTGATGATGAAGAACATCAAGGAGGACCCGTACTGGACCGACCCGAAGGACCCGCATCGGCCGGTGGCTGTGGACACCGGGCTGGTGAAGCCGACGATCCCTTACTGGATGAACTACAACCCCGCCTACGCGCAGGTGCTGTCCGAGCAGATCTGGAGCCAAGCGGAAGCCAATATCACGCAGAAGAACATGACGGTGGAGCAGGCCACCAATGAGGCGGCGGCGCGGATGAAGACGATCTTCGAGAACTTCAAGATCGGCTGATTGCGGCCGGGAACGAAAATGGGGGGATGCCAGGCTGGGCATCCCCCCTTTTTGGTGAACGGCGTTCAGGACGTCGGGCGCGAGCGCTCGCAGTTGGAACGCGGCGCGGCGGCCGGTTGTTCGGACTGCTGGGGTGTGGACTGGTTCTGTTGGCCGCGCGGCGGCGTGGATTGCGCCGGTGGGGCCTGAATGGTCACGCCATTGTCCAGCAGGGAAGGGGCAGCGGCGAGTTCCGTCGCCGCTGCCGTGCCCGCCGTCGCGAAGATGCCGAGTGCCGCGAGAGTCACGCCAGTCATCCATCGACGCATGCGGGCTGCTCCTCTGCCAGGTTGGGGCGGCTACGCGCCCTCGATGATGCGGATGTCGCGTTCGGCCGCGTTGGGGCCAAGGGCGGCCAGGGCTTCCTTGTAGCCGGGGCTGTTGTAGGCGGCCACGGCGGCTTCAACGCTGTCGAACTCGATCAGCACGGTGCGCTGCATCAGGCCCTGTTCCATGGTTTTCGCCGGCATGCCGCGCGCCAGGAAGCGGCCGCCCGCGGCGGTCAGCGACGGGCCCGCCAGCTTGGCGTAGGCGGCCAGCGCATCCGGGTTGGAGACGGAACGGTAGATGGAGCACCAATAGGCCTTGGCCATGTCGTCAGTCCTTTGTTTCGGGTATCAGGGTAATATCAGGCGGCCTGCTGCTGCAAGGTCGGCGCGCAATCCGCCACGGTGGTGCGGTGCATGTCCCGCACCTCGGAATAGTTGAACGGGCGCGCGCGGTGCATAGTACAGCGGTTGTCCCATATCACCAGGTCGTGCTGCGTCCATTGGTGGGAATAGACGAACTGGCGCTGTGTCGCATGCTCCGTCAGGTCGCGCAGGAAGGCGCGCGCTTCCGGGATGGGCCAGCCCTGGATGGCGCCGGCGTGGGAAGCGAGGAACAGCGACATGCGGCCCGAGCCCATGTGCCGGCGCACCAGGCGCTGCGGCACCGGCGCGTATTTGGTCCGCTCCTCGTCCGTGAATTCCGTGAAACCGATGATGGCGCGGGAGTAGAGCTGGCTGTGCTCGCACACCAGGTTGCGGCATTCGGTCTTGGTTTCCTCGTCCAGCGCGTCCCAGGCCGCGCGCATGTCCGCGTATTCCGTGTTGCCGCCCTTGCCGGGAATGACGCGGGCGGACAGCAAGGAATACTTGCTGGGCGTCGCCTTGAACGAGCTGTCCGAATGCCAAAGCTGGTTGCCGAGGCCGAACAGGCGGCGGCGGTCGTCCCGCGCCAGCACCTTGCCGTCCTTGTCCAGGTTGGAAATGTCGTTGATGTCCATGGACAGGCGGCGCTGGTCCTTCTGGGCGATATCGCCCGTGGCCGTCTCCATCGGGCCGAAATGCTGGGAAAAGGCGAACTGCTGGTCGTCGTTGATGTTCTGGCCGGGCAGGACGAGAACGGCGTAGTGGTCCATGCCCTTCTCGATCGCCATCGCATCCTCCCGGCTGACGCCGCGCGCGATGTCCACGCCGGTGCAGATGCCGGCAAAGCCGGGGCGGTTGGGGTCGGTGGGGCGGATCGAGACGGTCATGGCGCGTTTTTCTCCCGGATAGCGGGGGCGAAGACTAGGTCAGGTCGGTGGCGTCTGTCACCGCAACTCCCTTATCGGGACTTCACGGGCCGGTTGGCGTGGCTGGTTTGCGGCACGCCACGGTTCAGGGACAAATGGGTGTGCACGCCGACCCAGCCCGCCGGCCCCTTGTGAAACACCATGGTGGCGCGGCCCGGGCGGGGGAAACTGGTGCCGTCCGGGTGGAAGCCGGTGCTGGTCCAGGGCGCGATGACGACGGCCATGGAGTTGTCGGCGGAGGCGAGGACTTCAACGGCATCCATGACGAAGCGGAAATCGGCGGTGCGCGGCCAGACATTGTCCCACTGATTGGCGATCCAGGCCTCGCGGTCCGGCAGCACGTCCTGGTGCGTGCCGAAGGCGAGGATCTGCGAGTGGAACAGGGGACGGGCGGGGGCGTAGTCCACATCGCGCACATGGGTGGCGAAGGTTTCCAGCCATTGCAGGAAATGCGCGCGGGTGGCGGCATCGGCGCGCGGAAGGTCGGACATGGAGTGCTCCCCGGGGTGACTGGCCCGGGGAGCATGCCGTGCGGCGGCGGCTACTTCAACGCGGCGATCGCGGCCTTGGCCACGACCTCATCCTGCGCGCCGGTGCCGCCGGAGACGCCGATGGCACCGATGACCTTGCCGTCCAGCACCAGCGGGATGCCGCCGCGTAATGCGACGATCTGGTCGAGGGTCAGCAAAAAGAGGTTGCCGGCCTGGATGTTGCCCTCCGCGACCTTGGTCTCGCGGCGCAATTGCACCGACGCCAGCGTATTCTTGTGCGCGATCGGGATCGCGGCCAATTGCGCTTCTTAGCTTCGATGGCTCCGGCGGCGGTGAGCATAATGGCGAGCAGCGAGCGGTTTATCCGGGTCGTTTCCTTTGGTTCGTTGCGCGGGAGAAGGACTCGGAACCCGCGCCTGGGCAAGGCTGGCCGAGGACACGGTTTCCGCCCTAGTCTTTCCGGCATCGGCCAATGAAGACGGAGGTAACGATGCGCCAGATTGTGATGGTGGGCTTTCTGCAGGCGCAGAACTGCACCAACCTGGTGAGTTCCTGGCGGCATCCGGCATCCCGGACTGACAGCTACTCGCCGGACTACTACCGCAAGATCGGCCAGGTGCTGGAGGAGGGGAAGTTCCACCTCGGCTTCTTCGACGACCGGCTGGCGATGCCGGACCGGTTCGGCGGCGATCACGCGCACACAGTGAAATACGGCATCCGCTGCGTGAAGATGGACCCGGTGGCGGTGCTGATGACGATGGGCATGGCGACGAAGCGCCTGGGCCTGGGGGCGACCTGCACCACCACCTATTACGAGCCGTTCCACGTGGCCCGGCAATTCCAGACCGTGGATTTGATGACCGAGGGCCGGGCGGCGTGGAACGTGGTGACATCCATGAACGACGGCGAGGCGATGAACATGGGCCATGAGGCGCATGTGAACCACGACCGCCGCTACGACCGCGCCGACGAGTTCATGGAAGTGGTGCTGGGCCATTGGGATTCGTGGGAGGACGACGCGGTCGTCGCCGACAAGACCACAGGCCTGTACGCGCACCCGGAAAAGGTGCACCGGCTGGATCATCGCGGGGAATTTTTCTACTCGCGCGGGCCGTTCACCGTGCCGCGGTCCCCGCAGGGGCATCCGGTGGTGATCCAGGCGGGGCAATCGGCACGCGGCAAGCAGTTTTCCGCAAGGTGGGGAGAAGTGGTGTTCGTTTCCACGCCGCATACGAAGGAGATCGGGCAGCGCAACTACAAGGAACTGAAGGGCATGATCGCGGCGTGCGGGCGCGATCCGGACAAGGTGTATATCTGCCCCTCGCTCTACACCGTCGTCGCGGCCACGCGCGCGGAGGCCGAGGACAAGATGGCGTTGAACGACCGTCTGTTCGAGGAGGTGGACGCGCTGTCCCTGCTGTCCGAGGCGATGAATTTCGATTTCTCATCCAAGGGCATGGATGAACAGTTCACCGACGAGGAACTGGCGGCGATTTCCGGCACGCAATCCATGCGCGACCGGGTGACGGATGCCGGGATCAAGAACCCGACGGTGCGGGAGTTCATCAAGTACACGCAGCGTGGCCGGCCGCGGAATCCGTTTGTCGGCAGCCCGAAGGACGTGGCGGATTTGATGGAGCAGTGGTTCGTGGAGCGTGCCGCGGACGGGTATGTGCTGGCGGCGGATAATATCCCGGGGTCGTACGAGGATTTCGTGCGCTTCGTGGTGCCGGAACTGCAGCGGCGGGGGCTGTACCACAAGGACTATCGCGGCGCGACTTTGCGCGAGAACCTGGGTCTGCCGCATCCGACGCGGGGGGACTGGAAGCTGTAGCGACAATTTTTGTTGCGTGCGGGACGGGGCTTCGGGCACCGTCCCCAATAACAAGACGGGGGGAGCGGCCATGATGCGAAACAGCATCCGGTGGGGCTTGGGCGCATGCGCGGCGTTGTTGCTGGCTGTTGCGCCCGCGAGTGCGCAGAAGCGCGGCGGCACGTTGACGGTGCCGCATATCGACAGCCCGCCGAGCCCGTCCATCCAGGAAGAAGCCACCGCGTCTGTCGTGATCCCGTTCATGGCGATCTACAACAACCTGGTGATGTATGATCAGCACAAGCCGATCAACACCTTCGACACGATCGTGCCCGAACTGGCGACGAAATGGACCTGGGGCGATGGCGGCAAGGCGCTGACGTTTAACCTGAGGTCCGGTGTGCAGTGGCATGACGGCAAGCCGTTCACATCCGCCGATGTGAAATGCACGTGGGACATGGTTTCCGGCCTGGTGCCGAACAAGATCCGCAAAAGCCCGCGGCAGCTGTGGTGGGAGAACCTGGAGAAGATCACCACCAACGGCGAGCATGAAGTGACGTTCCATCTGAAGCGGCCGCAGCCTTCGTTCATCGCGTTGCTGGCGACAGGGTGGTCGCCGGTGTATCCGTGCCATGTGTCGTCCGACGCTATGCGCAGCCGGCCGATCGGCACCGGGCCGTTCAAGTTCGTGGAGTTCCAGCGCAACGAGAGCATCCGGCTGGTGCGCAACGACAAGTACTGGAAGCCGGGGCTTCCCTACCTTGATGCGATCGAGTTCAAGATCATGCCCAGCCGCTCCACGCGCAACCTGGCGTTCATTGCCGGGCGGTTCGACCTGACCTACCCGACAGATGTGACGCCGGCATTGCTGCGCGACATCAAGGCCGGCGTGCCGGCGGCGCAATGCGTGATGCGGCGAACGAATGTGAGCACCAACCTGATCATCAACCGCGACGCGCCGCCATTCGACAAGCCGGAGATACGTCGCGCGCTGGCCCTGACGCTGGATCGGGCGTCGTTCATCCGCATCATCTCGGAAGGTGAGGCCGGTATTGGCGCGGCGATGCTGCCGGGGCCGGACGGGCAATGGGCGATGCCTCAGGAGGTACTGGAAAGCCTGCCCGGCTACAGCCCGGACGTGGCGAAGAACCGGGAACAGGCGCGCGAGATCATGCGGAAGATCGGCTACGGGCCGGAGAACCGGCTGAAGCTGAAGGTGTTCACGCGCGATATCCCGACGTTCCGTGATCCGGCGCTGTTGTTGAGTGACCAGCTACGGGAAATCTACATCGACAGCGAACTGGATGTGGTGGACACGACGCTGTACTACAACCGCGTGTTCCGGAAGGAATACCAGGTGGGGCTGAACCTGACAGGCAGTTCCCTGGATGATCCGGACCAGAATTTCTACGAGAACTATGCCTGCGGATCGCTGCGCAACTACACGAACTACTGCAACAAGGAATTGCAGGAGGAATTCGGCGCGCAGTCCCAGGAGCAGGATATCGGCAAGCGTAAGAGGATGGTGTGGGAGATCGAGCGCAAGCTGGCCGAGGATGTGGTGCGGCCGATCATCTTCCACGATGTCGCGGCGGCCTGCGCGCAGGGCTATGTGCGTAACTACACGGTGATGACCAATTCCATCTACAACGGGTGGCGTTGGGAAGATGTGTGGCTGGACAAGTAGCATGCGCCGCATCCTGTGGGCGTTGCTGGCGCTGCTGTGTCTGGTGGCGCCGGCGCAGGCGCAGAAGCGGGGCGGGGTCCTGACGCTGTCGCATATCGACAGCCCGCCCAGCCCGTCGATCCAGGAGGAGGGCACATCGTCCGTGCTCATCCCCTTCATGGCCATGTTCAACAACCTGGTAATGTACGACCAGCATGAGCCGGTAAACACCTTCGCCACGATCCGCCCGGAACTGGCGACGCAGTGGGCGTTGAACGGCGATGGCACCGTGCTGACCTTCACCTTGCGCCAGGGCGTGAAGTGGCACGACGGCAGGCCGTTCACATCGGCCGATGTGAAATGCACATGGGACATGGTGTCCGGCCTTGTGCCGGGGAAAATCCGCAAGAGCCCGCGCAAGGAATGGTTCGACAACCTGGCGCAGATCACGGTGAACGGCGATTTCGAGGTGGCGTTCCACCTGAAGCGGCCGCAGCCTTCCTTCATCGCGCTGATGGCGGCGGGGTGGTCGCCGGTCTATCCCTGCCATGTTTCGTCCGACGCGATGCGCACGAAGCCGATCGGCACCGGGCCGTTCCGCTTCGTGGAATACCAGCGCAACGAGGTGATCAGGCTGGCGCGGAACGATCTGTACTGGAAGCCAGGGCAACCCTATCTGGACGGGATCGAATACCGGATCATCGCGAACCGTTCCACGCGG
>Ga0315912_10006468_pt1 | contig 10466 bp, 8 predicted proteins | sample VfabasoilMG_FD_204469 | JGI IMG/M metagenome (GOLD analysis project Ga0315912, IMG submission 204469) | Garden soil microbial communities collected in Santa Monica, California, United States - V. faba soil | ecosystem: Environmental > Terrestrial > Soil > Garden | place: USA: California... | reverse complement strand
GCGAGGAGCTCTCGGTCGGCGAGGTGAACGTCTTCACCGGCTCGAACTACGTGCTGTCGATCCGCAACCGCACCGAGCAGGGCTTCCTGGGCGTGCGCGCGCGCTGCGAGCGCGAGCCCGAACTGCTGAAGCACGGCTCGGGCTACGTGCTCTACGCGCTCATGGACGCGGTGGTCGACCGCTACTTCCCGGTGCTGGATGCGATCGAGACCGAGCTGGAGGCGATCGAGGAGCGCATCTTCGCCAACACCTCGCCGCGCGCCAACATCGAGGCGCTCTACTACGTGAAGCAGAAGGTCACCACGCTCAAGCACGCGACCGCGCCGCTGATGGACTCGGTGGGCAGGCTCTACGGCGGGCGCGTGCCGGCGGTGTGCCAGGGGCTGGGCGAATACTTCCGCGACGTCTACGACCACCTGGTGCGGCTGAACCAGTCGCTCGACTCCCTGCGCGACACGGTGAACACGGCGCTCCAGGTAAACCTCGCCATGATCACCATCGGCGAGAGCGAGGTCACCAAGCGCCTCGCGGCCTACGCCGCGCTGGTGGCGGTGCCGACCATGATCGCCGGCGTCTACGGCATGAACTTCGAGCACATGCCGGAACTGAAGTGGGCCTGGGGCTACCCCTTCGCCCTGTTCCTGATGGTGGTCATCGACGTGAGCCTGTTCATGCGCTTCCGCAAGGCGGGTTGGTTATAACCGCAGCTCCGCGCGGATCGCCTGCCAGGTAACGCACACAAGTCCGTCCTGGTTTTTTTCCAGAAGATGCAATTCAAGAAGCCGGGCGACGTCCGAGTGGACGTTCTTGTAATCACGTTCCAGCAGCTTGGCCAGCCCGTAGACCGTCTGCGGCCCCGCCTTGGCGAGCTTCTTCAGCAAGTCCCAGCGCGCCGGGCTGAGGCTCCTCACCAGCAGCGGCAGGTCCGCGAAGGACAGCAGCGCGAGCGGCGCGGGCGGCCTGCGGCCCGAGGCGAGGTGCCAGGCCGCCTCGAAGCGGTCGAGCGCCTCGTCCTGCGCGCTAACCCGCACGTAGAGCGTCTTCGACGGCTCTTTCAAAGTCGTACCTCAGCTTTTCCACCGACTTGAACGCATGGCGCCCGGTACTGCTGTACTCGACCAGCAGCCGTCCGTCCTTGCGGCAGGCCAGGCGGTAGCTCGCCCGGGAATCGAAAAGCAGTTCGAGCAAGACTCCGTCGGCGAGCACGACATGCTCCTGGAACATATATGGCTTTATACACCATAGCCCGGGTGGCGTAAAATGCCGCCATGGCCGATGCCCGCAGCCAGTTCCACAACCTCTATCGCCACGGCTTCGCACGCGTGGCGCTCGCGACGCCCACGGTGCGCATCGGCGACCCGATGGCGAACGCCGCGGCGACGCTGGACCTCATGCGCCAGGCGGCACGGCGCAAGGCCGTGGTCGCGGTGTTCCCCGAACTCGGGCTTTCGGCCTACAGCTGCGAGGACCTCTTTCACCAGCAGGTGCTGATCCGGGGCGCGGAGGAAGCGCTCGCCTGGCTGCTCGCGCGCTCCAGGCGCCTGCCGGTCGCCGCCTTCGTCGGCCTGCCGGTGGTGCTCGAGGGCGCGCTCTACAACTGCGCGGCCCTGCTCTGCCGCGGGCGGCTTCTTGGCGTCGTGCCCAAGACCTACCTGCCGAACTACCGCGAGTTCTACGAGCTGCGCCAGTTCACGCCCGGCACGGGAATGGCGAAGGAGATCACGCTGGCCGGCCAGGCGGCGCTTTTTGGTTCGCTTCTTTTTCGATGGAAGGAACAACCCGGGCTCGTCCTGTTCGCCGAGATCTGCGAGGACCTCTGGGTGCCGGCACCGCCGTCGTCCTTCGCGGCGCTCGCCGGGGCGACCGTGATCGCCAACCTGTCGGCCTCCAACGTGCTGGTCGGCAAGGACCAGTACCGCAAGGAGCTCGCCGGCAACCAGTCGGCGCGCTGCATCGCCGCCTACCTTTACAGCGCCGCCGGCGCGGGCGAATCCACCACCGACCTCGCCTGGGACGGCCACGCCCTCGTCTATGAAAACGGCTCGCTGCTGGCCGAATCGCAGCGCTACGCGAAGGACGCGCAGCTGACGTTCGCGGACATCGACCTCGAGCGGCTGGAGGCCGACCGCATGCGGCAGAACTCGTTCGCGGAATCGGCGCGCCGGCATGCGGCCGAGGTGGCCCGCTTCAGGACGATTGATTTTTCTTTGCCCCTGTTCAATGGCGTTCTGAATCTGGAAAGAAAAATCGAAAAATTCCCCTATGTACCGTCCAACCCCGCGACGCGCGACGCGCGCTGCGAGGAGGCCTACCGCATCCAGGTGGCGGGCCTGGCGACGCGCATGCGCGCCACCGGCACGAAGAAGCTGGTCATCGGCGTCTCGGGCGGGCTCGACTCGACGCAGGCCTTGCTCGTCAGCGCGCGCGCCATGGACGAGCTCGGCCTGCCGCGCAGGAACATCCTCGCCTACACCATGCCCGGTTTCGCCACCTCGACGCGCACGCGGTCGTCCGCCTGGCAGCTGATGCGCGCGACGGGCGCAAGCGCGGAGGAGATCGACATCCGCCCCTCGTGCAAGCAGATGCTGGAAGACCTCGGCCACCCCTACGCCCGGGGGCGCAAGGTCTACGACATCACGTTCGAGAACGTGCAGGCGGGCGAGCGCACCAGCCACCTGTTCCGCCTGGCCAACCTGCATGGCGGCCTGGTGGTGGGCACCGGCGACCTGTCGGAACTGGCGCTGGGCTGGGCGACCTATGGCGTTGGAGACCATATGTCGCACTACAACGTCAACGTCAGCGTGCCGAAGACGCTCATCCGGTACCTGATCGGCTGGGTGGCGCAGTCCGGGCAATTCAGCGAAGCGGTGAGCAAAGCGCTCCATCGCGTCCTTACGACTGAAATATCCCCGGAATTGAAACCAGATCAGAAAACCGAAGACGTGGTCGGCCCCTACGAACTGCAGGATTTCCACCTGTACTACACGCTGCGCTTCGGCTACGCGCCCGCCAAGGTCGCCTTCCTCGCGCACGGCGCCTGGCACGACGACTACGGCCTGGCGGAAATCCGCCGCTGGCTGGAAGTGTTCCTGCGCCGCTTCTTCCAGACCAGCCAGTTCAAGAGGAGCGCCCTGCCCAACGGGCCGAAGGTGGGTTCGGGCGGCTCGCTCTCGCCGCGCGGCGACTGGCGCGCGCCCGCCGATGGAAACGCGTCGGCCTGGCTAAGGGACCTCGCGCGCATCCCGCGCAACTGACCCGGGGAAAATCCGCTTAGAACGTAGGGGCGACAAAGACCGCCGGTTTGCGCGGCGTGTCCTTGCTCTCGGCCTTCTGCTTCTGCTCGAGTTCCCGGGTCTCCGCCTGCCGGCGTGCTTCCTGTTCCAGCGCCTTGCGCTTCTCGTCTTCGAGGCGCGCGCGCTGCGCCTGCAACTCCTTGGCTTCCTGCTGGTGGCGAACCAGGGATTCCTTGGAGGACCTGGCGAGCGCCACGAAATGCCCGTTCGGATACTGCTGCAGGTAGGCGTCGTAATCGGCCGGATTGTTGCTCGCCTTGGTCTTGTTCCAGACCGCGAGCTCGGCTGCCATCGCGTCGGCCGCGTCGCGCTTGGCCTTCTCCTGGGCGGCGTTCTGCTTTTCCAGCGCGGCATTCTGGACGGCGTCGGCCTCCTTCCTGCTCTTCAGGACGGCGGCCGCGCGCTTGGCCTTTTCCTCCGCCTCGCGCTTGGCGGCCGCGTCGGCCTGTTCCCTGGCCTTGTCCTCGACCACCGGTTCCTGGCGCGCCGCGTCGACAGCTGCGCTGGACGGCACGCTGGCCGGCGGGGTCGCAGGCTCCGCCGGCTTGACCTCCGCTGGAACGGCGCCCTGGGCCGGGGCCTGTGACGCCGCTTGGTCGCCCGGCGGCACTGCAGGTGTCCGCGCCCGGTAGACCGCCGCTGCCGCAACCGCCAAGACCACGACCGCCGCCACCGCGATCAGGGGCTTTTTCGACCTGACCGGCGCCCCCTGGCCGGCGGCCGGTGAGCCGGGCGGCAGATCCATCGCGCGCTGCACGCGCTGCACGCGTTCCTCGGCTTCCTTGCGCGCGCGCTCGGCGGCTTCCCGGCGCGTCTTTTCGTCGGCCTCGCGCTTCTTCAACTCGGCTTCGCGCTTCTGGTACTCCGCTTCGCGCTTCGCCTTGAGGTCGGCGTCCTGCCTGGCGCGCAGTTCGGCTTCCCGCTTCGCCTGCTCGTCGGCTTCGCGCCGGGCGCGCGCCGCCGCTTCGGCCTTGGCCGCCGCTTCCGCCTCGCGCTTCTTGTATTCCGCGTCGCGCTTGGCCAGCTCGACGGCCGCCTCCAGTTTCGCCTTTTCGATCGCCTCGAGCCGGGCCTTTTCAATCGCGATGAGGCGCACTTTCTCCTCGGCGGTGGAGCGCGCGAGCAATTCCGCCTCGCGTTTCTTGTACTCTGCTTCGCGCTTCGCCAGCTCGGCGGCGGCCTCCTGCTTCGCCTTCTCGATGGCCTCGAGCCGGGCCTTCTCGATCGCCACGAGCCGCACTTTCTCTTCCGCAGTGGAGCGCGCCATCAATTCGGCCTCGCGCCGCTGGTAGTCGGCCTCGCGCTTCGCCATCTCCGCCGCCGCTTCCTTCTTCGCCCTTTCGATCGCGTCGAGCCGTGCTTTTTCCTCTGCGCTGGCGCGCGCCTTGAGCTCCAGCGCGCGCTTGGCCTCGGCTTCGGCCTCCCGCCTGCGGAAATCCTCTTCGCGCTTGGCCAGCTCGGATTCGAGCCTGGCCTTGTCTTCGGCGAGCTTGCGCTTGGCCTCGGCCTCCTGGCGCGCTTTTTCGGCAAGCCGATCGTCGACTTCCTTGCGGCGCCGGTCTTCCGCCGCGCGCCTCGCCAGTTCGTCCGCGTCCAGACCCGAATCCGTCTGGCCGTGCCGCTGGTGGTTGGTGTCCGAGGACTCAAGCCCGCGCAGCTTCGCGATCTTCCTGCGCGCGAGGTTGGCATAGACCCCGCTGGGAAACTGCTGGACATAGAGCTCGAAATCCTCGGGGTCGTTGCCGTCCTTGATCGCGCGCCAGAACTCCAGCTCGACCTCCTGGGTACCCGGCGACGTGGGCGCCCTTGCCTGCGCCGGTTTCGCCTGGGGCTGGGTGGGCGGCACAAAGGGCTGCGTCTTGGGCGAGGTGGCGGGCGCATGGGGCTGGATCTTCGCCGCCAGCCCCTCCGGCGCGAGCACCGTGGCGTCGGCGGAAACGCCTTCGCCCTTTCCTTCGACCGCCAGGTTCAGCGCGGTGGCAAATTCGCGCGCCGACTGGAAGCGCTCGCTCGCCTGCTTCGCCAGCGCCTTCCTGACGACGTGGTCGAACAGGGCCGGGACGCTGACATTGATCGTCGAAGGCATCGGCGGATCGTCCTGGACGATCTTTTTCGCCACCGTCCACCCGCCGGTCCCGCCAAACGGCTTTTCCCCGGTCAGGAGCTGGTAGAAGATGATCCCCGCGGAGAAGATGTCGGTGCGGTGGTCGACGGTTTCGCCGGTGATCTGCTCGGGCGACATGTACGCGGGCGTCCCGATCACGGCGCCGGCCTGGGTGCGCTCGACGCCTGCGCGCTGCGCCATCGTGTGCTCCGATTCGACGACGCGCGCGACGCCGAAATCGGTGAGCTTCGCCCTGCGTTGCGCATCGATCATGACATTGGCCGGCTTCACGTCCCGGTGGACGATGCCGGCCTGGTGCGCGAATTCCAGCGCATCGAGCAGTTCGGTCATGATCCGCGCCGCTTCCCTGAACTCGAAGCGCTCGTTGCTGTTGAAGTACGAGTTCAGCTCCCGGCCGCGCACATACTCCATGACGATGTAGGCGATATCGCCCTCCTCGCCGAAATCATGGATCTGCACGATGCCGGGGTGGTTGAGGCGCGCCACGGCCTGCGCCTCGCGCATGAACCGGTGGCTGTACTGGACCGCGGTTTCGCTGTCCAGCCGGTTCGTCAGGATGGTCTTGATCGCGACGTTGCGATGGAGCTTCGGATCCTGGGCCTCGTACACCACGCCCATGGCTCCCTCGCCCAACTTCCGCAATATTTGGTACCGCCCAAGGCGCTCGAGTTCAGCGGCCACGGCACATCCCCGCGCAATCTAGGCCATCGGCACTCATGGGACTGACGCACTCCCTGCCCGTATTCGTTTTCCGGACGATAGGATCATAGGCCTAACAGAGAATCGTTCCCATTAAAGCCGCTATTTGACGCCAACTCTGTCGCAAATCAACAACAAACTCGCCTCAGCCAGCATAAAGCAGCCATTGGCAGGCCCAATCGTTTGATACGACAGCTAGAGTCGTAGCATTACTACAGCTTTGCTACGGAGGCAAGAATGGCTTGTTCGAAGAAAATGGGGCTCCTCGCCACGGTACTGCTCGGGACGACCATGGTCGCCGGCGTGGCTTTCGCCCAACAGAAACCGGCCGCGAACGGGTCGGATGACGTCCAGGTCACCGTGGGTCTGAAGCTTTGGCACACCTCATGGGAAACCTGGGGAACATTTGCCGGCGATACGGGCCACAAAGCCATTGCCGGAATCCCGAATATCGCAGTCAACTACCGGGATTTTTTCGCCTCGGCCGGGTATTTCGTCAAGCGGAACTACGAGTTTCCGGGAACCCTCGAGATCAAGCGGAATGAATACGACTTCAACCTGGGCTACTGGCTGCTGCGCGGCGATGCGGGCGGCAGGCTCGGCATCACGGTCGGGTACAAGAGGATCAACCAATGGTGGCACGATCCATTCAGCAGCGATTTCAAGGACAAGAAGAACGCGATTCCCATTGGCTTCACGGCCAGCGCCCCTGTCGGCTCCGGCTTCTACCTGTACGGCAACGGCGCCTATGGCCCGGCGAACGAAAAATTTACAGGCACCAAATTGAAGGGGTACTTCGCAGCCGCGGAAGGCGGCATTGCCTATCCGTTCATGCCGAGTGCCGCGGTGACGCTGGGGTACAAGTGGCAAGTCACCGACATGGACCTGAAAGGCACCTCCGACAGGGGCCGCGACACGACCAACGGCTTCGTCATCGGCATCAACTACACGTTCTGAGGATTTGCGCGCCTGGCATGGTTGCCGGGCGCGAGTGAATCGAGGGCGGCCTGCGGGCCGCCCTTTTTTGTTCAGTACGTCGGCACGATGAAGACGTACGGCGGCCTTGGGTGCCTGGAATCCTGGCGGGCGCGGGCGCACCTGGCCAGGTCGTAGTCGTCGATCATGCGCAGGGTCCGCGAGACCAGTTTTCTGTACCCTTCAGGCATTTCCTGCCTGAGCTTGGTGCCGACTTCGGCCGGCAGGCCGCGCGACTCCACCAGCGCGGACATGTTGCGGAGATACAGGTTCGGCACGTCCGAGAGCACGGCGACGCGTAGCGGCAGCTCGAACCCGCCCGCCGTGCCGGGCGGCGCGCCTGCCTCCTGGCCGGTGCGCAGGCTGAGCCCGGTCGGATAGGCGATGGCGAGCAGCGGGTTCGCGCTGCGCGACGCGCATTGCCTCTCGACGATGAAATTTCGCGCCGCCGCAAAGCGCGCCCCGGATTCGTCGCTCAGGAAGTCGGCTTCATTCAGGTGCGGGATCGTCGCGAGCGTCGCCTGGAGATTCTGCACGGCCTGCTCCGTGGCCATGGGCTGCGCGACTGCCGGGCGCATGACCGAAACGAACGCTGCTGCTGCCAGCGAAATCACGAGAAGATCACGCCCCATAGCCTGGCCTCCTATTGCGGCTTGATGCCCGCCGCCTTGATGACTTTCTGGTAGGCGTCGATTTCGGCGCGCACGAATTTCGCGAATTCCACTGGCGACATGTCCATGGCGTCGTTGCCGAGCGCGACCAGTTTCTCCCTGACGCCCGGTTCCGCCAGCGCTTTACGCACGTCGGCGTTCACCTTGTCGACGATGGCCTGGGGCGTGCGCGCCGGCGCCCACAAGCCGAACCAGAGCGGCGAATCCGCCCCCGGCACGCCCGCCTCGCCCGTCGTCGGCACCTCCGGCAGCGTCGGATTGCGCCGCGCCGAACTGACCGCCAGCGCGCGCAGCTTGCCGCCCTTGATGGCCGACATGCCCGCCGAGATCGGCGACCAGTAGCAGTGCACCGAGTCGCTCAGCAGCGCGGCGATCACCTCGGGCGTGCCCTTGAAGGGCACCTGCGTCACCTTCATCCCCGCCGCGGCGATGAAGCGCTCGGTGTTGAGGTGGGTGCCGCTGCCGACGCCGGCGTGGCCGAAATTCAGCTTGTCCGGATGCGCCCTCGCCGAGTTCACCAGGTCCATCATGGTCTTGAATGGCGAAGTCGCGTTGACCACCAGCACGTTCGGCTGCACGGTCAGCGGCACGACGTCGATGAAGTCCTTCAGCGTGTCGTAGGGCAGCCTGGCGTAGATCGCCGGATTCACGGCGTGCGCGGAGGAATTGACCAGCAGCGTGTAGCCGTCGGGCGCCGCCGTCGCCACTGCGTTGGAGCCGATCGAGCCGCCGGCCCCGGCGCGGTTCTCGATCACCGCCGGCTGCCCCCAGTACTCCGACACCTTCTGCATCACGACGCGCGCGACGATGTCGGTGGAACTGCCCGCCGTGAACGAGATGATCAGCCGGACCGGCTTGGACGGATAGGTTTGCGCATCTGCATTCGCATGCAAAAGAAAGCCTCCAAGCAAAGCGAAAAACCACTTCATGAAAACCATGAAACGCTCCTATTGCGGCTTGATGCCGGCGGCCTGGAGGATCTTCTGCGTATCGCCGATCTCCTTGCGCACGAAGGCGTCGAATTCCGGCAGCGAGGTGCGGCCGGGCGCGGTGCCCAGCTTGGTCAGCCGCTCGCGCACCTCGGTGCTGGCGAGCGCCTCGTTCACGTCCTTGTTGATCTTCGTGGCCAGCTCCGCGGGCATGTTCGCCGGGCCCCAGAGGCCCACCCACAGCGTGTAGTCGAAGCCGGGATAGCCCTGCTCGGCGACCGTCGGCACGTTGGGCAGCAGCGGCGAGCGCTGCGCGCTCGAGACCGCCAGCGCCACTGCCTTGCCGCCGGTGACGTGCGGCAGCGCGGCGTTGAGCGGCGCCCAGTAGCAGCAGGTGCGGTTGCCGATGGTGTCGCCGATCGCCTCGGGCGTGCCCTTGTAGGGCACGTGCGTGACGTCGATGCCGGCGGCGATCTTGAGCTTCTCGATGTTGAAATGCGTGCCGCTGCCGACGCCGGCGGAGGCGAAGTTCAGCTTGCCCGGGTTCGCCTTCGCGGCGGCGACGAAATCCTTGAGCGTCTTCAGGCCGGAATCGGGCGAAGTGATCAGCACGTTCGGGCCGCCGCCCAGCAGCGCAATGTTGGTGAAGTCCTTCAGCGTGTCGTAGGGCAGCTTGGCGTAGATGCCGGGATTGGCGGCGTGCGCCGAGGAGTTGGCCAGCAGCGTGTAGCCGTCGGGCGCCGAGTCCACGACGACTTTCGAGCCGATGGAGCCGCCCGCGCCGGCGCGGTTCTCGGCCAGCACCGGCTGGCCCCACATTTCCTGCAGCTTGGCCGCCACCACGCGCCCGATGATGTCGGTCGAGCTGCCCGGGGTGAAGGCGATCACCAGGCGAACGGGTTTGTTCGGATACGTCTGGCCGAAGGAAACCGCACTGAAAATCGACAGAACCAGGAACAGAAACAGTTTATGCAAGCCCATCGCCCACCTCCATGTTTTCGGATTTTAATTTGATTCCCGACGCTTGCGCCTGCTGCAGCAGCAGCGTGGCGAAGTCCTGCTCGGTCCAGCCCTGCCCGATCATCGACTGGATCAGGTCGCGCGTGGCGCTCGCCAGCGGCATCGGCACCTCGAACTTCCGGCCCGCGTCCAGCCCCAGGTCCATGTCCTTCCTCAGCAGATGAGGGGTAAACGTGACCTTGAAGTCCAGGTTGACGAAGGCCGGGGTCTTGTAGCGCGAGAAGGTCGAGCCCATCACGCTCTGGTTCATGAATTCGAGGAAGGCGTGGCGCGGCACCCCGGCCTTCTGCGCGAGCACGGTGATTTCGGCCAGGGACTGCGTCACCACGCCGAGGAACACGTTGTGGCAGATCTTCACGATGCGCGAAAGTTCGCCTTCGCCCACGTAACTGGAATTTTTTCCAATTAAAGACAAAAACGGCAGAGCCTCATCGTAGGCCGCCTTCGGTCCCGAGCAGACGAAGGACAGCTTGCCTGCCTTGATCACTTTCGCGTTGCCGGAAACCGGCGCAGCCAGATACTGGATTTTGTATTGATCAAGAAGAGTTCTGAGTTCTGCCGATCCTTCGAGAGAAATCGAGGAGCATTCAATGATCATCCTGGGCTTCGCCCTGCCGGCGAGCAGGTTGGTCACGACCTCTTTCACGTCCTTCCAGGTCGAGACCATCACGAACACGATGTCGCGCGCGGCAAGCTCGGCGAGCTGGTCGGCGACTTTGGCGCCGTACTTCTCCAGCGGCCTGGCCTTTTCCTT
>Ga0315912_10006467_pt1 | contig 10467 bp, 10 predicted proteins | sample VfabasoilMG_FD_204469 | JGI IMG/M metagenome (GOLD analysis project Ga0315912, IMG submission 204469) | Garden soil microbial communities collected in Santa Monica, California, United States - V. faba soil | ecosystem: Environmental > Terrestrial > Soil > Garden | place: USA: California... | reverse complement strand
ACCCTCGGCCGTGCGACGGCTGCGCTTCGCGTCGGCACGAACCTCGCTCATCACGTTCTCGCGCACCTGGCGCGGCGCCTTCACGCGCTCGACGCTGTCCGGCAGCACCTGCACCGCCGGGCTCAGCCAGCGCAGGTCCATCCGGCAGCGCTCGCAGTCCTCCAGGTGGCACTCCAGCTCAGCCGCCTCGGCAGGCTCCAGCGCGCCCAGCACGTAGGCAGCCAGCTCGTCGGCCCAGCGCTCGTGTCCACGCTCGTTCATGCCAGCCCCTCCGCAAGCTCGCCGCGGATCTTCTCCAGTCCCAACCTCATCCTCCCCTTCACCGTGCCCAGCGGGACGCCGAGCATCTGCGCGATCTCCGAATGACTGAAACCGCCGAAGTAGGCGAGCTCTATCACCTTCGACTGATCGCCGGGCAGTGTGCCGAGCGCGCCGCGCACCTCGTCAGCGGTCTCGTGCTCGATCGCCTGCTCCTCGGTCAGCTCCTCGGCGGGCCGCTGCTCGAGGATCGCGTCGTCGTCGAAGGCGAGCTTCGGCGCTTTGCCCGCCTTGCTGCGCAGGTGGTCGATCGCCCGGTTGCGGACGATGCTCAGCATCCAGGAACGCACGCTGCCGCGGGTCAGATCGAAGCGGGCGCCACTGCGCCAGAACGAGATGAAGGCCTCCTGGGTGACGTCTTCGGCGGCCGCCTGCTCGCCGACGATCCTGTACGCCAGCGAGTAGGCGACGCCGCCGTGGCGGTCGTAGAAGACCTCGAACGCCTCGGGGTCCTTTTCCCCGATCAGCGGCATCAGCTCCTCGTCGGCCAGCCGCTCGGCCTTCTCCCGCCTGATCGTCATCGCTCGATTCTCCTACCCGGCCGCTTCGCGCCCTAGGCGATGAACGGTTCGACCGCTTTGAGGACCTGCGCTTCGTCGAGCGGCGGGTCGAAGGCGTCCGGCGATGGTTCCTGGCCGTTCTGGATCCTGATCGCGGCCGCGTGGCGCGCCTCGACCTGGACGATCGAGCCGGCCGCGGCGAGCACGTCCTTGGACTTGATCGCTGGCCCGGCCCCGTTGTAGGCGCTGACTCCGGTGTCCTCGAAGGTCTGCGCGAGTTCGAGGAAGCCGGCCGTGTCGTTGTAGGCGAAGTCGAATTTCGGTTCCGCCACCGGCTTGCCGCCGAGCTGTTTGATCGTCGCCGTGAGCGCTTCAACGTGCTGCTTCTCGTCCTTGGCGATCAAGTCAACGAGGCTCTTCAGTTCGCCCTTGGCCCCGGCCCTGGACTTCGCTTCTTCGTAGAACTTCGTCTCCAGGTACTCGAGGGTGAGAGCGAAGTTGAGGATGTCGATGTCGCCGCCTTCGGACATCGCCAGCGCCTTGCGGACGAAGGGCCCGACCATGAAGGTGCCGTAGACGGCGCCCGCGGCCAGCGCACCCTTGAGGATGACCTCGCTGCGCGAGAGGTCGCCGCTGTCCTCGTCGACGGTGATCGCGGTGAGCTCCGGGTGGGCAAGTTCGTGCTGAGTCATCTGTCTCTCCTTTTCCTTGCCGCCGGCTCAGCCGACGATGAAGGGTTCGACGGATTTGAGGACGGTGGCGGCGTCCGCCGGCTTGGCAAAGGCGCCGTCGGGGGTGATCGGGAGGCCGAGCATTCCGTTGAGCGTGGCCGCGTGGCGGCCCTCAACGCTGTGGATCGCGAGCGCCGAGGCGAGCACGTCCGGGCTTTGGATGTTCGCCGCCTGGCCGAGGTAGGCGGCGGCGCCAAGGTTCTCGACGGTGCCTGCCAGTTCGACCACCGCTTTCGCGTTTTCAAGTGGGAATTCGGCTTTCGGTTCCGGCGCCGGCTTGCCGCCCAGCTGCTTGGCGGCCTGGGTCAGCGCTTCGACGTGTTCCGCCTCCTCCTGGCCGAACTTTTCGATCGCCTTCAGCTCGGCGCCCTTGAAGAGGCCGCTCTTGACGACGTCGGCGTAGAAGGCCGCCTCGAGGTACTCGAGGGTGAGCGCGTAGTTGACGATGCCGAGGTCGCCCTTGCCGAACTGTGCGGTTTCGCTGTCTCCGCCGCTTGCAGGCATCGTGCTTTCGGTGGTGCCGGCCGCGGTGCTGCCGCTGTCGTCATCACTGCCGCAGGCGGCGAGAAAGGCTGCGGCTGCGGCCGAGCTGCCGCTCAGCGCCATGAACTTCCGCCGGGATACGGGGTCCTTCAGCCTGCTCGCCATCGGTTGCCTCCTCGCTGGTTTGCGCTTCCGCCGGTTCCCTACGCGGGGCGGCAGCGAGGCGGATCAAAATTGGCCGAAACTCAGGCGAGGCTGGCGAACTCGCCTAAGCGGGGGAGGCGGCGCGCAGGCGCTCGAGCGCCGCGGCGATGCGGCCGACGCCCTCGGACATCTGCTCCGCCGGCACCGGCGCAAAGGAGAGGCGCAGACTGTTCTCGCCGCCGTCGATCATGAAGTCGGGGCCGGCGACGAAGGAGACCCCGTCGGCCTTCGCCTCGTTCAGCAGGGCGACGCTGTCGGTGCCCTCGGCGAGGTCGAGCCAGAGGAAGTAGCCGCCCTCGGGGACGACGAACTCGGCCTCCGGGATGCGCTCGCGCAACGCGGCGACGAGCGCGTCGCAGCGCTCCTTCAGGGCGTTCTTGCAGAAGGCGATGTTGCGATCCAGCTCCCCGGAGCGACAGAGGTCGAGGACGATCGACTCGGCCAGCATGTTGGGCGAGATGTAGGTCTCGTTGGCGCGCTTGGCGAGCTTGCCGATCTCCTCGGCGGGGCCAGCCAGGTAGCCGACCCGAATCCCCGGGCTGACCGTCTTGGAGAACGAGGAGGCGTGGACGACGCGGTCCGCCTGGTCGAGCGAGAGCATCGTCTCCAGCGGCTCGCCCTCGAAGGGCAGCTCGCGGTAGGGGTCGTCCTCGAAGATGTAGAAGCCGTGCTCGGCGGCGAGCTCGACCAAGCGCTGGCGCTTGGCGACCGAGAGCGTGCAGCCGGCCGGGTTGTGGGAGTTGGGGATGACGTGGGCGAGGCGGATCGGTCCCTCGGCGAGCGCCGCTTCGAGGGCCGCGACGTCGAGCCCATCATCCTCCAGCGCCACCGGCACCAGCTCGACCCCGAGCCGCTGCAGGAGCAGCAGCGTGCGGTCGTAGGTCGGCTGCTCGACGACGACGCGGTCGCCGGCCGAGAGCAGGTGCTCGAACAGCATCGCCCCGGCCTCGAGCGAGCCGTTGGCGACCATCACCTGGGCGGGATCGAGCCCACCGTGGCGCTCGGCGATCCACTTGCAGAGGCCCGGATGGCCGATCCCGGTGCCGTAGGACAGCGCCTTCTCCCAGTCGTCGGCGAGCGCCCGCGCCGCCGCCTCCCGCACCGCTTCGTGGGGCAGGATGTCGGCGCTCGGGGCACCGCGCGCGAAGGAGATCGTCGAGCCGCTCATGCGACCAACGACCCTAGCAACGGCCAGACCTTGTGGCGATCGGGTCGAGCGGGCAATCCGTCCGCTCCGAAGCGGACGGATTGCCCGTCTGGTCGACTAGGCCTCCGCCCCCGCGACCTCTTTCAGCGCCTCCAGCCCGAAATGCTTGCGGACCTTGTTGACCTCGGCCAGCGCCTCGGTGTGCGCGCTCGAACCGGGCTTCGCGGCGAAGAAGCGCGCCAAGTCGAGCACGTACTCGAGCGGGTAACCCGAGCCGGGGTCGGTGTGGCCGCCGCCGGGGGAACCGAGGTCGCCGTGGCCGACGACGCCGGAGCGCGTCACGCTGGAACCGCTGACCGCGCCGCGGCGAATCGGGATGTCGAACTCCTTGTGCCAGAAGGCGATCCAGCGGGCGGTGTTGGCGAGCTGGCGCCGAGCGCCCTTGAACCAATCCTCTTTCTCGGTCGAGGCAAAGCCGATCTGCTCGATGTTGAGCGAGACCGAGTTGAAGCTCGCGCAGGTCCAGGCCTTGTCGCCGTCGGGGACGAAGCGGGCGTCGTTGCCCTCCGCGTCGTTGGCGACGTGCGAGCTCGCTTCGTGCGACGTGTTGGCGAAGAAGCTGCCCAGCCCCACCAGGTCGCTGATCCCGGGGCGGTTGTGGCCCTCGGTGGTGTGGAGAACGATCAGCGAGGGCGACGCCCCGCCGCGACTCGACTTGCTGGGAACGATGTTCGTGACCTCTGGTTTCATGCTGTCCTCTAGCTTCCTGTCGAAGTACATTGCAGTACTCAAATACTTAAGAAAGTTTATCTATAAGGTCACAAAACCGCTTGTTTATGCGAATTACCGACGGTCAGGAGGCGCCCTCCTATACTCAGCGCCGCATGGCGTCCTCGTCCCGGCTCCGCATCGCCCTGGTCGCCCTGCTCAGCGCGCTCGCGATCGCGGCGCTCCTCACCCTGCTGTCCCGCGACGCCGCCGACGCCGCGTCGAGCCCGGGCGCCAGCCAGACCCGCCACCTGCTGCGCCTCACCGACCTGCCTCCCGGCTTCGCCGTGTTCCCGATCGGCTCGGTCGGGACCGAGGGCGGGCCCCCGGGACCCGACATGCCCTGCGACGCGCTGGACGCCGAGCCACCCTCGGAGATCGCGACGTTCATCAGGAAGCGCCACCCGGTGGGCTGCTTCGCCGCCTACTTGCGCCTCTACACGGCCCCGGTTCCCGGCCCGCGCCCGTATCTCGCCGGCACCGGCGCGCTCGACGCGGGCAGCGTCGCAGGGGCCCGCGAAGCGTTCGCACTTGCCCCACGAATCCTTGGCCCCGAAGAAGATCTCGAGCGCGCCCCCAGCCCCGAACCCGTCGGCGACGAAAGCATGCTTTTGCGCTGGGAGGGGGCCTTGTTCCGCAAGGGCGAAGTCGGCACCTACCTGGTCTGGCGCTCCGGCCCAATCGTCGCCGTGGTCCTCGCAACCAGCCTTTCTCCCGCCGCCAGCGAACGCGACGCGCTCGCGCTCGCCCGCCTGCAGCAGACCCACGTCGAACACCCCACGCCTTACACGGCTGCCGAGCGCGACGACACCGAGGTCGCCCTAGACAACCCGAAGCTGCAGCACCCCGTCTACTGGCTGGGCCGCGAGTTCGCCCCCGGCAAGAGCCTGCCGGCGCTGCGGCTCGAGGGCACGGCGGCAGATCCCGCCGGCGGCGCATTCCAGAACGTCGTCCTCTACTACGCCGCCGCCAAGAGCCGCAGCCGCCTCGAGCTCGACGTCGTCACCCGGGAGTACTGGCGCCAGCGGAAGGGCCTGTTCCCCTCGCCGGGCCGCTGCGCGCGGACCAAGCGGCTTGCCCTGCCCGGCGGCGGCCACGCCGTGATCTACGCGAGCTACAAGGGCCCGACCCCGACCTGCCCCGAGCATCCGCCGGGCGTTTACTTCGCCAAGGCGACCATCGGTCGCAGCGTGATCATCGCCAGCCTGGAGGCGACCTGCGCCAACTGCGGCGGGCCCGGCGGTGGGCCGTACAACTCCTTCGAGGGCATGGCGGCGATCCTCCGCGGCCTCGAACCGCGCCCGAAGCGGGTCTTCTAGAGCGAGTTGAGCACTTCGACCGCGATCGCCGCGGTCTCGGTCGGGCTTTCGCCGACCCGCACGCCCCTCGCCTCGAGCGCCTCTTTCTTCGCCGCGGCGGTACCGGAGGAGCCGGAGATGATCGCGCCCGCGTGGCCCATCTGCTTGCCGGGAGGCGCCGTGAAGCCGGCGATGTAGGCGACCACCGGCTTCGTGATGTCGGAGGCGATGAACTCGGCGGCGCGCTCCTCGGCGTCGCCGCCGATCTCGCCGACCATGACGATCATCTGCGTCTCGGGATCAGCCTCGTAGAGCTTGAGGATGTCGATGAAGTCCGAGCCGACGATCGGGTCGCCACCGATGCCGACGATCGAGGAGTTGCCGGTCCCGGCCTGCTTCAGCTCGTTGCCGATCTGGTAGGTCAGCGTCCCCGACTTGGAGACGACCCCGATCGGGCCCGGATCGAAGAACTGGGCTGGGATGATGCCGACGTTGGCCTTGCCGGGCGAGAGCACGCCGGGGCAGTTCGGCCCGATCAACCGCACCCCTGCCTCCTTGGCCTTCCAGTACGTCTTCAGCATGTCGAGCACGGGGATGCCCTCGGTGATCGCGATCACCGTCTCCACCCCGGAGTCGATCGCCTCGTCGATCGCCGGCGCGGCGAAGCGCGCCGGCACGAAGATCATCGAGGTGTTGGCACCGGCCTCGCTGACCGCCTCGGCGATCGTGTCGAAGACCGGCACGCCCTCGACGTCCTGGCCGCCCTTGCCGGGCGTTACGCCGGCGACCAGGTCGGTCCCGTAGGCCTTGTTGCGCAGGCCGTGGAAGGAGCCCTCGCGGCCGGTCAGGCCGGAGACCGCCAGCTTCGTCTCGCTGCCGACGATGATGCTCACGAGGCACCACCGGCCAGCTCGACGACGCGCCGCGCGGCGTCCAGCATCGTCTTCTCCTGGTGCAGGTTGGGCAGGTCGGCGCCGGCGAGGATCTCGAGGCCCTCCTCGGAGTTGGTGCCGTCGAGGCGGACGACCAGCGGCAGCTCGAGGCCGAGCTGGCTCGAGGCGGTGACGATGCCCTTGGCGATCTCGTCGCAGCGGGTGATGCCGCCGAAGATGTTGAAGAGGATCGCCGTCACCTTCGCGTCGGACTTGATCACTTCCAGCGCGTTGACGATCGCCTCGGCTTTCGAGCCGCCGCCGGCGTCGAGGAAGTTGGCGGGGGCACCGCCCGCCTGGGCGACGACATCCAGCGTCGACATGCAGAGCCCGGCGCCGTTGGCGAGGATGCCGACGTTGCCGTCGAGCTTCACGTAGGTGAGGCCCTTCTCCTTGGCCATCTGCTCCTGCGGATCGTCGACCGTGTCGGCGATCTCGGCCAGCTCCTGGTGGCGGAAGAGGGCGTTGCCGTCGATCGTCACCTTGGCGTCGAGCGCGACCACGTCGCGGTCGGCGGTGACGATCAGCGGGTTGACCTCGATCAGGTTGGCGTCCTCCTCAGAGGCGACCTCGGCGAGCTTGACGATCACTTCCGCCGCCTCGTCGAGCGCGTCCTCGGCGAGCCCGGCGTCAGCCGCGATCGAGCGCGCGTCGGCGGTGGTGAACTCGCGGGTCGGGTCGATGTGGCGCTTGACCAGCGCCTCGGGGTCCTCGGCGGCGACCGCCTCGATATCCATCCCGCCCTTGGCGGAGACCATCGCCAGCAGCTTCTTCTCGCCGCGGTCGAGGATCACCGAGGCGTAGTACTCCTCGGCGATGTCCGAGCCGCCCTCGATCCAGACCTGGTCGACCCGGAAGGGCCCCTCGCCGTGCGGGCCGACGATGTCCATGCCGATGATCGCGTCGGCATACTCGCGCGCCTCGCCGGCGTCCTTGGCGATCTTGATCCCGCCGGCCTTGCCGCGGCCGCCAATCAGCACCTGGGCCTTGATCGCGCAGGGATAGCCGATCCTCTCCGCGGCGGCGACGGCATCGTCGACGGTCGCGGCGACCTCGCCGCTCGGCACGGCGATGCCGTGCTTGGCGAACAGCTGCTTGCCTTGATACTCGAGGAGGTCCATTGGGTGCGCCGAAGCGCGGTCGCGGACCCTATCCAAGATCGGCCGGCGGGCGCCGCACCGTACCCAGCTTGGATAGGTGAAACCCCCGAGCAGTGGGCCAATGCCATAATGCCGCGCTCGCAGATGGCTCTTCCAAGTCTCAAAAACATCACCTGGGTGACCACCGATTGCTACGGAACCCTCATTGACTGGGAGAAAGGCATCGTCGACGCCTGCAAGAAAGAGGCGGCGAAAGACGGCTTCAGCTTCGACGAAGGGCCCGTCCTGGCCCGCTTCATGGAGGTCCAGGCGGAGATCATGGCCGGCTCCTACGAGCTCTACGCCGAGGTGCTGCGCCGCACGATCGTCAAAGTCGCCGGCGAGCTCGGCTGGGAGGTGGAGCCTTCGCGGGCCCAGTTCCTGCCCAACAGCGTCGCCTACTGGCTGCCCTTCCGCGAGGCCAACGCGGCAATGGACCGGCTCGGCAAAAAGTACGAGATCGGGATCATCTCCAACATCGACGACAAACTGCTCGGTATCTCGCGGCGCCACCTGCGCACCGAACTCGACCTCGTCGTCACCGCCCAGCAGGTGCGCAGCTACAAGCCGGATCCCGTCCACTTCAAAGAGTGCGCGCGGCGGATCGGCGGCAAGAAAGGCTGGCTGCACATCGGCTGCAACTACGCGACCGACGTCGCGCCGCTGCTGAAGATGAACGTGCCGGTGATCTGGGTCAACCGCCATGGCGAGAAACTGGAAGGCCGCAAAGCCCCCAGTGCCACGGTCAAGAACTTCCGCGACGCGGCGAAAAAACTCGGCGCGGCCTGAGTCAGCCGTCTTCGCTGTTTTCTAGCGTTCAGGGCGCAACTCCGGCAGGAGGCGCCGGTTTTTCGTCGTAGTCGGCCAGACGCCCTTCTATGAATAGGTTCGCTCAGCCAAGGACTCAATCGCGTGCGCTCGCCGTGGCGCGGCTGGCGCTCGCCGCTGGCCTATTCGCGCTGATCGCCGTACTCGTCCCCACCGCGGCCCCGGGCGCCAACGCGGCGGCCAAGAGGGGTAAGACGAAACACGCCGCGCTGCTGCCTAAGGGCCAGAAACCGAACTTCGTCGTGATCCAGACCGACGATCAGACGATCGACAGCCTCTACGCGACCGTCACCCCGCCGGGCGGCCAACCGATCCCGGTGATGCCCAACACGCTCTCGCTGATCGGCGAAAAAGGCGTGACCCTGACCCGCTATTACGTCTCTTACCCACTCTGCTGTCCCTCGCGGGTCAGCCTGCTGACCGGCCGCTACGCCCACAACCACAACGTACGCGGCAACGTTCAGCCGAACGGCGGCTACCTCGGCTTCTCCTTCCGCGGCGCCAACAGCCACAACCTGGCGACCTGGCTGCAGGGTGCCGGCTACCGAACGATCCACATCGGCAAGTTCCTCAACGGCTACGGCGACGAGCCCTTCGACAACGGCAAAACCGTGCCGCCCGGCTGGAACGCCTGGCACACCGTGCTGAAGGCCGACACCGACCACTACTTCTACGGCTACGAACTCAACAACAACGGCGCGGTCGAAGGACCGTACGGCGACTCGGGCAGCTGGGAGACGCGTGAATACGGCGAAGAATCGCGCGATGACTTCGGCTGTCCCCTGGCGCCACTCAACGGACGCCCCTGCCTGTATGAGACCGACGTCTTCAACCGGATCGCCTCGGAAGAGATGTTCGGGACGCCGGCCGAAACGCCGTTCTACCTGCAGCTCGACTACACCGCCCCGCACGGCGACTTCCGCCGCCCGGCCGGACCCGAGCCGGCGACCCGCCACTACAACTCGTTCGCCGGCGCGCGGCTGCCGCACAATCGCCGCCAGGGCGTCAACGAGGGCAATGTCGCCGACAAGCCGCGCTTCATCCGCGAAGCGGCCTTCCTCTCGCCGGTCGAACTGCACACCTACCGCGTCTACTACGAGAAGCAGCTGGAGTCGCTGCGCTCGATCGACGAAGGCGTCAAACAGGTCGTCGACACGCTCGGCGCGATGGGCCGCCTGCGCAACACGTACATCATCTTCACCTCCGACAACGGGTTCTTCTTCGGCGAGCACCGCCTGGTCGGCGGAAAGTTCCTCGCCTACGAGCCCGCCACCCACCTGCCCTTCCTGATGCGCGGCCCGGGGATCAAGCAGGGCAGCTCGACTGGCGAGCTGGCGATGAACATCGACATCGCGCCGACGATCCTCGAACTCGCCCACGCGACCGCGGACAAGAGCATCGACGGGCGCTCGCTGGTCCCCTACATCACGGACACGAGCCTGCGCTCGCGGCGCCCGCTGCTCTTCGAGTCCTTCGTCGAGACCAACGACGTCGAGGCCAACGGCGCCGAACCGTCGCAGGCGGCCCGAGCGAGCGCCGACGCGACCGCCTCGATCACCGCCCCGCCCAAGGACTACGAGGGCATCCGCCTCGGCGCCTTCAAGTACATCGAGTGGCCCTCAGGCGAGAAAGAGCTCTACGACATCAACAAAGACCAGTACGAGCTACACAACCTCGCCCGCAGCAAGAACTACGCGCCGATCCGCAACTTCCTCCACAACCGACTGCGCGAGCTGGAGGACTGCTCAGGCCGAACCTGCCGCGAAGAGATCACCACGCCGATCCCGCTGACCAAGCTCCAGCAGCTGAAGATCAAACGTCAGAAGGAAAAGGAACGGCGGGAAAAAGAACGCAAGCACAAACAGCAGCAGCAGAAATAGGGCTAGCTGCTGGGGAGAGGGCAGATACCCCCTCCTCACTCGCCTGACTGGCTGGGTCGTTTAAGTCCGCTCCGAGATTCTCGCCGCGCCAGCGGCGCAAAACGTTCGGAAGGGGTATCTGCCCTCTCCACGAACCCCAGCGAGATTTCAGCAGGGGCCTCCCACGCGCCGCGCTCCGGCGACATTCTCGCCAGTAGTAAGCAGACGATCCGCTGGAAGGCGGGCGGTGGCCCTCCGAA
>Ga0315912_10006466_pt1 | contig 10467 bp, 7 predicted proteins | sample VfabasoilMG_FD_204469 | JGI IMG/M metagenome (GOLD analysis project Ga0315912, IMG submission 204469) | Garden soil microbial communities collected in Santa Monica, California, United States - V. faba soil | ecosystem: Environmental > Terrestrial > Soil > Garden | place: USA: California... | reverse complement strand
CCGGCGAGATGTGCGGGTCGAGCCCGCTGCCCGAGGCGGTGAGCAGGTCGACGGGGATGGGGGCCTCGGTGGGTTCGCCGGCGGGCGGCTGTTCGCCCGCCCCCTCCTGCACACCGTGCGCCGCGCGCAGCCTTTGCACGTCGGCCGCGATGCGCGCGGCGAGGGCCGGGTCGAGCGGGCCGAGCTGGCTGCCGGCCGAGGCCGCACCGTCGTACGCCACGCGCGCCGTCGCGGAGGGCCGCGGCCAGAAGTAGTGCGGCGAGGCGAAGGGCTGGCCGAGCAGCGCGCTGCCGACGAGCCGTCCGTCCACCTCGATGAGGCTGCCGTGCGCACGGCCCGGGAAGGCCGCTGCGGCGATGCCGGTCACGGCCAGCGGGTAGAGGCCGCCGACGAGCAGCGTGAGCAGCAGCAGCAGCACGGCCGAGGTGGCGAGCGTCCGCAGCATCACGTTCCCTCCAGGGGGCTCAGGCCAGGCCCAGGCCGGCGAGGCACAGATCGATGAGCTTGATGCCGGCGAAGGGCAGCAGCAGCCCGCCGAGGCCGTACAGCAGCAGGTGGCGGCGCAGCAGGTCGGCGGCGCTGAAGGGGCGGTAGCCGACGCCGCGCAACGCGAGCGGCAGGAGCGCCACGATGATGAGCGCGTTGAAGATCACCGCCGAGAAGATGGCGCTGTGCGGCGAGGTGAGGCGCATCACGTCGAGCACGGCCAGCGCGGGGTAGGTGCCGGCGAAGGCGGCCGGCACGATGGCGAAGTACTTGGCCACGTCGTTGGCGATGCTGAAGGTGGTCAGCGCGCCGCGCGTCATGAGCAGCTGCTTGCCGACGCCGACGATCTCGATCAGCTTGGTCGGGTTGCTGTCGAGGTCGATCATGTTGCCGGCCTCCTTGGCGGCCTGCGTGCCGGTGTGCATGGCCACGGCGACGTCGGCCTGCGCCAGCGCGGGCGCGTCGTTGCTGCCGTCGCCCGTCATGGCCACCATGCGCCCCGCGGCCTGGGCCTCCTGGATCAGGCGCAGCTTGCGCTCGGGCGTGGCCTCGGCCAGGAAGTCGTCCACGCCGGCTTCCGCCGCTATGGCCGCCGCCGTGACCGGGTTGTCGCCGGTGATCATCACGGTGCGGATGCCCATGCGGCGCAGTTCCGCGAAGCGCTCGCGGATGCCGCCCTTGACCACGTCGCGCAGGCACAGCACGCCGAGCACGTGGGCGTCCTCGGCCACGACCAGCGGCGTCGCGCCCTGCTGCGCCAGGCGCTCGACGACGGCGGCCACCTCGCGCGGGAAGCGCCCGCCCTGGTCCGAGACCCAGGCCTCGACCGCCTCGGCCGCACCCTTGCGGATGCGACGGCCGGGCAGGTCGGCGCCGCTCATGCGCGTGCGCGCCGAGAAGGCCACGAAGCGTGCGCCCTGCGCGTGCACCTGCTGGCCGCGCAGGCCGTGCTGCGTCTTGGCCAGCACGACGATGCTGCGCCCCTCGGGTGTCTCGTCGGCCAGCGAGGCGAGCTGGCTGGCCTCGGCCAGGCGCCGCACCTCGACGTCCGGCGCGGGGATCATCTCCGTGGCCTGGCGTGCGCCCAGCGTGATCGTGCCGGTCTTGTCGAGCAGCACGACGTCGATGTCGCCCGCGGCCTCGACCGCGCGGCCCGAGGTGGCCAGCACGTTGGCCGCGCTGAGGCGGCTCATGCCGGCGATGCCGATGGCCGAGAGCAGTGCGCCGATGGTGGTGGGCGCCAGGCACACGAGCAGCGCCGCCAGCACGGGCAGCGACACGACCTGGCCGGCGCCGGCCTCGGCGACCGCGAAGGCCGAGAAGGGTCGCAGCGTGGCGGTGACGGCCACGAACACGATCGAGAGCGCCGCGAGCAGGATGCCGAGCGCGATCTCGTTCGGCGTGCGCTTGCGCTCGGCGCCCTCGATGAGCGCGATCATGCGATCGAGGAAGCTGTGCCCCGGCAGCGCGGTGATGCGTACGACGAGGCTGTCGGAGAGCACCACCGTGCCGCCCGTCACCGCGCTGCGGTCGCCGCCGCTCTCGCGGATGACGGGCGCGCTCTCGCCGGTGATGGCGCTCTCGTCGACGGAGGCCACTCCGGCCACGACCTCGCCGTCGAGCGGGATGGTCTCGCCGGCCGCGACCAGCACGTGGTCGCCCGGAGCCAGCTGCGAGGAGGGCACGCGCTCGCTGGCGGCCGAGGCGTCGGGCTGCGCCAGCCGGCACGCGGACACCTCGTGGCGCGTGCGCCGCAGGCTGGCGGCCTGCGCCTTGCCGCGCCCCTCGGCCAGCGCCTCGGCGAAGTTGCTGAACAGCACGGTGGCCAGCAGCCAGGCGGCGATGACCAGCGCGAAGCCGGCCTCGGGGTCGCCGCGCCACCAGGCCGCCAGCCCCTCGGCCGTGGTGAAGAGCGTGGCCACGAGGACGAGGCAGATGACCGGGTTGCGCAGCTGCGCGCGCGGGTCGAGCTTGGCCAGGGCCTCGACGGCTGCGCGCCGCGCGAGGGCCGCGTTCCACCAGGGCACCGCCGTGCGCGTGGGGGCGGTCATGGGCTGCCCACCATGTGCAGGTGCTCCACGATCGGGCCGAGCACGAGCGCCGGCACGAAGCTGAGTGCGCCGACGCACACGACCACCGTGGCGAGCAGCACCAGGAACAGCCAGCCGTCGGTGGCCAGCGTGCCGCGGGTCACCGGCACGTGCGGCCGGCGCGCGAGCGCCCCGGCCAGCGCCAGCACCGGCAGCATGACGCCGAAGCGGCCGACGAACATGGCCAGCGCGAGGCCGAGGTCCAGGAAGGGCGTGTCGGCGGAGAGCCCGGCGAAGGCGCTGCCGTTGTTGTTGCCGGCCGACGACCAGGCGTAGAGCAGCTCGCTGAAGCCATGCGGCCCGCGGGTGCCGAGCGCGGCCAGCACGTCGTCGCGCAGCAGCGACAGGGCCGTGCCGCCCAGCACCGCGAGCACCGGCAGCAGGATCGCCAGGCAGGCCATCTTCATCTCGAAGGCCCCGATCTTCTTGCCCAGCCACTCGGGCGTGCGCCCGACCATGAGCCCGGCGATGAACACCGCCACGACGCCGAAGCACAGCAGGCCGTAGAGCCCCGAACCGACGCCGCCGAAGACCACCTCGCCGAGCTGCATGAACCACAGCGGCACCAGCCCGCCGAGCGGCGTGAAGGCCTCGTGCATGGAGTTCACCGAGCCGTTGCTGGCGGCCGTGGTGGCCGCCGCCCAGAGCGCCGAGTCGACGACGCCGAAGCGCAGCTCCTTGCCCTCCATGTTGCCGCCCGGCTGCTGCTCGCTGGGCGCGAGGTCGGCGCCGAGGCGTTGCAGCACGGGGGTGCCCTGCTGCTCCGCGCCAATACCCAGCAGCAGCGGTGGCACGAAGAGCACCAGCATCACGCCGAGCAGCACCCAGCCCTGGCGCGGCTGGCCGACGAGCCGCCCGAAGCTGAGGCACAGCGCCGCCGGCAACAACAGGATGGCCACGAGTTCGGCCAGGTGGCTGGCCGGCGTCGGGTTCTCGAGCGGGTGGGCCGAGTTGCTGCCGTAGAACCCGCCGCCGTTCGTGCCGAGCTGCTTGATCGCCACCTGGCTGGCCACCGGCCCGAGCGGCACCGTCTGCGTGTCGATGAGGCTGCCGCCGGCGCCGACCGTCGGCTCGAGCAGCGGCACCTGCGCATCGGCTGCGAAGGTCTGCGGCACGCCCTGGCTGACGAGCACCACCGATAGCAGCAGCGCGAGCGGCAGCAGCACGTGCACGACGCCGCGCACGAGGTCGGTCCAGAAGCAGCCGATGGTCTCGCTGCCGCGTCGCACGAAGCCGCGCGTGAGCGCCGCGAGCACCGCCAGGCCGGCCGCCGCCGAGACGAAGTTCTGCACGCCGAGGCCGACCATCTGCGTGAAGTGGCTCATGGCCACCTCGCCCGAGTAGGCCTGCCAGTTGGTGTTCGTGACGAAGCTGAATGCCGTGTTGAAGGCCAGCCAGGGCGGCACGCCGGGTGTGCCGCGCGGGTTGAGCGGCAGCTCGCCCTGCCAGCGCTGCAGCAGGTAGACCGCCAGCACGCACACGGCCTGGAAGACGAGCAGGCAAGCGGCGTAACGGCGCCAGCCCATCTCGCTTCCTTGCGGCACGCCGGCCAGGCGCAGGATGCCGCGCTCGATGGGCTGCAGCCAGCGCCGCAGCGGCGCGCGACGGCCCTCGAGCACGCGCGCCATCCAGGCGCCGAGCGGGGCGGCCAGCGCGACGACCACGCCCAGCGGCAGCGCGATGCGGATCCATGTGGAGAGCACGTTCAGAAGCGCTCCGCAGCGAGCAGGGCCATGAACAGGTACAGCAGCAGCAGACCCGCGAGCAGGGCGGCGACGGTGCAGTCGATCGTCATGGTGGGGCTCCGGGAAGCGAGGTGGGTACCGGCGCCGGTTCGTGCGCCGAGGGCGCGTGGCTCAGCGTTCGAGCGTCGCGAGTTGCTCGAGTCCGAGCACCGCGAGGCCGGCAGTCGCGAAGAGCGCGAGGATCAGTCCGACGACGAGCAGATCGATCAGTGGTGGCATGCACCCAGGGATACCGGCCGCACGCAGGCGCCGCGCGTCAAGCTCGCATCAAGATCCGCAGCGCGGCCCCGGCGGCGCACCGAGCGGCCACGACGGTCCCGGCGGCGCACAGCGCGGCTACGGCGGTGCCGGCGGCGCACAGCGCGGCCGCTACTGCGGCCAGGGCAGCAGCACGATCTCTTCCGCGCTGGCCTGCAGTTCCTTCCTGGAGGGCAGCCCGGCCTGTTGCAGCTCGAGCGCCAGCCAGGCGGCGGCCTGATCGGTGTGGTGGCTGCTGGCGGGATCCTCGGAGACGCCGACCGGCAGCAGGGCGCGGCTCTGGTCGGGGTCGGCGAAGTCGACGCACTGCGTGTACGACTGGCTGCGCTGTCCGGAGAGCGCGCCGCCGTCGGGCAGCGTGAGCGGACCGAAGCTCTTGTCGAGGCTGGGCGCGAGCGAGCCGAAGCCCTCGAGGCTGGCGCCGTAGGGCAGTGCGAAGGCGGCGTTGCTGGCCGCGAAGCCGGCGTCCCAGCCGGCCGGGTCGGCGCCGAAGAAGGCCGCGCAGGCCAGCACGCCGCGCGCCAGCGAGGCGTCGATCCAGGCCACCTCGGCCGGCGCGAAGCGGGGCTCGCCGCCGGCATCGAGGCGCGCGCCGAGCGACTTCAGGAAGTAGGAGAGACCGCCGCTGCTGCCGCCGTAGATCGGCACGAGCTCCGGCGCATCCTCCTTGCGGAAGCCGGTGCCGAGCTGGTGCGCCACGGCGTAGCCCGGCTCGCCGACCAGCGAGCGCGCGCCGGCCTCGCGCCACGGCCCGAGGATGTCGAGCGCCGCCTGCGCCGTCGGCGAGAGCGCGGCGCCCGCGGCCTGCATCGCGAGGCCGATGCGCACGATCTCGCGTCGCCACGGGTTCACCACGTCGTAGCGCATGGCCCGCACGTCCTCGGGCGCGAGCAGCTCGGGCGCGGGCGGCCCGCCTGCGGCGCCCACCAGCAGCTCGCGCAGGCGCCAGCTGCGTGAGTTGTCGCCCGTGCCGCCGGTGCCGATGTGCAGCGGGATGCCGTACCAGTCGCCCACGGGCAGGTGGTTGGCCGAGAACAGCACGCCGGCCTCCGGATCGCGCACCGAGGGCAGCAGCTCGTAGGGCACCGATTCGAGCCAGGCCGCGGCGGCCGTGTCGCCGTCCTGCGCGACGAAGCCGGCCAGGGGCGTGAGCCCCGAGCGCAGCGGGATGCCCGCCAGCATCTGATAGAGGATGCGGCCCCTGCGGTCGGCCGCCACGAGGTGCACTCCCGGGGCGCGCCAGCCTGCGGCCGCCTTGCGCAGGCCCTTCACGCCACGCGCTCGCAGCATCGCCAGCAGCGACTCGACGGTGTGTCCGCTCGGGTCGCCCTGCGGCACGGCAGCCAGCGCGTACTCCTCGCCCGGCAGCGCATCGGGCAGCAGCTCCGTCACGACCGGCCCGAAGAGCGAGCGCCGCAGCAGCAGCTCCTGGCTCGGGCCGCCGGCCACGAGCAGCGCCTCGGTCGCCGTCTCGAAGGGCACGACCTGCCCGTCCACGCGGTAGCTGCCGGGCGGCACGTCGCTCGTGTCGAGCCTGAAGAGGTCGGCCTGGTCGGCGCCCAGCGCCGTGACGCCCCACGCCACGCGCGGCGTCCAGCCGATGAGGAAACCCGGGCAGCCGGCGACGCCGACGCCGCGCGCATCGAAGCTGCGGCCGCGGAGGCGCTGCTCGTACCACAGGCTGGGCAGCGAGACGCGCGTCTGCGGATCGCTCACGAGCACGGCCTTGCCGCTGGCCGAGCGGCTCCTCGAGACGGCCCAGGCCTGACTGAACTTGGGTCCCTCGGCGGTGGCCGGCGCGATCGGCCCCGGCGGCACCATCTGCTCGGCGTACTGCGCGATCTTGGCGCGCACGCCGGGCGGCACGTCCTGCTCGAGCACCACGGCGGCCGACTCGTCGAGGATCGAGAGCGGCGCCACGGCGGCCACGGCCGCTTCCAGGTCGCCCAGGGTGGCCAGGGCCGTATCGAAGTCGTGGCGCGCCTTCACCTCGTCCGCGGGGAAAGGCTGGAAGAGCGTGGCCAGCCGGTCCCAGACGGCGAGGCAGTCGGCCGGCGTCCAGGGCTCGAAGACCTGGCCGGCGAAGGGCGCGGGCAGCACGCCGCCCATTTCTGCGACGGCCGCGTCGACGCCCGCGCAGTAGGCCTCGAGCAGCTTGCGCGTGCGGGCGTCGAGCGTCGGGGCGACCTCCAGCGCATGGCGGTAGAGGCCGGTGTGGCGCTGGCGCAGGTCGTGCGCGAGCGTCGTCTCCACGCTGCCGGTCTGCAGTCCCACGAGTTCGGCCAGGCGGCCCTGCGCGGCGCGGCGCGTCCAGTGCATCTGCACCAGCCGGTCGCGGGCGCAGGCATAGCCGGCGCCGTAGAGCGTTGCGCGGTCGGAGGCGCCGAAGACGTGCACCACGCCGCGCTCGTCGCGCAGCAGGGCCACATCGCCGGCCAGGGTGTGCGAGGGGATGAGGGCGGCCAGGAGGGCGACGACGGCGAGGGCGCTGCGGGGCCGCGCGGTGCTGGCCGCGCGAGGCGCCGCGCCGCGCCGCGCTGGCGGTCGATGCGCGAGCGCCGAAGGGCGCACGGGGACAGAGGTCTCGGGTCTCAGCATGGGCGGGCCGGCAGGCGCTCGGGGACCCGATCTTCGCACGCCTGGGCCGCCGGTCCGGCCGTCCTTCTCGCGGTCCGTGGCGCTTGCCGTCGCACGCGCCCGCGCCGTCGCCCGCGCCGGCGCGGCCGCAGAGGCTCGGCGCCGTCCGTCAGGTCTCCAGCCGATCGCAGAACGCCACCAGTAAGAAGGTGGCCAGCGGTCCCAGCAGCAGCGAGGCGAGGAACCAGTTGAGGCCGCTGCGGCCCTTGCCCTGGGCCAGCCCGGCGTTGATCAGGGCCAGCGTTCCCCAGCCTGCCACCCAGCGATCGAGTTCATCCATGTGCTGCTCGTGCCTCCGCGAGCCGGACCTGCGCGTGGCCGCATGGGCGACCGACCCGAGATGCGCGGCGGGGCTCGACCACTGCGCACCATCCCGTGTGCTCGCTACGCCCATCGTCGTATGGATGGCTGCGCCGCGGCCACGGAAGGTCTGCGCTCATTGCTGGAAGCTCGCACGGGCTTTCGGCCGAGCGGTCGATTCCTCGCGGAGCGAGTCACACGATGCGCAGTCCCTCGAGCTGGGCCCTCGGCCTGGCGCTCGGCGCTCTCGGCCTGCTGCTCCTGGCGGCCGGGCCGGATCCCGCGCCACCCGCCGACCCCGCCGCGACGCCAGCCGTCGAACCCTCCGCCCCGGCCGGGCCGGGCTTCACCCTGGGCGACTGGCCGCTCGACGAGGCCGCCACGCGCGGACGCGCTGTCTACGCGCGCCGCTGCATCGGCTGCCACGGAGAGACCGGCCTCGGCGACGGCGCCGTGGCCGACCTGCTCGACCCGCGGCCGCGCAACTTCCAGGCCGGGAACTTCAAGTTCCGCACGACGCCGTCGGGCGAACTGCCGACCCTGGACGACGTGAAGCACGTGGTGCGCTGCGGGCTCAACGGCTCGGCCATGCGCAGCTTCACGCTGCTGCCCGAGCGCGAGCTGGACGACGTGGCGCGCTACGTGCTCGCGCTGGCGGAGTTCGGCGTCGTGAAGCGCGACGTCGAGTACGAGCTGGACGGCGAGCCCTTCTCGGGCATGGCGCCGGAGGCTTATGCCGAGCTGCGCGACGAGGCGCTCGCCGTGGCGCACGAGGCCGACTGGCCGGTGCCGGTCACGCCCGCCCCGCCCTTCGACCAGGCCTCGATCGACCGCGGCCGCCAGCTCTACGAGGCGCAGTGCGTGGCCTGCCACGGAGCCGGCGGCATGGGCGACGGCGTCTCGTCCTTCCACCTGCGCGACGGGACGGACGCGCTCATCCTGCCGCGCGACTTCACGACCGGCATCTTCCGCGCGGGCAGCACGCCGCGCGACGTGTTCCTGCGCCTGCGCACCGGGCTGAACGGCACGCCCATGCCGTCCATCAGCGGCAGCGACGAGGACCTCTGGCACATCGTGCACTTCATCCTGAGCCTGCAGAGCAAGGACCGCATCGCCCGGCCGCACCCGGCGAGCTGCGATGCGCACGCGGCGCCGACCGCGCGCGGAGAGCGCCCATGACCACGGCCGACCTGTCCCTCGCCGGCGGCGCCGGCGAGCTGCCGCGCGTGCGCGCCGGCAGCGTCGCACTCGTCGAGAAGCGCCTCGTCACCTGGCACTTCGTGTGCGGCGTACTGTTCCTCATGACGTCGATGACGGCCGGCTTCCTCGTGTCGCTCAACTTCGTCGGGCTCTATCCGTTCGAGGACATCAGCTGGCTCTCGGCCGGGCGCCTGCGCTTCCTGCACACCAACGAAGTGGCCTACGGCTTCCTGGTGAACTGCTTCCTGGGGGCGATGTACTACGCCGTGCCGCGTCTCACGGGGCGGCCGGTGGCGAACGGCGCGCTGGGCTGGATCATCCTGGTCGTCTGGCAGGCGCTCGTGCTGGCCACCTCGGTCGGGCAGCTGCTCGGCTTCGCCCAGGCCGTCGAGTGGGGCGAGACGCCCACCGGCTTCCGGCCGGGCACCTTCGATCTGGTGTACATCCCGGTCGACTTCCTGGTCGAGCTGGGCGCGGTGCTCGTGGCGATCCAGTTCCTGACGCCGCTCGCGCGCAGCCTCGGCAAGCGTCTGTACGTCACGGGCTGGTACCTCACCGCCGGCATCGTCTGGCTCATCCTCACGTACGTCATGGGCAACACGCTGCCCGAGTGGACCATGCCCGGCGCCTCGGGCGCGGCCACGGTGGGGCTCTTCATCCACGACCTCGTGGGCCTGTTCGTGACGCCCATGGGCTGGGGCCTCATGTACTTCTTCGTGCCGACCATCCTGCGCACGCCGATCTGGAGCCACGCGCTCTCGGTCATCGGCTTCTGGTCGCTGGCCTTCTTCTACCCGCTCAACGGCGTGCACCACTTCCTGCTCTCGTCGATCCCGATGTCGGTGCAGTACGGCGCCGTCATCTCGACCATGGCGGTGGAGATCGTCGTCACCACGGTCATCGTGAACTTCTTCGCCACGATGTGGGGGCGCGGCCACGCGCTGCGCACCAACCTGCCCATCCGCTGGTTCTACACGGGCATGGTCTTCTACTTCATCACCTGCCTGCAGTGCGCCTTCCACACCTCGCTCACGCTGCAGAAGACGATCCACTTCACCGACTGGGTGCCGGGCCACGCGCACCTCGTCATGCTGGGCGTCTTCGCGTTCTGGATCTTCGGCATGATCACCTGGCTGTGGCCGCGGCTCACCGGCAACGAGTGGTACAGCCGGCGCCTCAACCAGTGGCACTACTGGCTGTCCATGCTGGGCCTGCTCATCATGTTCGTGGACCTGCTCGCGGCGGGCGTGGTGCACGGCGCGATGCTCGACCGGCTCGTGCCCTGGATCGACATCGTCGACGCCATGAAGCCCTACTGGGGCGTGCGCACGTTTGCCGGCGGCGTGATCCTGCTGGCCCAGACGCTCTGGACCTGGAACCTGTGGATGACCGCGCGGCACAGCAAGCCCTACGACTACCGCGTCGACCTCGTGCAGCCGGAGGCCGGTTGACATGGATCGCTTCCTGAACCTGGTGCTCGTCGCGGGCCTCGGCTGCTTCGCCCTGGCCTTCGTGCTCTCGGGGCTCTACCCGTGGATGTTGCAGGAGGGCGGGAAGCCCGAGACCAGCCTCGACGAGCTGTCGCAGGAGGTGCCCGAGAGCTTCCGCGACCTGGCCGCGCGCTGGCCGACGGCCTTCGCGCGGACCTACGACGCGGCCGAGGCGCTCTCGGTGCAGCAGCTCGTGGGCGTGCCGGCCGGCGACGCGCGGCGCAGCGCCAGCGAGGCCGCCTGGCAGCGCGCCTACCGCCA
>Ga0315912_10006465_pt1 | contig 10468 bp, 8 predicted proteins | sample VfabasoilMG_FD_204469 | JGI IMG/M metagenome (GOLD analysis project Ga0315912, IMG submission 204469) | Garden soil microbial communities collected in Santa Monica, California, United States - V. faba soil | ecosystem: Environmental > Terrestrial > Soil > Garden | place: USA: California... | reverse complement strand
ACCATCGACCTCGAGTGCGGCTCCACCACCAACAACCTCGAGCGCCAGAAACAGGTGGGGTTCGCCACCACGCATTTCGTGACCGCCAACCGCTACGTCGCCAAGAAGAGTTCGAGCATCAAGAGCCTCAAGGACCTGAAGGGAAAGACGGTGGTCTCGACTTCCGGCACCACCAACATCAAGTGGGCGACCGAAGAGAACGCCAAGCAGAGCCTGGGCATGAACATCATCGCGGCGAAGGACCACGCGGAAGCGTTCCTGACGGTGGAAACCGGGCGGGCGGTCGCGTTCTTCATGGACGACATCCTGCTCTATTCGCTGGTCGCGCAATCGCGCAATCCCTCCGAATGGCTGATCGGCAGCGAGGCGTACACCATCGAGCCCTACGGCATCATGATGCGCAAGGACGACGCTGCCTTCAAGAAAGTCGTGAACAACGCCATCAACGGGCTCTACAAGAGCGGCGAGATCAACAAGATCTACGACAAGTGGTTCCTGAAGCCGATCCCGCCCAAGGGCGTGAACCTCAACGTGCCGATGAGCGCGGTGTTCAAGAAGGTCGTCGCCAAGCCCACCGACTCGGGCGACCCGAAAGACTACCAATAACCGCTGGAACGGACGCGCCGCGCCGTTTTAGCCGCGCATGCTTGAGCGAACGAATTGATCGTCGCTCAACGCGCGCATTTCGTCAGCGGGCGGGAAAGAGCGGCCAGTGCAGTACACCTGGAACTGGAACGTCTTCTGGCAGGCCGCTCCTGACGGTTCGGGCGCCTACCTCGGCTGGCTGATCGCCGGCCTGGGCTGGACGCTCGGCGCCGCCCTCTCCGCCTGGATCATCGCCCTCGCGCTGGGAGCCACCGTCGGCACGCTGCGTACCACGCCCATGACCTGGGTGGTGCGCCTCGGCAACGCCTACGTCGAACTCTTTCGCAACATCCCGCTGCTGGTGCAGATGTTCCTGTGGTACTTCGTGCTGCCGGAACTGCTGCCCAACGCGCTGGGCGACGCCATGAAGCAGATGGTGCCGCCATGGGCCTCGTTCTGGCCCGCGGTTCTGTGCCTCGGCTTTTACACGTCCGCCCGCGTAGCCGAGCAGGTGCGCGCCGGAATTCAATCGCTGCCGCGCGGTCAGGGCATGGCCGCAACCGCGGTCGGCCTGACGTTGCCGCAGGCCTACCGCTACGTGCTGCTGCCGCAGGCATTGCGCATCATCCTGCCGCCGCTCACCTCCGAGTTCATGAACATCATCAAGAACAGTTCGGTGGCGCTGACCATCGGCCTCGTCGAACTCACGGCGCGCGCGCGCGCGATGCAGGAATTCAGCTTTCAGGTGTTCGAGGCATTCACGGCGGCGACCGTGATTTACGTTCTGGTCACGCTCGTCGTGGTCTTCGGCATGCGCTACCTGGAGCGTCGGGTGGCCGTGCCGGGATTGATCAGCGCCGGCGGCGCCCCGATGGCGGGGCATTGATGTTCAGCGGTTTCGACTTCGACGTCATCGGGCGCTCGCTGCCCTATCTCTTCAGGGAGGGCATGACGTTCACGCTGACGCTGACCGCGATGGCCATGGCCGGCGGCATCGTCTTCGGCACCTTGCTCGCGATGATGCGCCTGTCCCGCTACAGGGTGTTGCAGATTCCCGCCGGGGCCTACGTCAACCTGATGCGCTCGGTGCCGCTGGTGCTGGTGATCTTCTGGTTCTACTTTCTGGTGCCGTACATCGGCGCCTGGGCGATCGGAGCGAAGCAGCCGATCCAGGTCGGCGCGTTCTGGTCCTCCGTCATTACCTTCACCATGTTCGAGGCCGCCTACTACGCGGAAATCATGCGTGCCGGCATCCAGTCGGTGCCGCGCGGGCAGGTGTGGGCGGGCTACGCGCTGGGACTCAACTACTGGCAGACCATGGGCCAGGTGGTGCTGCCGCAGGCGTTCCGCAACATGCTGCCGGTGCTGCTCACGCAGACCATCATCCTGTTCCAGGACACCTCGCTCGTCTACGTGCTGTCGATCACGGATTTTCTCGGCGCCGCGGCCAAGGTGGCGCAGCGCGACGGGCGACTGGTCGAGATGTATCTGTTCGTCGCCGTGGTCTATTTCATCATCTCGTTCTCGCTTTCGGCGACGGTGAAGCGCCTGCAGCAGCGCATCGCGATCGTCCGCTGACCCTGGAACTGGTGGCAAACATGATCGAATTCAGGGACGTCAGCAAGTGGTACGGCGCCTTCCAGGTGCTCACTCACTGCACGACCCGGGTCGCGAAGGGCGAGGTCGTGGTGGTGTGCGGCCCGTCGGGCTCCGGCAAGTCGACGCTGATCAAATGCGTCAATGGCCTGGAGCCGTTTCAGCAGGGAGAAATCATCGTCAACGGCGAGTCGGTCGGCGCGCCCGGCACCAACCTCAACCGCCTGCGGTCGATGATCGGCATGGTATTTCAGCACTTCGAGCTGTTTCCGCACATGAGCGTCACGGAGAATCTCAACCTCGCCCAGGTCAAGGTGCTGGGGCGCGGCCGGGAGGAAGCGACCGCGAAATCGATGGCGCTGCTCAAGCGCGTCGGAATGGAAGAGCATGCCCGCAAGTTCCCGGGGCAGCTCTCGGGCGGGCAGCAGCAGCGCGTGGCGATCGCGCGCGGACTGGCAATGGACCCGATCGCCATGCTGTTCGACGAGCCGACCTCGGCGCTCGACCCCGAGATGATCAACGAAGTGCTCGACGTCATGGTGGAACTCGCCCGGGAAGGCATGACCATGATGTGCGTGACCCACGAGATGGGCTTCGCGCGCAAGGTCGCGCACCGCGTCATCTTCATGGACCGCGGCGAGATCGTCGAGGACGCCGCCAAAGAAGATTTCTTCGGCCAGCCCCGCTCGGAACGGGCGCAGCAGTTTCTGTCGAAGATCCTGCATCATTGAAAGCGGCTGTCGGGGAACGCCGCGCGTACCCCGACCTACGCCCTGCCCGCCGCATGGAAGATGTAGGTCGGGTTGCCGAAGGCTACCCGACGTGTGGCAGGCGTCAGGGGACGTCTTGCGTATTCTGACCTACGCGTCCCCCGCGGTTCAGCAATACCCGGCCCGGCCGTTTTCCCGTGGGCCCGCCGCCGCGCCAGACGATCTCGCCGTTGACGATGACCGTATCGATGCCCCGCGCAGCCAGCGTCGAACGCTCGAAATCCGCGCTGTCGCTCACGGTATCGGCATCGAAGATAGTGATGTCGGCGTGATAGCCTTCCTTCAGCACACCACGGCCGGCCAGACGGAACTTCATCGCCGGCAGTCCCGTCATCTTGTAAACCGCGGTCTCGAGGGAAAAGAGCTTCAACTCCCGCGAGTAGCGTCCCAGCACCCGTGGAAACGTGCCCCACAGCCGCGGGTGCGGCTTCACATCGTGCGGCAGGCCATCGGAACCGATCATCGTCTCATCGAACTGGAGGATGCGCTGCACGTCGCGCTCATCGAGCATGAAGTAGATGGCGCCGGCGGGCTTGATCCTTTCGACCGCCACCGCTTTCGTCACCCCCAGCCGCCGCGCGATTTCTTCCAGGTCGAGGCCCGCAAGCCCGGGATGAGACTTGGACCACGTCACGATGATGCGCGAGGACTGCTCGACGCGATCCTCGCGCAGCACCGTCGAAGAGGCGATGTAGGGATAGCAGTCGAGCCCGACCTCCTGGCCGCTCATGCGGCGCCGGATCAGCGCCAGCGTTTCCACTGAGCGCCCGTGATTTGCCTGGCCCACGGTCTTGTGGTGCGAGATGACCACCGGCACGCCAAGCGTACGCCCGATGCGGCACGTCTCCTCTATCGACTCCATGACCCGGTCGTCCTCGTTGCGCATGTGCGTGGCGTAGAGACCGCGATACTCGGTGAGCGGACGGCAGACCTCGATCAACTCCTCGGTCGGCGCCGCCGCAGCAGGTGCATAGGCCGTGCCGGTCGAGATTCCAATGGCGCCTGCAGCGAGCGCTTCGCGAGCAATGTCGCGCATCCTCGCGATCTCGCCGGGTCCGGCCGCGCGCTGCAGGTCGTCCATCACCGCGCAGCGCAGCGTGGTATGGCCAAGCAGGCAGGCCGCGTTGACCGCCGCAGGCTTCGCCGCCAGCGCTTCGCGGTAGGCTGCGAACGAAGGGTAACGGAACCACGATCCCTCGCCATCGAGCAGATCGAGCGGCGGCGTCATGGCGCCGCGGGGCGGCGTGCATGCAAGGCTGATGCCGCAGTTGCCGGTGATGACCGTCGTGACGCCCTGGCTGGCCTTGGGCGCCATGTCCGGTTCCGACAGCAGCAGGCGGTCGTCGTGCGCGTGGGCGTCGATGAACCCGGGCGCCGCGATACGGCCCGCGCCGTCGAGTTCGACCTCGCCCCGCGCGCCACTCAAGTCACCGATGCCGGCGATCATTCCCGCGCGCACTCCGATGTCGCCGCGAAAGCGCGCCGCGCGCGTGCCGTCGATGATGAAGGCATCGCGGACCATGAGGTCGAAACGCTTATTCGTGAGCATGGCGACCTAACCCGCTGCCCGCGATCTGCGGCACGCCCGCACCTATCGTTCGCAGATGCGCGTCGCGAGACGGCGCATGAAAGTCTCGCAGCGCGCAACCTGCTCCAGCGTGACGAACTCGTTCGGCCGGTGCGCCTGCTCGATCGACCCGGGGCCGCACACCACCGTGGGAATGCCCGCACGCTGAAACTGAGAGCCCTCCGTGCCGAACGACACCTTGCCGATCTCGCCGCTGCCCGACAGCTCGTGCGCCAGCGCCACGATCTCCGCTTCGGGGCCGGTGTCGAGCGCCGGGATCCCGGACAGCGCCTCGATCGTGAATCCCGCGGCCGGATCCACCGCCCGCATCTCGGGCTCGATGGCCTCGTGCACGTGCCGCTCGAATTCCTCCAGCAACGCCTGCGGGCTGTCGCCGGGCAGGTAACGAAACTCGAAGTCGAAGGTGCAGCCGTGCGGCACGATGTTGAGCGCGGTTCCCCCGCGGATCACGCCGGTGTGCACGGTGGTGTGCGCGACGTCAAAGCTGCGGTCGAACGGCCCGCTGTCGCGGTGGCGGCGCGCCATGCGCCTGAGATATGAGATGGCCTCGGCGGCCGCCTCGACCGCGTTCACGCCGTGCGGCGCATACGCCGAATGCGCCGCCCGTCCCCGCACGGTGCAGCGGTAGCCCTTCTTGCCCTTGTGCGCGATAACCGGCCTCATGAGCGTCGGCTCGCCCACGATGCACGCCTGCGGCTTGATGCCGGCCCGCGCGAGATCGTCGATCATGCGACCCACGCCGATGCAACCCACCTCCTCGTCATAGGAACACGCGAGGTGCAGGGGAATCTTCAGCTGGCGTTTCATGAATTCGGGCACGAACGCCAGCGCCACGGCCAGGAAACTCTTCATGTCGGAGGTACCGCGCCCGTAAAACCGGCCGTCCTTCTCGACCAGGGTGAACGGGTCGGTATCCCACGCCTGCCCCTCCACCGGCACGACGTCAGTATGGCCCGACAGCACGATGCCGGGCGCGGTGCGCGGTCCAAGCGTGGCAAAGAGATTGGCTTTGCCCCGGGCATCGTCGTAGGTAAGCCGCAACTCGGCGCCAAACGGACGCAGATGGTCGCGAATGAAATGGATCAGATCGAGATTGGAATCGCGGCTGACCGTAGGAAATCCCACCAGTGCACGGATCATCCCGGTGCTGGTCAGCGCGCCAGCGTCGGTTGCTGTCATGAAAGGAGATTCCGCAAGAAAGCGCCACAATAGGTGCGCGATCGGACGGTGTCAATTGCATCTCCGCCGTCCGAAAGCAGGCACGCTTCGTGCGCTGCGGTGGATCCCGGCGGCGCGGTTCTGAATGAAAAAGCCCGCACGCGGCGGGCTGGAAGCGCGCGCACCGCCCCGCTTCAGATCGGCCGCGACCTCACTTCTTGGCGGCCGCGGGCTTGGGGTCCTTGTTCTCGACGCTGGTGGCGGTCATGGTGTACTGAATCGTGACCTTGGAGCCCTTCTTCAGGTCGCCGGTGACCTTGGTGTCCTTGGTGCGCGCGATCTCCCACTTCTCCTTGTCCTTTTCCACCACGATCTTGGTGTCGGTGACTTCCAGTACCGGTCCCGTGACCTGGTAAGCCATGGCTGCGGGGGCAATGAGCATCAGCGCTGCGAATACCGCGAGTGAACGTTTCATGAAGCGATCTCCTTTTTCCCGGATGGTTGATGGGAATCGACACGATAGGCAATCCCGACGACTCCCGCAAGGGGCCGGTCGCGCCCGCATGACGGCGCCCTGGCCGCCCGACCGGGAAGCGCGCGTCACGCCAGCGCTGAATTGCGGTATCCTTGCCGCGGCGTGCGCGCCCCACGGAGTCGACCATGAAAGCATTGCTGGCAGCTGTCGCCGTTTCGCTCATCACAGCGCTTTCCGCCACCGCGCCCGCTGCCGATCTCAGCATCGCGCTCGGCGCCGACGTGACCTCGATCGATCCGCATTTCCACAATCTCACCCCCAATAACAACGTCGGCGGCCACATCTTCGAACCGCTGGTGAGCAAGGACCAGCGCGGCCGGCTGATCCCGGCGCTCGCCGAATCGTGGCGCCCGCTCGACGAGCTCACCTGGGAGTTCAAGCTGCGCCGCGGCGTCAAGTTTCACGACGGTTCCGACTTCACCGCGGTCGACGTCGCGTTTTCGCTCGATCGCGTGCCGGCCGTTCCCAACAGCCCCTCCCCCTTCACCACCTACAGCAAGCAGATCACCGAAAAGATCATCGTCGATCCGCATACCATACGGCTCAAGACCGCAACGCCCTACCCGCTGATACCCAACGACATGGGCACGATCCTGATCGTATCGAGCCGGGCCGCAAAGGGCGCGGCTACCGAAGATTTCAATTCCGGCAAGGCGGCGATCGGCACCGGGCCGTTCCGCTTCGTGCGCTGGCAGAAAGGCGATCGCATCGAGCTTGCGCGCCATGATGCCTACTGGGGCGCGAAGTCGCCCTGGGACAAGGTGACGCTGCGGCTCATCACATCGGATCCCGCGCGCGTGGCGGCGCTGCTGGCCGGCGACGTGCAGGCGATCGAAAACGTGCCGACCGCCGATCTCGCCAAAGTCTCGAAAAACGCGGATCTCTCGGTCTTTCGCATCGTCTCCCATCGCGTGATGTACCTGCATCTCGACAGCCACCGCGACAAGTCGCCGTTCGTCACCGACAAGTCGGGCAGGCCGCTCGAGAAAAATCCGCTCCGGGACGCGCGGGTGCGCAAGGCCGTGTCCAAGGCGATCAACCGCCAGGCGCTGGTGGAGCGCGTCATGGACGGCGCCGCGGTTGCGACCGGCCAGCTCATGCCCGAAGGCATGTTCGGCTATACGTCCGCGCTCAAGCCCGAGCCCTACGACCCCGACGGCGCGCGCAGGCTGCTGGCCGAGGCCGGCTACCCCGACGGCTTCGGCCTCACGCTGCACGCGCCCAACAACCGCTACGTCAACGACGAACAGGTGGCCCAGACCCTTGCGCAGATGCTGGCGCGTGCGGGCATCGTGACCCGGGTCGACGCCATGCCGGCCGCGGTGTACTTCAGCCGCGGCAGCAAGCTCGAGTTCAGTTTCATGCTGGTGGGCTGGGGTTCGGACACGGCGGAAGCGTCGTCGCCGCTGAAGGCGTTGCTCGCGACGTTCAGCAAGGAAAAAGGGATGGGGACCGCCAACCGCGGGCGCTACTCGAACCCGAAGATGGATGCCCTGCTTGAACGGGGATTGGCGACGGTCGACGACGCGCAGCGCGAGAAGTTGCTGCAGCAGGCCACCGAGGTCGCCATGGCCGACGCCGGCATCATCACGCTCTATCACCAGCAGAACGTATGGGCGACCCGCAGGGGGATCACCTATGCGCCGCGCGCCGACGAACGCACCTTCGCCCACGAGTTCCGGCCCGCCAGGTAGGCCGCATGGCGGATTTCAGGTTGTAGGTTGGAGTGAACGAGGTGAACCTCAACGATCGACGTTGGTTCCGTGTTGGGCATCACTGCGTTCGGCCCAACCTACCTGTGCTGGAGGCATGCATGAAAAGGTTTTTTCACGTTCTGCTCGGCGCGCTCGCGGCAACGGTTCTTCCGGCGGCGGCCGCGGAGCTGGTCATCGGCCTGGGCGCTGACGTGACCTCGATCGATCCGCACTTCGTCAACCTTGCGCCCAACAATTCGATCGCCGAGCAGGTGTTCGATCCGCTGGTGCGGCGCGACGCGCGGCAGCGACTCGCGCCAGGGCTGGCCGAGTCGTGGCGCAGCATCGACGACCTCACCTGGGAATTCAGGCTGCGCAGGGGCGTGAAGTTCCATGACGGCTCGGATTTCACCGCCGAGGACGTGGTGTTCACGCTGGACCGCCCGGCGACGATCAAAGGGCCCGGCGGGTTCACGGTGTACACCCGCCCGATCACGGAAAAGATCGTGGTGGACCCCTATACCATCCGGCTGAAAACCGCCGCACCGTACCCCAACATGCCCATCGACATGTCGGGCCTGGTGGTGGTATCGAGCCGCGCCGCCAGGGGCGCGGGCACCGAGGACTTCAATTCCGGCAAGGCCGCCATCGGCACCGGCCCCTTCCGATTCGTGCGCTACGCCAAGGGCGACCGCGTCGAACTCGCCCGCAACGACGGCTACTGGGGCGCGAAGGCCGCCTGGGAGAAAGTGACTTTCCGGCTCATCACGTCCGATCCCTCGCGCATCGCGGCATTGCTCGCGGGCGACGTGCAGATGATCGAGATCATTCCCACCGCGGATTACGCCAGGCTGAAGGGCAACAAGGACATCTCGATATTCGTGACCGCGTCGAACCGCATGATCCATCTTCACCTCGACTCGAACCGCGATCGATCGCCCTTCGTCACCGACAAGTCGGGTCGGCCGCTCGACAGGAATCCGTTGAAGGACGCGCGCGTGCGCCACGCGATCTCCAAGGCGATCAACCGCGCGGCGATCGTGGAACGCGTCATGGAAGGGCTCGCGATTCCGGCCGGCCAGCTGGTGCCCGAGGGATTCTTCGGCTACGTGCCGGCCCTCAAACCCGAAGCCTACGATCCCGACGGCGCCAGGAAACTCATGGCGGAAGCGGGCTTCCCCGATGGGTTCGGGCTGACGCTGCACGGGCCCAACAACCGCTACATCAACGACGAGCAGATCGCGCAAACGGTGGCGCAGATGCTGGCCCGCGTCGGGGTCGTGGCGCGGGTCGAAACCATGCCGATGTCGGTTTATACCGGGCGCGCCACCAAGAATGAATTCAGCTTGGCGTTGCTCGGCTGGGGCGTATCCACCGGCGAGGCGAGCTATCCCCTGCGCTCGCTGCTCGCGACCTGGAACAAGGAGAAGGGTTTCGGGCCGTGGAACTTCGGGCGTTATTCCAATCCGAAGATGGATCAGTTGCTCGAGCAGGCCCTGGCGGCGGTGGACAATGCGCGCCGCGAGAGTCTGCTGCAGGAGGCGACCCGCCTCGCAATTGCGGATCACGGCCTGATCCCGCTGCACTACCAGGTCAACACCTGGGCCGCGCGCCGCACCCTCACCTATACACCGCGCACCGACGAGCGCACCTACGCTCACGAGGTCAGGGCGGCACCATGAGAGGAGAAACCCTGTAGGCTGGGGTGCGCACGGCGCTCTCCGGCGCGGAGCGGGTCGGGGAGCCTCCGGCAATCCGACCGACAGATTTCATCATGCTGGCATACGAAACGATCAACGAGATCAGGCCATTCTTTGCCGCTCGTTACGTGGTTGGATTCCTGCTCGTGGCGGTGGCGTTTGGCGCCGCTCCCGCGGCGGAGCTGCGCATCGGGCTATCCGCCGACGTCACCTCGCTCGATCCGCATTTCCTCGCGGCGCAACCCAATCTCACGGTCAGCCGGCATGTTTTCGATTCGCTCACCCACGTCGACGAGAGCGCTCGCATCGTTCCCGGCCTCGCCGAATCGTGGCGGGCGCTCGACGCCACGACGTGGGAGTTCAGGCTGCGCCGCGGCGTGAAGTTTCACGACGGCACGGAACTCACCGCGCACGACGTGGCGTTCTCGCTGGAACGGCCGCTCACCATCAAGGGCAGCCCGGGCGGCTACGCCACCTACGTAAAATCGATCGTCGCCCGTGAAATCGTCGATGCCCACACGCTGCGGCTGAAGACAGCGGCCCCTTACGGGGCGCTTCCCGAAGACCTCAATTCGATCCTCGTCGTCTCGCGCAAGGCGGCGGCGAACGCGACCACCGCGGATTTCGACGCGGGCCGCGCCCTGATCGGCACCGGCCCGTACCGCTTCGTGCGCTACGCGCGCGGCGATCGAGTGGAACTCGCGCGCAACGACGATTACTGGAACGGACGCCCGCCTTGGAACAGGGTGACGTTACGGATACTGCCGAGCGATCCGGTGCGAACCGCGGCGCTACTCGCGGGGGATATCGACGCGATCGAGCACGTGCCCACCGCCTACATC
>Ga0315912_10006464_pt1 | contig 10470 bp, 8 predicted proteins | sample VfabasoilMG_FD_204469 | JGI IMG/M metagenome (GOLD analysis project Ga0315912, IMG submission 204469) | Garden soil microbial communities collected in Santa Monica, California, United States - V. faba soil | ecosystem: Environmental > Terrestrial > Soil > Garden | place: USA: California... | reverse complement strand
CCGACGAGCCACGCGACGGGCAGCCCCGCGACGAGGCGCATGCCGATCGGCGAGAACGCCAGCACGCACGTCACGAACGTCGTCGTGCCGACGACGACGAGAAGCCGCGGCGGCAAGGCCTCGACATCGAGCAGCCAGCCGGAATTCGCGACGAACCACGTCACGCCCAGCACGATCAGCAGCGCGCCCCCCGCAATGACGGCCGCGAGGCGCACGATGACCGGGGGATCCTCGAGCCGCTCGCAGGCGCGGCGCACGCCGACCATCAGCATCGCCGCCAGGAGCGCGACGATGCCGAGCAGCGCGAGGGTCGCCCCGGTCGAGGCGATGGCCGGCGTGATCACGCGAGAGGAGCGCTACTTCCGCCCGAGGATGAACCAGAGGATCGATCCCAGCAGCGGCAGCAGGATGACGACCAGCAGCCAGAGGATCTTCTTGTCGGTGGGCATGCCGGACTGGAGCACCTGCACGATGGCGACGACCCACGCGATGAGGCAGAGCAGGCCGATGAGGCCGCCGCCCACTCCGAAGTTGGGACTGCCGCCGCAGCCCACGCTGAGGGCGGAGAGTGACGCGAGCGCGAAGAGCGACAAGGACTTGATGGCACGCGACATGACGGTTCTCCCCGGAACCGCCGCCACCGTCCTCCGATGTGGGGTCCGTTGCCGCGATGGTAGCGCAGCCCGGTCCGGGACCCGAACGCTCCCCCGCCCGCGCGACCGCGGCACGGAGCCTCGTCCGGCCGATGCCTCAGGCCTTCGGCAGCTCGATCGTGCCGAAGCCCTCGAAGTAGTACCTGAGCTTTGCGACCGTCACCTCGGGCGAGCAGGCCATCTCGAGCCGCAGTCGCTGCTCGCCCTCGAAGCTCATGCCCTCGTCCTCGACGAATCCACCATCATGGAACACCTCGACGCGCTCGATGCGCCCGACGCCATGATCGCTCGGCGCCTTCGGCGAGGTGTCGGCATCGAACGGCACCACCATGAGCTCGCCGGGCGCCCATGCCCGGAACGGCCCGCAGTTCACCACCGGCGGCGAGATCGTCGCGTCCATGCGGTACCAGCGCCAATCGGCGGGCGGCGCATCGCGGCCCTCGTCGGATGCGTCATCGCAGGAGCCCTCATCACTTCCACCGCCGGCCATCGCGAGCGCGGGCTGCGCCCGTCGGACCGGCGCCGCCATCGCCGCCAGCTCGTGGATCACCAGTCGCGCTCCGCGCAGCGGCGCGCCCTTCGCCTTGAACGGCGCCGTCACCGCCTTGAAGAAGAGCGCCTTCGCGGCGAGGCCCATGACGACGTAGGCGATCAGGGCTGCCACGAGCGAGCCCCACCAGGGCAAGCCGGCGCCGATCAAGGACTGGGCACCGTGGATCACGAGGAACAGGACACCGACGGCCAACACGCGCAGGATCCACCCGAACATCCCGACCTCCGCGCCCCGGCGGGATGACGGCCCCGGAGCCCCTGCCGGTGGATCGGCCGGATGCGCGTGGGACTTGAGCGCGAGTCAGGCTCCAAGGAGCGTGTCTCTGTAATCCGATCCGAGCATGCCGACGCGCCGGTGGGCCAGATGCAAGGCGCGACGAGCGCCCAATACTCCTAGTATTTGAGCGAGGAGCCGGCAAGACTCGGCAACAACGCGATGCGTGGCCCGCCGGCGCCGCCAACAGTTCGATGCACCGCCGTGCAGCCCGCCCCGTGCCGCAGGCACGCACGCAGCAGATGGCCCGCCGCCGCGAGGCAGGCGACGCGAGCGGTTACGGAGACACGCTCCTACACGGACATCGGGTCGCGCTTCTCGGGGTCATAGCCGAGCGTCGCCATCGCCTTCGCGACGTCCGCGCCCGCCATGCGCCCCTCGAGGCGCAGCGCATCGAGCGCGGCGACGACGATGCTCTCGGAGTCCACCTCGAAGTGGCGCCGCAGCTCGGGTCGCGTGTCGCTCATGCCGTAGCCGTCGGTGCCGAGCACGACGTAGCGGCCGGGCACCCAGCGCGAGATCATGTCGGGCCACGCCTTCACCCAGTCGCTCGCCGCGATGAAGGGACCGGTGACGCCCGACAGCGCCTGAAGGAGGTAGGGCACGCGCGGCGCCTTCTCGGGATGATGGCGGTTCCATCGCTCGCATGCGAGCGCGTCGTTGCGCAGGAGCTGGTAGCTCGGCGCGCCCCAGATGTCGCAGGAGACTCCGAACTGCTGGAGCCTTTCCGCCGCTGCCAGCACCTGCACCATGATCGATCCGCTGCCGAAGAGCTGCACGTGATGCTTCAGGCGCTTTTCGGCCTTGCGGAAGGCGTAGAGCCCCTTGATGACGCCCTCGCGCGCGCCCTGCGGCTGCGGCGCCATGACGTAGTTCTCGTTCTGGAGCGTCACGTAGTAGAACACGTCCTCGTCCTTCTCGAGCATCCGATGGAGGCCGTCCTCGACGATCGCCGCGATCTCGTACGCGAAGGCAGGGTCGTAGCAGCGCACGTTAGGCACCTGGCTCGCGAGCACGTGCGAGTGCCCGTCCTCGTGCTGGAGCCCCTCGCCGTTCAGGGTGGTGCGTCCCGCCGTCGCGCCCATGAGGAAGCCGCGTCCGCGCGCATCGCCGAAGGCCCACGCGAGATCGCCCACGCGCTGGAAGCCGAACATCGAGTAGAAGATGTAGAACGGCACCATCGGCTGGCCATGCGTCGCGTGCGCCGTGCCCGCCGCCGTGAACGAGCCCATCGAGCCCGCCTCGGTGATGCCCTCCTCGAGCACCTGCCCATCCTTGGCCTCGCGGTAGTAGAGCAGCATCGACTTGTCCACGGGCTCGTAGAGCTGGCCCTTCGACGAGTAGATGCCCACCTGGCGAAACAGCGGATCCATTCCGAAGGTGCGCGCCTCGTCCGGGATGATCGGGACGACGCGCTGTCCGAGGCTCTTGTCGCGCAGGAGCTTCCCGAGCAGCCGCACGAAGGCCATCGTCGTGGATACCCCCTCGCCCGACTTCGTGCCCTCGGCGAACTCGGCGAACACCGCCTCGCCCGGCACCTCGAGGCGCAGCGCCGGCTTCATCTTGCGGCGCGGCAGCGAGCCTCCGAGCGCGCGCCTTCGCTCCATGAGGTAGGCGACCTCGTCGCTCTTGGGGCCGGGATGATGGAACGGCGCCTCCATCGCCTGCGCATCCGTGAGCGGCATCTCGAGCGCGTCGCGGAACGCGAGAAGCTCCTTCTCGTTGAGCTTCTTCATCTGATGCGTGGCGTTGCTCGCCTCGAACGTCTCGCCGAGCGACCAGCCCTTGACGGTGTGCGCGAGGATCACCGTCGGCTGGCCGCGATGGTCGACGGCGCGCTTCAGTGCCGCGTAGATCTTCTGCGTGTCGTGCCCGCCCCGCCGCAGCTTCTTGACCTGCTCGTCCGAGAGATCCTCGACCATCTTCAGCAGCTTCGGGTGCTTGCCGAAGAAGTCCTGCCTGATGAAGTCTCCGCCCGAGGTCGTGTACTTCTGGAACTGGCCGTCCACGATCTCGTTCATGCGCTGCACGAGGAGGCCGTCCGCGTCTGCCGCGAGCAGCGGATCCCATCCGCGACCCCAGATGAGCTTCACGACGTTCCAGCCCGCGCCGCGGAAGACGGCCTCGAGCTCCTGGACGATCTTCCCGTTGCCGCGCACGGGTCCATCGAGACGCTGCAGGTTGCAGTTCACCACCCACGTGAGGTTGTCGAGGCCTTCGCGCGCGGCGAGCGAGAGCGAGCCGAGCGTCTCGGGCTCGTCCGTCTCGCCGTCGCCGACGAACGCCCACACGCGCGAGGCCGACGTGTCCTTGATGCCGCGCGCGTGGAGGTAGCGGTTGAAACGCGCCTGATAGATCGACGTGAGGGGGCCCAGCCCCATCGAGACCGTCGGGAACTCCCAGAAGTCGGCCATGAGCCGCGGATGCGGGTAGGACGAGAGGCCCTTGCCGCGCGACTCGCGCCGGAAGTGCTCGAGTTGATCCAGCGTGAGGCGCCCCTCGAGGTAGGCGCGCGAGTAGATTCCGGGCGATGCGTGGCCCTGGAAGAAGACCTGATCGCCCGACTCGCCTTCCCCGTCCTTGCCACGGAAGAAGTGGTTGAATCCCACCTCGTAGAGCGCGGCAGACGAGGCATACGTCGATATGTGTCCGCCGAGTCCGGCGAACGACTTGTTCGCGCGCGCGACCATCGCCATCGCGTTCCAGCGCACGATGCGCCGGATGCGCTTCTCCATCCACTCGTCGCCCGGGAACGCGGGCTCGTCCTCGACGCGGATCGTGTTGACGAAGTCGGTCGTCAGCGGGAGCCGCGCGGTGACGCCCGCGCGCTGCGCCTGCTCGAGCACGCGAGCGAGAATGAAGGCGCCGCGCTCGCGCCCGTCGATGGCCACGACGGCGTCGAGCGCCTCGCGCCACTCGCGCGTTTCCTGGGGATCGAGATCGTCGGGACTCACGGGCGCGGTGCTCAAGCAGATTCCCTTCCGGCCTCGTGGGGCCGGGGCGATCGGCGGCGCCATCTCACGGCATGAGCGGGGGCGCTCTGTCTCTGGCAGCCAGCCGACGAGTGCCCGAAGGATAGCACGCAGCCCGGGAGGCAGCGATCACGGGCGCCCAAGCCATGTCGCTGAGCAAGCGAGGGTTAGGCGGAGCGGATGAATCACCGCGAGGAAGCGCCTCGCACGTGACCGGCTGGCTGCGAAACAGGCGAGGACGGCGATGATCCGGCGCTTCGCGCGATGCTAGGCTCGATGAGTCAGCGCTCGAGCGGCGCTCGTCTCATGGAGATCCCGATGGCGACCACCTGCGCCAACTGCGGCAGCGAGCTGCGCGAGGGGGCGCGTGCGTGCCGCGAGTGCGGATCCGACGACGAGACGGGATGGGCGCAGCATGCGACGCACTACGGCGCGCTGCCCTCCGACTCCGATCCCGTCGCCGACGACGCGCCGCGGCGCTCATGGAGATGGCTCGTCGCTACCGTGGTCATGCTCGTGGCCTTCGTGGCGGCCTACGTCGGAGGAGGCGCCATCGCCATGGCGATCCCCGTCGCTGCAGGTGCGCTGGGGCTCGTGGTGGCGCGTCTTCTCGGGCGGCGCTCGAGCCTGCGGCCGGCGGCCGGCATGCGCGAGCTCATGATCCGCGCTAGCGGAGACGCCGCACTCGCGTCGCGACTCGTCGATGCGGAGCTCGCGAGACGACCGGACGTCTCCCGCGACGAAGCGATCCGCCTCGCCATCGCGCACCTCGACCATGACCGGCGATGAGGGACGCGGCCCCGAGCCGCCGCTGAGCGAGGACAACCGCCCGACGCACGCGCGCGACTCGACGCCAGGAGGCGATCCCTGGAACGGTGCGCCCACGAGCGATCCCGACGGGACGCACGCCGCGCGCGCCAAGCCCGTGAAGTTCGGGCACTTCAGGATCCTGAGGCTGATCGGCGAGGGCGGGATGGGCGCGGTCTACGAGGCCGAGCAGGACAGCCCGCGGCGACGCGTCGCGCTGAAGGTGCTCCGCACCGGCTTCGGCTCGCCATCGCTCATCCGGAGATTCGAGCGCGAGGCGGAGATCCTCGGCCGCCTCCAGCATCCCGGCATCGCGCAGATCTTCGAGGCGGGCTTCGCCGCGCCGTCGGAGGGCCTCGCCGAGCAGCCCTACTACGCGATGGAGCTGCTCCAGGGCGTCTCGTTGACGCATCACTGCAAGCGCAACCAGCTACCGATCCGCGCCCGCGTCGAGATCCTCGCGCGCGCCTGCGACGCCGTGCAGCACGCGCACGATCGCGGCATCGTGCACCGCGACCTGAAGCCCGAGAACATCATCGTGCTGGCGGACGGCCAGCCCAAGGTGCTCGACTTCGGCATCGCGCGCGATCTCATGCCGGGACCCGCGCCGTCGCTCCACACCGGCACGGGCCAGCTCGTCGGCACGCTCCCCTACATGAGCCCCGAGCAGGTCGCCGGCCGCAACGACGCCATCGATGCGCGCACCGACACGTGGGCTCTCGGCGTCATTGCCTTCGAATTGCTGACGGGGCGCCTGCCGCACGACCTCGATCGCCACGCCCCGCCGGAGGCGATGCGGCTGATCCAGGAGGAGGACCCCCAGCGCCTCGGATCGATCGATCGGACGCTGCGCGGCGACCTCGACACGATCGTGGCGAAGGCTCTGGAGAAGGATCCCGAGCGCCGCTATGCGCGGGCGGGAGATCTCGCGGCGGATCTCAGGCGATGGCTCGCTGACGAGCCCGTGTCGGCGCGTCCTCCATCCGCCGCGTACCAGCTCGCGAAGTTCGCGCGCCGCAACAAGGTGCTCGTGGGCGGCGTCGCCGCGACGCTCATCGCGCTCCTCCTCGGCACGAGCGTCGCCGTGCGACAGGCCATCATCGCGCGGCGCAGCGAGCGCGAGGCGCTGGGCGCTGCTTATCGCGCCGGCCTCGCCGCCGCGAGCGCCGCGCTCCTCGACGACGACACGCCGACGGCAGTGCGCCGCCTCGAGGAGACGCCGCCCGCCATGCGCGGCTGGGAATGGAGCTACATCGAGGCGCGACTCGACGACAGCGAGCTCGCGCTCGCAGGACCCGAATCGCCGGTGATCCATGTCGCACCGGCCGGCACGGGCTGGCTCGCGATCTCGGATGGCATGACCGAAGGCCGCGCCGATCACGACGCGTGGGCATGGCGCCCCGACGGGAGCGTCCGGACAGCGCCGCGCTCGATGGAGGAGCGCCCCGTCCGCGCGTTCGCCGACGAGATGCCCGAGCTCGTGAAGGACTTCGTCTTCAAGCCCGGCGAGGCGATCGTCTCGATCGTGGACGCCGAGAGCGGCCAGGAGCTCGCGGCCTACCGCCCGTGCATCGAGGGGCGCGGACTGACCGCACTCTCGGCGGGCGTCCCGCCGCATCCCGTCTTCCTCGCGCCCATCGACACGACCGAGCCGGGGGTGATGTGCGACCTCGCGACGGGACGCGTCGTCCACGAGTTCCCGACCGGCAAGTGGGGATGGCCCGCCTGCTCGACGACCGACGGCCGCCTCATCGCCTTCCCGCGCGCGCAACTGGCGACGGTAACGGATGCCGACACCGGAACCCTGCTCGCGTCGCTCAAGCTTCCGATCGACGACGTCAGCGGCATCGCGTTCAGCCCCGACGGCGAGGAGCTCGCGATGGGCACGCTCAACTCGACGATCCACGTCTGGCGCTGGCGCACGGGCGAGCATCGCGAGCGCGCCGCGCCGCGGACCGGCCACATCAACGACATCGCCTGGAGTCCCGACGGGCGGCTGATCGCCACGGCGCATTCGGACTGGAACGTGCGGATCTGGGAAGCGGATCTCTCGCGCCCGCGCGGCGTCCTGCGGGGGCTGCGCGCCAGCGTCGAGACGGTCTCCTTTGCGCAGGATGGCGCCTCCGTCGCAGCGGGCGCCTTCGACGGCAGCGTGCTCGCGTGGAGCACTGCGACGCTCGACGACCCGAGCGTTCTGCGAGGCCATGAGAGCTACATCTATCCGGTCGCCGTCGGTCCCGACTCCGACCTCGCCGTTTCGGGAAGCTGGGACGGCACGGCCCGCACGTGGAGCCTCCTCGCCGCGCGACCCCTCGCCACGTTCCGGCCCGAGCCCGCCCTGCCCGGCATGCAGGTCCTCGGCGTCGCCCTCGGCCCTGACGGACGCACGCTCGCGACCAGCCTCAGCGAGGGAAGCCTCCTGACGTGGGATCTCGCATCCGGAAGGGAGCTCAGGCGGGCGCACGTCCTGTCGGGGCCGCTCGGCGGCATCGCGTACGCGCAGGATGGCGCGAGCCTCGTCGCTCCGGTCGAGGCGAGCGTGCGCGCGTTCGACGCCCGCGATCTCTCGACGCTCTGGACGCAGGACGAGGCGTTCGCGTTCGCCGTTCCGTCCGCCGACGGCACGCGGATCGCGGCGCGCGGCCGCCCTGGCGTGCTGGTGCTCGATGCGCGCGACGGGCGCGTCCTCCTGCGCACGGAGGACGACGAGCGGACGCTGGGCGCCCTCGCGTGGTCACCCGACGGGGCACGGATCGCGGGTGGCTCGTCCAAAGGCCGCGTGGCCATCTGGTCGGCGAGGGATGGTGCTCACCTGAAGACCATCGCCGCATCGCCCAGCAAGATCTACACGCTCGCCTGGAGTCCCGACGGATCCCGCATCGCCGTGGGGGGAGAGGACGGAGTGGTCCGTCTCCTCGATCCGGGCGGCGGCGACGTCGTGGTCGAGCTGCGCGGGCACGCCTCCTACGTGTACTCGCTCGCGTGGACGCCCGACGGTCGCACGCTGGTCTCCGGCTCGGGCGACGCGACCGTGCGCTCGTGGACGACGCGGCGCCTCGCCGAGATCGCGCGCGAGCGGGTGGCGCGCGACGCCGGCGCTTCAGTGGACCATCGCTGACGCGACGAAGGCGTTGCGCATCTGCTGCCGCACGCCCTCGGGAATGGTGTCCGTGAAGTGGAGATCGGATCGACCGGCGAGGCGGACCTCCCCGTCGATCCCGGCATGCGCCGCGATGTCCTCGAACGCGTGCAGCATGCTGCGCGGGATGCGCCCCTCGACGTCCACCGCCCGTCCGCGGCGGAACTTCACGCGGAAGACGCTGGCGCTGATCCGCGGCGCCTCCGCGCGCTCCTCGCGCCGCGCGTTCCACGCGCGCATCGCCCAGACGAAGATCGCGACGAGGAGGACGGCGGTGAACAGCATGCCCATGGCCGTCAGACTCCTGCCCGAGTCAGCTCGACGACCGTCGATCCCCAGTCGCCGCGATCGTCCGGCAGCACCCGCAGCACGGCGCGATGCCGCCGCGCGACGCGATGCACGGTCTCGCGTTGCACGCCGATGCCCTTGCCGTGGATGATGCGGACGACCTCCCAGCCCTGCTCGGCCGCGTGATCGAGGTACGCCTCGACGACGTCCTTCACGTCCTTCGGATCGAAGGGATGCAGGTCGAGCTCCGTCGTGAGGTCCACGCGGACGACCTCGCCGGGATCCTGCTCGTCGTCCTCGGGCGCCACGGCGAGATCATGCCTGACGTAGACTCGGCGGCGGAGATTCAGCATGCCTCTCGCCATCACCGCCACGGGGCGCTACCCGATCAGCGGACTTCTCTCGAAAGGCCCGCGCCCCGCCGAGTGGCTCGCGAAGGTGCAGGGCTTTCTCGAGGAGCGCGAAGGCGAGGACCTTCTCGCCTGCGAGACGGTCGAGGGACCCGAAGGTCCCGTGCTGCTGGCGCAACTCCATCCAGCGGCAGAGCCGATCTCCATCGGCAGCTCGGGCCTCGGCCGCGTCGAGCTCAACGCCACGTCGGGACTCGTGGGCCCCGGCCATCACGAGCACGTCATCGAGATCATCGACGCGATGGCGAAGGATCTCGGCGTGACGTGGAGCAGCATCGAGGACGACGACGGCGATCTCGCCCGCGGCCGTCCCGCCATCGAGGCCGCCGCGCTCGACGCGTTGAAGGAAGCTTTCGCCGAGCTCCTCGAGCTGAAGGGGCCGGGGCCGATTCCGCTCGGCATCGCCCCGAGCGAACTCTTCCTCCACGACGGCTTCATTTCGACGCCAATGGGTCCGCGCGACAGGAGCTGGGTCGAGCGCGCGGCCGACGATCCCGCGATGGGTCGCGACATGCTGCCCTGGTGGACGTCCGGGCGCGGCGCCGCGATGCTGCGGGATCGCGCGATCTACCTGATGTGGACCGACGTGCGCTGGCGCACGCCGATCGACGACGCCGAGCGCGACAGCCTCGCGCGCATCGCGGCGGATCTCGCGCGCGCCCACGATCTCGATCGGAATCTCGAGATGCCATGGCGCGAGTGGAGCGAGTTGCTGACGCTGCTCGAGCAGGACGACGATGCGGCGCGCGCGATCGCCGAGAAGGCGCGCGACGCGCGCGGCCCGCTCATCGGTTACCGGAGACGCGACGTGCTCGCCGCACTTCCCGCCGGATTCGCGGTGCGCCTTCCGGGCACGTTCCGCAGCGAGATGGACGAGGATGGCACGTGGTCGGCGACCGACGGCGAGCGCGCATTCCACGTGCTCGTGCGCCAGGCCCCCGCGCGCGGCGACATCCCGGGCGACGCGGCGCCCATCGTCGCGAACCTCGAGCTGGAGGGCGAGCCCTTCCCGCATGGCGCGGGCCGCGCGGCACTGCGGCAGGACGTGGACGAGGACACAAACACGCCCCTCTTCGTGCTCTCCTGCGCCGTGGCGCACGACTCGTACTTCGCGCGTGCGACGATCACCTACATCGACGAGAAGGATCGCGACTGGGCCCTCGCCACCTGGCGCAGCCTCGCGCCCCCAACCGTCGCCGAGCGCCACGCCTCACGCGGCAACACGGCACTGCCGGGGATGTAGTCTGCGTCCCTCGCAGCACGATCGCGTCGAGCGAGTGGCGGTATTGATGGAGGATGACGAGATTGCGGCAGCCGTGAAGCACCAGACGAGCGCAGCTGGTGTTCCAACCGTGGATCGAGTGCCTCCGACGAC
>Ga0315912_10006463_pt1 | contig 10472 bp, 6 predicted proteins | sample VfabasoilMG_FD_204469 | JGI IMG/M metagenome (GOLD analysis project Ga0315912, IMG submission 204469) | Garden soil microbial communities collected in Santa Monica, California, United States - V. faba soil | ecosystem: Environmental > Terrestrial > Soil > Garden | place: USA: California... | reverse complement strand
CCTGCACGCGCACGGCGAAGAGGCTGGCGGCAGGCACTGGGCGCAATGGGTGGATCCGTTCCCGAAGCCTTCGTATCTCTTTGCCGTCGTCGCCGCGAAGCTCGACAGGCGCGAGGACAGCTTCACGACGCGTTCCGGCCGCAGCGCACGGCTGCAGTTCTTCGTCGAGGCCGGCAAGCTCGACCAGGGCGCGTTCGCGCTCGAGTGCCTGAAACACGCAATGAAATGGGACGAAGACACCTACGGCCTCGAGCTCGACCTCGACGAGTACAACGTCGTCGCAGTCGGCGACTTCAACGCGGGCGCGATGGAGAACAAGGGCCTCAACATCTTCAACACCAAGCTCGTGCTCGCGAGGCCCGACATCTCGACCGACTGGGACTTCGCCTACATCGACCGCACGGTCGGCCACGAGTACTTCCACAACTGGACCGGCAATCGCGTGACGTGCCGCGACTGGTTCCAGCTCTCGCTCAAGGAAGGGCTCACGGTGTTCCGCGAGCAACAATACGCGTGCGACCGTTACTCGCGTGCGGTCATGCGCATCCAAATTGTCCGCAACTTGCGCTCGGGCCAATTCACCGAGGACGCCGGGCCGATGGCGCACGCGGTGCGGCCGTCCTCGTACGAGCAGATCAGCAACTTCTACACCTCGACCGTCTATAACAAAGGCGCCGAGGTCGTGCGCATGATGCACACGCTCGTCGGGGCAACCGCATTCCGCAAAGGCATCGACCTCTATTTCGAGCGACACGACGGCCAAGCCGTGACGACCGACGACCTCGTCGGCGCGATCGAGGATGCGAGCGGCGTCGATCTCGCGCAGTTCAGGCGTTGGTACGAGCAGGCCGGCACACCGCGGCTCGAGGTGCGCGCACGGCACGACGCCGCGGCGGGAATCTACGAGCTGACGGTGATCCAACGTTGCCCCCCGACTCCGGGGCAGCCGACGAAGGAGCCCCTGCACATGCCGCTCGTCGTGGGGCTCATCGGCGCCGATGGCCGCGACTTGCCGTTGCGCCTCGAAGGCGAAGCAGCGAGCCGCGGCACGAGCGCCGTGTTGTCGCTGCGCAAGGGAATCGAGGTGTTCCGCTTCGTCGGCTTGCCCGAAGCGCCGGTTCCATCGCTAGGGCGCGGATTCTCGGCGCCCGTCATCATCGAGCACGAGTACGGCGACGCTGCCCTGCGGCACCTGCTGAGCCACGACAGCGACCCGTTCAACCGCTGGGAAGCGGGGCAGCGGCTCGCGATGAGCGTTCTGCTCAAGGGCGTCGCGGCGCACCGCGCGGGCCGCCCCGTGACGTTCCCGGACTGGGTCGCGTTCGCGTTCGGTCACGTGCTCGACGATGCCGCACAGGATCCGGCGTTCGCCGCGGAGGCGCTCGCGCTTCCGCCGGAGATCGTGATCGCGGAGCAGCTCGAGGAGATCGACCCCGAAGCCGTGCACAGCGTGCGCCTCGCGTTGCGCCGCTTCTTGGCGGAGAGGCTACAGCGCGCGCTGCGCGGCCACTACGAGTCGCTTGCGACACCCGGCCCGTATAGCCCCGACGCGGAATCCATGGGCCGCCGCGCGCTGCGCAACCTGTGCCTCGCGTTTCTCGTCGATTTGGGCGACGAGCACGCGCGCCGCATGTGCCTCGCGCAGCTCGAGTCGGCCGACAACATGACCGATGCACTGGCCGCTCTGACGGCGCTCGCCAACTGCGACTGCCCCGAGCGCCGTCCTGCACTCGACGCGTTCTACGCGAAGTGGCAAGGCGAGCCGCTCGTCGTGGACAAGTGGCTCGGAGTCGAAGCGCTCTCGCGGCTGCCGGGCACCGTCGCACGCGTGCGCGAGCTCACGCGGCATCCGGCCTTCACGTTGAAGAATCCGAACAAGGTCTTCGCGCTGCTCGGCAGCTTCGGCGGGAATCAGCTGCATTTCCACGCGGCCGACGGCTCCGGCTACGACTTGCTCGTCGATCAGTCGATGGCGCTCGATGCCGTCAACCCGCAAGTCGCGTCGCGCATGGTGCGCAACTTCGAGCGCTACAAACGCTACGAGCCGGGGCGTCGCAAGCGCATGCGCGCTGCGCTCGAGAGAATCGCCGCCATGCCCGGATTGTCGCGCGAGACCGGAGAAGTCGTCGGGAAAGCTCTGGCATGACGGCGAGCGACGACCAGAACGACTATGTCTCGACGGGCGCATTGCCGCCGCGCGAAACCATGCGGGCGATGGTCGGAGCCGCCCACGAGCGCTTCCGTGGCGTCGACGAAGGACGGCTTGCGGACTACATCCCCGCGTTGGCCGCGGCGAATGCGGCGTGGTTCGGCATCTGCGTGGCCGGCACGCACGGCGAGATCTTCGCCGTCGGCGATGCGGAGCAGACGTTTTCGATTCAAAGCGTCTCGAAGCCTTTCGTGTTCGCGCTCGTGTGCGACCGGCTCGGCGCGCAGGAGGCCGCAAGCCGGCTCGGCGTCGACGCGACGGGGCTCAAATTCAACTCGGTGATGGCGGTCGAGCTGAAACCGGAGCACACGACCAATCCGCTCGTGAACTCGGGAGCGATCGCGACGACGAGCCTCGCGCCCGGCGCGAACGCGGACGAACGTTGGGAGCACGTGCACGACGGTCTCTCCCGCTTCGCAGGACACCGGCTCGAGATCGACCGGCAGGTGTACGAATCGGAGTCCGCGCACAACGCGCGCAACTCCGGCATCGCGCATCTTTTGCATGGCTACGGCCGGCTCTACTGCGATCCCGACGAAGCGACGGATATCTACACAAAGCAATGCTCGCTGCTCGTCTCGGCGCGCGATCTTGCGGTCATGGGCGCGACGCTCGCGGACGGGGGCGTCAACCCGCTGACGCGCGAGCGAGTCGTCTCCGTCGAGACCTGCCGCCGCGTGCTCGCGGTGATGGCGACTGCCGGCCTCTACGAGCGCTCCGGAGAGTGGCTCTACGACGTGGGCTTGCCCGGCAAGAGCGGCGTCAGCGGCGGCATCGTCACCGTGGCCCCCGGCAAAGGCGCGCTCGCGACGTTCTCGCCCCCGCTCGATGGCGCGGGCAACAGCGTACGCGGACGACTCGCCACGCGTTTCCTCTCGGAACGTGCCGGGTTGAACCTATTTGCATCGGCGCCCGCGAAACGCGAGTTACGATAATGGAAAAGAACCTTGCCATGAGCGTCGTCTACGACATCGAGCACAGCACCACCTATTCCTACAAGTCGCCCGTGACCTTTTCGGCGCACCGGGCGATGTTCCTGCCGCGAGCGGGCCACGGCGGGCGGCTCGATACCTATTCGATCACGGCCAACGTTCCGACCTCGATTCGTTGGATCAGGGATGCTCTGTCCAACAGCGTCGCGCTGATCGATTTCCTCGAGCCGACGCAGGAGCTGGTCGTTACGTTCAAGTTCCGAGGGGCGCACTACGGCGGCGAAAGGATCACGGAGTGCCCCGTCGAGCCGAGAGGCCAGCAGTTTCCGGTCCAGTACACGCCGGACGAATGGATGGATCTCGTCGGGTTCATGCGGCCGCACGCCGACGATCTCGACGGCAGCGTCGCGGCCTGGGCCAGGGGCTTTCTTTCGCCCGCGGCCAACGACACGCAAAAGCTGCTGCGCCAGATGATGGATACGATCCGCGACACGTTCCAGTATCAGGCTCGCGAAGCCGAGGGCACGCAGCGGCCCGGCGAGACATTGCAGAAGAAAGCCGGCACGTGCCGCGACTTTGCCTGGCTCATGATCGAGGCGCTGCGCGCGCTCGGCCTTGCTTGCCGCTACGAGTCGGGCTACCTGTACGACCCGAAGCTCGACGGCGGCGACACCGCAATGACCGGCTCGGCATCGACGCATGCGTGGCTCACGGTCTACCTTCCGGGCGCCGGCTGGGTGCACTGCGACCCCACGAATCGCATCTCCGGCGGGTTCGACCTGATCCCGGTGGCGACTGCCCGCCACCCCGCACAGGCGATCCCGCTGCAAGGCTCTTGGTTCGGAGCCGCGAGCGACTACGTCGGAATGAAAGTGAACGTATCGATCAAGAAAATCTCTGGAGCGACGGCGACACCATGAATGCTGCTTCCGAAATCATCGCGTACGTGTTGAGCACGATGGGTGCGCTGATCCCGATCGTGAATCCGTTCTCGACTGCACCGCTACTCCTGAGCCTCACGACGTCGTACACGGCCGAAGAGCGCCTGCACGTCGTGCGCCGCGCGTGCGTCTACATGTTCTTCATTCTCGCCGCGTTTCTCGTAGCGGGCGGCCTCATCATGCAGTTCTTCGGCATCTCGATTCCGGGCTTGAGAATCGCGGGCGGGCTCGTCATCGCGTTCGTCGGCTTTCGCATGTTGTTCCCGGATCCGGAGCCGCCGCCGAGCGCCAGTAGCGTTCCGCAGCAGAGACGCGACGTCGCATTCACGCCGCTCGCGATGCCGAGCCTGGCCGGCCCCGGCTCGATCGCCGTCGTGATCGGAATGTCGTCGACGGCGCAAGCCGGCGAGAGCGTGATCCTGCGTCACGCGCTGATCGGCGTCGGCATCGTGCTGACCGCGCTGTTCTGCTACCTCGTGCTGAAGGGTGCGACCGGCCTCGCGAAACGGCTCGGGGCGAGCGGCATGAGCGCCATGACCGGCATCATGGGCTTCCTGTTGGTGTGCATCGGCATCCAGTTCGTCATCAACGGCATCACACAACTCGTCGGCTGAGCCGCTAGCCGCCGGCGCCCGCCGCAGTGCGGACGAGCGCCTTGACCCCATCGCTGCCGCGCGCTTCCGCAATCGACAGCGGCGTCTGCTGCCGGCCGTTCGCCGCCTTCGGGTCGGCGCCGCGCTCGAGCAAGAAACGCACGATCGCTTCGGAGCCGCGCCCGCCAACCGCCGCGTGCAGCGCGGTATCGCCGGCTTGGTTCGCCGCGTTGAGCTCGAGTCCGAGCGAGAGCAACAACTCGAGCGTTTCGACGGCCTCGGAGTCGGCGCCCTGATCGTACGACGGCGCGAGCGGGCTGCCGTTGCGCCAACCCATACCCGCCGCGAGCATCAGCGCCGTCGTGCCGTTCGGCAGCGCGGCCTTCGGATCGGCTCCCGCGGCGAGCAGCACGCGCACGAGCTCGATGTCGCCGGACTTCGCGGCGCGCATGAGCGGCGTCGCGCCGGCGCCGAGCGTGCCGTCGCCGAACGTGTGTTGGCGCTGCAGGATCGGCTTCTTGAGCGCTGCGTTCGGGTCCGCGCCGCGCTCGAGCAGCAGTTTCACGACATCGACGGCGTCGAGCAATCCAACGGGCACGGGATTGCCGCGGCCGTGACCGACGGCGAGCCGGTGCATGTCGACGGCGGCGTACAGCGGACCCATGCCGGCCTCGCTGTCGACGACGTTCGGATCGGCGCCCGCATTCAACAGGAACGTTGCGAACTCGTAGTGTGCGTTGATGATTGCGATCGCGAGCGCCGTCGCGCCGTCGGGATCCGCGAGGTCGAGACTCGCACCGCTCGCAAAGAGCGCCTCGCCGGCCGCGAGCGCGTTCTCGCGCGCGGCGTACATGAGCGGCGTCCACGAGCCGAGCGGCAGCACCGATTGGCCCGCGCGCCTCTGCGGGAGCTCCAGCAGCGCCGAACGGCCGTCGACGTCGGCGCCGTGCTCGGCGAGCACGCGAACGGCGTCGGCATGATTCTCGGCCGCCGCGAAGATCAACGCGCTCTCGCCGTGGTATCGATCGCGCGCTTCCGGAGCCGCACCGCGCTCGAGCAGCAGCCGCAGCGTGTCGGCCGAGCCGGCGCGCGCCGCGGTCATGAGCACGGTTTCCCCTTCCGGCAGAACGGCGTTCGCATCGGCGCCGGCCGCGAGCAGTGCCGCGGCAACGCCCGCGTCAGCATCGTCGGCCGCTACCTGCAGCGGCGTCATGCCGTAGCGATTGGCGGCCGCAACGTCCGCTCCCGCGGCGAGCAACGTCCGCACGAGCTCGACGTCGCCGAAGTGTGCGGCCCAATGCAATGCCGAGGTACCGTCGGCCTCGACGGCCGCGACGTCGGCGCCTTCGCGCACGAGCCGGGTCGCATTGTCGTGATCTCCGGCGCGCGCGGCCGCGAGCAGCGGAGTCAGGTCGTCGCGTGCGTAGATCGTGAGCGGCGCCGCGGCGCAGAGCAGCGCGACAACGAACGAGGTGCAGCGAGCACGCGTCACCGCGTCAGATCTCGAATCGACCCGTGCTCTCGCCGAAGGTCTCGAGCCGCGTGCCGAACATATCCGCGACACTGACCCAGACGTTCGCGATCGAGGTCCACTCGGGCGCGATGAGATAGCGATTGCCGCGCATCTTGCCGCCGGCGCCGCCGACGAGCGAGAACGGCAGCGGATACGAGTTGTGCGCCTGGCCGTCGCTCATGCCCGTGCCATAGGCGATCAGCGAGTGGTCGAGCACGGAGCCGTCGCCTTCGGGAGCTGCGCGCAACCGCTCGAGAAAAGACGCGAACAGCGTCGTGAAGTAAGTGTTGATCTTCGCATGCTGCGCCATCTTGTCCGGCTGCTGGCCGTGATGCGACGTGTCGTGGTGCGTCTGACTCATGCCGAGGCCCGGATACGTGCGCTGGCTCGCCTCGCGGCCCGTCATGAACGTGAAGATGCGCGTGAGATCGGCCTGATACGCGATCGCGAGCAGGTCGAACATGACGGCCATGTGCTCTTCGAAATCCTCGGGAATGCCGACGGGAGCGGCGTACGAGAGATCCGCGGAATTGCGGGCCTCGACGCGGCCGATGCGCCGCTCGATCTCGCGCACGTTCGCGAGGTAATCGTCGAGACGACTGCGATCGGGCGCGCTGACGGCGCTCTTGAGAGCGCTCGCTTCTTCGACGACGGAATCGAGAATGCTGCGGTCCTCGTGCAACCGGCGGCGCCGATCCTCGGGCGTGCCCGCGCGGCCGAACAGCCGCTCGAACGCGACGCGCGGATTGATCTCCATCGGCAGCGGCGCGGCCTCGCCGCCCCACGAGATCGTGTTCATGTACGTGCAGCTGTAGCCGGGCACGCAACCGCCGATGTAGCCCGTGAAGTCCTCGGTCGCGTACTCGAGTGACGGGAACGGCGTGTCCTGACCGATCGCTTTGGCGAGCACTTGGTCGATCGAGATCCCGACCTGAATGTCCTCGGCTTCCGTCTGCTTCGCGACGGCGCCGGTCAGCCAACCGGCCGAGCTCACGGCGTGATCCGTGACGCCCGCGCCGCCGGCGCGCGAGAGTTGACCGATGACGGTGAGCTGCTCTCGGAACGGTTCGAGCGGCGCCAGAATCGGCGTCAACGTCAGCGCTCCGGCCTCGCCTTTCGGCATCCAATACGGAATCGGGCAACCGTTCGGCACGTACACGGCGCCGAACCGCAGCGGCGGCCGCGCCGCGGTCTGCGCGAGCGCGGTCATGGCGGGCACCATCGATTCCAAGAACGGCAACGCGACCGCGGCGCCGAGCCCGCGCAGCACCGTCCGTCTCGGCAGCGATCGACGCGCGATGAACACTGCTCTCTCCCCTCTCTAGTCCCCAGCCTTCGTTCGCATGCGAAATGCCGGGCTTTCGACCACGCCGATCACGATCGACTCGAACCGATAGTCGTCGCCCTCGGCTGCGCGCAGTATCCCACGCACGACCGGCATGTCGTAAGCCGTCAGGCCCCTTCCGAGCGCGTAGATCATGAGCTTTTCACAGAACGTGCTCGTAAAAACCCGGGGGTCGGCCGCGAGCGCCGCACGCAAGTCGCCCACGCCGCCGAGCGCGGTGCCGTCGGGCAGCCGGCCGCTCGCATCGACGGAGCCGCCTGCGTCGAAGTCGCGCCACGCGCCGACGGCATCGAAGTTCTCGAGCGCGAAGCCGAGCGGGTCGATCAGCGCATGACAGCCCGCGCACGCGGGATTCGCGCGGTGCACATCGAGCCGCTCGCGCATCGTCTTCGGCGCCGCGCCCGGCTCGGCGGGCAGCGGCGGCACGTTCGCGGGCGGCGCCGGCGGCGGTGTGCCTAGAAGATTCTCGAGCAGCCATTTCCCGCGCAGCGACGGCGCCGTGCGGTCGGCGTGCGACGTAGCCATCAGCACGCCGCCCTTGCCGAGCAAACCGCGCCGCGCGTCGAGCTCGGGCGGCAACGCAACACGGCGAAAGCGGCTGCCGGAGACGTTCGGTATGCCGTAGTGATGAGCGAGGCGCTCGTCGACGAACGTGTAGTCGGCCGTCAGCAGGTCGAGAACGCTGCGATTCTCCTCGACGATGCTCGCGAAGAAGAGCTCCGTCTCGCGCTTGAAGGCCTGGCGCAAGTTGTCGTCGAAATCGGGGAAGAAGTCCGTGTTCGGCTTGATCGTTTCCAAGTTGCGCAGGTGCAGCCATTGACCCGCGAAGTTCTGCACGAGCGCGCCGGCGCGTGCGTCGCGCAACATGCGCCGCACTTGGTCCTCGAGCACACGCGGCTCGTGTAGGCGGTTCGCGGCGGCGAGCTCGAGCAGCGTCTCGTCGGGCGGGCCGCTCCACAAGAAGAACGAGAGCCGCGATGCGAGCTCGACGTCGCTGACTTCAAACGCGGCGCCCGGCGCTGCGTCAACCGGATCGCGCTCGACGCGGAACACGAAGGCCGGGCTCGCGAGCAAGCGTCGCAGCGCCAGTTGGATGCCAGCCTCGAACGACCCTTGCGCGCTGCCGTCGCGGTAGAACGGCATGAGCCGCTCGAGATCGGCGTCCACGACGGGCCGCCGATAGGCGCGCCGTGCGAGGCTCGTCAGGATCTCGCGCGCGCACGGCAGCTCGGCAACTGCTCCCTGCGTTGCTCTACCGCGGGCATCCCTGCCCGCGTCGTCCTCGGCCGTCGCCGGCGTGCAGCTGAATATCCGCGCGCGGCTCGCAGTCGAGCCCGCGCCCGTCGGCGCGAACGGCCCGACGATCGTCAGCGTTTCGACGTGCGGCCGTCCCGTCGAGTCGTAGGTGCCGGCGTTGCTGCGGTCGAACGGCCGCAAGCGATTCGTGCTCTCGCCGATCTTGCGGATGAACGCCGCCGTAACCGTGTGCGCGCCGGCGTCGATCGGCGCGCGGACTTTGAGCCGCGCGTCCGTCGCGTCGGAGCGCACGGTGATGATCGTGTCGCGCGGGAACTCCGGCTCGTGCTTGCCGCCGATCGGCGCCAACAGCACGCGCACGCCGTCGACGGCGATCTCGAGCTCATGCTCGTGCTCGAGGCCGCGAATGCCTTCCAAGTTGTTGCGGAACAGCGCGACCTGAAACTCGTACTCGGCGTCGAGCGGAAAATCGTGCTCGACGGCCATGCCGCCGACGGTGCCGAGCGGCAGGCCGTCCAAGTGCAGCGCCTGCGAATGATCGCCCGGCACGGTGTACGTTTTTGCGCCGGCCGCAGTCTTTGGATCGCCGACGGCGAGCGCGCTGACGCGGTCCGCGGCCGAGAGATACCGCTCGAGCAACGCCGGCGACACGACGCTCAGGTCAGCGTTGTTGTCGAAGCCGTACGCGGAATCGTCGGGCGGCAACAAAGACGCGACGTCGACATCGAGCTCGAGCAGATCGCGAATCGCGTTCGCGTACTCGGCGCGATTCAAACGCCGCAGCGCGGATCGGCCCGGGCTCGCGACGACTTTCGAATCGAGCTCGCGCTCGAGCCAGGTCGCGACGCGCTCGTACGTCTCGAGATCCGGCCGCCGCTGCGCGATCTGCGGCGGCATCGTGCGCGTGCGCAACTTGCGGACGACGGCTTCCCACGTATCGGCGTGCGCAGCCACGTTGGTCGCGTCGAGATCCGCAAACGCGAAGCCGCCGTCGAGGTCGGTCGGGTTGTGGCAGCCCGCGCAGTACTCGTCGAGAACCGCGGCGACGTCGCTCGATTCCATGCGGCCGCACCCCGCCGCGAGCAGCGCGACCGAGACGGCGCCCGCTGCACGAGCGATCAAGGCCTGTCCCATGAGCGGGCAGGATAGCCGGTTACGCGAGGCCGTGCTTCGCGAGCGGCAGCGAACGCAGCCTGCGGCCCGTCGCCGCGTGGATCGCGTTGTACAGCGCGGGCGCCACGAGCGCCACGGAAGGCTCGCCGATGCCGCCCGGCGCGTCGCCGTTCGCAATGATCTCGACGTCGACCTCGGGCGCTTCGTTGATGCGCAGCAGCCGGTACGTGTCGAAGCTCTTCTGCTGCACGACGCCGTTCTCGATCGTGATCTCGCCCCAGAGCGTCTGCGACAAACCGAAGTGGATTCCGCCGCGAATCTGCGCGTCGACGATCGACGGATTCACCATCTGGCCTATGTCGACGGCGCCGCTGATCTTGTGCACGCGCACCTTGTCGTTCTCGACGGAAATCTCCGCGATCAGCGCGAGGTACGTGCCGTAGCCTTCCATGAGCGCGACGCCTTGCGAGCGGCCTGCCGGAGCACGCCCCCAACCCGCGCGCGCCGCGGCGCGCTCGAGGACCTGGCGCCAACGCGGCTCGGCCTGACCCGACAGCCGCGCCAAACGG
>Ga0315912_10006462_pt1 | contig 10472 bp, 8 predicted proteins | sample VfabasoilMG_FD_204469 | JGI IMG/M metagenome (GOLD analysis project Ga0315912, IMG submission 204469) | Garden soil microbial communities collected in Santa Monica, California, United States - V. faba soil | ecosystem: Environmental > Terrestrial > Soil > Garden | place: USA: California... | reverse complement strand
ACCTACGCCGCTACCTGCTCGAGATGAACTCCGAGCCGGAGGACGCGCGCGTGGGCGTGTCGGAAGTCGCCGGGGGCGCCGTCGACCTGTACACGGCCGTCTACTTCGGCATGACCTTCCGGCTGTAGCGGGAGTGCCAGTGCCGGGTGGCGGCCTGTGCGCTGCTCGTGAGGAGGTCGAGCGAGCCAGACGCGCTGCCGCGACGCAAACCGCAGGCTGCAACCGGTAGCGGCTCCCCGCTCGCGGCACCCACCCACCGTTCCCATCCCCGGGACGCCGTTCCTGCGCGAGCGGGTTCCGCCCGATGCTCGCTCAATTGGGGCTAGCAGCGGCGGGCGTTTCGTTCGCGGGCGCACCGAGCTCGGGCACGACGTGCAAGCGCGCGACCGCCTCGACGGCGGCGGCACTTCCGTCCTGGACACCCTGCTCGAAGCCGCGGCGGATCGAGCTATCGATCGGCAGCAGCTCCTTCAGGAACACCCCGCTAAACACCACGCCATAGGAGACGCCGTAGGCCGAGTAATAGGCGCCTGCGCTGACGCCAGACCGCACCTGGGCGGCCGCGACCTTCGCGGAAGCAGCTGCGTCGCTGCGCGCGTCGCTGACCGCGTCTGCGGCGGCCTTCAGGGCAGGACTGGCTTCGTCGGAAGGGTTCGCCTCGGAGCCGCGCGGCTGATTTGAATTCTCAGTCATTGTAATACTCACTCTTGGGTAAACGGTTTGAAGGTAAACGGCTAGGTTACTGTCTGCTCAACGCACGCGCGGCGCCACCTCGCCCCGGTTGCTCGCCGGGCGGAGGGCGGGCTCTGCCGCATCCGGAAATGGCAGCTGCAAGTTCCCGAGTGTGCTTTGCAGCCGCGCGACCAGCTCCGGGCTGCGCACGCAGCGGAGCAACAGCCAGCCCAGGCCGAGCGCCATGTACACCGCGAAGATCGCGACCAGGAGCAGGCCCGAGGCATCGGGAGTGGGGAATAGCTCACTGCCGGGGACGCCCACCGTGCCGAGCAGTGGCAACAGCATGAACGCGACCCCGCCGATCGAGTAAGCCAGCGCCTTGCGCGTGAGCTTGCCGACCGAAGCGAGAAACACGGGAGCCGCGACCGAATTCAAAATGTACACCACGATGAAGCCAAAGCTGCACAGCGTCCCAAAGTAGCCTTGGGCATCGAAGGCCTTGACGCCAGCGGCGTACAGCATCAGCGGTACCGCAAAGGTGACGAGCGCGGAGAGCCCGACGGCGACGTGCGGCGTCCGGTTCTCGACATGGGCGTGCCCCAGCGCGTCGGAGATCAGCCGATCCTGCGCCATGGAGAAGAGAATCCGCGCCGTCGAGTTGATCGATGCGAGCGTGCAGGAGAAGAAGCTGAGTAGAATGCCAAGGTTGAGCAACAGCCCCAGGCCTCCCCAACCGATCGAGTGGGCCAGCGTGTGCAGCGGCGCCTCGTTCTCGGCGAGCTGCATGCCCGTGCCGTGGAACCCCTGGACGGCCACGTACGACGTTGCGATGAAGAACAAACCCGCCAGGAGCACGCTCTGCAGCACGGAGCGGGGGATGGTCACGAGCGGGTTCTTGGCCTCTTCGCCGAGCACCGTCGCGCTCTCGAAGCCGGAGAAGCCGAACACGACGAGGACTACGCCGGCCAGCGCTCCACTGGGGGTGGCGCCTTCCAGCGTGAGCTGAGAGGTGTCTAGCGCGAAGCCTTTGTGCGACCAGATCAAGGCCCCCAGGACGAGCACGAAGACCAGGGACACGCCTTCGAGCGCGAGCATCGTCTTGGCGGAGAGCTGGATGTCACGGAAGGCGATATAGGAGGCGGCAATCACTCCGATGGCGAAGAGCCATGGGATGGGCAGCTGAATCGAGAAGAGCTCGCCCAGCAGCACGTTGGAGACCAGAGCGAACCCACACAACGTGGACATGCCCGTGAGCAGGTAGCCGAACAACAGCGCCCAGCCCCCTAACCCGCCCGCCAATGGCCCCAGCCCCTGCGCGATGTAGCTGTACAAGGAGCCCGAGGACGCCGAGCGGCGCGCGAATTGATTGACGTTGAGGCTGACCAGGACCAGCCCCAGCATCCCGAGCACGAAGCTGAGCCAGGTGGCGTTGCCGGCTCGCGCGTAGATCAGTCCCAGCATCGCGGCAGGCACCGTGGACGGTGCAATCACGGACACGGACTGCGCCAGCACCGCCGAGTAGGAGAGGCAGGACTTGCGCAGACCGCTGTCCGCCGGGAAGTCCGCTGCAAGGGAAGGATTGCTACCTGACTGGCTCATGTTTGGTGACGTGACCTCCGTGACTACCGGCGCGGAGAGCGCCAGTGTTTCAAATGAAAGAAAAAGCCAGACGATAGGCCTCGTGAAACGAGCCCGTCTGCCAAGCCACTCTGTCTGTCCGCGATAGCGGATGAGCGCTCTCGAAGGACGACCGCGGCGTGCGGCTACCTACGGTCGGCGCTCGCGCTTGTCAATCTCAGGCCACGGCATTGTCAGGCAAGAGCTGCTGATTGCCTCTGACGCAACACCTGCGTCTGGCTGCGGTCCTGATCGGTATCGGCCTGGGGTTGCTGTACGGGGGGCTCTCGCGGCTGATCGGCTCGAGTGCGCCGTTCTTCCTGTTCAGCTGCGCGTTCATTTTGCTCGTGCCGTTCGTGATGGGGTACCTGGCCGTACGGGCCCTCCCCGGCGCGCTCTGGTGGGAGAAGCTCTGGGTCTCCTGCATCCACTGGGCGCTGGCGGTGGCATGGCTGGTCGGCGGCGAAGGAATGATCTGCATCTTTCTGGCTACGCCCGTGGCGTTGCTGACGAGCATCATCGGTGGCTTCTTGGCACCGACGGAGCTGGGCCAGTCTCGCCCGATGCTGCCGATCTTGGTCTTGTTGCCCGCCGTCGTCGCCCCGATCGAGAACCGTATCGAGCTCGCTCCCGACGTGCGTGCCGTCCGCAACGAGATCGAAATCGCCGCGCCCCCGGAGGTGGTCTGGGAGCACATCCGGCAGGTGCGCAGCATCTCCCCCCGCTAGGACGGGCGCGACCGCTCGACGTCGCACGGGATCCCCTGGCCCTCGTGATGGCAGCCTTCTGCGTCCTTACAAATGTGTCGCGGATGTCACCTGCGTTGCAGCGTGTCGCCAGCTGCGCAACATTTCGCGCGTGCCGCGGGCGGCGGCAGTGCTAGTGCTGGGTCGTGTCGAGCCGGGTGTTGCTCGTCTTGGGTAGGCGGCTGGTCGGGGCAGTCGCGCTGGTTGCGTGCGCGGATCCCTCGTTCGAGTCGCTGGCTCGGCGCGGCCAGGGGTTGATCGGAGGCTCGCACGCGCCCGGATCGGAGTTCGATCACACGTCAGCTACTACCAGCTCAGCGAGACAGGCTACGTGGCAGGCGGCACGACGGACATCGTGGAGCTGCGCCCCGAGGGCATCGAGCGGCGCTTCCACGTGCTGGGCTCGCTCTGGGCGCTCGCGCGCATCCGCTGAGCCGCGCTGGCGCCGCCCCATCCGGCCTGCCTCCTGCGCATTTTCGCCCAATCGAGAAACCTCTGTTGTGCACACAAAGGGGGCCCGTGCCCGAGGTCAGCACGGACTGCGATCTGAAGGAGCCGATTGGAAGCCCGCCCCGAGCAGGCTAGAAGCGCAGCATGAGCGTTTTCCGGTCATTTCGCTGCCCGCTGGTCTCGATTGCTGCCCCCCTCCTGGGCGGCTTGCTCTGCGCGTGTGGAGCGGCGGGCGGGAGCGATGACGACGAGAGCGGCGGCCTGTCTGCGTACTCCGGGGCGCAGCCGAATCTCCCGGCACCCAATCCACTGGGCGCCGCCGGCGCCGCCGGCTCCGGCAGCAACACGCCGCCCGCGCCCAGCGGCAGCGGCTCGGCCGTGAATGAGGGGGCGCAGAACGGTCAGCTCCCCGTCGCCGGCAACAACTCCTCCAACAGCGGCAGCGGCTCCAACGGCGGCTCGAGCCCGAATGCGGGCGCGGGTGGAACAGCCTCGACGGGCAACCCTACTGCTCCCTCCGGCGCGGCGGGCGCGGGCATGTCACCCCCGCAGACGCCTCCCGATCCGCCACCCCAGACCACCCCTTCCACGCCCGTCCCTCCCACGCTGCCCACTCCTCCCGGGGAAGCGTTCTTCTTCGACGACTTCGAAGGCGGTGCGGCCGGAACGCAACCCGCCGCCTGGGAGCGCTGGATCAACTACACGACCGTGGCGGGCAACGCGCTCGGCAACCCGCAGTTCGCCTTGCTGGACACCGCGGAAGCCTTCCGCGGCAACCAGTCCGTCCATTTCCACACGGAGGGTGCCACCCAGCCTGCGATGCTGACCATGCGCCTGCCCACCGGGATGAACCGCATCCACATCCGCGCCTTTGTGATGAGCCGGATCGCCGTGGGTGGTGTAGCCGCCGACTCGGTGAGCAACCACGAGAGCCTGATTGGTTTACGTGCCACCAGCAATGATGGCAACGACGAGATCCGCTTCGGCGGTGCCAAGGGTGCCCTCGGCTTCAACATGGTCGGCCCGGGCCGCAACGACGCCGTGGCCCCGCTGCAGAACCTCTGGGGCAGCGCGCCGGGCATGGCGGCGGGGAGCTGGCACTGTGTAGAGATCGCCTTCATCAACGATGGTACGGCGCGTGCCACTGCCACCCTCGACGGCACCGTCGTGCGCGACGTGACTTCACCGGCAGGCTGGCACATCCCTGTCTCGCAGACCTGGCTCAACGGGCTCTACAACGAGGTCTTCCTCGGCTGGCAGAGCTTCAGCCCCCAGCCGGCCAACGACGTCTGGATGGACGACGTCGTGCTCAGCGCCCAGCCCATCGGCTGCAACTGACGACCGCTGGTGTGCCGCTCGAGCGTCAGCGGCACTTTTGAATGGGCTCGGCACCCGTCCGCGCCGTGCGGCATCAGGAGGGCCCGCCGTCAGTCTCGGGGTAGCGCATTCGCCACCGCTGGCGCGAACGCGGTCTGTACCGGCTCGGTGCCGTCCAGAAACTCCTCCATCACTGCGTCGGTCTGACCCGGCCAGGGCAACAGGCCCGTCGTGGGGTCGATGTACATGGTCACGATCTCGTTGGGGCGCGGGAATTCGGAGACGGGGCGCCCCTCGTGCGCCGCTCGCATGAAGTCGACGAAGGCCGGGCCCGCCGTCTTCGCGCCGGACTCCGAGGAGCCAGGCCCGAGCGGCAGCGCGTCGTCGTAGCCGATCCACACCGCCACGCTGAGCTCCGTCGAGTAGCCGACGAACCAGGCGTCCTTGTTCTGATTGGTGGTACCCGTTTTGGCTGCGATCGGGCGCCCGAGGCGCTGCGCGGCCGCTCCGGTGCCCTGCTCGACGACCGCTTGCAGCAGGCTCGTCATCAGGTACGCCTCCTCGCGGGACATGGCGCGCTGAGGCTCGGGTCGGGGTGATAGTGGGTACGCTCCACGCAACTCGCTCTCCACTTCCGTGATCAAGATGGGCGGCTGAAACATGCCGCCGCTCGCGAACGTCGCATAGGCGTTGGCGAGCTCGAGCGGCGTCACTTCGTACGAGCCGAGCGCCAGCGAGTCGTCGGCGCCCAGCTTCGAGCTGATGCCGAGCTGCCTGGCCCAGTCGATGGTGCGCTCCGGCCCAGCGAGGTGCAACAGCTCGACGGCGGCATCGTTGTTGCTATGCGCCAGCGCAGAACGCACGCTGACGCGAAACGGCGGCAGCAGGGAAGTGCCGGGTCCAGCTTTGTCCAGCTCCAGCACGGTGGCCGGTGATACTTCGTGGGCGTGCAGGGCCGCGCTGTAGACGATCGGCTTGAATGCGGAGCCTGGCTGGCGCTGCGCGCGCGTGCTGCGATCGAACCCGCCCGGCGAGCCCTCCGCCCCGCCGATCAGCGCCCGCACTTCGCGCGTGCGGACATCCACGGCAGCCAGGGCCGCCTGCGGACCCAGCTCCAGGCGCAAGCGCGCGGGTCGATCCGCCGGCGGCGGCTCCAGCAGGGCCACGCGCAGCACGGCGCCCGGCTGCGCGAAGGCGCTGGCGGCCAACTGCTGGGGGTTGTAGCGCTGCTCGTCGGCAAGCTTGACCTCGCCGACCACCTCGCCGAGCTTCACGCGCAGCGTGCCGGACGCATCGTCCGCAGCATCCACGATCCCCACGCCGATGCGATTCGGCGCGGGCATGCCCGTCAGCGGCGGACCCCAGGCGGGCACGCGGGGGCGCGTGAACGGCGGCCAAAGCGCATGCCGATCGGCATACCCACGCAGCGCAGCTTGCACCGCCTGGCGCCCCGCCAGCTGTAGCCGCGCATCGATCGTCGTTTGCACGTTGTAGCCGCCCTGCGTGTTCTGCTCCTGGCGCGCTTGCTGCAACAAGCGCCGAGCCGGGGGTACGACTTCCGGGGCCAGCGACGCTAGTTCTTCCGGCAGCGGCGCGAGGTGCAGCGGAGTTGCCAGGCTCGCCGCGTAGTCCTCCGGCGTGATGAACCCCTTGTCGCGCATCTGCCCGAGCACGAAGGCGCGGCGCCGCAGGGCCCGCTCCGGCGCGCGGCGCGGGGAGTAGCGCTCCGGGTTCGCATTGATGCCGGCGAGCAGCGCCGACTCCGTGGCATCTAGCTCGGCAGCGCGCTTGCCGAAGTAGAAGCGGGCGGCCTCGTCCACGCCATAGCGGCCGTGACCCAGATAGATGTTGTTGAGGTAGAGACCGAGGATCTCGTTCTTGCTGAGCTGATGCTCCAGCCGATAGGCGAGCAGCCATTCGCGCGGCTTCTGCGAGAAGGAGCGCGAGTGGCCGAGCAAGACGTCCTCGGCGACCTGCTGAGAGATGGTGCTGGCACCTTGCACGATGGCGCCTGCGCGCAGGTCCACCCAGGCCGCGCGCGCGATGCTGCGCCAGCTGACCCCGCCGTGCTCGTAGAAGTAGGCGTCTTCGGCAGCGAGGAACGCCAGCTTGGTCACGTCCGGTATGTCATCGAACGCCACCACCGTGCGCCGCTGCAGAAACTCGCTGGCCAGCAGAGTTCCCTGCGCGGAGAGGATGCGACTCACCTGCGGCGGGTTGTAGCCGCCCTCCCGCAAAAACTGGACGCTCGGCAAGCCTTGCGAGAAGTACTGCATGAGCGCGACGCTCATGACGCCCGTCGCCACCGCTCCCAGCAGCGCGCGCCCGCCGAGCCAGCGCAGCCGCCGCCCAGGCTGTCGAGGTGCCGGCTGCCTCGGGCCCGAGCCGGCTGTCTCGGGGTCGGCGACCGCGCGATCCACAAACGACAGTATGGCCCGGAACGGCGAGGATGCCGTCTCGATCGCCGGCCGCCCAGAAGCCATCTTGCTCTGTTGAAAGGCCCATCGGGCGGCAAATCTGCGGCGCCAGGGGGACCGCGGGGCCGGCAGGAGATCAGGCGCCCGGACGCGGCCGGCCGATCCTGCGCAAGGCTTCGCGCAGCGCCCCTCCCAGGGCGCGCGCGCGCCAGCCGGCGCCGTGCGCCATCATGCTGTAACTTGCGGAAATTACCGGATATTTTATCCAAGCGGGGGCACCAACGGAGCGGCGCTGCCTTGTGTTCGTTGCATGAACGATTATAGTTCATAGCGTGAACGATTTGCACAACAGCCCTCGGGCTCTGGCCCGAGTGGTGGACGGTGCGCTCAGCGTGTTTCCCGTCGTGGTTCTGACCGGCGCACGCCAGGTCGGCAAGACAACTCTCGTGCGCGAGCTCTTGGCCACGTCTCGGGAGCGCACTTTCCGGAGCCTGGACGATCTACGTGTCCTGGATCTTGCCGAGCGTGAGCCCGATCTACTGGTGAGAGAAGCGCCGCTGCTGACGATCGACGAAGTCCAGCGAGTGCCGCAGTTGATGCGAGCGGTCAAGCGAGCGGTCGATGAGGAGCGACGTCCCGGGCGCTTTCTCCTGACCGGATCGGCGAACCTGCTCTTGATGCAGCAGGTCTCGGAGAGCCTGGCGGGGCGCGCGATCTACCTGCGCCTGGGGCCGCTCACCGAATCGGAAAAGCTGGGCCGCCCCTACCCGGGTGTCTGGGAGGCGCTCCTATCGGCGAACACCGCGGAGCAAGCCTTGACGGCGCTCACGGCTCACTCGAGCGGTCCGCGTGACTGGACGGAGGTTGCCGCGGAAGGTGGCTATCCGCCCGTGATGCCCTTGTCGGCACAGGACCGTGCCCGCTGGTTCGACGGCTACGTTGCCACGTACCTCGAACGAGACCTGCAACAACTTTCGCTCGTGACTGCCCTTTCCGATTTTCGTCGCCTGATCGAGATCTCTGCGCTGCGCATGGGGGCGCTACTCAACCAGGCCGACCTGGCCCGCGACGCCGCGCTCAGTCGCCCGACGGCGCATCGCTACCTCAACTTGCTCGAAGTCTCGTTTCACTTGCGCCTGTTGCGTCCCTTCGCCAGAAATCGCGGCAAGCGGCTGGTCAAGAGCCCCAAGCTCTACTTCAGCGACACCGGGCTGGCTGCCCATCTCGCGGGTGGTCTCGGGCCCCAGGACCTTGCCCGCGCTGGACCGATCCCCGCGAGCGGAGCGTTCTTGGAAAACCTGCTGCTCGCGCATCTGGACGTGCTCTCGCAATGCATCACCCCTCGGCCGGAGCTGTACTTCCATCGTACGGCCAGCGGCGCCGAGGTGGACCTCGTCATCGAGCACAAGCGGCGCTTGTTGCCGATCGAGGTAAAGGCGTCTTCCCGAGTCTCCGGCGAGGACCTGCGGACGCTCGAGCCGTTCTTGCGGGAGTACTCGGCCGCCTGGGGCATGGTTGCCTATGCTGGGACGGAGCTGTACGCCCTGAGCCCCAAGATCCTGGCCGTCCCGGTGAGCCTGCTGCTCTGAGGCTCTAGTGGGCGCCACGAGCGCCGCGACCCCCGTGTGGCCTGTCGCTCTCTCGCAGCCAAGCCAGCTGAACCACGCGCTTGCCGTAACGAGGCTGCCCACCAAGATGAACCAGTTGGGAGGAGACCCGAACCGCTTGGTCCAGGGCCGTGTACGCACTCGACGAAGGACAAGAGCTCGACTTGAAGAAGGGTCTGGAGAGGTCGCCGGGGCGCTGCTTGCGGATCTCGGCGTTGATGTCCGGCACCGGCTGGCGCTCGCTGCGCCGACCAAACATCTTCCAGCGTTGGCGTAGCTCCGGGAGCTCCGGGACGGCACGACAACGCTTGCTGCGCATAAGGCATCTTTCGTTCACTTGCGGAAGCCCTGCTCGGCGCGGATCGATTTGGAATCCCTTGGCCCCACGACGACCGCTGCCGTGGCGTAGCACACGGCAGCGAAGGACGACTCTCCAGAACTCGTGCCCGCCAGCTTCAACGTTGAGTTGGACGGCGCCCTCCGCTCTCTACGGCTTCGACGTCGAACCGGAAGCGCGCCTTGCAATGCGCGGCTGAACTGGATCGAGCGTCACGACATCTCGACCGGATTCATCCTGCTTCTTCTTCAGGTCTCGGAAGATCCTCCGCAGGTCGTGCCCGTGAGCGGCGGCGTGTTCCCGACGCGCCTTCCTTACCTCTTCGACGATTTCATCGTTCCACATTGGCGTCACTCCTCGAGCAGCTCTTCCGGCGTGCAAATCACCGGTGCCTCATAGCCAGCCTCTACGCACGAGGCCATGATGCGATTCCGCATCGCGGCATTCGCGATATGTTTGCAGTTCCAAGTCAAGAGATAGGTCATGCCGTGAACGGCAGCGAGCGCAATGTGCAGGGCGTCTTCCTCCGAGCCAGCAGGCACTGCACCGTCCGCCAGGACCTTCTCCGCTAGGGACAGGCTCGCTTCGGTCAGCTCCAGAAGACTGATGTCTTTGAGGTACGCGAGCCGACGAGATGCAGCCTCGGCGTCACCCGCGGAAGCTTCCGCGATCACGAGTTGCGATACGAACAGCTCGAAATCCTCTCGCCGAGTCGCCCACCAGTCAGATGTCACCTCTTGGTGAGCGGCTACACGAACATCCCTGCTTGGGCGCGCTGCAAGATAGCTGACCACTGTGGTCTCCAGATAGACTCTGCCGCGCGAAGCCATAGAATGACGAGCTTACCACGGAACAGGGCAATGACCAATCGCCCTGGCCGTGCCGCTCAGCAGCGCACAGGTGCGAACTCGCTTGCCCGCGAGGCACGTTCAGATCCGCCCCGAGCGACGAGCCCTGCACTCCAGCAGCCCACAGCACCGTCGACGCCGCGAGGTGCTCCTCACCAACATACACGCCGCGCGAGCTGATGCGCGTCACCCGACTATGCGTCCAGAACTGCACACCGAGCCAGCGTTGGCGTAGCTCCGGGAGTTCCGGGACGGCGCGACAACGCTTGCTGCGCATAAGGAATTTTCCCTTCCTTACCGAAGCCCTGCTCGGCGCGGATCGATTTGGAATCCCTTGACCCCCGGCACGTGCTGGAGGTCGAACCCGAGAATCAGGGTGCGATCCGCGCCTTGGGGTTCAGCAGCGCCTTGGCGAGCTGTACGAGACCAAGCTCAGCTCCTGGGATAAGGCCGGAGAG
>Ga0315912_10006461_pt1 | contig 10474 bp, 7 predicted proteins | sample VfabasoilMG_FD_204469 | JGI IMG/M metagenome (GOLD analysis project Ga0315912, IMG submission 204469) | Garden soil microbial communities collected in Santa Monica, California, United States - V. faba soil | ecosystem: Environmental > Terrestrial > Soil > Garden | place: USA: California... | reverse complement strand
TTGCCGCGGTACTCGCCGCCGGGAACCTGTCGACTGCGTGCGGCCAGGCCCAGGCGACGCGGACCGAGCACGATCTGCTCGGCGACAAGCAGATCCCGGCCAACGCGTACTACGGCGTGCAGACGGCGCGCGCGCTCGAGAACTTCCAGATCTCCGGCACGCTGATCAACCAGTATCCGGGCTTCGTCGAAGCTTGGGCGATCGTGAAGCTCGCGGCCGCGCGCGCGAACACGCAGGTCGGCGCGATGAAGCCCGACCGGCTCGCGGCCATCGAGAAGGCCTACGCGGCCATCATGGACGGCAAGTATCACGAGCACTTCCTCGTCGACTGGTTCCAAGGCGGCGCCGGCACGTCGACGAACATGAACGCGAACGAGGTCATGGCCAACATCGCGCTCGAGCTCTCGGGGCACAAGAAAGGCGAGTATCAGTTCGTCGAGCCGCACGACGACCTGAACATGTCGCAGTCGACGAACGACTCGTATCCGACGGCGATCAAGGTCGCGTTCCTGCTGCGTAACGACCAGCTGATCGCCGAGCTCGAACGGCTCGTCGCGTCGTTCCGCAAGAAGGGCAACGAGTTCCTCACGATCACGAAGATGGGGCGCACGGAGCTGCAGGACGCCGTGCCGATGACGGTCGGCCAGGAGTTCCACGCGTTCGCGGCGTCGCTCGAAAGCGAAATCGCGCTGCTGCGCGACTCCGAGAAGTATCTCTACCAGGTCAACATGGGCGCCACCGCGATCGGCTCCGGTATCAACGTGCCGCCCGGTTACGTCGAGGCCGTCGCGAAGGAGCTCGCAACGCTGACCAAGAAGCCGATCGTGCCCGCGACGGATATGTTCGCCGCGACGTGGGACCAGCAAGGGTTCGTCGTGTACTCGTCGGCGCTCAAGAGCGTGGCCGTCAAGCTGTCGAAAATCTCCGGCGACTTGATCCTGCTGACGTCGGGCCCGCGCGCGGGTCTCGCGGAGATCAACTTGCCGGAGCGCCAGCCCGGATCGTCGATCATGCCGGGCAAAGTGAATCCCGTGATTCCCGAGCTCATGAACGTCATCGCGTTCCGCGTCATGGGTAACGACGCCGGCGTCGGCTTCGCGGCGCACAGCGGGCAGTTGCAGTTGAACGCCTACGAGCCGCTCGTCGGCTTGAACGTCATGGAGTCGCAGCACCTGCTGTTCACGGGCTCGAAGGCCTTGCGCGAGCAATGCATCGACGGCATCACGGTCAACGAGCGCGTGCTCGAACGCTACATGGAGACCACCGTCGGAATCGTGACGGCGTTGAACCCCGTGATCGGCTACGAGAAAGCCACGGAGCTCGCGAACAAGGCTTACGCGAGCGGGAAGGGCATCCTCGAGGTCATTCGCGAGGACCGGGTCCTCACGGAAGATCAGATCAAGGACTTGCTCGACCCCGTGAAGCTCACGAACCTCGACCGTAGCCTCTATCCGCCGACCCCGTAACGTGTCCGCGCACCTCATGCCAGGAGAAACAATCATGCGTTTGGTCAAAGGTATTTCCGCCGCGTTCGCCGTGGCCGCTCTCGTGGGTGCCGGGCAGGCGGCCGCGCAGCAACAGCGCAAGCCCAACATCGTGATCCTCGCGACGGGCGGCACGATCGCCGGCGCAGCGGCGAGCGGCACGCAAGCCGGTTACAGCTCCGGCGCCGTGACGATCGACGCGATGTTGAGGGCGGTTCCGGGCGCGACGGATCTCGCAAACATCAAGGGTGAGCAGATCGCGAACATCGGCTCGCAGGACATGTCGTTCGAGATTCTGCTGAAGGTCGCGAAGCGCATCAACGAGCTGCTGCCGTCACCGGACGTCGACGGCATCGTGATCACGCACGGTACGGACACGCTCGAAGAGAGCGCGTTCTTCTTGAACCTCGTCGTCAAGAGCGACGAGCCCGTCGTCATGGTCGGCTCGATGCGCCCGTCGACAGCCGTCAGCGCGGACGGCCCGCTGAACCTCTACAACGCGATCGGCGTTGCCGTCGACCCGGCCGCGAAGAGCCGCGGCGTGCTCGTCGTCATGAACGACTGGATCCACAACGCACACTCGCTGACGAAGACGAGCACGACGGCGGTCCAGACGTTCCTGTCGCCGGTCCGCGGCTTGGCCGGCATCGCGTCTTACGGCAACAACGACTGGTACAACATTCCGGCCTGGAAGCACACGACGCGCAGCGAGTTCGACATCTCGCGCGTGAATGCGCTGCCGCGCGTCGACATCATCTACGCCTACGCCGACATGCCTGCTGACGCGATCACGTCGGCCGCTGCGAACGGAGCGAAGGGCATCGTGATTGCGGGCGTCGGCAACGGCAACATGAACGCGGCGTCGGTCCAAGCCGCGTCGCGCGTCGCGAAGAGCGGCGTGCCGGTCGTGCGCAGCTCGCGCGTCGCGACGGGCTCGGTCGGCCGCAACGTCGAGCTCAACGACGACGAGCTCGGCTTGATCGCCTCCGACGAGCTGAACCCGCAGAAGGCACGAATTCTGCTGATGCTCGCGCTGCTGTCGCCGCACACGCCGGAGCAGCTGCAGCAGATGTACTACTCGTATTGATCGTACGCGCATCGACTGCTCAATGGATTTGAATCGTCGCTCGCGACGATACGCTGCGCTACCGATCCTCCTGCTGGCCGCGGCGCTGACCGCGCCGCGGCCGATCCGCGCTCAAGAGCCGGCTGCGACCACGCAGACGCCGGCCGAGGCCGCCGTCAACGCGCCCATGGAAGCCGGCGAGAGCGAGGCCGACGTTCCGCTGCGCGAATTCGTCAAGTGGAACGAGTACAACGGGCCGATCTCGACGCTGCGTTTCGGCGGCGGCTTCCTCTACGACTACGCGGCCTACGACCAAGACGACGTCAGCGAGCAGCAGATCGACTTCAGCGATGGCTCGAAGCTGCGCGACTTCCGCTTCCTGCTCAAAGGGAAGTTCCTGAAGATCACCGAGCGCAGTGTCACGTGGTCGGCCGGCATCATGTGGGACGAGGCCAACGAGCGCTGGGCTATGCGCCAGAGCGGCGTCATGATCGGGCTGCCGAAGATCTCGAGCGAAGTCTTCATCGGCCGCACGAAGGAAGGCTTCTCGCTGAACAAGGTCATGGTCGGGTACCACGGCTGGACGCACGAGCGCGCGCCGGTCAGCGACGCAATGATTCCGATCCTCGCCGACGGCGTGAAGTGGCTCGGCTATTTGCCGAAGATCGGTCTGAACTGGAGCATGGGCTGGTACGGGGACTCGTACTCGAACGAGGAGTCGTTCTCGACGTACGAGCACCAGCAGGTCGCGCGCGTATCGTGGTTGCGGATCCGAACGGACATCGCGCATACGTTGCTGCACGTCGGCGTGAGCTTGCGCGACGGCAAAGCCGAGAACCGCCAGCTGCGCTTGCGCGCTCGCCCCGAGTCGTTCCAAGCGCCTTACGTCGTCGACACGGGCCTGTTCGACGCGCAGGGCAGCTTCACGAGCGGGTTGGAAGCCTACTACCGTTCGGGCTCGCTGCTGGTCGGCAGCGAGCTGTTCCTTCAGGACGTCGACTCCGACTCGACGGGCGACCCGAGCTTCAACGGCGGTGAGGTGTTCGTCGCCTGGAACATCACGGGGGAGACGCGGCCCTACAAGCCGGCCGGCGGCTATTTTCTGGCTGTCTCGCCGTCGCGGCCCGTGGGCCAGGGCGGCCCCGGCGCGATCGAGCTCGTGCTGCGCTACTCGGATGTCGACCTCGACGCCGGTACGTTGCGCGGCGGTCGCTATCGCCGCATCACGCCGATGGTGAACTGGCACCTGTCGGACAACATTCGCCTCGAGTTCGCGTACGGTGTCGGCGAGCTCGATCGTTTCGACGTGACAGGGAAGACGCGTTTCTTCACGATGCGCACACAGTTCACGCTTTAACGACAGGGGCGTCCCCGATGCCGAAGCCGCGCCGATACGCTCGACTCTCGTTCGCGGCGGTTTTGACGGCGGCGATGTGGCTAGAGACCCACGGTAACGCGGCCGAGCAGCAGCCGACGCCGACCGAAGCGACACCGGCAACGCCGGCGGAGTCAGCCATCCCCGCCGAGCAGGCGGAAAGCGGGCCGATCGTCGACCGCTACCAGGACGGCATCGTGATCTGGCAAACGCCGACCGACGCCAAAGTCCCTTACCTGCTGAAGTTCAACCTCAACACGCAGGTCCGCTATCTCAACACGACCGATTCCGAAGAGACGTTCACGGACCATCTCGGTGTCGAGCGCGAGGTCAACACGCGCAACGACATCACGGTCAACCGCACGATGTTCATCTTGGGCGGTTACATCTTCGACCCGCGCCTGCGGTACAGCAGCACGGTCTGGACGTCCGCGGGCGCCGCGTCGATCATCGTGGCCGGCACCGTTGGCTGGCAGTTCAACCAGGGCTTCACGCTGACGGGCGGGTACACGGGCGTTCCAGGCAGCCGATCGCTCGTCAACACGTTCCCGTTCTTCACGGGCGCCGACCGCAGCATGGCCGACAACTTCTTCCGCCCCGGCTTCACGCAGGGCGTCTGGGCAACCGGCGAACCGGTGAAGGGCCTCAACTACCTCGCGTTCGTCGGCAACGGCTTGAACACGCTGAACATCTCGGCGACGAAGATCGACTCGAACCTGATGTATTCCGGCAGCATCTGGTGGGAGCCGCTCGGCGACTACGGCCCGCCCGGCAAGTCGCGCAACATGTACGAGGACTACTTCTCGTCGCCGGACACGCGTATTCGGCTCGGTGCGGCGTTCACGACCTCCAAGGAAGACCGCTTTTCGAATCTCGATCAGTCGAGCCCCGAAAACACGTCGATGCACAACTCCGACGGCGTGCTGACCTTCTCGACCGGAGCGTTTGCTCCGGGCGTCACGGTCGAGATAGCGACGTACGACATGTTCGCGGTCGACTGGGGTATCAAGAGGAACGGGCTCGCGATCAACGGGCAATACTATTGGCGACGGATCAGGGACTTCGAAGCCGACGGCCCGCTGCCGCTCGAGTCGACGTTCGATCACGGCTTCGAGCTCTCGGCGAGTTACTTCCTGAGCCCCAAGAAGCTGGCCATTTATGGGCGTGCTTCGAAGGTCTACGGCGAGTTCGGCGATTCGTACGAGTACGCGGGCGGCGTCAAATGGTATTTCGTGCCGACCGAACGCATGTGGCTCAACGCAGAGCTCATGCGCGTCGACAAGGCTCCGTATAGCGGCACCTTCACTCCGTACACGTCGGGCCTGACCGGTTGGGTGCCGATGGTTCAGGCGATACTCGCCTTCTGAGAGACGCCGAAAGATGCCGGGATGTCGCGCCACGGCGACGCGTCGACACCGCGGATGCGGCAGACCGTGCGCCTAGACGCTGACCAGCGCTGCCGCTAGTGCGCCGAAAGTCCAATACCCCGGGCCGAAGGCGGAATTTATCGTCGTCGCACTAATACAACACTTGGCGAGCTATTGCTTCCGTTCATGCGACTTCCGCGATCGCTTCTGTACTTGATGGGGAGCGTGCCTTTGTTCTGTGCGACGGCGCAACAATCGGCAGGGTCCGCGCAACCGGCACCGGATGCCGCGCAGCCGGCTGCGAGCCCGGGGCAACCTGCCGGGCCGGAGCTCACGGAGGAGCAGCGTCAGCGCCTGTTCGACCGCTTGACCGAGCTGCTCGACGAAGAAGGCCGGCGCATCGGCGACTTCACGGCCGGCGGCGCGGGTTTTCGCATCGCCGATACCGACTACGGCACGCTGAACTTCAGCGTGTGGGCCTATGCGCGCTATTTGAATCAGAAGAATCTCGACGAGACGTACACCGACTCGTTCGGCAGGACGAAGACGCTCGATCTGCGCAACGACCTTCTGCTGAACAAGGTCAACCTGTATTTCAAGGGTTGGATCTACGACCCGAAGTTCTCGTACATGTTTTTCGTCTGGACGCAGAACGCGCAGATGGGGGACGGCGGGCAGGTCGTGCTCGGCGGCGGCCTCGATTACAGCTTCAGCCAGCAGGTCAACATCGGCGCCGGCGTCACGCAGAATCCCGGCACGCGCAGCTTGCGCGGCACGTTTCCGTACTGGCACCGCGTCGACACGCGCTTGATCGCCGATGAGTTCCACCGTCCGAGCTACACGACCGGCTTCTACGTCTATGGCAACCTCGCCAATAACCTCCAGTACAAGGCCGTGCTCGGCAACAACCTGAGCCAGCTCGGCGTCAATGCCGTCCAGCTCGACGGGGAGTTCAACACGTTTTCCTCGTCGCTGACATGGTCGCCGCAGGGCGAGTTCGGGGCGCGCCAAGGCTGGGGCGATTTCGAGTATCACGAGAATGTCGTCACGAACTTCGGCTTGGGGCTCACGCACAGCCGCGAGGATCGACAGTCGCAGCCCGGCGAGAACACGATCGAGAACTCGCAAATTCGCCTTTCGGACGGCACGCGTCTATTCGAGGACGACGCGTTCGGCACGGGCGGCCGCGTCAACAAGGCGACGTACAAGATGCTCTCGCTCGATGCGAGCGCCAAGAAACGCGGCTGGGATCTCTCGGGCGCGTATTACCTGCGTGTGGTCGACGACTTCGATACGGAAGGCTTCATCCCCGTCGAGCAGTTGCACGACTGGGGCTACCAGATTCAGATCTCGAAGATGGTCGTGCCCGAGACGCTACAGGTCTACCTTGGCTACTCGAAGATCATGGGCGAGTACGGTGACCCGCGCGATCACATCCTCGGTATCAATTGGTTTCCGTTCAAGCAGCGGTTGCTGCGCATGAACACCGAACTCATGTACCTGAAGAACTCGCCCGTCGGCTATCCGTCCGTGCCGATGCTCGTGGGCGGCAACGGCACGGTTTTCATGACGAGCTTGGAAATGGTTTTCTGAACACTCCCTCTCGAAACACACATACGAAAGGATGAACTCAATGTCTAGCAAGCAACTGCCGATTCTGGCGACGGTTTGCGCCGCCATGTTGCTGCCGTCGCTGGCGAGTGCCGCCGACCGGCAGGCGCGCCAGTTCCAACGCCTCGTCAACGAGGCGCATGCGCGGTACAAGGACTTGAAGGACGGCAAGAACGCCGACTACATTCCGATCCTGACGGAGACGCCGAGCGATCTCTTCGCCGTCGTGATCGTCGACGGCAGCGACGGCAAGGTGTATGCGGCCGGCGATGCAGACTACAAATTCTCGATCCAGTCCGTCTCGAAGCCGTTCACGGCGGGTCTCGTGATGGCTCAGCAAGGGCCGCAGGCGATCCGCGAGAAGATCGGCGTCGAGCCGACCGGCTTGCCTTTCAACTCGAGGATGGCGATCGAGCTCTATCCGAAGCAACGGTCCGTGAACCCGCTCGTCAACGCGGGCGCGATCGCGGCCGTTAGTCTCGTCCAGGCGACGTCCGAGCAAGACCGCTGGAACAAGATTCTCGACAACTTCGAAGGCTACGCGGGCACGAAGCTGACAGTGCTCGAAGCCGTCTACGATTCCGAGTACGAAACCGCGTTCGGCAACCGCGCGATCGCGAACTTGCTGTTCAACTACGGCCGGCTCTACAGCGATCCCGAGGAAGCGATGCGCGTCTACACGCGCGAGTGCTCCGTCGGCGTCAGCGCGAAAGACCTCGGCATGATGGGCGCGACGCTCGCAAACGGCGGCCAGAACCCCGTGACGAAGCGCCGCGTTCTGCCGGCCGAGCACGTCCCGGAGCTGCTCGCAGTCATGGCCACGGCCGGTTTCTACGACGAATCGGGCGAGTGGATGTACACGGCCGGATTGCCCGCGAAAACGGGCGTCGGCGGCGGCATCGTCGCGGTCGTGCCGGGGCGCTTCGCGATCGCGGCGTTCTCGCCGCGGTTGAATGAAGCCGGTAACAGCATCCGCTCGTTGAATGCGATCCGCGATATTGCAGGCGAGCTCGGCGTCGGAGTGTTCGGCGCGAATCCGAAGTGAAGTTCTAGTTTTAGAGAAGGAGCAACGACAATGCGTTTACTACCGTTAGTACTGCTGGTCAGCTTGCCGGGCATCGCCGCGGCGCAGAGCGCCGATCGCACGGGCACGTGGGAGGCTGGCGTCAAGCTCACGGATACGTCCCACGAATTCGTCACCGGCGAAGAGGGAGCGTCGCTCGACGTCGAGGGCGAGCTCGCCTACGGCTTCTTCGGCGGCTACCACCTCAATGAGCATTTCGCGCTCTTTGGCGACTTTTCCTTTAGCGATCCGGATTACTTCGCCACGTTCCCGGTGCAGAGTCCAATCACCGGCCGCCCGACCGGTACTGTCCTGACCGTCGATGCGGAGCTGGACGTTTGGACCACCGAGTTCAAAGCGGTCTTCAATCTGCTCGACAAATCGTTCACGCCGTTCGCGGAGGTCGGCTACGGCTGGACGTTGGTCGACTCGAACATCCAGGACGGCCCGGCTGATACGGGCTGCTGGTGGGATCCGTGGTGGGGCTACATGTGCGCGTCGTTCTACGACACGTACGAGAGCACGATCAACTCGCTGACGTATGCCGTGGGGCTGCGCTGGGACATCAGTGATTCGTCGGTGGTCAAGGCCACGTACGGCATTCGGGAGTACGACCTCGATCGCTCCGATGACCTCAAACAAGACGTGTTCAGCGTCGACTTCGCTTGGAAGTTCTAGGCTGACGCCTTTGCGTCGCTGGGTTTTCGCGCTCGTCGCCTGCGCCGCGTCGGTATCGGTGTCGATACCGGCGCGCGCGCAGCGCGCGTCGAGCTACGAAGTCAACGACACGCACTTCCATCTGACGAACTACATTCAGGAAGGCACCGAGATCCATCGCTTCCTGGAGATCATGGGCGACAAAGTCGGCCGAGTCGCCCTGTTCGGCATTCCGCTCCAGCAGACGTGGTCGTACGAGAACTCGGGCGACTTCCGGCCCACGTACTATCTACAGACCGACGCACCGCTCTACTACTACTCGTTCACGGACGCCTACATCGCGATGGCGTATCGCTCGCTGTCGGCGCGCGAGCGCGAGCGGTTCGATCCGATGATCACGGGGTTCAACCCGGCCGACATGCACGGCGTCGAGCACATCAAGCGCGTGCTCACGACGTTCCCAGGCGTGTTCACCGGCATCGGCGAGTTCACGATCCACAAGGAATTCGTGTCGTCGAAAGTGGCCGGTGACACTGCGAGCCTGACGGATCCGGCGCTCGACCGCATTTTCGATTTCGCCGCCGAAGCCGGCCTCGTCGCGCTACTGCACAACGACATCGACATGCCGTTTGCGAAGCAGGGCACCGAGCCCGTGTACTTGACGCAGACCAAGGACGTGCTGCGCCGGCACCCGAACGCGACGATCATCTGGGCCCACACGGGGCTCGGCCGCGTGATCCGTCCACAACAAGCCTCGGCGAGCGCCGACGCGACGGAGCGAAGCCCGGGGCACCTCGACTATCTCGAGGAGATGCTCGACGACCCGACGCTCCGGCACGTGAGCTTCGACATCTCGTGGGACGAGGTCGCGAAGTATGTCGTCTCCTCGCCCGAGGCGACGCAGCGTACTGCGGCTTTGATCAATCGGCACTCGGACCGTTTCCTGTTCGGCACCGACGAGGTCGCGCCGTCCGACCAGCAGACGTACCTACGCGTGTATCGCCAATACGATCCTCTCTGGCGGCTCCTGACGCCCGAAGCGCAAGCCGCCGTCAAGAAAGGCAACTACGAGCGGCTGTTCAACGCCGCGCGCCAGCGCGTGCGAGCGTGGGAGCGTGCGAACGTGCCGGGGGCTACGGCGCAACGTTGACGGGTGCCGCCACGCTGCGGCGCACGAGCTTCTCCGCTTCGCGCAGCACGAGCACCGCGCTTCCCACCGCGCCGCAGATCAGCCACTCCTCGGCGGTCAGGCTCACCGTGCCGAACGCGCGCTGCAGGAACGGCGTGTGGATCACGGCGGCCTGCAACAACAGCGCGACCAACACCGCGGCCCACAGCCAGATGCTCGAGAACATCTCGCCGAACGCGCTGCGCTCGTCGGATCGGGCGTTGAAGACGTTGAACAGCGAGAACATGACCAGCGTCGTGAATGCCATCGTCTGCGCGTGGGCGAGGTCCTTCGTTCCCTCGATGAAGCCGCCGGGCAAGCTCGCGTCGACGACGAGCAGTGTGCCCACCGCCATGATCGCGCCGACGAACAAGATGCCGAACCACATTCCGCGCGTGATGACGCCTTCCGCGCGCGGGCGCGGCGGCTTGCGCATGATGCCCAAGTAGGCGCGGTCCGCGCCCAGCGCGAGCGCGGGCGGCCCGTCGGTGACGAGATTGACCCAGAGAATTTGCGTCGCGGAAAGCGGCAGCACGATGGTTCCGGCGCCGCCCACAAGGCCTATCGCGTCGGCGAGCAGCACGCCGAAAAACATCGTGAGCACCTCGCCGATGTTCGACGACAGCAGGTAGCGCAGGAACTTGCGGATGTTCGAGAAAATCGCGCGCCCTTCCTCGACGGCC
>Ga0315912_10006460_pt1 | contig 10474 bp, 9 predicted proteins | sample VfabasoilMG_FD_204469 | JGI IMG/M metagenome (GOLD analysis project Ga0315912, IMG submission 204469) | Garden soil microbial communities collected in Santa Monica, California, United States - V. faba soil | ecosystem: Environmental > Terrestrial > Soil > Garden | place: USA: California... | reverse complement strand
GATGAACTTCGTGGCCGAGTGCACCACGATGTCGGCGCCCCACTCGATCGGCCGGCACAGATACGGCGTGGCGAACGTGTTGTCCACGATGAGTGGAATCTGGTGCTCGTGCGCGATGCCGGCCAGCGTCTCGATGTCGAGCACGTTGCCGCCGGGGTTGCCGATGGTCTCGCCGTAGAACGCCTTCGTGTTGTCGCGCACCGCCGCGCGCCACGCGCCGGAATCGTCGGGATTCACCCACGTGAGCCCGACGTTCATCTTGCGCAGCATGTGCTTGAACTGGTTGACGGTGCCGCCGTAGAGCGCCGACGACGACACCACGTGATCGCCCGGCTGCAGCAGCGTGAAGAGCGCCCCCGCCTGTGCGGCGATGCCGCTGGCAAACGCGACGGCGCCGGCGCCGCCTTCGAGGTTCGCCATGCGCTCCTCGAAGACCGCCACCGTCGGGTTCATGATGCGTGAGTAGGTGTTGCCGAACTCCTGCAGGTTGAAATACGCCGCCGCCGATTCGGGATCCTCGAAGACGTAGCTCGTGGTCTGGTAGATCGGCACCGCGCGCGCGCCGGTGTTGGGATCCGGCCGCTGGCCGGCATGCACCTGACGCGTGTCGAACCCGAACTGATGCGGCTGCTCTTCGCGGCGTGATGAGCTCATCGATCTCCCTATGCCAATCCGGAGGCCGGCTGACGCGACAGGAAATTCTGAATCATGGGCGTCTGCCTCGCTTCCTCGAGCAGGAAGCAGTCGTGACCATACGGCGCCTCGATGACGTGCAGCTCCACGTCCTTGCCGAGCGAGCGCAGCGCCACCGCCATCTCCTCGGACCCCTCCGGCGGATACAGCCAGTCGGAGCTGAACGCGATGAGGAGCGTCCGCGCCCGTACGCCGCGGAGCGCGTCGGCCAGGCGGCCCCTGCCGTACTGACGGGCCAGATCGAAGTAGGTGAGCGCGCGCGATGTGTAGAGATAGGTGTTGGCGTCGAAGCGCTTCACGAACGCGTCGCCCTGGTGCCGCAGGTAGTTCTCCACCTGGAACTCAGGCTCGCGCACGGTGTAACGGATGTCGTCGGCAAACTGGAGCCGGCGGCCGAACTTGTCTCCAATCGACTGCGCGGAAAGATACGTGACGTGGCCGACCATGCGGGCCACGGCCATGCCCGCGTCGGGTTTCCGGCCAGTGCCGTAGTAGTGGCCGCCCTGCCAGTCCGGGTCGGCCATGATCGCGTTGCGTGCGATCGCGTTCCACGCCACGCCCTGCGGACGAATGGCGTGCGTGCTCGCGATGGCGACGACTGCGTCTACCTGGTCTGGGTAGAGGATCGACCACTCGAACGCCTGCATGCCGCCGAGCGATCCGCCGGCCACGGCGGCCAGCCGCTCGATGCCGAGCTCGTCGAGCACCGCGCGCTCGGTGCGCACCATGTCGGCGACGGTGATGACCGGGAAGTCCGACCCATACGGCTTGCCGGTGGCAGGATCGATCGACGACGGGCCCGTGGTGCCGCGGCAGCCGCCGAGCAGGTTGGTGGAGACGACGAAGAACCGGCTGGTGTCGAACGCCTTGCCCGGGCCGATCATGCCGTCCCACCAGCCGAGCCCCTTCGGCACCACACTGTCGCGATCGTCGGCGCCGAAGCCGTCGCGCGTGCTCTCGGTGGGGGCGGTCTTGGCAATACCCGCGGCATGCGCGTCGCCGCTGAGCGCATGGCACACCAGGAGCACGTTGTCCCGCGCCGGCGACAGCGTGCCATAGGTCTCGTAGGCCACGCGGACCGGGCCGAGCGAGCGTCCGCAGTCCAGCTGGATCGGCTTCGGCAGGTCGAGAAACTGCGTCTCGACCACCCCCGCGGAACCCGCGGTTTTCGCCGCCGGCGTCGCCATGACGGCCATGATAGCCCCTGTTCACCGGCGTTAATCGGGGCGTTATATGATCCGGGCCTTTCGCGCCCGGGGCGCGCATTGCGGTATCCGCGCCGAAAGATCGCGTTACGTTCAGGAGAGACATCTATGGCTATGGCATTGGCGAACAATGGCGTCAACGTCCAGGCGTTGCTCGACGCACGCGAGGCGTTGAAAGGTGCACCCGGCGCGACCGCCTTCACGTGGCGCGCCACCTGCAAATGGCAGAACGGCACCTACAGCAAGACGAACGTGAAGGGCTTCTTCGGCCTCGGCCAGGAGCAGTCCCACAAGACCGAGACCAGCTTCGAGGCGGACCACCCGGAGATCTTCGCCGCCGAGGACCGCGGCATCACGCCGATCGAGTACGTCCTGGTCGGGCTCGCGAGCTGCCTCACGGCCGGCATCGCGGCCGTGGCGCAGAACCGCGGCGTGCAGCTCAACTCGGTGGAGTCGCAGCTCGAAGGCAAGATGGACATCCGCGGCATCCTCGGGATGGACAGCGACGTCCGCAACGGCTACGACGACATCAAGGTGACGTTCAAGATCGACGCCGATGCGCCGCGCAAGGAGATTGAAGCGATCGTCGCGCAGTCTCAGAAGCGGTCGGCGGTCTACGACATCATCAGCAACCCGGTGAACGTCACCGTCGAGGTCGCGTAATCGAACGCTACAGCAGCGTCGTGATCGGGGCCGGCCATGCCGGCCTCGCCGCCTCCCGCGTCCTCGGCGACCGATCGATCGATCACGTCGTGCTGGAACGCGGCGAGGTGGCCAACTCGTGGCGGCACGAGCGCTGGAATTCGCTGCGGCTGCTCACGCCCAACTGGCAGAGCCGCCTCCCGGGGCACGCCTATGGCGGTCCGGATCCAGACGGCTACATGACGGCCGGCGAGGTAGCCGGCTTCATCACCAACTACGCCGCGCTGTCGAACGCGCCGGTCCGCACGGGGACGGCCGTCACGTCGCTGACGCGCGACGGCGACGGCTATCGCCTGCTGACGAGCGGGGGCGAGATCGATGCACGCACGGTCGTGATCGCGAGCGGCGCGTGCAACCTGCCGCACGTGCCCGCGCTGCGCGCGGCGCTGCCGGCGTCGATCGCGCAGTTCACCACGTTCGACTACCGTAAGCCGGACGACCTGCCGGACGGCGGCGTCATGGTCGTGGGGCCGTCCGCCACGGGGCTGCAACTCGCGGCGGAGATCCATCACTCCGGCCGGCCGGTCACGATCTCCGTCGGCGAGCACGTCCGGTTGCCGCGCGTCTACCGCGGCCGTGACGTGCTGTGGTGGATGGATCGCTCGGGCGTGTGGAACCAGCGCTACGACGAGATCGACGACCTTACGCGCGCGCGGCGGCTGCCGTCGCCGCAACTCGTGGGCACGCCGGAGCGCACGACGCTCGACCTCAACGCGCTCGGCTCGATGGGCGTCCAGATCGTGGGCCGGCTGTCCACCGTCCGCGACGGGCGCGCCCTGCTCTCGGGCAGCTTGCGCAACATGTTCGCGCTGGCCGACCTGAAGATGGAGCGCCTGCTCGACACGTTCGACGAGTGGGCGGCCGCGCACCCGCGCGAGGCCGACGGGCCGGCGCCGGAGCGCTTCGAGCCCACACGCGTGCCCCAATCGTCGCCCCTGCAGCTCGACCTGCGCGACGGCCGCATTCGATCGGTGGTGTGGGCCACCGGCTATCGACCGGACTATCGCTGGCTCGACGTGCCGGTGCTCGACGAGAAGGGGCACCTGCGGCACGACGGCGGCGTGGTGGACAGCCCCGGCCTCTATGCCCTCGGCCTGCCGGTGCTGCGGCGCCGCAAGTCCACGTTCATTCACGGCATCGAAGACGACGCGCGCGACGTGATCGATCACCTTGCCGGGTACCTCGCCGCCGCGCAACGCGCGTAGCCGCCGGTCTTCAGACCGGCCCGTCCGGTATCCCGACACGCTCAACGCCCTCACGACGCGTCGCCACAGGCGGTGGCGTGCAATTCAAGCCGGGCACCGCGGTTGCGACAGCTGCCTGCCCGGAGGACTTCGCAGTGATCAACGGTATCGACACCGCCGCCATCGACAACCTGCTCAAGCAGATTCCGGGCGGGTCCGCGGTTCAAAAGGACGTCAAGGCCGCCTTCGTCGACCTGCTCGAGCGAGTGGTTCGCGAGAGCGCGAAGAGCACGGCGGCGCCGGCGCCCAGCGACACCACCGCCAAGCCGGCCTCGGCCGCCACGGCCACGACGCTGTGGAAGGACGCGAGCCAGCAGGGTCTCGAACTGCTGTCGAACGACCTGACCGCCGAGGACCCGGCCTACAACGAGCGCGAAGCGATGCTGCGCGATCGGCTGAATGTGAACGACCTCGAGCAGCGGCTGCGCGGCTATGCGCAGTCCGTGGGCGTGGAGTACTCCTCCACTGATCTCGACGGCATCCTGCGCAACGCGGGATACGGCGCGGCGCACCTCGGGTCGAGCGATCGCTACATCGCGGCCGTGGAGCGCTTCACGAACGAAGCGTTCAAGAACTATCGCGAGCGCGCGGGCAACATCCCGGGCTCTATCGCGTAGGGGCCGGGCTCGTCAGCTCGATCCGCCAGACGGGCCCACCGGTATACAGCGTCTGCTCTGCCCTGACGAACGCGGGCGCCGTGCCGCCCATGATCCACACGTGCGCGTCCGGCGGCTGCTTCCCGACGAGCGGCGCCACCAGACCCGCAAAGCCGCCGATCTCCGGCTTCACCACGTAGTGCGTCGCCGTCCGGCCGCGCCATCCCACCGTGAACCGATCGGCCGGCATCGCCGAGATCTCCAGCGTGACCAGCCGCGGCTTCGGCGTCGCCGCGACAAACGACAGCGGCGCCACCGCACCAGGCCGCACGTTCTTCAGCAGCACCGACATCATGCCGTTGGCCAGATCGGCCGGTAGCTCCATGCGCTCCGATTCGACCTTCGCCTCGCCCTCGTCGTCGCTGTAGCGCACGCGCACGTCGCCGCTCGCGGTGTCGATCGTCATCTCCAATGGCTGCGGAAACGACGCGCCCCGCTGCACCAGCCGATAGCTCACGAGCCTGAACTGCTGGCGCTGCGTGAAGACGGCCGTTTCGTCGTGCAGCGATCCGTCGCGGAACCGGAACGTGAGCCGCGACGTCACCGTAGCGCCGCTCGCCACCTGGCTGAGATCGCCGTCGGCAATCGCGCGCCCGTCGAGCGTCCGCAGCACGAGGAACCCGTGCACGAGTCCTTCCGTGTAACGCACCGCAACCGGCGCGGCGCGAAGCTCGACGCTCGCCGACGCGAGCGCAAGAGCCAGGACGACGCCGACGAGTCGGTTCGGCGCCGCGTTTCCCGACACTCCGCGGCGGCAACCTCGAGTTGCGGCAACTCTGCCAGTCATGCGCCACCTCCCGCCGTATCCGGTTGCAAAACGGTGTCCTTACCTGCTCGAGGTTGTCCGTCCGGTTGAGCGCCAGGCACTTCGGGGCATGTCGCTTGCGATCTCCCGGGATGAGGAGGGACGTCATGCCCGATCAGAAACGACACGAGGATCAGCAGCGGGAACAGCGCACGCCTGGCCGGGATCAGGATCGCAGCCAGAACATGGGCAACCGCGATCGTGAGCCCGCACAGGGCGCACGTTTCGATCAGGACCGGCCGAACCGCGATCGGGACAGCAAGGATCGCCACGATCAGAGCAGCCGGTAGCGTCACAGCGTTCCCCGGGCCCGCGTCTGGCGGGCCCGGGACAAGGGCTTACCATGTGGGCGGAGCCCCCTGCCGATGCCCGCCCCAGCCGCCGCGTCTCACGAGCTCCTGCGGGCGCCGCTGTTCCACACGCCAGCCAATCCGTTTCACGATCCACGTGCGCTCGTCTGTCACGAAGACGGAGCGCTCCTGATCCGGAACGGCGCCATCGCGGCGAGCGGCGACTTCTCAACCGTGCGCGCCGCGCATCCCGACGTGCCCGTGACCGACTGGCGCAACGGTTTCGTGCTGCCGGGCTTCGTGGACACGCACGTGCACTTCCCGCAGCTGCGGATCCTCGGCGGCCTGGGGCGCACGCTGCTCGACTGGCTGGAGCACGTGGCGCTGCCGGAAGAAGCGCGGATGGCGGACGTCGCGTATGCGACCGGCACTGCACAGCGTTTCGTGCGGGCGCTGGCCTCGCACGGCACCACCACCGCGCTCGTCTTTGGCTCACACTTCAGCCCGGCCACCGCCGCGCTGTTCGACGCGGCCGATGCGGCCGGGCTCCGCGTCATCAGCGGCCTCGTCGTGTCGGATCGCTACCTGCGCCCCGAGCTGCATCAGTCGCCGGAAGACGCCCACCGCGACAGCACAGAGCTCGTGCGCCGCTATCACCGGCGCGGCCGGCTGCTCTACGCGGTGACGCCGCGATTCGCGCTCTCGGCCTCGGAACCGATGCTGGAGATGTGCGGGGCTCTGCTCGCTGAACACGAGGGGCTGCGCGTGCAGACGCACATCAACGAAAGCCGCGTTGAGATCGCGGAGGTACCAACGCTGTTTCCGTGGGCGGCGGACTACCTGGCGGTCTACGAGCGCTTCGGGCTCACGGGCTCGCGCACGGTGCTCGCACACGACGTGTTCCCAACCGACAGCGAGCTGGCACGGCTGGCGGCTGACGATACTTCCATCGCCCACTGTCCCAGCAGCAACGCCGCGCTCGGCAACGGCATCTTCCCGCTGCGGCGGCACGTGGACGCCGGTGTGCGGGTGGCGGTCGGCACGGACGTCGGCGGCGGCACTGGATTCGGCATGTTGAAGGAAGGGCTGCAGGCGCACCTGATGCAGCGGATCGCCGAGCCCGCCGGCCTCAACCTGGATCCCGCTCGGCTCTGTTATCTCGTGACGCGCGCCGGTGCCGAAGCCGTGGGGCTTGGCGACGAGATCGGCGACTTCAGCCCGGGGAAAGCCGCCGATCTGGTCTACGTGCGCCCGCCGTCAGGCTCGCCGCTCGCGGAGGTGCTGTCGCGCTCGCAGAGCATGGTGGAATCGCTCGCCGCCATCTTCACGCTCGCCGGACCGGAAAGCGTGCGCGAAGTGCGCGTGGCCGGCGACGTCGTGCACAGCGCGTAGCCGCCGGTCTTTAGACCGGCCCTAGCAGCCCGTGGTGGAACTCCGGCGTTGCACCGAGACGGGCGAGGCGCCCCGCTGGCAAGGCGCGACGACCGCGAATACCGGGAGTATTTAAGGGAGGAGCAACGCCGCCAGCGGGGATGCATCGCCCGTCGAATGCAGCCGGGGTTTCACCACGGGCTGCTAGGCCTCAGTTCTCCGACGGCTTCTCTACTTTATCGATCACGATCACTTCCACAGACCCGCGCGTCGGGTCGAGCTTCAGCCCGAGCTGCTCCGTGAACGCGGTGAAAATGCCGGGCGGCGCGTTGGGATCGTTGGTCGGCGGCGGCACGCGCGCACCCAGCGACACGAACTGCGACTCGTCGGGCGTCCAGCGAATCTGGAAGTCCCACTTGCCGGTCAGCCCCGTCTTGTCCAGAACAGGACGATCGAGCACGGCCGACTGCAGCACGCCGGCAAAGTCGCCCATCGTCGCGTTGGTCACGGGCAGCACGCCGAGGCCGCGGAAGATCAGGCCGGGCAGACCGTTCGGATTGTTGTCGTTCTTCGTCAGCTTGTGGCCGTTCGGACCGACGATGATCGCGTAGACCGGCATGTCCCGCGGTTCGCGATGGAACGTGAGCTTGAAGCGGTCGGTGAGGAGCTGGCGAATCATGCCGCGCAGCTGCACGATGCTGGGAATCCCCGGCGCCTGGGGCAGGCCGGTCACGTCGTACTTCTGGTTGGCGGCCCAGTCGGGGCCGCCGGCGATCTGCTTCTCGTGGAGGTCGTAGGCGAAGGTGATCAAATTGTTGAGCGTGGTGTTGATCGTCAGCACCTGACGGCCGCGGACAGTGAACAGCCGGCCAGGCGTGTCGGGGTTACTGAGCTTGATCGTGGCGACCTCGAACGCGAGCGGCGCGTCGGCCGCCATCGGCCGCGGCGGCTCGGGAATCGCCCACGCGGTCTCCTTCGTCGCTCGTTGAAGGGTGAGCGGAGCGCCGTTGCCGCCCTGCGTGAAGGTGCCGTTGATGGTGTTGCCGTCGGCGCTCAGTGCCCCTTCGAACGTTGCCCCGACTCCGGCGGCGTTGATGCGAACCGCGGTGCCCTGTGCGGTGACGGTGGCGGGAACGGCCTGGCCGCCCTGATCGATGTTGTAGACCGCGGCGCGCAGCCCGCCGCCGTCGGCGGCGCTCACAACGAACACGAACCGGAACGACCGTTGACCGGCCTGCAGCTCGCCTTGCCAGTTGCCGGCCAGGTTCTGCGCGGTGGCAGGACCAGCCGAGAGGAGCACCACGACCGCGACGACCCAGCGCAGCAGCGTCTTCATCACCTATCTCCTTCCGTTCACCACCGTCATAGCAACAATGTATAAGATATTATCTTCACGCCAGAATTCGCGGATTTTTCAAGCCCATTCGACCCCGCGGTCGCAGCGGCGTAGAATTCGACACCGCTCTACCCCGTTCGGGTAACGCGGCAAAGAAGGATGGCCGGAATGACCATGCGTCTGCTTGCGTCTCTCACCGCCACTGCTGGCGTAGTTACGTTCGTGGTGGCCAGCGGTTCACCGCTCTTGGGCCAGGCCGCGCGCCCCGCGCCCCCCGCCCTGGTGATCACCGCCACCGGAGGCAAGCCGGTCGACTACAAGGCGCCGCGGACGCCGTGGGGCGATCCGGACCTGCAGGGCGTATGGTCGAGCGACGACATGGAGAACGTGCCGATGGCTGCCGGCCGTGGCGGCGGCCGCGGCCGCGGTGCTGCCGCTCCGCAGGCGCCGGCGCCGGCCGGACCGCCGCCGTTGTATCTCGACGAGACGGCCCTCGCCGCCCGCAAGACGCAGGTCGACCGGGCCGCGAACCAGCGTGACACCAGCGCCGAGAGCAGCTTCCGCTTCGACTACGCGCGCCGCGTCTTTCCGCAGACGCGCCTGATCGTCGATCCGCCCGACGGCGCACTGCCGGCGATCAAGGTGAACCAGCAGGAACGGGGAATGCCGCGCGGCACTTACGGACCGGGCCCGCTCAACTCCTGGGAGGACTTCTCGCTGTACGAGCGCTGCATCACGCGCGGCCTCGCCGGGTCGATCCTGCGCGTCATCTACGGCAACGGCAACCGCATCGTGCAGGCGCCGGGCGTGGTGGTGCTCTCGTATGAGATGCTGCCCGACTCGCACATCATCTACACGGACGGCCGCAAGCACATCAACTCGCGCATCAAGCAGTACCTCGGCGACGCCCGCGCGCACTGGGAGGGCGAGGAACTGGTGGTCGAAACGACCAACCTCACCGACAAGACCGCGATCGGCGTGAACGGCAACGGCGTGCGCCACAGCGAGCAGATGGTGATCACCGAGCGCTTCCGCCGCATCGCCGACAACATCATTCAGTACCAGGCCACCTACGACGACCCGGTCACCTACGACAAGCCGTTCACGGTGTCGTTCCCGCTGACGCCGCTCGACGGCGGCAAGCTGCTGCCCTACGACTGCCACCCGGGCAACACGGCGATCTCGATGTCGCTCTCCGCCGAGCGCGCCGAAGACCGCGCGGTGGCCGCGGACGCGGCGAAGGGCATCACCCGTCAGCGCCGCACGGTGCAGGACGACGGCGCCGGCGTCGGTGCGGCGCCTCCGGCAGGCCGCGGCGGCGCCCCCGGCGGACGTGGCGGACGCGCCGGCGGGGCACCTGGTGCCGCGACCGGCGAAAACGACGTCGAGAAGTAGGGGCAGGCTTCAGCCTGCCCTTTCTTTATTCGACCGGATAGGGACCCTCCTCGAACCTCTCGGCGTGGTAGCCCTTCGACCCGATCATTCGGGCGAGCGGGCTACCCACTGCCCCGTCTGATTCGATCAGCTCCAGCACCCTCGCGAAGTCGTACTGCGGACGCCAACCGAGATCGCGCCGCGCACGCGCGTTGTCGTACACGCGATCGATTCCAGGAAACATCGACCAGCCGCGCGCCGCGTACACCTCGCGATACCGCGGAACGCGGCGCGCCAGTACCGCCGCGGCGTTGTGTCGCAACTCGCCGAGATCTTCGGGCGTGAACGGCGTCGTGGCGCTGATGATGTAGCGCCCGAACCCGATGGCGGGTGCCCGCTCCAGCGCGATTAGATGCGCGCTCACGATGTCGTCCACGTCCACGCGCCGGTAGAGGAACTCGTTCGCTTTCGCGTTCTCGTCGGCGTACGCCTCGCGCGTCTCCTTGCGATCGTCCTCTTCGGGGAAGAATCGCGACGTGCGGAGCACGAGGCACGGCAGCGATGCCCGATGGTGAAAGAGTTCGCACAGGTCCTCGGCCGCGACCTTGGTGACGCCGTAGATGTTCTTCGGCACGGGCGTCACGTCTTCCGTAATCCATGCCGCCGGCGCGCCGGACGGCGGCACCAGCGCGCGTCCGAACGCGCTCGTCGTGCTGGTGTAGACGAAGGCCTGCACGCGCGCCGCGGACGCTTCTTCGAGCAGGTTCAACGTGCCGGTGACGTTGGTGTCCACGAAGT
>Ga0315912_10006459_pt1 | contig 10476 bp, 10 predicted proteins | sample VfabasoilMG_FD_204469 | JGI IMG/M metagenome (GOLD analysis project Ga0315912, IMG submission 204469) | Garden soil microbial communities collected in Santa Monica, California, United States - V. faba soil | ecosystem: Environmental > Terrestrial > Soil > Garden | place: USA: California... | reverse complement strand
ACCTCGGCAGCGAGTAGATTCGTGTTGTCGGGAAAGAGGCGGATTTCGCCCTCGTAACGGTTGCCCGGGTAGAGATCGTGCATGCGATTGAAGCAGCGCAGGAAGGTGGACTTCCCGCAACCCGACGGCCCGATCAGCGCGGTGACGCGTTTTTCGTGGATCGGCACGTTGATGTTTCTCAGCGCGTTCACTGCGCCATAGTAGAACGAGAGCTGTTTCGCGGCTGCCTTGATTGCCCCATCGGCGAATCCGGTGGATTCTTGCACTTCAGGTCGCGCGATCTGCACGGTAGCTCCCTCTCCCTGTCACCAGTTGATGTTGCGGCGCAGGCGATAACGCAGCCAGATGGCAAGCCCGTTCATCGCAAGCGTCATCAACACCAGGATGAAACCCGCCGCGGCCGCGTTGACCTGAAAGGCCGCTTCAGGACGCGACGTCCAGTTGAACATCTGGATCGGCATCACCGTAAACGGCGCGAACAGCCATTCGAAGGACAGGAACGGCGGATCCGGCTGGAATGGCGAGGACGGCAGGAAGGCGATGAAAGTAAGCGCGCCGATGGTAATGATGGGCGCGGTCTCACCGATGGCGCGCGCCAAGCCGATGATCACTCCGGTGAGAATTCCAGGCATCGAATAGGGCAGAATGTGATAACGCACGGTCTGCCACCGAGTCGCGCCGAGCGCGTAGGATCCCTCGCGCATTGCGGCCGGGATGCCACGAATGGCCTCGCGCGTGGCAACGATCACCACCGGCAGGATCAGCAATGCAAGTGTCAAACCGGCCGTAAGCACGGATTGGCCAAGTCCAAACTGGTAGACGAAGAGTCCCAACGCGAGCAGGCCGTAGACGATCGAGGGTACGCCCGCCAAGTTGGTGATGTTGATCTCGATCACGTCAGTCATCCAGTTGCTCGGTGCGTATTCCTCCAGATACACCCCCGCCGCCACCCCGATGGGCACCGCGGTGGCCGCGGTCACCACCATCACCAGCGTGGAACCGACCCATGCGGACAGTATCCCGGCGCTTTCGGCGCGACGCGAAGGAAAGTTTGTGAAGAATTCCAACGATATGCGTGGCAGGCCCTTGACCGCCATATCCACGAACAGCGCCGCGACCGTGAGCAGGCCGATCATCAGGCACGCGATGCCGATCACGGCGAATACGAGATCCCAGCGCTTGCCGCGAGTGATGACCGCCCGGATTTCCTGGATGTGCGCGGAGTCCATCAATATGTCTCCCGATAGCGCCGGCGCAACACGTGCCCGAGGATATTGAAGACGAGCGTCACCAGCATGAGCGTAAGCCCCGCTGCAAAAATGGTCTGATAACCAATCGAGCCGTGCGGCAGGTCACCGAGGGCGACCTGCACGATGTACGACGTAATCGTGGCCGCCGGTTCCATCGGGTTCCAGGTCAGATTAGGCTGCATGCCGGCGGCGACCGCGAGTATCATGGTTTCTCCAACCGCACGCGAGATGCCGAGGATATAGGCCGCGGCGATCCCCGAGAAAGCCGCCGGGGTCACCACCTTGAGCGCAGTCTGCAGCCGGGTCGCCCCCATTGCGTACGACCCTTCGCGTAGCGCCGCAGGTACGGCGCGCATCGCGTCCTCGGACAACGAGGCCACAGTCGGCACGATCATGATGCCCATGACCAGACCGGCCGACAGCAGATTGAACCCGGGCAGTGAAGGTATCAGCCATTGCAGGATGGGTGTGACGAACAGCAACGCGAAGTAGCCGTACACAATGGTTGGAATGCCGGCCAGCAGCTCAAGCAATGGCTTTGCGAACTCGCGGACACCGGGCTTCGAGAATTCCGAGAGATAGATTGCAATGATGGTGCCCATCGGAACGGCAATGGCGAGGGCGACGACCGAACTCACCAGCGTTCCCGAAACCAGCACCATGATGCCGAAATGCGCGTCGTCGAACAGCGGCGTCCATTGCGTGTCGGTCAGGAACTCGATGATGGGCACGTGCTTGAAGAACGACACCGATTCGCTGACCAGGATGTAGACGATCGCGAGAGTGGTGAAAACCGAAAGAGACGCCGCCAGGAACAACATGAACTCGATCGCGCGTTCGCGCAGAACGCGTCCGCGTCGCGTCGCCAGGCGCTCGCTTACGGCAGCAGGCAGGGTCATTGCGGGATTATCGAGCATCGGATGCCGTACCTCAACCTTGCGCACGCCTTGCGCGTGCAGAAAAACAGCTGGAAGCCGGCGAGCTTCCAGCCGCACCACCCTGCGGAATTAAAGCTTGCCTTCGCGCCGGAGCAACTCTTCGATGGTGACACCGACTTCGGCGACGCCGCCGAATACGGTGCCAAGCTTGCGTTTCGCCAGATGTTCAAGGTTAGTCGAATACGCCTTGTCGGGCAGCGGCACGTACTTCACTTCCTTCGCGAGTTTCGCACCGTGTTTCATGTAGTACTCGGTGAATTCGCGGACCTCGGGCTTGGCCATCGATTTCGCGTTTACATATATGAAGATCGGACGCGCGAGCGGCTGATAGGTGCCTGCAAGCACCGCATCCATCGACGGTTCGACCGGCCTGCCTTTGTCGTTCACGATCGGCACGGCCTTGAGCTTCGCTTTGTTCTCGACGTAGTAGGCGAATCCAAAGAACCCGAGCGAATTTGCATCGCGCGAAACGCCTTGCACCAGCACGTTATCGTCTTCGGATGCGGTGAAGTCGCCGCGCGAGGATTTCGATTTGCCGACGATTGCTTCGGTGAAATAGTCGAATGTGCCCGAGTCGGCTCCTGCGCCGAACAGCTTGAGCGGCGCATCAGGCCAAGCGGGGTTGACTTGGTTCCACCTCGTCACCTTGCCCTGGGCTGCCGGCTCCCACATTTTCTTCAGCTCAGCCACCGTCAACTGCTTGACGAAGGTATTCTTGGGATGGATCACGACCGTCAACGCATCAAAGGCGACCGGCAGCTCGTAATACTCGATTCCAAGCTTCTTGCACTCCTGCATTTCGGGCTTGAGGATCGGGCGCGAGGCATTCGAGATGTCGGTCTCGCCGCGGCAGAACTTCTTGAATCCGCCGCCAGTCCCCGAAATACCCACGGTGACCTTCATTGAACCCTTCTTGGCCTTCTGAAAGTCCTCGGCAACCGCTTCTGTCACCGGGAACACCGTGCTCGACCCGTCTACTTTCACCAATTGCGCGCCTGCAGTCGTCGCGGCGGCGAGACACGCCGCCCCGAATACCGTCGCGGCAATCTGTCCGCGCTTCATCATCTGTCTGTCCTCATCCGTTATGTTGAGGAGGGCAGTATAGGGGCACAGTGTTACGATTTCGTTACGGCCGAGCAGGATCGATCGCAAGCGGAAGCCATCGGGGAAGCGGGCTCTATCTATTTGTATCAGCAGGCACTTTCTTCAGCTTATCGAGAAAATGCCGGCGGAACTTCTGCACCTTGGGCGCCACCACGGCCTGGCAGTACGGCTGGTACGGATTGCGGGCGAAGTATTCCTGGTGGTAGCCCTCGGCCTCGTAGAACGCTCCGGCCGGCACAATCTCGGTCACGATGGGGGTATCCCATACCTTTGCGCTTTCGAGGCGCGCCAGCGTCTCCTCCGCCATCCGTTTCTGCTCCGCGGTGTGATAGAAGATCGCCGAGCGATACTGGGTTCCGACGTCGTTGCCCTGGCGGTTGAGCGTGGTCGGATCGTGCACCACGAAGAACACCTCGAGGATTTGGCTGAAGCTCACGACTGCGGGATCGAATGTAACCTGGACGACTTCGGCGTGGCCGGTGTGCCCTGAGCATACGTCCTCGTAACTCGGATTTGCCGCCTGCCCGCCCATATAGCCCGATTCGACCGCCAGCACGCCCTCCAACCCGTCGAACACCGCTTCCAGGCACCAGAAGCAGCCACCAGCCAAAGTGGCGATTCCATCGGCTGTGGCGCGGCCTTCAATGGTTGGTGTCATCGTGTTCTCCAGCCCGCGCTTGGCGGACAATTGACTGGGGTTGGCTGTGGCGCCCGGTGCAGCCGATGCGCCACGAATCGCACGTCAGTCGTGCGACGCCGTGCAACCTTACCCCGATTACGCGCCTGCCGCCAGCCGCGATGCGGCGAATGGCCGTGCAGACTCGGGCGTCGACCGGGTGGACAGCTCCCGTGCGTTGAGCCAAGGCCGAAACAGCAGGCGCTGCGCGGGCCCCAGGGGGAGGTTGCGGCGCACCACGCCGCCCATGCGCGTGACGAATTCAGGGTATTCGAGTTCCTGGAACGGAATCGCGCCGTACCAGTAAGTTGAGTTGAGCCGGCGAAAGGCCAGTTGCACATCGACGTCGCGTGCCCGGGAGGCGCAGGACACGACGATGCGATAGCTTGCCAACCATCCCAAGTGTTCACGTTGGCGGTGCCGCTCGTAGCAGCGCCGGAACACTTCGAAATGCGCGGTTTCGTCTGCGGCCATGCCCTGCAGCAGGCCCCTCAATTCGGGGTCATCCGCCGCGGCGGAAAGTCCGCGGTAGAACATCGCCACTTGGGCAGCCGCCGTGCTGCAGGCAAGTGCGGCCTGTGCGACGCCAGCGCTAGCCCGTAGTGTCCGCGTCAACCGACGGTAATCCGCCGAAAAATCGTCGTAAGCCGCACCCCACTCAAACTCCGGCCACATCGTCTCGGCGTAGATTCGGGCGCGCTCCGCATGCGCGCGCTTGGCGGGCAACCAGACCTGCTCTATCCAGTTGCGCGTATCCGGTTCCCCACCGAGCACGGCCAGCAGCATATCGGCGCGCTGGGCGATGGCAGTCTCCAGCAGCGCGGCGGCGGCGATGCCGTAGAACATCACGGCGTTGTGGCGTGTCACGAGTTGCTGGGGCGAGGCTTGCCGGCGGATGGGACGGGGGTTGCTCAGGCTGTTCGGCATCATGATCTCCTCCTGATCGATGAAAAGCGCGGCGTGTCAAGGACATTTCACCGCGCTAGGCGGGGATAGGCAAGCGTCGTGGGAAAGGTCGCGACTGGTTTACCCGCCGGTATCGCCATGGGATACTTCCAGTTCCAGCCGTTTGCCGGAGACCGCAATGGCCGCCAGCGCAGCATTGATAGACGTGCTGAAGCAGACGCTCAGAACGCGTGGTATCACCTACGCGCGCGTCGCCCACCACCTCGGAATGAGCGAGGCAAGCGTCAAGCGGATGTTCTCGCAGAGAAACTTCACGCTCAGGCGACTCGACCGCATCTGCGAATTCGCGCATACGGAGTTCTCCGACCTGGCGCGCACCCTGCACGCGAGCGAAACTCAGCTTTCGCAACTGACCCACGAACAGGAACGCGAGATCGTCGCCGACAAGAAGCTTTTTCTGGTCGCGGTGTGCGTGCTGAACCAGGTGAGTTTCGAGCAGATCATCGCCAGCTACGACATTTCGCGCGCCGAATGCACGAAGCTCCTGCTGCGGCTGGACCGGCTCAAGTTCATCGAACTGCAGCCCGGCGACCGGGTAAAGCTGCTGGTATCGCAGGCCTTTTCTTGGCTGCCGGATGGCCCGATCCAACGCTTCTTCAATCAACAGGCGCACAACGAATTCTTTCGCTCGCGATTCGACCGGCCGGACGAATTCATGGTGGTGGTGAACGGCATGTTGTCCAAGGGATCCCGCGCCGCCGTGGTGGCGCGGCTCAAGCGCATTGCGAAAGAATTTTCTGACCTGCACAACGACGACGTGCCCCTGCCGCTGGGCGAGCGCACGGCCATGAGCCTGCTGGTGGCGATCCGGCACTGGGAACTGCAGGCCTTCGCCGAATTGCGTCGCCGCCGCAAGTAGGCGAACATTGCCGCTGCGTAGCCACCCACGGCCGTAAGGCCTTCCGGGACGCGACGACCAAATCAGCGTCACATCACATACACAGGGCGAACTTCACCATGAAACGAATCGTCTATCTCTTCGCGGTTGCAGCCGCCAGCCTCGCCGGCACGACTGCTGTTCCAGCCCTTGCCCAGAGCCCCAAGCCCGTGGCCGAAAAAGCGATCACTGCCAAGGCAACCTTCGCCGGAGGCTGTTTCTGGTGCGTAGAAGAGGCCTTTGACAAGGTCCCCGGGGTCGTTGCGACGATCTCCGGCTACATCGCCGGCCACACCAGGAATCCTACCTACGAACAGGTATCGGGTGGCCGCACCGGGCACACGGAAGCGGTGCAAGTCGAATTCGACCCGAAACGAGTCAGTTACGAAAAGCTGCTCGACGTGTTCTGGCGCAACATCGACCCCACGCAGAAGGATGCGCAATTCTGCGACCAGGGCTCGCAGTATCGCAGCGGGATCTTCTACCACGACGCGGAGCAGCGAAAACTCGCCGAGGCGTCGAAGGCGGCGCTCATGAAGAACAAGCCGTTCAAGGGCGACATCGTGACCGAGATCACCCGGGCATCGGAATTCTACGCCGCGGAAGACTACCATCAGGACTACCACCTGAAGAACCCAGTGCGCTATAAATTCTACAAGACCGGCTGTGGCCGCGAAGCGCGCCTGAAGGAACTCTGGCGCTAGGCGAGCCGTGCACAATTCAGCGCGGGCAGGATGCGCTATTCCTGAGTGTGGTAGCGGGTTACGCGCTCGACTTCGTTTTTCGAGCCGAGGATGACCCCGACGCGTTGGTGCAGCGCCGAGGGCTGGATATCAAGTATGCGGGCATGCCCGTTGGTCGCCGCCCCGCCCGCCTGTTCGACGATGAACGACATCGGGTTCGCCTCGTACATAAGCCGCAGCCGGCCCTCCCTGTACTTGGAGTCCTGCGGGTACATGAAGATGCCGCCGCGCGAGAGTATGCGGTAGACGTCGGCCACCATCGAGGCCACCCAGCGCATGTTGAAGTCCTTGCCGCGTGCGCCGGTCCTGCCGGCGAGGCACTCGTCGATATAGCGTTTCACCGGTGGATCCCAGTTGCGCGCGTTCGACGCATTGATGGCAAACTCCTGCGTGTCCTCGGGAATCACGATGCGCGGCTGCGTCATCACGAAATAGCCCAGTTCGCGGTCGAGAGTGAAGCCGACGACGCCATTGCCGACGGTGAGCACCATTATCGTTGCCGCCCCGTACACCGCAAATCCCGCCGCCACCTGATTGACGCCCGGCTGCAGGAACGCCTTCTCGTCCGGCTCCGTCATGCCTTCGGGGCAGCGCAGCACCGAGAATATGGTTCCCACGGAGATGTTGACGTCGAGATTCGACGAGCCATCGAGCGGGTCCATCGTGAGGAGGAAACCGCCTTTGGGATAGCGGTTGGGAATGATGTAGGGCGTTTCCATTTCCTCCGACACCATGGCGGCAAGGTGTCCGCCCCACTCGTTCGCTTCAACCAGCACGTCGTTCGCGATCACGTCGAGCTTTTTCTGCGCCTCGCCCTGCACGTTGTGCGTGCCGACGGTATCGCCTATGCCGGCGAGCGGTCCCTTGCTCACGGCGTGGCTGATCGCCTTGCAGGCTCGCGCGATAATCTCAAGCAGCAGGCGCAATTCCGCCGATACCTTGCCGTGGTTGCGCTGCTGTTCGATGAGGTACTGGGTGAGTGTCACTCGACGCATGCTCGGGGCTCCCGCATTCCTGACTTAGAATGCCGGATTATCCGATTTCCACGCGCCGATTGCATCCCGCCATTGTCGTTCAGGCATGAAACAACTCCTGCTCCTCGGTGGCGGACATAGCCACGTCGAAGTCATCCGGCGGTTGGGGCTTGCCCCACCCCCGGGAACCCGGATCGTGCTGGCGAGTCCGGATCGGCACACGCCGTACTCCGGGATGCTGCCGGGATTCGTGTCCGGCCACTATGCATTTGGCGAATGCCATATCGACCTCGACCACCTGTGCGATAACACAAACGTTCGGCTTTACCGGACCGCAGCGCTCGCCATCGACCCCAATGCCAAGGCCGTCACGCTGAGCGACGGACGGACGATGCCGTACGACGTGCTCTCGATCGACGTCGGTTCGACGCCGCCGACGCATGCGACGCCAGGCGCGCTGGAGCACGCGATCCGCGTCAAACCGGTGTCGGGATTCCTCAAGGCCTGGAATGAGATACTCAGTGCGGCACAGCTCGCTGGACAGGCGCCGCGCATCGCGGTAATCGGCGGCGGGGCAGGCGGTGTGGAGCTCGCTCTCGCACTGCAATACCGCCTGCAGCAATGTTGCCCGAACGGCTGCGCTGCGATTGATCTTATTACCGATACGCCGGCGATCCTGCCGGGCCACGCGGCAAGCGTGGTCCGTTCCGTCTCTCGGATCCTGGCGCAGCGCGGCATCATGGTGCACGCGTGCAGCAAGGCGATCCGCATCGAACCGGGACGGCTTCATACCGCGGCCGGCGCCTGCTTCGAGGCCAACCAATTCATCTGGGCCACCGGGGCGAGCGCGCCGTCCTGGATCGCTGCGAGCGGCATTGCGACCGATAGCGCCGGGTTCCTCGCCGTCAACGAATGCCTGCAATCGGTCTCGCACGGCGACATATTCGCGGCGGGGGATATCGCCAGCATGACCGGGCATCGCATCCCCAAGTCCGGCGTCTATGCTGTGCGCCAGGGCCCGGCGCTGGCGGAGAACCTGCGGCAGGCGCTTGTATCCGGATCGCTACGGCCCTACGCCCCCCAGCCTACTACACTCGCCCTCATCAGCACCGGCGACCAGTACGCCGTGGCGTCTTATGGAAAAATCGGATTCGAGGGCAAGTGGGTCTGGCACTGGAAAGACTTCATCGACCGCCGCTTCATGAGGCGATATCAATTCGCAGCCCGCGAAAAACAACAGTCGAGCCGCCCGCAAGCGTAAATTTCACCTGCCGCGCCACTTTCCATTTATCTGGTCGGGGGCGAGGCTTGCCTCGGCTGGATGCGCGCGCTGCCGGGGGCGCCCCCTTCCAACAACGCGCTTCAAGCGATCGTCACGCGTGCGAACTTGCGCTTGCCGACCTGCACCACGACCGTAGCGCCCTTTGCCACGCGCAGATTCCTGTCGCCCACTTTTTCGCCGTTCAACCTGACGCCCCCCTGCACGATCATGCGCATCGCCTCGGAGGCGCTGGCGGTGAGCCCCGCCTGCTTGAGGATAGGAACGATCGCGAGCCCGTCGCCGTCGCCAGCGAGAACGACTTCAGGCATGTCATGCGGCATCCCGCCTTGCTTGAATCGCGTCTCGAAATCGGCAAGCGCGGCCCGCGCCGCCGGCGCGCCATGGAAGCGCGCGACAAGTTCCTGCGCCAGGAAGACCTTGATGTCGCGTGGATTGCGTCCCGCCTGGACCTCGCCTTTCCATGCACGAATGGCAGCGAGCGGCTCGAACGACAGCAACTCCGCATAGCGCCACATCAGATCGTCCGACACCGACATGATCTTGCCGAAGATCTCGCCGGGCGGCTCGTTGATCCCCACGTAGTTACCGAGCGACTTGGACATCTTGTTCACGCCATCCAGCCCTTCCAGCAATGGCATGGTGAGAACCACCTGCGGCGGCTGGCCATAGTGTTTTTGCAACTCGCGCCCCATCAAGAGGTTGAATCTCTGGTCGGTGCCGCCCAGTTCGACGTCCGACTTCAGCGCGACCGAGTCGTAACCCTGGATCAGCGGATAGAGGAACTCGTGAATCGCAATCGGCTGGTTGCCGCGATAGCGCCTGCCGAAGTCGTCGCGCTCGAGCATGCGCGCGACGGTATGGGTTGCCGCGAGCTTGACCAAGTCGGCGGCCGATAGCCGATCCATCCACGCGGAGTTGAACACGACCTCCGTTTTCGACCGGTCGAGTATCTTGAACACCTGGTCGGTATAGGTTCGGGCGTTGTTCGCGACTTCGTCCCGCGTAAGCGGCGGCCGCGTCGTGTTCTTGCCGGTGGGATCCCCGATCATGCCGGTGAAATCGCCGATCAGGAATAGGATGTGATGCCCCAGATCCTGAAACTGCCGCAGCTTGTTGATGAGCACGGTGTGGCCGATGTGAAGATCGGGCGCCGTGGGATCGAATCCGGCCTTGACGCGCAGCGGCCGGCCGGCCTTCAGCTTGTCCTGAAGTTCTTCCTGCAGCAGTAATTCGCTGCTGCCTCGTTGGATGACCTCCAACTGGGTTTCAATAGCCGTCATGTATCGGAGAAATTGAATTTCACGATGTGAAATTCGGGGGTTGCCAATATGAAGGATTCTGCTAAGCTTGCCGCTGCCAAAAAAAGCTGGGAAATCATGCGACAAGCGTACGGCAGGATTCTAGCGCAATTCCTGCGGCGGCTCTCTCGGTACCGGATGCCGCGTGCGTTTGTGCTATTGGGCGTGCTGCCATTCATGGGCGTGGTCGCCGCATTCGGGATTGCACCCGACACCGCCGTCGAGGTGCCGGCTCTCACCAGGGTCGTTGAAGAGATCGCGTTGCCCGCGCTTGCGCCGGTCGGCGGTCCGGACGAAGGTTATTGGCAAGAAGAGCGCATTCAGCGTGGGGATACCTTCGCCAGCGTGCTCGCCCGGCTTCAAGTGGA